>Ga0209270_1003832_pt1 | contig 12277 bp, 10 predicted proteins | sample MTBAKSrepl1MetaG_FD_187456 | JGI IMG/M metagenome (GOLD analysis project Ga0209270, IMG submission 187456) | Enrichment culture microbial communities from Arthur Kill intertidal strait, New Jersey, USA, that are MTBE-degrading - MTBE-AKS1... | ecosystem: Environmental > Aquatic > Marine >...
TGTGAGGCCTCGCTTTCACGGGAGAAAAAGACGGTCGTCAACTACTGGTTCCGGCATATGTGGGAATACTGGTGGCCCCTCTATCCCGGGGTGGTCCTGGCCGTGGGGCTTCTGCATGTGGAGGTCTGGCGGTTTATGGCCGTCATGTTCCCGATGACGCTCATCACGGCCCTGGCCGGGGTCTTCTTCATCCTTCGCCCCATGGGGATGAAGGCCCCTGCGGGAAAGACGAGCCGGGGCGGTAAGGCTCTCGGGGCGTTCCTCTGGGAGATCATGCCGATTATCGTGGTGGTGGCGGTGATCGCCGTCATGGCGCTGGTTACCCAGCTGCCGAAGCTCTGGGGCGTCGACTGGACACTTCCCGGAGGGGTGGCGATCCTGCCCGGTCTGGTTGCGGCCCTGATCTGGGTGATCAGGCTGAACCGGATTCCGCTGAAAGGAGTCTGGTCCGCACTCACGGATAAGGACGTGGTGCCGATGATCCTGCTCGTGGCGGCCATCATGCTCTTCAAGGGGGTGATGACCGACAGCCAGGCGGTTGTCCACATCAGGGACGAACTGGTTTCCTACCGTTTTCCCCTCATCTGGGTCATCCTTCTGATGCCCTTTCTTTCGGGGCTGATCACCGGCATCGCGATCGGGTTCGTGGGAGCTTCTTTCCCGCTGATCATCCCGCTTTTTCCGACCGCTTCCCTCGTTGAATATCTTTCCTATGCCTGCCTGGCCTACTCGTTCGGTTATATGGGGATGATGCTCTCCCCGGTGCACCTGTGTTTCCTGGTGACCAAGGACTACTTCGGGGCCAGCCTGCTCCGGAGTTATCGGCCGCTGGTCCTGCCCGTCGGCACCGTGCTGGTGTTTGCGTGGCTTTATTTCACGATACTGACGAAGTGGGTCGCCGGCTCTTAGATCTTACCCGTAAATAACGCCCACTTTTCGGTAGGCGATAATAGCAGCAGCCATATGCAACAAAGCCATATAGGTATCGCTGAGCTTCTCATAGCGAACCAGGAGTTTGCGGAAGCGATTGAACCATGAATGACTCACTTCAACGATCCATCTTCTGGCTTTCCATGCGGGATTGCGCTTTTTTTCCTGGCGCTCCTCCCCCCGTGTTTTCACGTGGGGAATATAGCCGTGGGCAACGATGGTCCTCAATGCCGGTTTGCCATCATAGGCTTTATCCGCACACAGATTCTGCTGGATATCGGTGGGACGGTCGATGACGATTTCTTCCAGCACCAGTTCCAATTGGGTCACATCATGCCGGTTTGCTCCGGTCACGACGAGCGACAGCGGGACACCACGACCGTCCACCAGCAGATGGCGCTTGGTTCCATTTTTTTCCCCTGTCGGTCGGATTCCGACCAACCGCTTCGAGCGGCAGGGGAGCCTTGACCATCGCCCCGTCGATGCTTTGCCAGCTCCAAGCGATGCCCTCCATTTCATCGTATTCGGCAAGCCCGGCTCTCCACAAGGCGACAAAAAAGCCTGCGCGCATCCAATGCATGAAATGGGTGTGGATCGCGCTGGGGCTTCCAAAACGTTCCTTTGGAAGCGCTTTCCACTGACAGCCGGTTCTGAGCACGTACATGATGGCTTCAAAAATCTGCCGGGGCGGCATCGGTTTTCTTCCGCCGCCGATTTTGCGCTTGTAAGATTTTTGCGGATCCCGCTCTGGCGCCGGCACAAGGGGTTTAACCCTTTCCCAAAAGGCATCGGATACTTCCCACGATTGAATTTTTGTCATAGGGCCTCCATCGCAACGGTTCAGGATGGCTGCCAGCATAGCAAAAATCGTGAGAAAAGTACATTTTATTTACGGATAAGCACTTAGCCTGCTCTGCTTCCGGAAAGAGTTTTCCTGCCAGTTTAGGCGCTCATCTGCGCGTTTGTCTGTGCGGCGGGCCAAAAATCGTTCCCGCACCGCAGCCCTGCCGGTTCCGCCGCCTGAGTAGTCCTTTTACAGCGCGAATTCGTATCCCAGACCGAAGATGTACGTCGTGTCGCTGCGTTCTCTGTCCGGCGCCGGGGCGCTGTCATAGGTGTAATCCACTTCGAAGTTGGCGAAGAAGCGGTCCAGCAGCGGCAGGCGGAATCCCTGTTCGGAGCGGATATAATAGGCCCCTCCGTCTGCGTCGTAAACGTATCCCTCATGCCGATGGAAGAATTTGACCCGGTTTGGCACGATATTCCAATCGAAGCCGACGGCCCATCGGCCTGCCGCTCCGCTTTCGTCATCGGCTTCATAAAAATCCTTATTGATATAAGACGGGCCTGCCTCAACGAACAGCGCCATTCTTTCGTTGTCGAAGATCTGGTAGCCGAGGCCGGTGCCGAGAGTGGAGCGCAGCTTCAAATCCTGGAAGCGGTCGTTTTCGAGGAGGGTGTTGGCGTAAAGGTAGATTTTTTCGGTCATGAAATAATCGTATTTCATGGTTCCCAACGCATTGCGCTTGTCCTCGACGCCGTCGGTTTCACCGTAATTGTACTTGCCGGCAATGGTGAAGCGCTGCCTGTCCGCACGGGTCTCGAAACGGGCGGCGGCATTGGACTCCATGGTGTCCGTGTTTCCGGTCGAGCGGCTGGCGCCCAGGGTGATATCCCCGCGGGACTTGATTTCCGGAGATGGATTGATGGCTTTCAGGCTGCTAATGGCCAACGGTCGGGTGGTTGTCGCCTGTTCTCCCTCAACCTCTACGGTTTCGTTCTCAGGGCACCTCAGTTTGCCGATCAGGACCTGGTCGTCCTGTAACAACACCGTTACCTTTTCTTCAGCAGTGAGACAGACGATCTCCTTTGCATCGATCTGGATTGTGCCTGCGTAGGAGGTTTCGAGTTGAAGCACACCCTTTTCCATACTGATCACGCGTCCGCTCAATTGATCTCCGTTCTTGAGACGCACCTGATCGGCCGAGGCACCCTGGCAGGACAGTATCCAGAAACCGGCGGCAAGCAATACGATCCATTTTTTACTGGCTTCGAACATGGCTGGTTTTCTCCTCCTTATAGTAGATTCTTCGGAAATGAGTTTCCGGTAAAACCGAGTTTCCAATCCGCAAATGTGGGTTTTTCTTCACACGCTTCGCATGCTCAGTCCAACCCCTGCGGGGCGGGACCCGGTTTTGGGATCTCTAGAGAATTAAATGTTCCCGCGGAAGCGACCGGCAGGTCACCGCACAAGCGAACGTGCAGATCAACGCAGGATCGGACCAAAATACCATTTCTGGATCGAAACCCGCTGCGCAGTCATGGGTTTACCTGCCGGCGAACGCGAGCCCTGCCATCATGCATAAGCCCGGTGCATCTGTAAAGTCTTACTGCCGGGAAAAGTCCCGAAGACCCTGTTGGGACATCGAAAGGAACGGGTGAAAAACGGAACCATGGCTTCTCTTTTCAGGTCAAAAGGAACCATTTGTTCCTGGGTTGAGCTGATTGAAAGGAGGGAGAGACTACACGCACCCCGGCCGTTGGAAATTTCTGTTCCGGGTTTGCTTTTTTGTCCACCGGGTGGATGATTACCGGACAAGCACTGAGATCGATTCCCTATTTTCGGAAAAAAGCGAAAGGCGATGGACCCGAATGCAGGGGGCGTCGGCGGGTGGTTGCTGCTCGTTGTAATGGATCATGCCCGAAACACGGGTATTAATCATCCAGATCTTCGTCATATTTGATGCGAAAATGCTTTTTCTTGTATTTATTGTTCTTTCGGGATTTTATTTCAGACTCCTTGAACTTGTTTTTCCGGCAGGATGGGCAGCGCCTTGGAGGATCGAATCCCATGCTCAGAAAGTGCTCCTGCTCGTCCACGGTAAAAACAAAAGCACTATTGCACTGAATACAAATTAGAACCTTGTCTTGCATGATCCTGAAAGCTCCGAATTTCCGGGTTGGAAACTGGGTTGTACCGGGAAATCATTTCCGGGTGGACATTCAGTGAGAATAGGTTTGAACTCCACCGGGAATGAGTTTTGGCACGATATCAAAGGCATCAGGTTATATGAAGCGCTTTGAATTCTTCCTTGTGGATATCGTATTTCGTCATCAGTTTGTGCAGTTGTCGTGTTGTAATGCCAGCCGAATCCGCTGAATCTTTGATGCGTCCTCTGTGGCGGGTCAGCAGCTGCCTGATGTAGAACTTTTCGATATCCTCCAAGCCCTTTCGCCTGAATTGAGACAATGTCATGGACGTGTCCGCAGTGTGGCCGGGGGCCTGCGCCTGCGTCTCGATCATCTCCATCGGGAAACTTTCGGGGCGCAGTTCGGTTTCCGTTTCGAGGATATAGGCCCTCTCGACCAGGTTCTCCAACTCGCGGATATTTCCGGGCCAGGTGTGGCATTTGAATTTTTCGATGACCAGAGGGTGAACGCTGAGGATGTTCTTGGCGTAAAGTCCGTTCAGTTTGCGCAGGAAACTGGCGACGAAGAGAGGGATGTCCTCGAGGCGTTCGCGCAGTGGAGGTATATGGACGGGGAATACATTCAGGCGGTAGTACAGATCCTTCCGAAACTGTCCTTCTTCGCACATTTTTTCGAGGTTCGCATTGGTTGCGGCGACGATCCTCACGTTGGCCTCTAGCACCTCCTCGCCCCCGACGCGTTCGAAGGTCCCATCCTGCAGGATCTGGAGGAGTTTAACCTGAGCCGCGGGTGTGATTGTCCCGATTTCGTCGAGGAAAACGGTCCCTCCCCGCGCCAGTTCGAACTTGCCGTGCTTCTTGCGCAGAGCGCCTGTGAAGGCCCCTTTTTCGTGTCCGAACAACTCGCTCTCGAGCAGGGAATCCGGTATGGCGCCGCAATGAACGCTGATAAATGGGGCTTCCCTCCGATTGCTCATCTCATGGATGAGCCTTGCAAGGACGCCTTTGCCGGTTCCGGTTTCGCCCACCAGCAGGACCGTGCTTTTGGTAAGGGCGACGGAGTGAATCTTCTCGAAGACCCCTTTCATGACGGGGTTTCGGGTGTCGATGATCGGGGAGAAGGCGGCATGCTCGACGATGTTCCGTTTGACCTCCGCCGTCGCGGCATGGTTGGCGGTGCTGGACCTGGCAGCCACCTGGTTGATCTTTTCAGGGGTGATCGGGAGTGTCATAAAATAGTTTGCACCGGCGCCGATGGCCTTCAGATCTTCATTGTTACGCAGGGCGGCCGACAGCACGATGACCACAGACTGGGGGTCGATTCCGCGGAACGAGGAAAGAGCCTGAGTGTAGTCCACCGTTTGGTCCTGCTCCTCCAGGACCCTGAGATCGATAAACAGGTGCGTGTGCCGCCGTTTTCGGAATAATTCCAACGCTGCAGCCTTTCCATGCGCGAAATCTAGCCTGCCGTCCCTGGGCAGGCAGGAGCGCATCTGCCGTCTGAGCGCCGTGTCTTGGGACAGGACGAGATAAGACTGGATGTCACTCATCCTCTAACCTTGAAGCAATCATCTAGCTGGTTTCCATCCGGAAATGGTCTTTTTGGCCAATCTCGGCGTCAATCTGCACGTTTGCTTGTGCGGCGACCCGCAGGTCGCCTCCGCGCAAACGCTTGATTTCCTTGATATTGGCCAAAAATCCTCATTTCCGGATTGGAAACCGGGTTTTGCTGGAAATGGTCTTTTTGGCCAATCTCGGCGTCAATCTGCACGTTTGCTTGTGTGGCGACCCGCAGGTCGCCTCCGCGCAAACGCTTGATTTTCTTGATATTGGCCAAAAATCCTCATTTCCGGATTGGAAACCGGGTCTTGCTGGAAATGGTCTTTTTGGCCAATCTCGGCGTCAATCTGCACGTTTGCTTGTGCGGCGACCTTCAGGTCGCCTCCGCGCAAACGCTTGATTTCCTTGATATAGGTCCACACCGGGCCCCGCGGGTTCCCGCTCCCTGCGGCAACGGGTATCGAGCCCGAATTTGGCCCGTGGCAGGGAGCGACCCGAAACGAGGTCTTCACGATCTCCTTCAAAAACCCGCCGCACCGGTGGCGATTCATCGGCAGGAAACAAGCCGAACATGCTCTGTCATAGTGATCATTTTTCCGTAAATGTCAACGAGAAACCAGGATTGTGAGATGACCATTTTTATTTAATATTTACAATTGTTTAATGTTGGATATGACAGAGGCCGCCCGCTGTGCACCCTGAAGGTTCAGAAACGGATGGATCCTATACAAGGTTGATTTGCCTCCCTCGGGTTCGAGGTCTGGAGAAGGGGGGCACCCGTTCGGGAGAGGATCTCCGGCATGCGGGGTCGGGTGCCGCCCGGGTTCCGTCCGGCAAGGAATCCAGAATTCCGTTTTTTTGGAGTCATCGGTAAAAATAATTAGATATCAATTGGTTAATGTGTGGCATGTTTTTTGCCTTGTGGGCCTGGAGATTGGGGTTATTTAGGCGCTTCGAGACCCCTGGACGCCGTCCATGCAATGGAGAAAGCCGCCGATGATAACAATGCGAGGAAAAGGTCTGATCATTCCCGTTGAATGGGATGAGAGAGGCAACGTGCTGAGGATCGCCATTTCAACTCAAGGTGAAGGGGAATACCATATCGATCCCGACGAAAAGGGTGAGGCGTTGAAGGCGATGATCCGCAAGGAGGTGGATTTGACGGGGGAAGTTCGGATGATCGGCAGGAAGAAGGTTGTAAAGGTGAAGACGTTTCATTTGGTGAAAGACTGGGATGTGCATTGTAAGAACAACCATCTGGATATAGGAGGAATAAAAACGGAATGAAAAGCGAGATCGTGTTGCCGGAGGAATTCGAGCCTCCCAGTTCCGGGCCGGCCCTGCCCAGGCTGGAAACCGCTGGGCATACCCTTGCGCCGGCTGTTCTTTTGAGGCGTGTACCGGACGCTTCGTCGAAAAGAGTGTTTCATGTCCCCAGATTTCCTGAGAACCCCCGCACCAGAGTCTTTCGTCAGCGGTTTTTCCCGGATACCGCCCCGCAAGAGTGGAACGATTGGCGGTGGCAGATTCAGCACCGGTATCGCCGCATCGAGGACCTGGAACCCGTCATCGACCTGATCAAGGAAGAGCGATCGACCCAGCTCCGGGGTGCCCAGCTGCCGCTCGCCATTACACCCTACTACGCAAGTCTTTTGGATGCGCACGACCCCGGGCAGGGGATCAGACGTTCCGTGGTGCCTCTGAGAGCGGAATGCGTCCGCTCTCCCGGCGAGGCCGAAGACCCGTTGGGGGAGGAATCCGACAGCCCGGTGAGAGGGCTGGTGCACCGATACCCGGACCGGGTGCTTTTCCTGGTGACCGATTTTTGCTCTACCTACTGCCGTTATTGCACACGATCGCGCATGGTCGGTCATCGCGACGGCTCCGGACTTCCGCAGTCTCAGTGGGAAGAAGCCATCCGCTACATCGAAAAGACGAAGACGATCCGCGACGTGCTGGTCTCCGGCGGTGATCCCCTGACCCTTCCGGATGAGAAACTGGCCTGGCTCCTCAAGCGGCTGCGACGCATCCGCCATGTGGAATTCCTCCGGATCGGCACCAAGGTGCCGGCCGTCCTCCCGCAACGGATCACCCCAGAATTGGTCCGAATGCTCAAGCGCTTTCACCCCCTGTGGATGAGCATCCATTTTACGCACCCGGCGGAGTTGACCCCTGAAACGGCCTGCGCCTGCGAGCGGCTCGCCAACGCGGGGATTCCCCTCGGCAGCCAGACGGTGCTCTTGAAGGGGATCAACGACCGGGTCGAGACGATGAAAGCCCTTTTCCAGGGGCTTTTACGGTTGCGGGTGCGCCCTTACTACCTGTATCAGTGCGACCCGATCCTTGGTTCGTCCCACTTCAGGACGCCGATCGAAAAGGGTCTCGAGATCATTGCAGGACTGCGGGGCCACACCTCGGGATATGCCGTCCCCACCTATGTCATCGACGCCCCCGGCGGGGGGGGGAAGATTCCCCTGCTGCCCGAAACGGTGGTCGGCTGGGAGGATGGGGACCTGGTGCTCAGAAATTACCAGTCGCGTCTATTCCGTTATCCCGGCGGGCCGGGCGACCCTCCTGCCGAACATTCGACGCTGTAAGGAGGTCCTATGCTGATCGGGATGACCTACGATCTGCGCGATCGTTATTTAGCCCTAGGTCTGGACGAGCAGGAGACGGCGGAGTTCGATTCGGAGGAGACCGTCGCGGCCATCGAGTCCGGGCTTCGGAGGCTCGGCCATGAAACCGAGCGCATCGGCAATCTGGATGATCTCGTCAGGGCACTCGCCAGCGGGCGGCACTGGGACATGGTTTTCAACATCGCCGAAGGGCTGTATGGCTTCGGCCGCGAGGCACAGGTGCCGGCCCTGCTCGATGGTTACGGGATCCCCTACACCTTCTCCGATCCGCTGGTCCTCTCTCTGACCCTGCACAAGGGGATGACCAAACGGGTGCTTCGGGACCTCGGGGTCCCGACCCCGGATTTTGCTATGGTCGGCGCGGAGGCGGATCTGAAGTCTATCGCGCTGGAATACCCCCTTTTCGCCAAACCCGTCGCAGAGGGGACAGGCAAGGGGATCAGCGCCCTTTCCCGCATCGAGAACGCGGCTGAGCTGCGCTACGTCTGTCTGAACCTGATCGCGGCCTTCGATCAGCCTGTGCTGGTCGAGCGTTTCCTGCCGGGCAGGGAGTTCACCGTCGGGATACTCGGAACAGGGGAGGCGGCGCGCGTGCTCGGCGTAATGGAGGTGATCCTCGGGGGCGAGGCCGAAGCGGACGCTTACTCCTACGAGAACAAGCAGAAGTGGGAGGAGCGGGTCAGCTACCGTCTGGCGGCGGATCCCACGGCCTTGCAGGCGGGTGAAACAGCCCTCAGGGCCTGGCGCGGATTGGGATGCCGGGATGCGGGGCGCATCGATCTGCGGGCCGATGCGCGTGGCAGGCCGCACTTCATCGAGGTAAACCCTCTAGCGGGATTGCACCCCGGGCATTCAGATCTGCCGATCCTCTGCCGGTTGGCCGGCGTGACCTATGGAGATCTTCTGAGGGGAATCATGGACTCTGTTGCGGAAAGGATTCCGGAGTCTGCTTCGGCAGCACGCTGCACGGACGTACCGGAAGGCCGGACGGCCCATGGCGGGGCCTTTTGAGGTGAACCCGGCAACGTCTGATGCCGCTCGGCGGGTCGTCATCCTGATCGACCGGCTGCCGCCCGGCTGCACCCCGGATCAGCAGGATGCTCTTCGGCAGGCGGAAACGGCCTCCGATGCCCTCTCATCCCTCGGTTACCAGCCGGAACTCGTCGAAGCGACGCTGAATCTCGAAAGGCTGAGGGAGGATCTATGCCTGGCCGCCCCGGCCTTCGTCTTCAACCTGGTTGAATCGCTCGAGGGCCGAGGGTGTTTCATCCATTTGGTTCCGGGGCTCCTGGACAGGCTGGAGATTCCCTATACGGGCGCCGGTGCGGATGCCGTGTACCTGACCTCGCACAAGGTCGTGGCCAAACGGATCATGGAGGCAGCGGGGATTCCGACCCCCGCCTATTTCACCCGTGAGGGCCTCCTGCGGCTCGAAGATCTGGAGGAGGAGGCCTTCATCGTCAAGTCGGTCTGGGAGCATGCGTCGGTCGGACTCGGGGACGATGCCGTGGTGCATCCTCGCGGACCGCGGCATTTGCTCGACATCATGGAGCAACGCCGAATCGCTCTAGGCGGCATGAGCTTCGCCGAACGGTACATCGAGGGGCGGGAGTTCAACCTCGCGCTTTTGGGAGGCGATGACCGGCCCATGGTGCTTCCGCCTGCCGAGATCCGGTTCGAGGAGTATCCTCCGGGCAAGGCGAGGGTGGTGGATTATCGTGCGAAGTGGGATGAATTTTCCTTCGAATATGCCCATACGCAGCGCTGCTTTACGTTTGACGATGCGGACGCCCGGGTGCTGGAAGGCCTGGAGGCCGTTGCGCGCGCGTGTTGGGAGGCCTTCGGTCTCAAGGGGTATGCCAGGGTGGATTTCAGGGTCGACCGGGATGGGTGCCCTTGGGTTCTGGAGGTCAACGCGAACCCGTGTCTCTCGCCCGACGCCGGTTTCGCGGCGGCAGCCGCCCGGGCCGGTCTCGATAGGGTGGATGTCGTGCGCAGGATCGTGGCGGACATGGGTGCGTCCGGGCGTCCTTTCCGATAGCGACGGGGCGTCCCGGTTGATCTATATGTTTCGCGCGTTGAGTCCCTCCCCGTTGGGTCGGGTTCCGGCGTCGCCAATCCCAAGGGACTCGGACGGGTGCGCGGAGCGGATGCTTATGGATCGTTGAAGGAACGAGCGTTCAGGTTGACGCTGAGATCCTCAGATGGCACCATCTCTGAGCAGAGTCTGAATTTCCAGGAAGGTCGAACCGTTGTTTCAAATCCGCCGCATCTACGATGACATCATCCCGATCGATCGCAAGGCCGTACACGAGGTCCAGCAGATCCTCCGGGATCAGTTCCCGCTCCTGCCGGAGCGTGAAATCGAGGAACTGCCCGAGTCCCTTCGGGATCCGCTCAAACACCGTTTTCGATCGATCCTATTCGTGGCCGCAGGCGCCCGCAGCAAGGTCAGAGGGTTCGCCCTGCTGCACCACGCGCCGGATCTCGCCTTCTGCTATCTCGATTTCATTTCCGTCGCGAAGTGGAGAACAGGGGGAGGGATAGGCGGCGCCCTCTATGAAAGAGTCCGTGAAGAGGCCCGTTCGCTCGGGTCGGCCGCGCTTTTCTTCGAGTGCCTGCCGGATGACCCCGCAGTCTGCCGCGACGAGACCATCCTCAAACAGAATGCGGCCCGCCTGCGTTTCTACGAGCGCTACGGCGCGCGTCCGGTGGTGAATACGCTTTATGAGACGCCGATTCGGCCGGATGATCCCTGCCCGCCCTACCTCGTCTGCGACCTTCTGGGCGGAAAGGGACCTTTGGGCCGAAGGCGCGGGCGTCTCATCGTACGGGCGATTCTCGAGCGAAAATACGGCGATGCCTGCCCGCGAGGGTATATCGATCGCGTGGTGCAGTCCTTCAAGGACGACCCCGTTCTTCTGCGCGAACCCAAATATGCCCGCACAGGCGAAACGCAGCCCGCGTTGCCGGCTCCGGCGATGGAAAAACGGATCGCCCTTGTGGTGAACGACCGGCACGCCCTTCATCATGTGCACGAGCGCGGCTATGTGGAGTCCCCGGTCAGGGTTGGAGCGATCCAGAGGGAACTGGAACGGATGGGCATCTTCGATCTGAAGCCGGTCCGGCACTTTTCCGAAAAGCGCATCAGGGCGGTCCATGATCCAGGTTTCATCCATTATTTCAAGCGGGTATGCACCCTGGTGCAGCCGGGCGAGTCGGTGTACCCCTATGTGTTTCCCATCCGCAACCGGGCGCGCCCGCCCAGGGAACTGCCTGTCAGGGCCGGGTATTATTGCATCGACACCTTCACGCCTCTGAACCGGGATGCCTATGACGCGGCCAAGCGGGCCGTGGATTGCGGTCTGACTGCGGCGGAGGAAATCCTCAAAGGCCGCCGGCTGGCATACGCCCTGGTGCGTCCGCCCGGCCACCATGCGGAAAGAAGCGTCTTCGGCGGGTTCTGCTACTTCAACACCGCCGCCATCGCGGCGCACTTCCTGAGCGCCTACGGACGGACAGCCGTTCTCGATGTGGATTACCATCACGGCAACGGCACTCAGGAGATCTTTTACGATCGTCCGGACGTTCTGACCGTCTCTATTCATGGGCATCCGACCTTCGCCTATCCCTACTTCAGCGGCTTCAGGGAGGAAAGGGGCGAAGGGGCGGGGGAGGGCTTCAACCTGAACTTCCCCCTGGAGGAGACCGTGGACGGGGAGCGTTATCGGTCGGTGCTGGACAAGGCCCTGGCGGCCATCGCCAGGTTCGAGCCCTACTTCCTGATCGTGGCGCTCGGGCTCGACACCGCCAAAGGGGATCCCACCGGGACATGGCTGCTCGGGCGCAAGGACTTTTACCGGAACGGCAGGATGATCGGCGCCTTGAGGCTGCCTACCATCGTCATACAGGAGGGGGGCTACCGGATTCGTTCCCTGGGGGCGAATGCCCGCAGCTTTTTTCGCGGTCTTTGGGATGGGGCGCTTGGGGCGGAAAACTCGTCGGTGGAGTTCTCGCCAGGCCGCTCTGCAAGGAAAGGCAGGTCTGAGCATGGCGCCTCCTGATAGGGTGTTCCGAACGGCGGTAAGGCCTGAAGATCGTGAAGCGGTTCGCCGCATCGTGCGCTCGTCCGGCTTTTTTTATCAGGATGAGGTGGAAATCGCCGTCGAACTGGTCGATGAAGCCTTGCAGAAAGGGGATGCGAGCGGCTATCACTTTGTT
>Ga0209270_1003833_pt1 | contig 12277 bp, 17 predicted proteins | sample MTBAKSrepl1MetaG_FD_187456 | JGI IMG/M metagenome (GOLD analysis project Ga0209270, IMG submission 187456) | Enrichment culture microbial communities from Arthur Kill intertidal strait, New Jersey, USA, that are MTBE-degrading - MTBE-AKS1... | ecosystem: Environmental > Aquatic > Marine >...
TTGCCAGACGATCCAGAAAGTCCTCGTGATCCCTCCGGTTCAGGAATATCTTGCGACGCTCGATACCCCTGATCATGATGTGGTGCAAGACGCCGGGTGCGTCTAGACGCGATAACCTTGGCATGCTCCTTCGTATCTCATAACCCGGCGCCGGTGTCAAGTTACTTTCTTACCAGCGTCCCCATGTCCTCACGTCCACCCGGCGTCACTCGCTGCGTTCACAAGCCCGATAACTTCGAAATCGGCAGGGGGTTCGAGATAAATGGAGACCTGCTCAGGGGTGAGGGGTGCTCTCGCCGCTCCCGTGACGATCGCCGAACCAGTCGCGCAACCGAACAAAACAGCCAAAGAGAAGAGTGTCGTGATGATTCTTAGAACTCGCATTTCTTGCCTCCTGTAAACATAACGTCGAAATCAGCCGCGCGGGTTCCGCGTCGGCTGAAGTGAGGGGTTAGGCGACCCTGTTTTTCCAGTATCCAGGTTTTCGCCGGCCATGAGCCACGGCGATGATTTCAATCCTGCCGGAAGTTTCTCGATACACCAGGTAGAAAGGAAAGCGATGGAGAATATAACGGCGCGTGCCGTGAACATACCGCGGCCACATCTTGGGGTCTTCGGCAATTGCTTCTACGGCTCGATCTATCTCGGCAAGATAGGCGTCTGCGGCTGAAGCACTTCTCTCCCGATACCACCGGTTGGCCGCTTGCGCCTCAGCAACAGCCTCAGGATGGAAGTCTACATGCCGTCGAGGCATCACTATTCTGCGATTCTCGCTCTGGCTTCGGCCCAGGGAATCGGGGTGACTTTCCCCTCGTCAATCTCCCGGATGCGAGCGGCGATTTCGGCTTCCCACGCGGACTCTGCATCAAGGTCCAATGGTTCATCAAGGCTATCAATCAAGGAGCCCGCAAGGGCCGCCCGCGCCTCAGGAGGGAGTCTCAATGCCTTTTTAAGGATATCGTCGATATTCTCTTTCATGGCTTGATTCTACTCCATTCTCAAGCGGATTTCAACATGCCTAACTTTGAAATCAGCGGCCCTGAGCGAGCGCAGCGCGTCGAAGGGTCCGCTGGATTGACAGGTTATGGTAAATTAGGACTGATGAGCTGCATATTCATCCAATAATCTGCGAATCATTTTCTGATACTGAGTGTTATTCTTCTTCGCCTCTTTCTTGAAAAATTCGACACTGGCTTTGCTCAGTGCGATGGTGACCTTGACGGTTTCCTCCCTAAGAGCTAATTCTTCAGGTGAAGGAAGAAAGTCCGAAATAACCTTTACCTTTCCGATAGGCTCATCTGTGTATTTTATTTTCCCTTTCATATATTTTCTTCCCTTTCCGCCAAAACCCGGCGCCGATTATTCTGATTTTTTCATTACGATAGGTAAATCTGACAGTCAAAATTCCTCCGCCCACCCTGCCAAGGCAATAGTATCGCTTTTCGTCACCCCCGTGTTCGAGATCCTCTAATATAACACGATCATGATCCAAAAAAGCGAGCTGCGCGAGGGCAAAAGAGACCCCGTGTTTCCTTTGATTTAATTGGTCCTTCTCGGAATCCCACTCAAAATCGGATTGTTTTTCCATGGCAGCATTATGGGGAAGAGCGAGGATTTTGTCAATATTTTTGTATGGCGATTTGTATGGCTTTGATATCCATAACGCCTTGCATAAGCGGCTTGGCGGTTTTTTCGCCAAGTCCGGCTCAATGCAGATGTTGGCGCTCTTGCACATTTTGAAAACAAACCATTCCAATCCACCAAATCAAATCGCGGGGGCGAGGCCCCTCAGTATATCCCCGGAATCAACCGATAGCGCACGCGCCGCGCATAGTCTCGATAGCCCGGCAACTCTTCCTGTAGAGTCTGGTCTTCCAGTACGGTTCTGATCACCGCGATGATCAACGCCACCGCCGCCGGAATAAGTGTCCACACCGAGCCTAAGGCCAGCACAATGCCCAGCAGTGGCAGAATATTCCCGGCATAGCCCTGATGCCGCACAATCCGGTATGGGCCACTGTCACACACCACATGCCCTCTATCCGTCTGAATACGTACCGTGCTGGAGAAAAAGCGGTTCTCTACCAATGCCCACACAGCGAAAGCGTATCCGAGCGAGATCAAGATGAAGCCGAGCACGATGAGCCATAGCGGAAATACGGGTGACCAGCCACGGCGGTGATCCAGCCCTGCCACAATGACCAGTGGGAAACTTACACTCAGCGCCATCAGCGGAACAAGCACTTTGTCCCAAGCCTTCGCACTTTGGATCTTCTCAATATTTTGTCGTTCGGCCAACAACCCCGGATGCCGCCGTTCCGCCCAAATGCGCCCTCCTATGCCAGCGGCAACGATCAGCAGGGAATAGCCCCACGCCTGCCACCAACCGAAATCCCCTCCGCATACCAATAGAACTAGTGGTATGAAGAGATACACCACAACTAAACCGATCCACTGGCGAGGGGACACTGTTTGAACCGCCTTTTGATTATCTGGTTTCGATACCATACTATTCCTTCGAACCACGTATCAGTCCGAGTGATAGCGTGCTGCACAACGACCAAGCTCACCGGCGGCAATGGAGCGCAGCGAAATTGCCGCCCGGTGAAGCGCCTTGTTCGCCTATGTTTATGTGCCCGTCACTCTTTCAGCAAATACTTGGCCACGGCTTGATAGGCTGGCAACGAGGTTGGGTCAATCTGCGCGTTCTTGGCCGTGGGAAAAGACGCGAACCGTACGATGACCATCTCAGCAGTTGGGTCCACATAGATGGTTTGCCCATGAACACCACGTGCAGCAAAAGCACCATGCTTATTATGCAAAACCCACCACATACTACGGTAACTCCCGCCTTTAAGCGTTTTGTAGCCAGCCTTGGCAAAGGCTTTCTTATCGCCACCGGCTCGGATGTTCTCCATGACCTCTTTCGGGAACAACCGCTGCCCATTGATCTTGCCGCCGTTAAGCATGAGCAGCCCAATACGCCCCAAGTCTCGCATGCCTGCACTGAGTCCGCCGCCCGCAAAAGGTGTTCCCTTGGCGTCCACGGTCATATATCCATCCAGCTCCGCGCCCATTCTGCTCCAGATACGCTCCGACAGCAGGTGCGCAAGATCCTTGCCTGTGACCCGCGATATAATCCAACCAAGTGCGTCCGTGTTGATTGTCTTGTAGCCGAAAGCCTCACCGTGGACGCCGTCTTGCTTGACGGTTTGTAGATATTCAAAATAGCCGTTTGGGCCTTCATAGTCCTTTGGTTTCGGTAATGGGCTCGCCGCCTTTGAATAGATCCAGATATCCGCCTTTGGATCAGAGTAGTCTTCGCTGTAGTCAAGCGCCGTGGTCATGTCCATGACCTGGCGCACAGTTGCGTTGCCAAACGCGCTATCCTTGAGTTCAGGGATAATTGAGGAGACCTTCACTTTATCGTCGAGCCGTCCCTCAATTACCAGGATCTCGGCCAGGAGTCCCGTAATGGACTTGGTCATCGACATGGCGGCATGCTTGCCCATCTCGTCGAGACAGCCGAAGTATTTCTCATAAACAACTCGGCCCTTGTGAAGGATGAGTATGCCGTCGGTATAATTCGCCGAGAGGGATTCCTTCCATGTCATCGGTTTTCCGCCACCCATGGGCGTGAAGGTCACGGTGTCAATACCGTCATCGATCGCGTACACTAGCGGGACCGGCGGGCCGATGCCGCTATTCACTTGCTTTGTGGGCATCAGTTCCCGAATGTGGCATACCGTCCATCGCAGCTTTGGAAAGCTAAAGAAATTAGATTCCGGCTGCATAACCAACTTCTCAGGCGGCGGAGGGAAGCCCGCCATCCAGCCCAACCGCCTGGGGTCAGATTCCTCGGCGCTCATGTAGGAACTGGATTGCGCATTGGTTTGCGCAAAAAGACCTAATACGGTCAGGAAGCCTACGAGCAGAGAAAGTGACATACGGATTGGGCGCTTCATGATGCTTCCTCCATGGCGGTTATTGCATTCCTCTTGTCTTAAGGGCGAACGATGGAGCTGAGACGCGGGAAACGCGGCAGCGTTTTCCCGTCGAATCTCCAGCGACTTGTTAAGGCTTTCCGTATGGTCCTCCCATTCCGTCAATTCCAAAGAGCGCCTCAGAAACAACGTACTGTTGAAGCACAATACATAGGCCAATGACAGCACACAGGCTTCCAATAGAATACCACTTTGATAAAAGACCGAATCGATTTTGAAGCCTCATGATGTTGGCTAGAGCTGGAAGTGTGAGAAAAAAGAGGCCTGTATGAACTGGATAGTATAGTCCTCCTATAGCCTCACGTAACCTAATCGTACCAATGGTTGCTATAGAGCAGAATTCCAGTAGCCCTATCATGAGAACAATTACCGATGCCCATAATAATGGAAAGATCAGGAACGGCAGTTTTGCAGTTACCTTTCTGAGAAGGAACGCATAGACAATGCTGGCAATGAATGCCGCCGGGACTGAAAGAATGATTCCGAAGCTTTCCATTTTTCTATTATAGCCTTAACGCTGCGGATCAGGAGCAAGACCGGAGGCAAGCTTGCTTGCCGACAGGATTGGCTGCTGCATCCGCAGCATTGTCGAGGACGCGCGCGTCCTCGACAACGAAGAAATCAGCGGGAGGCCCTGTTTTAGGTTGATCCGCTGCATTGACATGTTGGGCCGCGTTTCCATGCGCACCGTCAATCGGCCTCGAACCAGGAGGCGCAGGCGACCACGTGATCCCAGGGATTCTTGGCGTCGTAGAACACTGGGATGATGGAGCCTTCGAGGACATCATATCCAACATAGAATGCCCGACCCGAGACATCCACCCCGCTGGCAGACCTGAAATGATAGTAGATTCGGTCGTCTTGCCACTCAGCAGTGCTTTCTCGACTATCAATAAACGCCATCGCCACTTCACCGCTTCGGAGGAGCCGGATTTCACGCCAGCGCCTGAGAGCAACTATGGTCATTATCCCCAAGGCGAGCGTGATCACGCAATACAACACCCAGTCGATGTCAAAGTGCATCCGCAGGATCGATAGAAAATGCCACAGAATAAGCAGGAATGGCGCATAAGCGGGAAGCCGGACAGTGGCTCTCCAGGAAAGGTGGACACGGCGAGGTGGAGAGCTATAGCCCTGTTCATTGACCCAGGGCAGCGGAAGTTTGGCCATGATCATTTTGGCAACAACGAAGGCGCAGACCGACACAATGCAAGGCAGGAAGAACCACCAGGGACCATTGCTTGAATGCACGCCGCCGAGCGTCAGCGAGAGGCTAACGTAGATGACTGTGAGAGCTATGGTGACAGCGATTTGCATGTTTCTTCAGGTCACAGGTCGGGTCGTCTCAGGTCGGGTCGGACCTAATGCCGTTAACTTAAGCATTTTTGATCAGATGTTAGTACTCGCCGTCATTCCGGCGAAAGCCGGAATCCAGGGTTTTCAGGCTTTTTTGGACCCCGGCTTTCGCCGGGGTGACGTTCTCGGCATGGAATTCTCCTTAAGTTAACGGCATTGGGTCCGACCCCAGCCCAACAGCCCACTTTGGCTGATGCTTTTTCATATGATCGCGCCGTACGAGTCTGCCCAACGTTGAGGTCAGCGCCGGCCTCTTTACAGGCCGTCCGCTGGATTGAATTGTTGGGAAAGGAAGATAGATTATTCTGCCACTCGCAGTGCTTCTTGCGCTTCGCGGGGCAGTTGGACGAGAATGAAATAGGATTGCGGATAGAGATAGTCTTCACCAGATTCATCGATCACTCTGAAATAGCCTTCTCTCGAGGCGTCTTCATCCGAGATCACCTGATAAATCTTGCGTTTCTCGAGATCCTCGCAATCCTTATTCTCGACGCAAAGCGCAAAACGATAATTTTCTTTTGCCATAGTCTTAATCCAATAACCTCTTGATTTTCAGCTTCTTTTTGCCGATACCGTGCGCTTCATACCAGTGCAGTTCAGCCTTCCGAATATTTCCGTTCCGAAGCCGAACGATGGCAAATCCTTTCAGCTTACGCCATCTGCCTGCTCCATACTGTTTCTGAATCCGCATGATGTCCCGGATCCGCCCGCCCACGGCAATCTCTTCAATGTTTTCAATTTCTCCAATTATCTCAAAATACACGGAAGATTTCACCTGCTATTTTCCGATCATGGGTATCGCCCAACGGTACGGCTCACTGGGTGGCCGGAAGCCACAGGCTGGAGGCCATCCAGTGGAGCTGCAGGTTCGGTGACTATTGGATGGATCGCTCAACCGCTTCCTTGACGTCGGGCCTGTCAAGCACCTCTACGTAGACTATCTTGCCATCCACCAGGTCCACATTGATCATGCCCTTTTCCGGCTCCAGGACGATGGTTTCGTGTCCCTTCCCCCACGCCCCTTCGGGTTTGGGGGCGGCGTAAACCGAGGAACACGAGCTATCGCCGCATCGACATTTGTCGTACACCCTCACCTGGGTCACGCCGGTTGCGAGATCTTCCCGCCCATCTTGTGTCAAGAGTTGTCGTAGTTCATGGGCCAAATCCGGCAGAACATCCAAGAGAAGAGGTCTTTCTTGTTCAATATTCATGTACTTACACCGAACGCTCACCACCACTCGCCGGCAAGGATCAATTGCAACACGCTCGCAGAGCGCCTCGCCACCGACTATTGCCGACATCAAGAACCGCCGCGGCCCTGCCGGTCGACGTGGATGGTGTTGTTAGAAATTTTTGCGGTTATTTTGATCTCTCTTTTTCCTTAAGGCGCCAATTCTCCCGATTACAACCCAACATTTTTGGCACGTAACAGCTTCCGGATCATCAGTCGCAATTCCCTCGACCTCGGCCCTATGAGCAGCTTCGCGATCTCGAGGATTACACGCTACCATGCCGTCACTGTTCAAAAAATGTCGCTCTCTTTTTCCCGGTCTCTTTTGGCTACGTGATTTCGCACGAATTCCATTCCTATTTCTGTTCAAGCCAACGCGGCAATGTACAAACGAATTCAACTGCTATCTCGCAAGACTATCCACTCTTTCTCATTGTCGAAATTTTGGCATTTCTTACGCTGCGGATCAGGAGCAAGACCGGAGGCAAGCTTGCTTGCCGACGGGATTGTCAGCGGGCGCGGTTCTATGCGCTCCGCTGCATTAGCCTTGTTGGGCGGCCATATGTTGTACCAATGTTGACGTGCAATCGCGGCTGCCAGACTGGCATTCACTTCGCCTGCGCGATGCCCGGTGGATTCCAGCTGCCTGCGCCGGCTGGAAGGATGGAAGGTGCTTCCGTCTTCGGCCAATAGAGGCGCATGACGAGGTAAATCGGGCCATTTGGCGCCGGAAGCCAATTCGATTCCTTGTCCTTGCCCGGCGAATCTTTCTGAATGTAGAGCGTCAACGAGCCGTCTTCGTTTTTCTTCATGTTTGGCAACATCGGCGAGTTGATCAGGTATCGATTGATCGGATTCTCGACCAGCAGCTGCGACTTGCCACCGTACATCGTCACCGACCAGAACGCGTTCACCGGCGGCAGTTGGCCAGCTGCGAAGGTGAGCGTGTAGTTGTGCTTGCTGCCGTCCAGGGTTTTTCCGGTAGCATCATTCCTCGTCAACGGGTACATAGCCTCGATGGCATCGTTTCCATAAATGCCACTCTTGGCGGCGGCGGCACGTTTCAGCCAATCACCGTTATAAAAAGCACTGTCACCAAAGAATGAACCGATTCTCCAGCCGTTTATGTCTTTGACACCTTTGCTCAGATATTCGTCCACTTTGTCGTCGCCTTGCTTCATCGCCAGCAAGACGGCGGCTTTATGTTCCAGCGAGAGATCCTTGAATTCAAAAGTCTTGCCCGGGCCGATACCGATGCTCGCCAACTTGGCGCGGATCGCCTTGTCTTCGGGCGTCACCGGGACGAACTGCAGGGCGGCGTCGAGATACTCGTAAAAGTTCGCCTTGATCCCCGCCGTCGTGGCCGGGAGGAAATCGATCTTCGGCGCGGCAGGCGGTGCGGGCTGTTTCAGGAACGCGGACAGCGGCTGCGCCTTGTATCCTGCCTGCACCTTCACCACGTTCGGCATGTCGTCGGCGTTGAAGAGCTGAGTGCGGAAAATGGTGAGAGCGAAGGGCGTCGATGATTGGAAGACCTTTTTAATCCCTGCAGGTGTACCGCCTTTCCAGTCGGGACCCACCACAAGGTAGCTGCCGGCTTCGACACCCGTCGCACGGCTGCCGATGTAACCATAGTTGTAAGCGTTACCGTCGGTCAATTGCACAGAGTAGTAGCGCTCTTTTTCTACAGCCGGTACCGAAATCACCATCGGTTCCGCGCGCAGATCCAGCCAGAGAATCGAATATGGTGTGTCGCTGTTAGGCGAGACGATGGCCGTGTCTTTGTAGGTGAAGACGCGGGCTTCGTTATAGATCGTGTTGAACGGCGCCTTGTATTGCCCCGAGTTCTTGTCCACGGAATACTCATTCATTATCGCGTAGTTCATCACGATCGGCAGGCCGTAGATGAACGCCTCCTCGGCGATAGCCTTGATTTCGGCGATGCCAGGCGCCGCGATGCCTGCATTTTTATTGGCTCGTTCGGCAGCCGCAATGGGGTCGCCTTTCTTATTGCAGCCGGTTAACAGCGCTACAGCGAAGACGCTGCATATAGCGCCGAATAAAAGTATCTGTCTTGATTTATTCATTTGTCTCTCCTTTAGGTTTACTTGCATTGACAATAGATTCAGGATCGCTCTCGGTCAGGCTGCCCAATCCTTCAAATCAGCCGCGAGTTTGCGAGTCGGCTGAATTTGGGAGGTTAGGCAGCGGCCTATTGCAATGGATGTTTGCTCGCATAGTCAAAGTAAGTTCCTGGTGGTTGACATCTGCATTTCTTTGATGCTCTTCATCACTGTCGACAGTATGTTAAACAGCTGGTTTGCTTTCTGATCGAAGTTCTCGAAGGCTGTCATGTCCGTTTGCCGCTCGTTCCGGATGGTTTCTTGTTCACCGTCCTGATCCCCCTTGGGTTTTACGTTCAGTGTGTCGCGTTTCACCGTCTTTGGCTTTGAGGCTCCGGATAAGCTCCGCTTAATCCCTACTGTGAGGGCATCGGTTTCTACGCCGAGGCTATCCATATCGGCTCGGGTGAGGACCTTGCGCCGGGCCTTGTTCGCCCGGTTTTCGATCTGGACCGCCAGCTTCATGGCGGTGTCGGCGGTCGCCTCAAGGTCACGGCCTTTAGCTGAAAGGTTAGCCTCTTCATTCTTGCTGAGGCCCGCTGGAATCGTTCTCCGGGCATGGGCCTGCATTGATTTCGCGACATTTCGCAGATCTTGGGCATATTGCCGCAGCTGCTGATCGATTTTAGCGAAGTCCGCCTGGCTGGTCTCTGCAGCCAAATTTATGCCCGGCAACGATAGGAGTACAATAATCCCCAGCCTTACTAGCACTTGCATTATCCACCTCCTGTACTCGATGTTTTACACCGCCAACTGCTTACCGTCCGAGGTCTAATCGCTGCGGATCAGCAGCAAGACCGGGGGCAGGCTTGTTTGGCCTGGGGTCGGGCCCAATGCTGTACCCAATGCCGTTAACTTAAGCCTCCTGACCCTGACGTGGAAGCCCTGAGCGTCATTCCGGCGAATCCCGGGCCTGCCCGCCATACAAGACTTTGGCAGGCGGGTCGGGATCCGGGAAAGGCGCCGGGATCCAGTCTTTTCAACTCCTCTGGACCCCGGCTGGAGTTTATCCCGCACTTGATGCGGGGTCGGGGCGACAGGGTGGTCCACGGAGATTTTCCTTAAGTTAACGGCATTGGGCCCGACCCCAACCCACAACCCATTCGGAGCGCTGCAATGTCGCACGATCAAGTATTGCTCCGTAAAAGCACGACCCCCATGAGTGAAAGGGGACGCTGTTAGGTTGTTAAGTTTCCAGCAAATCAAGTTGCTTTTCCTCGGCAATCCTGCGACCGCGAGTGACAGAATCACTGACAGACGGAATCGATACTTTGAGTTTTCGCGCCAGGGAAGACATGGGAACCCCCAGTTCTCTGACTGCCCAGTAACACAACAGGCTACGAGCTTCCACAATCCGCCGATACTTCCCTTCGGCCCACACTTCCTCCGGCTTCACCTTCAGCACTTGAGATACCCTTAAGGCAACTCTCTCCAGGTCAAAACCTCTCGATCGGAGCGCATAGCGCCTTTCCATAGCCTCCTCGGCCGATGCCAGCACGCGCCCCACAAAATCCCCGTCACCCAGAATCCTTTCGTCATTCCTCTGGTAAACCTTCTCTTCTCTAAGTGCCTTTACCCCTTCCCATCCCCCTTTGATTTTTCAAAAACTCGATTGGCCATTTGGTCTTCCTTGAAAACTTCAAACTCCGCCAATCTCTTGCGTAGTCCTTCATTCTCCTCGACAAGTTGCTGGATTTTTGGTTCGGTTTCGCCTGATTGGGGGGGAGTAGCCAGCGCAAAAGACCCGATAGTGAGCCATATATATACCTATGATACCAAGATATGTCGCGCAGTTTTTCGTAAGTGTCCGTAGGTCTTCATTTCGAAAGGAGATATGTCTCTTCCTCATTTGGCTCCCCCTTTATTCACGAAAATCGTGTATATGCGTGCAAAACGATCAAGCTCACTGGCGGGGATGGAGCGCAGAGGAATCCCGATCCAGTGCAGCGCCTTGTTCGATACTTACTTGTATTTGTCATTAATAACAAACGTATTCGCGATAGCCCGATATATCGGGAGATACTTCTTCTGAAGATCGGCCAAGGACTCATTTGAATCCGGCACTTTCGCTACTATAAACTGGACAAAAATCATCGAGCTACTTTGAATTGTAACAAACTGGGTCATTCTCATGGTCAGTGTCAAATCTAGCCGCTGCATGGTTTGGTCGCTTACCAGCATCCCTGCAGGCGCATTTTCAAGAACAATGGATTTCGCATCAATAAAGGTTCCACCATCGGGAACCATGTCCCTCAATTCGCTGGGCTGGAAGAACTCCCTCAACTCTTGTTGCGTGGGTTTATACCCGGCCGGCAACGGGATGTCCTTCACCATAAGGTTAGAGTTTATAGGCCCATGTCCTGCGCCGCTCTGGAAAACCTGAATGATGTTAGGCCTGTAGCCTTCTCGCTTACTCCAACTAGCAGGAAACGAAACTGAGAAATCCACACCCTTAGCTTTTGGATGGCCCTTCGTCCGAAACGTTTGTTTCCACCCGGCTGATAACTCCAATGCTGGGTTCTTGGAGAATTGGGGATGTGCTGACAGAAGAGCCGCAAGAATCGATTCTGGGACTTTGCCTTTGGCTCTCTGGCGGACTTCCTGCAAAAAGGCTTCTGCCTGTTGTTTGGTGAGTTCCTGGCCTCCAACGAGAGCGTCTATTTGTGCAGTCATCTCATTTTTGTATTCAGACCATTTGGCACCGAGTACCATAGAAAGCTCTTCCTCGACCCCCCTCACGCTCTCTCCAAGCGCCGTCGAGTTGAAGGCGAACCATGCAGCTTTGACATCCTGTGCCAAATCTGGAAATTTCTTCTCGATCAACTCAAGGGACGCCTGCTGCCCAAGAACAAAGCCATAGGCCTGGCTCAACTGTTTCCAGCGAGGTTCCTTGGTAGAGACCTCCCCGCTGAAGGCAGTCCCTGCGAGGGCGAAACTCACAATCAAGGCAAGAAGTCGTATCCAATTCATTATTTGGCTCCTTTCTTGCTCGAACGGTAGATGATGGGACGCTGGTAAGAAAGTAAGAAAGCTATTTCATCAATGCGTAATTATTCTCACGAACAAGGGCCGCTCCTCTTTCTACCGCATAACCGACCCCGGGGCCGCTGATCCCCAAGCGTCCGCCCAGTGTCCTAAGCGATATTCCCGCCTCCCTTACGGCCCAATAGCAGAGTAGGCTTCTGGCCTTCACTTTCTCCCTCTGGCGTCCCTTTGAAAAAACCTCTTCCTTTCCTATTCCATAGAGCTCCGCCACCCTTTCGGCAATTTGTTCCAGGTCGAATCCACGGAGTTTCAATTCGTATCGGCGCTCGTACTCTTCATCGGCTTGTGCCCGCACAGATTCCACGAATTCGGAGTCCCCCAGGATGCGCTCATCACTCATGATATGATCTATACCTTTTTCTCTCCTTCTCCTTGCCTCCGACCATCCTCCAAGGCTCCGAATCAACCCTCCCCCAGTCAGTTCCTCACGCCGACCGTGCTCAACCCCTTCCTTCACATATGATTCGTATACATTCCTCGCTTTTCGAACAGACTCTCCAAAGGATTGCCAGACGATC
>Ga0209270_1003839_pt1 | contig 12258 bp, 10 predicted proteins | sample MTBAKSrepl1MetaG_FD_187456 | JGI IMG/M metagenome (GOLD analysis project Ga0209270, IMG submission 187456) | Enrichment culture microbial communities from Arthur Kill intertidal strait, New Jersey, USA, that are MTBE-degrading - MTBE-AKS1... | ecosystem: Environmental > Aquatic > Marine >...
GAAAAGACATAATACAGCCCCACTCCCAAAAATAGACCAAACGAATTGAGGCCATTGATCAAAATCATTCCGATGGCCAGCGGCAATATCGTTCCCAGGTCGCCCAGTGAGCCCGCCAACTCCATGCGATTGAAACGATATGCCGCAGTTATGCCCAATTCCTGCACCATTGATTCCTGATTTTCAGCCATATCGTTCTCCTAAAAATTCCCTTATTGCATCCATGGTCTCCCAAACATCATCCTGAACTGTAATTTCTTGACTTATTATCACGATTATATTATTTAACGTGATAATATGTAGGTATAAAAAAATTGTCAAGAAGTTTTTGTTATTATCTAAGGATTCGAATATGGTAAGATGTGTTGTGTCAAGCAGTTTGGCGGAAATAAACAATCCAAATATTTCGAGGGTTTCATGAGAGCAAAGAAGCAGCTCAAAAAAACAAAGAAGCCAGGTTCACAACAGGTGTCGATGCCAGTGAAAGCTTACCACGGACGCATCTTTTCTGCACCGGATCAGGGCAAATGCCTTGATATTGTCCAGCTCCATCAAATGGAGCAATCCTTTCGCGACTGGATTGATGCGTCATCTCGTGCAGACGTGCGCGTGGCCCGCCGTCGCATTTTGCTCATTTTTTTATTGATTCGTTACACGGGGGCCAAGTTGAGCGAGGTGTTAGGCCTTGATCTGTCCCAGGACATCGATTATGAGAGGCAATTCGTTCGTTTCGGCCGGGTGCTGGAAGACGCAGAGCGTCCCCATCGCAAGGTGCCGCTGCCTGAGACGCTCTGTCGTGAAATCCGGGACATCATCGCCGTACCGGCCTTCAAAAACGCTTTTCAAAACATGCTTAACGTTGACCCCGGCTTTGTAAGGCGTAAATTTTACGAGCGCGCTGAGGCATGCGGAATCGCCAAACAGCAGGGAGCACCGGAGATCATCCGCAAGTCGCGTGCCGTGGAGTTGATGCAAAACAATATGCCTTTGCCTGCGGTCCAGATGTTTTTGGGACATTCGACGCCCAATCTGACCTCTTCCTATGTTTCCTTTTCTGAAGATGACATCCAGCAAGTAACCAGATTTTTTATGGAAAAAGAGTCAGCTCGGAAAACCAGCGCTCGCAACTCCTTTTTCGGAAAGATCCAAACGATCCAGCAAGGCGATATTCAAACCCGAGTGGAATTATTGACCATCGGAGAGAATCGGGTCACCACTGTCATAACCAACGACAGCTTGCTTCGGCTCGGCCTGAAAGAGGGCAAGTTGATTACGGCCGAGGTCAAAGCTCCATGGGTGATGTTGCAGAAAATGGAGGACGAACCCGAATGCAGCGCTGACAATAAATTCAATGGTATTGTCGAACGGATCAACCAGGGCGAGATCAACACGGAATATGTCGTTCGGATTTCAGATGGGACTGCGGTATGTTCGATTGTGACTAGCGAAAGTTGCCGAAACCTCGGCCTCGGGGAAGGTGATCCGGTTTGGGTTCTATTTAATGGCTTTTCGGTGGTACTGCTATCCGAATAAATAGGATGATTTGATCGGCTGTCTAAATCTAATGCCAATCATAATTATTGCTATTGGAATTCCACTGTTATTATGTAAGATCATTAAGTCCTTGTAATAATCCCCTATTAAAATCAGGCGGAACTAAACAGAAAATTTTTTCGCCTATAGTAATTTGCACCAAAAGATACTAAAGGCCGAGCCAAGATGACTCAGCCTTTAGCATCCGATAATTTTTCAATAGTTAATTCTTAATTCTCTTCCTCCTTAGGTTTATAAGTCCGATTATTCCAATGCTGAAAATGAGCATGAGCGCTGTTGTGAAGGAAAGGCCAAGCTTTAAGGCAACCCAACTTATCCCCACAACAGGTAATAAGGTTGCTCGCACAATCGTTCTAAGATTGTCATGCTTTGAGATGAAATCGGCAATAGGCGGTGAATACGTGTAGTAACTTCGAACAAAACCTTTGCCGAATGAATTGTTGAGAAAAAATTTATCACTGAAAGATCAGACGCGAAAGACCGGATACAGATAGCCCATGGTTCGAAGTAGTGGCCATAATGGTTTCGCGTTTATTTGCCGATATTCATAACTTCAATTTTGCTGACCGCCTTGACCTCCCGGTCCGCCATGAGGTCGTCCGGCAGCACGAGTATGAACCTGCCGCCGCGAATCCAAGGTTTTCCGTCAACCTGGTCGGTAACGAGGATACGGTCCCCATTCTTGCTTAAAAAAAGTTCCCCATAGGATATCAGGCTGCGATAGGCATCCGGCGCCGAAACCATAAAAACGGAATTGATATCAAAGCCGGTCTTTATTTTTTCCAAAAGCGCAATCAATGGAATTCCGGTGAAGTCATGGGTGCCGTGGTAGCCTCGCCCTTCTCCCACAACATGGGCACGAATGGTCTTTCTCGGCGTTTCGGGCAACGACTCGATCGTAACAGGCGATATCCCGGGTCCAACCAACTTGAAATTTTTAGAGTAAACCGTAGCGGATTTCTTACCCTCCAGCTCGGGCCTTAAATCGACCACCGTAATTTCGGATACGGATTCCAAACAACGATCGGAAAATAGGTCCTCGGAAATGACCAGCCTGGGAAAAAGGATTTTCCGATTTAACGTGTTGATCATGGTTTCATAGGCCAAATTGTCTTTAGAATTGGCAGTGCCCTTGTGGTGTGGCAATATCGGCTGCGCCTGCACGGCAATCAGCACATGGTCCGGGTTTTTATAAAATATTTCACCCCATGACAGGACGACCTGATCGTTGGACGTGTTTTTTACCACCACTGCGAGATCCACCGGCTTTTTAAAATCCGTATCTGTTTTTTTAATTCCGGCTATGCCTAAAAGTGTTTTCAGCGAAACACCACGGCAAGCAAATATGCCCTTAAACTCACCGTTTTTCCGGATATCATTGAGCTGAATTTCAGACTGTTGAAGATTTTCCATGTCCTTCAGTGTCAGGGACAACGGTTTTTTTACACAGCCGAGAATTTTCAAAACACCTTCGTCCGCCCCTGAGGCGGATATGTTGAAAAACACAGTGATGATTAGAATCACAATTCCGGTTTTTAATTTCATGGTTCCCTCCTGTTATATAAATTTCATGTATTTATTATTCGCTGTCTGATCACGCCAGGTAGTGACGACAAAACCGATAAGGGAGATGATCATGACGGCATAAGTGACGAAAAAAAACAGAGTCGTGGGGTTTTTGGTAATGACCAGTTTTACACCAATGGGATTGTCCGGGCGATTTTCGGGGATAAAAAAATCCGTCAGGGTTATTTGGATGGATCCAAACCGATAGGGGGCAAGCATGTATATGCGGCCGGAGGAAACGGAACGGTTGTCAATCGACAGATCGATATCTGCATAATTTTGATCACGGTGAATGGTGTTACGGGTCATTAAGGCCCTTTGATCTTCGAACGATGCTTTTAAGATGGCAGGGTCATCGACAAATTCGATTTCGGAAAGTGAAAGGATAAAATTCTTATCAAATCGGATGGATTCTCCCGGGAACATCCTGATATCGGAGTGTTTGTATCCTATGATCATGCTTAACCCGTGACTGAGCATTACCAGCACAAACATGATATGCATCAAAAAAAACAGCCATTGCCGCAAGGAAAAACCGTTTTGAAACAAACGGTAAATCCGTGTCAGGATACAACAGACAATGTGAGTAAAAAACAGACATGCAATCAGGCACACGGCAATAAACCAACTCGTGATAATGATATTGCTGCCGGATTCATTGAGCAGCCATGTCAGGGGAAGTTGACGGCTTAATGATTTAAGGGAGGCGGCATGATGTTTGTCAAATGTCAATACGACCCCGATCAAAAGAGATCCGATCAAGGAATTGAGACAAAAGAACGTAAATTTTATGGAAGCTATTTTTTGTATCATGGTTTACAAGGCTAATGAAGGAATAACAACCACAGGCTGCCTGCAGCCGGCATGCTGCCGATGACCGCCCGCATTCGGTTTGAAAGGTTCCAGTTCGGTGGAATGTGACATGCCAGTATGGCCGCCAGAAAGAGGCAGGCCGCTTTTAAGAACCCCTTGCTCCAATGCCAGAAGTCTCCATACCAGTCCAGACACCAAAGAGAGCCTGAAAATTCGCTGATTAAAAATATGGCGGCACCGGTGAGCAAAAAGTTTCTTCCCATATGAATGTAATCCGGAAACCCGTGGTATAGTGCCGCACAGAGTATTAATGCGGAATAGATAAAAACGCCGAACGCCAGAATTCGAAAATGGAAAAAGACGATGACCTTGATATCGTCATACATGTAGAAGTCCGGATTCAGCGTTTTCGGAAAAAAAGCGAGATAGGTGAGTAGCAGAAGAATTGAAACATATATCCATTTGGCATGCGAATCATAAAACCGGCGATCCGTTGGCTTGCTGCAATAAAAGTTCAGAAGATGAAGAAATCCCAGAACGAGGATGATGGTGGTGACGGATTCGAAATCTCCGAAGATGGGCAGACGATGTGCTGAAAAAACAATCAGAATGAAAATCAGAAGATTTAGGGCAAGTCCGATCCCTCCGGCATATCGGCCCCATCGGGAGTTACCCATGAGGGCAGCCATGCAGGCGAGGGCGTAACAGACTGACATGCAGGAATAGATGGCAAAAAATATGAATGGGTCCATTGCGGCATCCGGATGAATTAAACTGTCAATGTCAAACCTGCCAGGGAACTTCTTGCCGGTTCCGGGCTGTCTCCGCAAGTGACTGGAAACCAAACCCCAAGTGATCAAATGTGTTGATATATCCATAACGGTATTTATAAGTCAATATTTTTAATTTAAAAGCCAAACAGTCTGATAGATATCTTGAATTGACGTATTATTCCGGTAACGCCTTCCATGTTTTATTATGTGAAAGGGATGATTTATTTTGGAATGAGCGAGTTTTATAAAACGTTTTGGCAGGTGATACAAATACGATTTCTGGTTATAAAAACATGCCTGTCAGTCGTGAACCAAATGTAATATATGGTTGGTTATGGTTTGGATTAACCATAATAAAAGCAATAGCATTTTTATTTTGACAAGTAGTAACCATAATTGGTAAATAAAGCTTCTGAAGAAACCGGGGGCCACAAGAGACACAATTCATACAAGGAGGATGAAAGGGGGATAAATGAAGACGAACCAAAAGGGCCAATTTTTAAGGTTGCTGGTTGTTTCACTCGCTTTGTTGATTGCATCTCCGCCGTTGATGTCGTCGACACAAGCAGAAGAAAGCAAGGATTATCAGGAGTATACACTTGGAGAAATCGTTAATATCGGAAAAGGTTCGGCTGTCCGGGACATCGCCATTATTAACGAAGTGACCCCGGAAGATTTCGAGGCCGTGAACGCCGAGAGTGTGGCCGATGCGCTTACCTATGTGCCCGGCGTACAGGTCACCTATGGCAGAAAGTTTTTCCCGACCGTCACGATTCACGGGTTCGATCAAAACCGCATATTGACCCTGATCGACGGAGTCCCTTACTACGAAACCAAATACGGCGGCCTGGATTTGAATCAGGTCAGTCTGGAGGCCGTTGCGCGGATCGATGTGGTCAAGGGTGCCCCTTCCGTGCTTTATGGGCCCAATGCATTGGGCGGCGTGGTTAACATTATCACCAAAAAGGCGACGGAAAAACCGTATTTGTCCGCGACTACGGAATATGGTGTGGACGGCCTGGATGATGCTTACAAGGCATCGCTGTCCCACGGCATGAAAAAGGGAAATTTTAACTACTGGTTGAGTTATTCTCACCGGGAATGGGATTCCTGGGACCTGTCCGATGATTTCGACCCGAGAGAGGGACAAATCAGGACTTTCACACCTGAGGGCAGGGTGACGCGCGATGTTGTTCTCGAAGACGGTGGAGAACGGTTCAATTCGGATTATGAAACGGATAATTTCTGGGCAAAAATCGGTGTTGAGCCTTCCGAAGACACGGAAATTTACCTGAACTTTCATTATATCACCACCGAAAAAGGCAGTCCGGTAGACCTTGACCGGATTAACGTTTTTTCCGATTTTTCCCAGTTCGCCAGAATCACCGCTTACGACGACTGGGGCGTTGATTTGAGCGGCGAGCATGCATTCACAGACAAGTTCAGCATGCAGGCCAAATTTTACTACCATGATCATGAAGACGATTACACCTCTTATGATGATGAGACGTTTTCGCGGGCCTTTGCCTTGAGCACTTACAAGGATTACATCCTCGGCGGCATGCTGCTGGGTGATTATAAGCCCGTGGACTGGGATACACTGCGTTTTTCGATCCACTACAAGGGCGACTCCCATGAGCAGCGGGACCTGGAAAGCCTGCCTTTCGCGGAAAGTTTCGCCTATACGGGATCCGTCGGTCTTGAGAATGAATTGTCACTGTTTAACAACAAACTGTCGATTGTGGCAGGCGTCAGTTATGACTGGTATGATATAAAGGATGCCGAAGAGGATCCGGACAACGACGGAAATATCATCGACCTGGACACACCCGATAAAACCGACGAGATTAATCCCATGATCGGCGCCACCTACCAGGTGACTGACGATGTCAAGCTGTTTGCATCGGTAGCCAAAAAAAGCAGGTTTCCCACACTGAGCCAAATTTATGCCGGAGATTCGGCAAACCTGGAACTGGAGGCGGAGTCCGCCATTAACTACACGGCGGGTGTAGCCTGGGCATTCAGGGATTTATTAAGGGTGGAAGTGGCGCCTTTTTTTCACGACATATCGGATTTTATCACCCGAGACGTACCGCCGGCAGAAAACCCTTTTTCACAATATAAAAACTACGACGAGGTCGAATTTATGGGGGTGGAAGTCAACGCGGACATAATGCCTTTTAAGGACCTGCTCTTTAAAATCGGCTATATGTACAACGATGCCAGCAACGAGAGCCCCGGACGGGTGAGTGATGATGTTCTAAACGTTCCGAAATATACGGTCAACCTCGGCGTGCAGTACATCGTTCCCGTAATACGAACAAAACTTAACTGGACCATGCTGTACATCGGCGAATCCTATGAGCAGTTACCCACGCCGGAAGATCCCGATCTTGAGGTCATTGAAAACGAAACATACACACTTTTCAACGCCAGGATTACGCAACCGTTTATGTCCAATCACCTGGAGGCGTTTTTTTCCGTGGACAACCTGTTTGATGAAGACTATGAGCCCAATACCGGCCAGCCTGCGCCCGGAAGGAGAATGTGGATCGGGCTTACGTACAGGATGTAAAACGTCGCCTTTTATTGTTTGAACAGGAGAATGTGTTGTTTCATGAACCATGCATCGACTGTCCCCTGCCTCAGCGGGGGACAGTCCGCCAATCGGAAAAAACCCAACCGGCTTTTAAGGGTTCTTATCATCGGCTCGATCGGCCTTCATGCGGTCATGTTTTTTTATTTGGCCACTATCTATCGATCCCAGAACACGACCGTGATTGAATTGAGCCTGCGGGATGAGAGCGCCCTTCCCCAAAGAGATATTCCCAGACCCCGACCGAGACCCCGAAACAGGCCAAAACCACCGGATAAAATACCGCCGACAGTGATACGGCAGGTGCCCCCGGTCATCAAGCCTGTTCAGATGGCCGCCGCTCATAAAGACCTTCCCGATGGTATTTCGGAATTCATCAGCGACGTGCAGGTGCCGCCGACGCAGTTTGAAGAGTGGGAACCTGCTGCCGTTCCGGAATTCTCTTTGGAAACTTTTGATTCCGCGGACAGTTACTTGGAAATGGTGCGATTCAGAATCGAAAAAAACAAACAGTATCCTGAAAAGGCTCGGCTGGCGAACATGCGCGGGCGTGTCATCATATCGCTGGTCATTACGCTTCAAGGCGAGGTCGATTCAATTTCCATAAAGAAAAGTTCGGGCCATGCCGTACTGGATGATGCCGCGTTGTCCGCCGTGAAGAACGCCGTACCGTTTCCGGCGCCGCCCGCGCGATTCTTTAAGAAGGATATTCTTCTTAATATTCCGATTCTATTTGAAATCACATAAACGGGAATGAAAATGACGATCGGTGGGCTTCATAGTTTCAAGCGGATGCAGATACCATGCATCATCGCCCTATTGCTGGTTTTTCCGCTCATAGCCTCGGCGGGGCTGAAGAAAATCGAAAGAGACACGGACGGCGACGGGAAAATCGATCGGATTGTTCATGTGAATGCCAAAGGGGTTACCGAACGGTTTGACATCGATACCAACGCTGATGGCGTCATGGACCGGTTTCAGTATTACGATAACGGGGTCCTGGTTCGGGCCGAACGCGATACGGACTTTGACAACGTCATCGATGCGAAGGACTTCTTTAAAAAAGAAAAGCGGGTCCGGTACGAACGCCTGAACACCTCCGGAAAGCCGACCTATACGATCGATTTCGACGAAAAGGAACGGCCCATGGAAATTCGGAAAGACACCACCGGCGATATGCGACTGGATACGGTATATTTCTATGTAGACGGATCGCTGAGCGTCTCCACCCGGGATACCGATGCGGACGGAAAAGCGAACATCCGCGTCAGGTACCAGAATGACAAACCCATGGAGAAGCAATCCGATCGGGATGGGGACGGCCGGTTGGATGAAATCGTTTTGTTCGACGCGCAGGGGCTTCCAAAAGAAAGCCGGCATGATCAGGACGGTGACGGGAAACTGGAAACATTTCGGTTTTACCAGGGCGATTACATTACCCAGGAGAAAAAAGATCAGGATTCGGACGGCCGCTTCGAGGTCGTGACCCATTTTGAAAAGGGGGTCCCGGTCAATCAGCAAAAGGATACGAATTTAGACGGGCGCTTCGATGAATATACGGTGTTCCAAAACGGCCATCCCGTTCGCCAGGAAAAAGATACGGATTTTGAGGGCACCATGGACTGCTTTATCAGTTTTGATGCCAAGGGACTTGTGAAGGAGATCAGAGAAGATACTCGCCACACAGGCCGCATCGATCGCGTTCGGTATTTTGAGAATGGAGCGCCGATTCGCGCGAAATTAGATGCGGACGGGGACGGCTATATGGAAAGCGTCTCCTTCTTCAAAAACTCGAAGTTGGTTTTGCAGGAACTGGATGAAGACAAGGACGGCCACCCGGAAACCCGTATTTACTATAACGATAAAGAAGAAAAAACACGGGTGGAGAGCGATACGGACCAGGACGGGAAAGCGGATACCTGGCAGTTTTATGTTTCCGATCGCCTGGTTCGTGTCGAAAAGGATGAGAACGCGGACAACAAACGTGACCTGAAAATTTTCTATGAAAAGGATAAAAAAAATAAGCTCTTAAAGGACGCTGATTTCGACGGTCACTTTGAAACGGTTCAATATTTCAATCGCCCGGGCTGGTCAGCGGTCATGGAAGTCAATACCAACGATGATGCGCACCCGGAAATGCGCTTTTTTTATAAGGGCAATCGGCTGGCCGTCAAAGAAATCGATGATGATTCCGATGGGCGGATCAATACACGGGAGCATTACGATACTGCCGGCAAACTGATCAAGAGCGAAGAGGATTCGGACAACTCGGGCCGGCTCGATATCGTATGGTTTTACAACGAATCGCAGGAGGCCGTCCGTGCGGAAAAGGATCAGGACGGTGACGGCCGGCCGGATGTGTGGTTTAAGTATGTTAAAGGGCTTGTGACCCATGTCAGTGAAGATACGAACAGGGACGGCAAACCCGATATCTGGGAAACCTATGACAACGCCGAAGCCCTGATACGGCGGGAGCAGGATCTGGATTATGACGGAACACCGGATATCGTGAAAGACAGACAGGAAGAAAATACAATCGCGGCGACCCATCCTGCTTCGCCAAGAGGCCGAAAGCTGAAAGCTCAGGACTGAAGATGAAAGGAAATCGTCACACGCTTTCAATCATCATACACACCGCTGTGTATCCTCGATGAAAGCCCCGGACTTAACGCTATAATCGATATCAACCCGCGGTTTGCCGATGGTTGACTTCCGGCGGAGCTGGAAAAGGTTGGAGGGAATTAATCCATGTTTGAATTTTTATCTAAGGGCGGGGTGCTGGTCATCCCTATTTTAACGTGCTCGGTGCTGGCGGTGGCCATTTTTTTGGAACGGCTGATTCGCTTTGGACGCATGCGCAACCGCGGGTCGGGATTGGCGAGAAAAACCGTCGATCTGTTGCACCGGGATAAGGAGGAAGAGGCGCAAAATCTGGTTGCCGCGAACAACTCACCCATGGGCAGGGTATTGGCTCGCGCCTTGGAGGTTAGAGACCAGGATCGGGAAACGCTGGAAACCGTCATCGTTCATTCCATCGAAGAAGAGGTCCGGGATCTTTCCACCTATCTTCAGGTATTGGCGACCATTGGCAACATTGCGCCGTTGCTCGGACTGCTGGGAACGGTTATCGGTATGATCAAGGCTTTTATGGTCATTCAGCAGATGGGCGGCAAGGTCAATGCGGCCGTACTGGCCGGCGGCATATGGGAGGCCATGCTCACCACGGCGCTGGGTTTGGCCGTTGCGCTTCCCACAATGGTCGCGCACAGTTATTTGGTGGCGCGCGTTGATAAATATGAAGCACAGATTCAGGACGGCGCGGTGGCTTTCATGGCGGGTCTATTCAAGAAGTCCCGAAGCCAAACGGATCGTTCCGAATAGCGTTATCGCCATAGACTGTAAGGAGTGCTCCGGGCCTCATCAATCGATTTAGGGGTTCGATACAATCCACCAAAGGAGTGATAAAATGGCATTGATCCCGAGAAAAAGAAACCGTTACCAGATTCAGACCCCCCTGACATCTTTGATCGATATTGTATTCATGCTGTTGATATTCTTTTTGTTGACGACGAATTTTATGGTGGACGAAGGTATCAAAATCAAGCTGCCACAGGCAAAGGCCACCGCACCGGTGACTCAGAAAGAAATAACGGTATATGTGGACAAAGAAGGGCGGGGGTATCTTATGAATGAGCAGCTGCCCATGGATCAACTATTCCGGCGGATCAAAGAAATGATTGGGAATGACAAGGATCGCCTGGTGGTCATTAAGGCGGACCGGGAGGTGATCTTAAACCGGGCCGTCAAGGTCATGGATATCGTGAAAGCTGCGGGTGCCGGCCGGCTGTGCCTGGCCACGGAAAAGGATTTTTAATTACGGATCCCGAAACCATGGTGGAGCTTCTGGCCAATTGTGCCGGTATGGTGGAGCGATTTTTCCCTTTGGCCACTGAAGAACTGGTCATCATTCGAAATCATATCGAAACGCATAAAACTCAGATGGGACGGGTGTAGATGATGGGCGGTAATTCAAAAACCATCGATCGAAATGATCCCGAAGGCGCGGCGAATTTTAACGACGTTGCCTGTAATGTATTTGCGCCCATATATCCGGTCATTGCCGAACAGGCGATGCGCCGATGTGAGATCCATGAAGGTGTTTGTGTTGATCTTGGCTGTGGTCCGGCCCTTCTTGCCATTGCCATGGCCAAAATGACGGATATGACCTTTTTCGCTTTGGACCATTCTCCACCCATGCTGGCGTTTGCCGTACGACACATCGAAAAAGAAGGATTGTCCAACCGCGTTATACCCCTTGCCGGAGACGTCCATCATCTTCCCTTTTCGGATAACAGTATTGATATCATGATCAGCAGAGGATCCGTTCTGTTCTGGGAAGATAAGCCGGCCGCATTCGGGGAAATCAAAAGAGTTTTGAAAAAAAAGGGAAAAAGTTACATCGGCTGCGGCATGGGATCAAAAGAACTTAAGGATGAAATTTTCGAAAAAATGCGGCAGCGGGATAAAAACTGGGACAAAAATCATCAACAGCGCCGATCAAGACAAAACACAGAAGAACTCAAGCTGGCATTAACACGGGCAGGTATCACACAGTTTTACATCCGGGAAGATGATGCCGAGCTGTGGGTTACCCTTGAAGTATAGGAGGGAGCAGCGGAGAATGAAGACCTTTTTGAACCGTAAGATGATGATAGCACTAAGTTGTGTCCTGTTGATAATGGTAACGGATGTGGGGGCCCTGGACAACTGTAATGCGGTGTACGGAAAGGGCAAAACCCGTCTCTGTGTTGCTACGGGCAGTCCGGGTGAACTGGGGTTATTAAAAGCCATTGCAGAAGCATTTAATCAAAAAAATAACACGACCATTTGCTGGGTCAAGGCCGGTTCAGGAGAATCCCTTGAGCTGCTGAAACAAAAAAAGGTCGATGTGATCAT
>Ga0209270_1003848_pt1 | contig 12238 bp, 9 predicted proteins | sample MTBAKSrepl1MetaG_FD_187456 | JGI IMG/M metagenome (GOLD analysis project Ga0209270, IMG submission 187456) | Enrichment culture microbial communities from Arthur Kill intertidal strait, New Jersey, USA, that are MTBE-degrading - MTBE-AKS1... | ecosystem: Environmental > Aquatic > Marine >...
TCATGGCCACAATGCGGACATCGGCGACCATGAGCCCAAATGATCGATTCCAAAAAGTTTCGACAGGCGGCTTCATCGGGAAAGCACTCGCGAAGTTGATCTAAGTTCATGATATCTTCTCCTTGCTTTGGGCTTTATGAAGAAGATAACAGACTGCTTTGTCAGATCAGGACAATGCACCTTAACTTTGTTTATAGGTCCGGATTTTCACGTTTTGGCTTAAAGCTCATACAGGCGCTCGCCTCATAAGCGTACAGCTTTTTTCTTCGATCGAGCGGCTTCGTTTCCGGCGTCGCGATAGGTAGGCCCGCCAGTCCGCCGAGTCCAAAAAAATGATTTTGGTAAGGCGCTATTTGCTTTTTGCAGGATTTTCCAAGGTTATGATGGTTACAACCGGCGGCGCCAGGATTCGCATTTGCGGCCCCCAGGTCCCCGTCCCCCGGCTGGTGTAGATTTGGGAACCCTTGTCCAGATGGTACAAACCGTCCAGATACGGGTACGCCCGCCTGACCAGATATTCGAACGGCCAGATCTGGCCGCCATGCGTATGCCCCGACAGCTGCAGGTCGAACTGGCCTGCCGATTCGGAGCCGATCGAAGGGCGGTGTTTGAGCAAAAGCGTGAACAGACCGTTGTGATTGGAGGAAAGCAGGGGCGTTTCCTGTGACGGCATGCCGGACGCGGGATCGTCCACGCCGATAATGTTGATCAGGCCGTGAGCCGTCCGAGCTTCGTTTCGTAACACGGTAAAGCCCGATCGCGTGGTGAAATCCAGCGCCTGCGGGAGATTGCGGTAGAATTCGTGATTCCCGGTCACCGCGTATTTGCCGTAGGGAGCTTCGATTTGAGCCAGTATTCCGGTAAGGTCGGAATCACCAAAAGAGCCGTCGATCAGGTCCCCTGCGCTCAGCAGTATATGCGGCTTCTCGGCTTTCATGACTTCCGCGATTTCCCTGAGCCGGCTCTCCCGGGTCATCAATCCCACGTGCACGTCGGAGATGAGGGCTATCTTCAGGGGGTTGGCGGCGATGGGTACCTTCGCGCTGGCAATAGTGATCCGGTCGACCTTCAAGTTGCGCGATTCGTGAAAACCGTACACGCTCATAACCGCGACTGCCGCGATCAGAACCATCGCGGGCGTTCTGCCGGCGAGCGTGGGAACATGAAGCGCCGTCGCCGAGTTGAGAAGCCAGGCCACAGTGTCGAAAACAAAGAAAGCGAGCGATCCCAAAAAGAGCGGAAAAATGACACCCATCCAGTTGAGGCCCACCCAGGCGATCAACCTGGCCGCCATATCGTGACCGGAACGATCCAGGGAAAAGGCGGCGATGGGCGCAAGAATCATCAAAAGGAAAAACAGGGCCAGCGCAAGCTGGTACATGAGACGGTCGGGCAGGACGACTCTCAACCGTAGGAAGACCAGCGCGTGGATGGCGGTGTAGAGGGAAAGAAAAAGCGTGAGAAAAGAAAGCATGTGTCTGATCATAGTCCCGAAAGTCGCTGTCGTTTGTCAGGTACAGATATAACGACGCGTCCCGCGCGTCAAACCCTTGCGCGCGGCGATGCGACGCCGGACAGGCTGAGATTGTCGCTTAATGCAAGAGTTCGCGGACGCCCGACCACAGAAGCTTCAACTGCAAAGGTATGGGCAGCTTGATTTTCCTGGGGGCGAGCGGTTTGCCGGAAGAAAATGAATATTCTCCGGCCTTTGGACTTTCCCTGCCGGCGGCGTTCACGGCCGCCACTGTAAAGTAGTAACGTGTGTCGTCTTCAAGGTCCCTGAGAAACAGTTTCCGCTGTGATGTAAGGTAGACCTTGTCGAACACGCCGGGTGTGGTTCCCAGATAAACCTTATACGCCGTGGGATTCTGGTTGGGGTCTTCCCAGGTGAAATACACCCCGTCCGTATCCGGCGCGGCGAATAATCCCACGGGCGGATCGGGGATTTCGGGTTGCGGCTCGTTCTTCTTGGAAGGATAGCCTCCGAGGTCGCCGGGCGCCGTGAGCGGGGGCCGGGCGAAACCGATCAAATCGCGTTTAACCTTATCCGGGATCTCCTGGCCGTCGAAAAAGGCGATCATCAGCGAAAACGGTTGCTTGAATCCGTTATAGGAAGGCGCCGAGCTGACATATTGACGGCTGGCGCGCAGTGCGGCTTCGTAGCCGGCGCGCCCGCCCCAGGTCGGCTGACGGTATTGCGCTCCGAAATAGGTTCCGAATGGGTTCAGCCTGATCGAAAAAAAGCCGCTTTCCTGATCGAACGTGACTTTCAGGGGGCAGAACGCGAAATTGGCGAGCTTCGTTGTATCCATGGCCACCGCCACGCCACCGTCGATTCCCGCCACCGCCGCGTATTCGGCGGTGATGTGGTTATTCACGTCGGCCAGGTTCAGGTTTTTATCGGAATGTCTGAAATAATCGATCTGATATGACGATTCAACGCCCAGATAATTGCGTTTTAGAACCCGAAAGGGATGGGAACGGTCCGCCCGCAGGGAACAAATCAGTTCGGCGGGCGCCGCTTCGTACCATCTATCGTCGATCTTTCGCGCCAGCCGCGCAAAACCGCCGTCAACCGTGACGGGGCGCGGAGTTTCCGGGTACAGGAGCGAGCCTTCCACAAAGAGATAGGGCGTGTCTTCCAGCAGGGTGAGCCGGTACTGAAGCCGTCCCGGCCGGCTGTTTTCCACTTGGGGCGCGGGGACGGCGCCTGTCAGCTTTACCTCGGCCGCGCCGTCGGCGCCGCTGTTCTCAACGGTTATATCCAGCCGTTCCGGCCTGATCCGAAAGCTTTTATTGTCCTTCCTGTAATGAATAAAGGGCAGGAGGCTGTCCGCTTTAAGCGCTTCGGCGCCGCGGAAGAAAACGCCCTTGATGAGTCCTTGATCCGTGAACGCCACTTCAATGGAATCGTTTTTGAGGACTTTCTCCGTGGCCAGGGTCGAACGCTTCCGGGGAACGTCCGGCGGGCCGGTGTAGAGCGCGTAAGCGCCGTCTTCAAGAGGGCGTCCGGCCGGAAGGTGCAATTGGACTTCCGCAACCGATCCCGACGGATTCGTGGTTTCCCGAGTGACGACCGGCTCATACAGCGCGCCGTTATCCAGTTGGAGCAGATAATATTTTCCGCCGGGCGCGACGTTCCCGTTCGCCACATCGAATCGCGGGAACGAGCCCGCGTCGCCGGAGAGGCTGTCCGAGTCCGCATACATCATTACGAGGTCGACAAGACGCCAGCCTTCGCGTGGAGGCGTCGGATCCGGAATGCCGGCCAGGTGGTTGCGGACCAGCAGTTCCGCCTCCTCGCGGGCCTGGGAAGAAAAACCGAGCATATCTTTTATGATCCCTTCCACGGTCAGTTCGCGTTCGGTGGTCACATAGGGGGAGGAGAGGCCGTAATTCGTGGTGGAAAGCAGCCGAAGCCGCTCCGCAAAGGATTTTCTCAGCAACGCTTCTATTTGATCGTTGGGGCGTATAAAGGGGACCGAAGCGAGCGCTTTGCGAACCAGCCGGTGGTTGCGCCGGTCCTGCGTGAGCTGTGTCCAATAGCGGTGGCTGCTTGTCTTCTCGGCCCAGGAGTTGTAACCGTTGAAGTTGCCGTCCGCGGTGTCCTGGCCGAATGATACCGCTCCCACGGTTTGATGGTCCGCCAGATAAAGGTCCGGAGTGGTAAACTCCACATAGTCCAGGTCCGAAACCTCGCCCACGAGTTGAGCCAGTCCCTTGGTATTGGGCAACCAGGAAAGGTACCAGGGAATATCATAGCCATACCAGTACGCGTCGTCCGCGTCGAAGTTGATAAAGATCAGCGCGTCCCGATTCATCTCCCCATCGAGCTGCGCCTTCCTGATTTCTTTGACCCACCGCCGCAGGCTTCCATTTTCGACCAGATCCCCCAGGTTGTAGGTGGGAATGATGACCATCTCTTCGTTGGTCTCGTCATTACGGTAGAGAAGCGGATTGAAGGCTTCATCCAGGGACAGGTCAGGAACGAAGAGGCGGAAAGCGTCAAAAGTCACGGAACTGTAATAGAGGGCCAGCGCCTTGATCCCCAGTGCTTTGTAGAGGCGGAACGAGCCGGGAGTGGTCATCATCTCCTGGGGGCGAGCCAGAGGAGCGTATGACCCGAAAATGTCCAGGACTCCGCTTCCCCGGTCATTGGTGATCGCCAGCCGTATGGATTCTTCAAACTCTTCGGGGGTAAGGGCGGAGCCCAGCGCGTTGTTGTAGGACATGAGGATTACTTTGTCCCCATTCTCATGGACCCGGCGTTTGACGCCGTTGATTATATCCGGCGCGTATTTGGGCAGGATTTCCTGCAGCGAGAACAGGTTGTCGAAATCCCATGTCCCTCGTACCGGCAGACCTTGCCGGTTCAGATCGTCCAGGACGTTGATCGTGTGTCTGATAATTCGGATATCAGCGCCAACGCCCGCTTCGTCGTCTGTGTCAAGCCTGTAGGAGTGATACAGATTAACGTGAAATCCGAGCGCGATATAAATTTTGGGCTCCCTGTTTTGAGCAAAGGCCGGAAGGGACGACATGGCGATGAAAAGCAGGGACGCGGTGAGGATTCCGCTGAGGAACAGACGGAAACCATGTTCCGGAAGGCAAGAGATCTTCATGCTGGTGAGCCGTGGGTTAAACATGATTGCGAAGCGAGCGCCGGACGCGAAAGCTTGTGGAAAACCTGTCCGCCCGGCGGAACTGAAACCCGTTTATTATTCCCCATTACCATCACCAGTAGTTTATTATCGCCCGAAGGGGCTGGCGCGCGGTTTCCAACAGAAGACTCGAAGCCATATAGGGACGCTGTCTGAGGTCAAAAAGTTCACCGTCAATGGAAACGTGATAGGCGCGGGATCGGTCCGGCCAGCCCACTTCCGCGCGATCGGTCACGAGATCGGTCCGCCGGAATGCGCCGTTTTTATTGAAATAAACCCGCAGAAGATCCACGGTGGCCAGTTTTATAAAATCGCCAATACTGCGCCCCGGGTTTCTGTCGGCGGTCACCAGATGAAAAAATCCGGGGCGTTCCTGCGCCCGGTGGCATAGTTTCAATCCAAAGGCGATTTCATTTACCGTTGAGGCCATAAACAGGGTCGCGTCGGGAACCGTTATGGAGCGCCATCGGGGTCCGTCTCCATAGCGGATGGCGAGCGTTTCCACGACCAGCGTCCGTTTGACCAACCCCAATACCTCGCTCGCGCCCCAAAAGAATTTGGAGCGCTTATGGCGAACCGCGTATATATCGGTCAGAAGCTCCGGACCGTTCAGAAAACTGACGTTGAAACAGTGCAGCTCACGGTTGTCGAGCCGGACTTTCATGGGATAGAGGCGGTAGATTTTAAGCCGGTCGTCGCGGCTCTCCGCCAAAAGACGAGCGACGTTTTCGGTAAATTCCAGACCGTGTTTCCAGTGGGAAAACGCGGTCTTGATGGAATTACTGACGATGTTGAACTGTCCTCCCGGCAGAAACAGAAAGTAGGGCAGGTCCACGGAAGCGAGGCCGTACGTCCTGTAGGCGCAATCGACCAGGTGGCTTGCGGTTCCGTCGCCTCCGAGACTGATGACCAGACGCGGCGCGACGCGTTCCAGGTCTTGCCGGATATCGGAGAGCGCTTGAAATTTATCGGTTACCCGCACGTGAATATCGGCGGTTCCCTTCAGCCGGGCCTTGAACAGGTCCACAAAATGTCCCAGCGCCGAACGGCTGATCTTGCGCAGTTTTGTGGCGAGAGGATTTAGCAGCACGTATATTTTGAGAGCCATATTCTTTCAACAACCGATCGGTGAGGCGCCTCGCGCCGGACAACATCCTGTTCAGCTCAAACCTGAGTATACCGGCGGTGTGTAAAATGTTTCAAGATTTACCGCTATTTTTTAACAATTTTTATGATTTCAAAGCGCCAACACGGCGTCCGCTTTCCGCGGTCCCGGCGCGCTCCAGCCATATTTGCGCTCCGATGATTGACGCGAAACGTTTTCACATGGTAGATAACCCATTAGGATGCTTATAAGTTGTGGGCTTCTTAGAAGCGGCTTCACGCCGCGGGCGCGTCGCGCGATAAAAAAGGAGGGTGCGGGTCATGACAGGAAAAAGGATTTTGGCGGTATTCTGTGTCGTTCTGTTGTCTTTGTTCTCTCTATGCGGTCCGGCGTGGAGCGCTGACGAGGCGACTATAAAAATCGGTGTGGCCGCTCCGTTCACCGGTGACGCCGCCGCCTACGGCGATAATGTCAAGGCAGGGGCCTCGCTCAAGGTTGAGGAGATCAATAACGCGGGCGGTATCAACGGCCGCAAAGTGGAATTGGTGTATGGTGACGACCTCTGCGCCCCCAAGGAGGCGGGCGCCGTCGGATCAAAGTTCGCCAATGACAAGGAGGTCATGGCGGTAATCGGCCATATCTGCTCCTCCGCTACCCTGGCCGCTCTCCCCATTTATATCCGCAAAGGTCTTCCCACCATTTCAGCCACCTCAACCAACGCCACCATCGGAAAAGTGGGAAAAGGCTGGTTTTTCAGAAATTGCTACACCGATGATTTTCAAAGTGAGTTTTTGGCGACCTACGCCCAGAAGGTTCTGGGCCTGAAAAAGATCGGTGTTTTCTATGAACAAAACGATTACGCTATCGGCCTCAAGGACGCTTTTATAAAGGCGGCGGAAAAGTTGGGCCTGGAGATTGTCGGGACCGAAGCCTACACGCGAACCACCACCGATTTCGGACCGCAATTGACCAAATTGAAAGCGGGCGGCCCTGACGGCATTTTTATCGCCGGGTATTACCAGCAGGGCGCTCTGATCGCGCGTCAGGCGCGGCAGGCCGGTATAGACGCCACCCTGTTCGGCGGAGACGGCCTGGACAACGCCGACTATATCAATCTGGCGGGCGACGCGGCCAACGGCACCTATTTGTCCGTTCCTTTTATAGCCGAAGCCTCCGGGCCGGAAGGCAAAAACTTTGCGGATCGATTTAAACAAATGACCCAGCGGGACCCGGACTGGATGAGCGCCAACGCCTATGACTGTATGGGCATTCTGGCGGAAGTCATCGCCAAGGTCGGTCCCGACCGAAAAAAAATCCGAGAAGGATTGGCCGCGTACAATTCGCCGGAAAAGGCCTTTAACGGAATAACAGGCCCCACCTATTTTGATAAATATGGGGATTGCCAGAAACCCGCATTTGTGAAAGTAGTGGAAAACGGCAAGTTCGTTCCGGCAAAACAGCTCAGATAAGGTTAATCCGTGTCCAAGGGAACAGAGCGGAGAATTCGGCGGGGGCTTCGCGCGCTTTCGATTCAAGGACGGCGGTTTTCCACGTGTTTATAGAACTTCTTCTCAACGGATTGACGATCGGAGGAATCTACGCGCTGATCGCCGTGGGCTATACCATGGTCTACGGCGTCATCCAGCTCATTAATTTCGCGCACGGTGAAATATACATGCTGGGGGCTTTCTTTGCGCTGACGTTCCTCACCGCGCTCCATCTCCCGTTTTACGCCGCGTTCGGGCTGGCCATGCTGCTGGGGGCGCTTTGCGGTGTGCTGCTGGATATCATAGCCTATCGCCCCCTTCGCAATTCCCCTCGTCTGGCGGCGCTGATCACCGCCATCGGTATGTCCATTTTCCTGCAAAATCTGGCCATGATTATTTGGGGATCGCGGCCGCTGCCCTTTCCTCAGAACGATCTTCCGGCCTATTTCAAGCAGCCCGCCCTGACCGTGGGCGGAGCGCCGGTAAGCTGGCTCCAGTTATTTATTTTCATTATCACCATCCTGCTTATGATCGGTCTTTACCTGATCATACACAAGACCAACACCGGCAAGGCCATGCGGGCAGTGGCGCAGAACAAAACCATGGCCGCGCTGGTGGGAGTCAATGTCAACAGGATCATCACCGTCACGTTCGCCCTGGCGGGTTCACTGGGCGCCGCGGCGGGCATTCTGGTGGGCGCGTACTATAACTCCGTCTACCCGACCATGGGTTACGTGGCCGGAGTCAAGGCTTTCGCCGCCGCGGTTCTCGGCGGCATCGGATCGGTCCCCGGAGCGATGCTGGGCGGGGTTATCCTGGGAGTGGCGGAAGCTTTCGGGGCGGGGTATATCAGTTCCCTGTATCGTGACGGCATATCCTACGCGGTATTGATTGCGGTCATTGTACTCATTCCGGCCGGCCTGTTCGGTAAATTGAGCCGGGAAACGAAAAAAAGCCTGTAAAATGGTTGAAACCGGACGACGAAAATTTGATAAATCGGCCAGCCTGAAGCTGGCGGCTCTGGCCGTGGCGCTTGTCTTGCCGATTCTGCCCTTTACCTCGGAATACCTCATACACGTCTGCATTCTCATATTTCTGTACATGGTTCTGGCGCTCGGATTGAACGTGGTCCCCGGATTCAACGGACTGCTCGACCTGGGCTACGTGGGTTTTTACGGAATAGGGGCCTACACGGCCGGGTTGCTGACGGTTAATTTCGGCCTTTCCTATTGGCTTATCATGCCCCTGGCGGCGATCAACGGGGCCATCTGGGGCGTGCTTCTGGGCGCGCCCACCCTGCGGCTGACCGGCGACTATTTCGCCATTGTCACCTTCGGATTTTCGGAACTGGTGGTGCTGGTCATCACCAATGAAATATGGCTTACAAGAGGCCCGCTCGGCCTGCCCGGCATAGAGCCGGTTTCCATTGATTTCTCCTGGTTCGGCGGACCGGTATGGTATCTGGAAGGCGACACTCCGGGGGTGTATTATCTGATTCTGGCCATGGTCCTGCTGACGCTTTTTGTCATGACCCGCGTCCAGAACTCCCGTCTGGGGAGGGCCTGGTTCGCCATTCGCGATGACGAGCTGGCGGCGGTGAGCTGCGGCGTCAACCTGCTGCGATATAAGGTGATCGCCTTCGCTATTTCGGCCGCGTTCGGCGCTCTGGGCGGCAGTTTTTACGCGCGCTGGGTTTCGGTGCTGTCGCCCACCGATTTTGCCTTCTGGGAGTCGTTCCTCGTGCTGTGCATGATCGTGCTCGGCGGGCTGGGCAATATCTGGGGCGTGCTTATCGGGGCCACCGCGCTGGTTTCGCTGGGGGAGATCCTGCGCGTCGTTCTGCCGCTGGTAGGGCTGCCCATGAATGTGCGGTTTCTCTTTTACGGACTGATCATGGTGCTCACCATGCGGCTGCGGCCGGCCGGACTGCTCCCCATTCCCGCGGTGGCGGAGCGGATGAGGATCGTCGGCGCCAGGCGTAAAAAGCCGGTTGCGAAAGTGTTTAACAAATGAAGCCGATCCTGGAGATTAAAGAGCTGTCCAAGAATTTCGGCGGCGTGACGGCCCTGAGCAAGGTGTCTTTTTCCATTTACGAGGGAGAGATACTGGGCCTGATCGGCCCCAACGGCGCCGGTAAGACCACGCTGTTCAACTGCGTGGCCGGTGTCGACAAGCCGACTTCGGGCCGGATCACCTTCCACGCCCGGAATGGCGGCGAGGTTTCCGTCGGCGGAAAAAAGCCGGAACATGTCACGGCGCTGGGGATCGCGCGCACCTTCCAGAATATCCGTCTGTTCGACGCTCTGAGCGTTCTGGACAACGTAAAAATCGGCCGCCATTGCCGCACCAAGTCCAATTTCTTTGGGGCGGTGCTGCGCACCGGGTTTCAGCGGCGGGAAGAGCGGGAAATAGAAGAAAGTTCCCGGGAGGTTTTAGCTTTCACCGGTCTGACCGACCGGTATGAAGAGGTGGCCTCGGCGCTGCCCTACGGCGATCAACGGCGGCTGGAAATCGCCAGGGCGCTGGCTACCGAACCGCGCCTGCTCATGCTCGATGAGCCCGCCGCGGGGATGAATCCCCAGGAGTCCAAGGACCTGATGAACCTGATTCTTCGTATTCGGAACAAGGGTGTCACCGTGCTGTTGATCGAGCACGACATGAAAGTGGTTATGGGAATCTGCGAACGGGTGGTGGTGATCAACCATGGAAGCTGGCTGGCTGAAGCCGGCCCGCACGAAGTGGCTAAAGATCCCAAAGTAATTGAAGCTTATCTGGGGAGCGGAGCGGCTGTTGCTTCTTGAATTGAAAGACGTCCACACCTGGTACGGTAAAATCAGAGCCCTCAAGGGCGTCTCGCTCGCCGTGGACGAAAAGGAGATCGTCTGCCTTATCGGCGCCAACGGAGCTGGCAAGTCCACCACGCTGATGACTATCAGCGGGGTGCTCACGCCGGTTCAAGGTGAAATATACTACCGGGGCCGCTCCATAACCGGGGCGCCGCCGGAAAAGATCGTCCGCGCCGGCATTTGTCAGGTACCGGAAGGGCGCATGATTTTTCCCCTGCTTACCGTCCGGGAGAACCTTGACCTGGGCGCCTACCTTCGCCAGGACCGGCAAAGCATTGCCCGGGATATGGCGAATATTTATACGCTCTTTCCCATCCTAAAGATGCGCGGCAGGCAGCAGGGGGGCACCCTTTCCGGTGGCGAACAGCAGATGCTGGCTATCGCCAGGGCGCTCATGGGGCGGCCCAAACTGCTTGTGCTGGACGAGCCGTCGCTCGGACTCGCGCCCATTGTGGTGGAATCCATTTTTCACACTATCCGTCAAATCAACGAACAGGGAACCACCATCCTGCTGGTGGAACAGAACGCTCAGATGGCCCTCCAGAATTCGCACCGGGGCTACGTTCTGGAAACCGGAACGATCACGCTTGCGGACACCGCTCAGCGGCTGTTGCAGGACGAAAAGGTCAGAACCGCCTACCTGGGCGAGTGAAAAAATACGATCGAATAAGTAACTGTTGGGAGGACCCTTTTTTGCAAAATAAGGATTCGCTCAAAGGTGCCCCCAAAAAACTCTCGACTATTCTTTCGCTTAATCAGCGAAGAATTATCAAATTTCCGAGCAACCGAACTGGCTTTTTTTGACTGACCGATTTCAAGAAATAGGCGCGGAGAAATACTTTTTAACGCCGGGAGAGATTTCTCCTCATTGAAAGTTTTTTAAAGAGGGGCTTGGGTAGAAACTTTTTGTCAAAAAATTTTCTACCCAATAATATTTCTTCCTCTGATTCGACCGACGCGCCGCCTCTCAGCAGATGCGCGGCAGTTGTTCTCCGACCAGCATATCCACGATACGTTTTCCACCCACCCGCGTGTTCATGACCACTCTGCCGGGATGGTCAGCCAAGGCCTTGCCGATGATCCGGGCGTCCTTTCCCAGGGGATGGGAGCGCATGGCCGCCAGAGCCGTCTGGGCCTGCGCGCCTTCCACCACCACGATCAGCTTGCCTTCGTTGGCCAGATAAAGCGGATCCAGACCCAGGATTTCGCACATGCCCAGAACGGCCTCACGATAAGGGACCGCGTCTTCCTCGATTTCAATCCCCACTCCGGCCTGTTTGGCTATTTCGTTCAGGGTGGTGGCCAGTCCGCCTCTGGTGGGGTCGCGCAGAGTATGGACACCGTCCGTCCCGTCCAGAACCGCGTTGACCAATCCATTCAAGGAGGCGGAGTCGCTTTCCACGGGAGTGGAAAAGCCTATGCCTTCCCGCGTGGCCAGAACGCAGGTCCCGTGGTCGCCGATGGTTCCGGACACCAGTACGGCGTCCCCCGCGGCCGCCCGTTCCCCGCCCAGGATTATATCCCGTTCCAGCAGTCCCACCCCGGCGGTGTTGATGAAGATTTTATCCGCTTTTCCGCGCGGGACCACTTTGGTGTCGCCGGCCACGATCAAGACGCCCGCGTCGCGGGCCGCCGCGCTCATGGATTGAAGGATGCGCCGCAGGTCACTCAACGGCAAACCTTCCTCCAGGATGAACCCCACGGTGAGATAGAGCGGCCGCGCGCCGCTCATGGCCAGATCGTTGACCGTGCCGTGAACGGCCAAGGAGCCTATATCGCCGCCGGGAAAAAATATGGGATCGACCACATAGGAATCGGTGGACAGGGCTATCCGACCGGAAGGCGCGTCGACTACCGCGCTGTCGTTCAGCCGCTTAAGCGGCTCGTTGTCCAACGCCGTCACGAAATATTCAGCCACCAGTTCGTGGGAAAGCCGCCCGCCGCTGCCGTGGTCCAGGGTGATTTTATCGTCCTTCATAGCGCCCCGTCCTCAGAGGTAAAGATTGCGTTTGCGGACCTATAAACAATAATAAGGAACTCAGTTCACTAAAACGTAAGGATTCAGAGATTGTATCCCGTTGTTCCCAGTTCTTCGCAGCTGCTTGCCTACGCAGCAGGATATGAGTGAGACCAACTTCT
>Ga0209270_1003857_pt1 | contig 12215 bp, 21 predicted proteins | sample MTBAKSrepl1MetaG_FD_187456 | JGI IMG/M metagenome (GOLD analysis project Ga0209270, IMG submission 187456) | Enrichment culture microbial communities from Arthur Kill intertidal strait, New Jersey, USA, that are MTBE-degrading - MTBE-AKS1... | ecosystem: Environmental > Aquatic > Marine >...
TCTTCTTTTGACATAAACAGAATATTATAAGTTTTTATTCTAATATAGTCAAGATTCTCGGTTTTCCCGAGGTCACCAGGATGGTATGCTCGAAATGGGCAGACAGTTTTCCATCCTTGGTTACAGCAGTCCATCCATCATCGAGAATCACAACATCATAATCTCCCTCATTTACCATTGGTTCTATTGCCAGCGTCATACCAGGCTGCAATCTCGGACCACGCCCCGGGCGCCCGAAGTTCGGGATATGAGGATCCTCATGCAAATCCCTCCCGATTCCGTGCCCGACAAATGCCCGTACAACAGAAAAACCATGCGATTCAACATGTGTCTGAATTGCGTTTGAGATATCGGACACCCTGTTGTCCGGCAGTGCCTGTTCTATCCCAACATAGAGTGCTTCTTCTGTTATCCTGAGTAATTCTTCAGCAACTGGAGGTATCTTTCCTATTGGAAATGTATATGCCGCGTCTCCATAGAATCCGTCTTTATACACCCCGAGATCTATACTGAGAATATCTCCTTCATTTAATACCCTGCGGGAAGGTATCCCGTGAATTACTTCACTGTTTACAGAGGCACAGATACTCGCCGGGTACCCCCTGTAGCCTTTAAATGCAGGTATTGCATTATGTTTTCTAATAAAGGCATCTGCATACTGGTCAATATTTTCTGTCATCATACCGGGTTGAATGATATCCTTTACAGCGACCAGTGTCTTGGCAACGATATGACAAGCATGCGCCATACTTTCTATCTCTTCCTGAGATTTTAAAATAATCATATATGTTTAAAGGCACATCCTGAATACTATATCGTGAAAGCACCACGATGAAACCTTTTTATCCTCTCCTGCCCTTGAGCCTTCCTTTTTTCAGAAACCCTTCATATGAACGGGTAATCAGGTGAGATTCTATTTGTGAAACGGTATCGAGGGCAACACCAACAACAATCAGGAGAGAGGTGCCCCCGAAATAGAACGGCACGTTAAATCTAAAAATGAGAAGCTCCGGAAGAATACATACAGTTGCGAGATAGATGCCGCCGACAAATGTCAGCCGGGACAATACCCTGTAAATATATTCAGACGTCTTCTGGCCGGGTCTTATTCCAGGTATATATCCTCCGTACTTCTTCAGATTATCCGCAATATCAACGGGATTGAAGATAATAGCCGTGTAGAAATATGCAAAGAAAATGATCATGCCAATATAGAGAACGGTATAAAGAATGTTTCCCGGAGAAAGTTGTTTGGCGATTGACTGTACCCATGGGATTGCAATAAAACTAGCCACTGTCGCCGGGAACATAATAATAGAGCTCGCGAATATTGGAGGAATAACTCCTGCGGTATTAACTTTAAGCGGCAGATGCGTCGACTGTCCGCCATAGACCTTTCTTCCGACAACCCTTTTTGCATATTGCACAGGGATCTTCCTCTGTCCTCTTTCTAAGTAAATAATTGCGGCAACAACAGCCACCATCAACAGAATGAGCGCAATCAGCAGGAATATTGACAGCTCGCCAGCTCTTAAAAGGCTGACTGTTTGGATTATCGCATTTGGGAGACGTGCAACAATTCCGGCGAATATAATAAGCGAGATACCGTTACCAATCCCTCTCTCAGTTATCTGTTCTCCGAGCCACATGATAAAGGCTGTCCCGGATGTCAGGGTAAGCATGGTGAGCAAACGAAAACTCCATCCCGGATTCTGTATGAATTCTCCTCCCTGCATCCCCTCAATGCCGATTGCAATCCCCAAAGACTGGATCGCACTGATGAGAACAGTTCCATAGCGCGTATATCGCACTATCTTTTTCCTCCCGGCTTCTCCTTCTTTAGCAAGCTTACCGAGAGCAGGGATAACAACGGTTAGGAGCTGCAGGATAATCGACGCACTGATATACGGCATGATACCGAGAGCGAAGATCGTTACCCTGGAGAGTGCCCCACCGGTAAACATGTCAAAGAAGCCCATGAGGGCTCCTGCCTTGCTTTGCATGAGAAAATCACTGAGAGCGTCTCCGTTAATGCCGGGTGTCGGTATATAAGCGCCTATCCGGTACACTGCCAGGAGCGCGAGGGTAAAAAAGACCCTCTTTTTAAGCTCTGGTATTTTAAAGATATTCTGGAAGCTTGAGAGAATGCTCAACGTTTATAGTACCTCGACTTTGCCGCCTGCTGCAGTGATTTTAGCTGATGCGGAAGAACTAAAGGCATCTGCTTTTATTGTGAGGGGCTTTTGAATTTCACCCTCACCAAGAATCTTAACGCCATCCTTTATATTTTTTATAATGCCCTTTTCAATGAGAACATCAGGGGTTATAACATCAACACCATCTATTTTATTGATATCCTTGAGGTTTACTATTGCAAACTCAACTTTAAAGAGGTTCTTAAACCCTCTTTTAGGAAGCCTTCTCTGAAGCGGCATCTGCCCCCCTTCAAAGCCCGGGGCCTTTGTCCCGCCCGACCGTGCCTTCTGTCCCTTGTGACCCTTGCATGACGTCTTGCCATGTCCTGAACCTATTCCACGGCCCACTCTTTTTTTCTTATTTTTGCTACCTACTGCAGGCTTCAGATCCTCAATCTTCACGTGACCTCCTGTGTCTCTTCTTCAAGCTTGCCTCTGAGTTTCATAACCATATCGGGATCTTTAAGACATATGAGCCCATTCAGGGTAGCCTTCGCGGCATTGAAAGGATTATGGCTTCGGATTGATTTTGCGACAATATCCTGAACCCCGGCTACTTCTAAAAGTGCCCGCACAGCACCTCCCGCAATTATACCTGTTCCTTTCACTGCAGGATTCATAATAACCGCGCCGGAACCATACCTCCCGGTAACCCTGTGGGGTACTGTTCCGTCCTTGAGCGGGAATTTCACAAGTGATTTCTTCGCGTGCCCTATTGCCTTTCTTATTGCCTCGGGAACTTCTGATGCCTTTCCCTTGCCAATGCCTACAATTCCCTCACCGTCTCCGACCACAACGAGCGCGGTGAATGAGAAACGTCTTCCGCCTTTCACTACTTTGGCAACTCTGTTTATAAAAACTACTTTGTCTTTTAGATTTAATCCTTCTGGATCAATTTTTCCCACATAACCTCCTAAAGCTCAAGTCCGGCCTCCCGAACGGCATCAGCCAACACCCTTATGCTTCCGTGATAACGGTATCCGCTCCTGTCAAATACAAGCTTTTTTATACCTTTTTCCAATGCCCTTTTCGCAACGAGATTACCAACCAATTTTGCTGTTTCGGAATTCCCCTTGTGATGCCCTCTATCTTTTAATTCCTTATCGAGACTCGACGCGGCCACAAGAGTATGTCCCAGGGAATCATTTACAATTTGTGCATAGATATGGTTTAAGCTCCGATATACTGACAATCGTAATCTCTGAGGAGTCCCGTATACCTTTTTTCTAACTCTTTTGTGTCTCCTCAGCCTTCCATCGTTTCTTCTTTCTACCAAGAACTGCCTCCTTCATCTATCTGTCCGCTCATTGTTGCCGTGTCAGGTATGCGTTACAGGCAGCAGCTACTTTTTACCGGCCTTACCCACCTTCAGTTTGAGCTTTTCACCTTTCAAACGAATTCCTTTGCCTTTATATGAATCTGGTGGTCTCAGTGCCCTGATACACGCAGCCACATGACCGATCTGCTGTTTATCCATGCCCGTCAGAGTTATTTGGGTCTGCTTTTGGTCCAATGATGCAGTAATGCCATCCGGCATGGAGTACTCAACGGGATTCGAATAACCAAGCGACAAGACAAGTCTGTTCCCTGCCACCTGTGCCCTGTAGCCAACACCAGTAATCTCAAGAACTATCCGGTAACCCTGAGTTACTCCGGTAACCATATTGGAAAGTATGCTTCTCGCCAGACCATGCAATGCCTTATCGACTTTCGAGTCACCAGGCCGTTCAACCAGTATGGTGCCACCGTTGCTGGTGACCTTTATCCTGTCCGGATACTTCCAATCCAATTCCCCTTTGGGGCCCTTGATTTTAATAATACCGGCGTGTATCTCAACCGTGACATTCTCCGGTATTACTATCGGTTTTCTACCAATCCTTGACACAAAATCTCCTTAATTCAAAATCCAAATGCCAAAATCTAAAGTCCAAAGTTTAAAAATTATTTAGCTGGCGGGCTTGACAACTGTCCAGCTTGCCGGCCTACCTCTAATGACAACCAATGACTATGCATAACTATCAATAACTTTTTATTTTTTTACCATATATAGCAAATGACTTCTCCGCCAACGCCCTCGCGTCTGCATACTTTATCACTCAAAATCCCTTTTGATGTGGTAATGATCGCGATCCCGAGACCTCCCATAACCACAGGGACTTCTTTACTCCCGACGTAGACCCTGCGGCCCGGCTTACTTATTCTTTTCAACCCTGAAATAACACTCTCGCTGTCTACGTATTTCGGTATAACTCTCAGTATTCCCTGCTTTCTATCCTTAAGAATTTTATATGCCCTGATAAAGCCTTCCTCTTTGAGTATCTTCGCTATTTCCAGCTTCAACTTTGATATAGGAATGTCAACCTTTTCTGACTTAATCCGTATTGCATTCCGTATTCTTGTAAGCATATCAGCAATCGGATCAGTTAACAAAATTCACCTCCAATTGATTGGTATTACCAGCTAGATTTTACTACCCCGGGTATCTGTCCTTCGAGTGCAAGAGTCCTGAAACAGATCCTGCATATTCCAAACTGCCGGAGATATGCCCTGGGCCTTCCACATAACTTACACCGGTTATGTGCTCTCACTTTAAATTTTGGTTCTCGTTTCGCCTTTTCAATCTTGCAAGTCTTTGCCATAAATAACTCCCGCCTTAATTCCTGAACGGCATACCTAAATGCCGCAAAAGTGCTTTGCTTTCTTTATCGCTTCTTGCTGTCGTACAAATCGTTATATCAAGACCATGGACCATTTCGACCTTGTCATAATCTATCTCCGGGAAAATAAACTGTTCTTTCAGACCGAGGGAATAGTTGCCCCTCCCGTCAAAAGACTTTCCCGAAACACCCTTGAAGTCCCTTATTCTTGGGAGAGCAATGCTTATGAGCCTGTCAAGAAATTCATACATCCTGTCTCTCCTCAGGGTAACTTTACATCCTACAGGAACCCCTTTCCGTAACTTAAATGATGCAATTGATTTTTTTGCCTTTGTGATAACCGGCTTCTGGCCTGTTATTATAGAAAGTTCTTTCTGCGCTGCGTCGAGGAGTTTTATATTCTGTATTGCCTCACCAAGCCCAACGTTGAGTACTACCTTTTCAACTTTCGGCACCTCCATCACATTCTTATACGAAAATTCCTTCATCATGCCCGGGATAACTTCCTTGACGTATCTATCTTTCAATCTCGTCATTACTCGTCTATGACCTCATTACATTTCCTGCACATTCTGAGTTTCCTGTCATCCTGGAGAAAGGTAGTACGAATTCTTGTCGGCTTACTGCATTTCGGGCATACGAGCATTACATTTGATATATGAACCGGTGCTTCTTTTTCGATAATGCCACCCTGTGTAAACTTTCTCGTAGGTTTCATATGTTTCTTCACGACATTAATTTTTTCAACGACAATGCTATTCTTGGACGAAGAAAAAGAAAGAACACGTCCTCTTTTCCCTTTTTCTTTGCCCTTTGTTATGACAACGGTGTCATTTTTCTTGATTCGTAAGCCCATGTTCCTCCTACAGTACCTCAGGTGCCAGGGAAATTATCTTTGTAAAATCCTTCCACCGCAGCTCTCTCGCAACGGGGCCGAAAATCCTTGTCCCAACAGGTTCACCATGAACATTTATAAGGACAACCGCATTCTGGTCAAAACGTATGTATGTGCCATCAGATCTTCTCTGTTCCTTTTTTGTCCGCACGACAACGGCCTTCGCAACGGTTCCTTTTTTGATATTACTCTCAGGTAATGCTTCTTTAACACTGACAACAACAATATCACCAAGCCGTGCGTAGCGTCTATGGAACCCTCCGAGAACCTTTATGCACTGTACTTTCTTTGCACCTGAATTGTCTGCTACCTCGAGCATGCTTCTTAGCTGAATCATGTTTTGTCACTCCACCTGACCTCTATTCAATGACCGTCCACCTCTTCTCTTTACTGCGAGGTCGTGATTCGATAATCTTAACGATGTCTCCTACATTATATTTGTTATGCTCGTCGTGCGCCTTAAATTTCGTTACCCGTTTTACTGTTTTCTTATACTCGGGGTGTTGGAAAAGACGCGTGACTGCCACAACAACGGTTTTATCCATCTTGCCACTGATAACTTTACCTGTATAAATCTTTTTGGACATGTCTCCTCTCGAACCTGTTATCTTTTTTCCTTTAATTTTTCGGTCTTGATCGTCAATACCCGTGCAATATCCTTTCTCACCGCCTGTATCCGCATTGGATTCTCAATTTCACCGGTTGCCTGCTGAAATCTCAGATTGAAGAGTTCCTTTCTCAGGTCGGACTCTTTCTGTATCAATTCATCCACTGTCAAATCTCTTAGTTTCGATGGCTTCACAGAACCTCCTGATTCCTCCTTACAAACTTCGTCGCAACAGGGAGTTTGTGAGAGGCCAAACGCATTGCCTCTTTTGCAACGGGTTCAGGAACACCTGACATCTCATAGATAATTGCACCCGGCTTCACAACCGCTACCCAGTATTCGGGAGATCCTTTCCCTTTCCCCATTCTCGTTTCAGCAGGTTTCTTTGTTATCGGCTTATCGGGAAAGACCCTTATCCACAATTTGCATCCTCTTTTTGCATGGCGAGTAATCGCGATTCGGGCCGCCTCAATCTGACTGCTGGAAATCCATCCTGGTTCAATCGACTTTAATCCAAAGTCGCCGAATGAAATCTTTGACCCTCTATAGGCCTTTCCGTTCATGCGGCCTTTCTGCATCTTTCTGAATTTTACCTTTTTGGGCATCAGCATACGATCACCTATATCACCTTAGCCTTACTCTCAGGGAGGATATCCCCGTGGTACATCCATACTTTAATCCCGATAATACCGTACGTCGTCTTTGCCTCAGAAAAACCAAAATCTATATCAGCCCTGAATGTATGCAGCGGAACCCTTCCCTCCCGGTACCATTCAGACCGGGCTATTTCAGCTCCGGCTAGTCTCCCCGAGCACGAAATCTTCACCCCGAGGGTACCGAATCGTAAGGCTGAAGCAACAGCCTTTTTCATTGCCCTTCTGAATGCAACCCGTTTTTCCAGTTGGAGGGCAATATTTTCAGCAACGAGCTGCGCATCTATTTCGGGTTTCCGAATTTCTTTAATATCTATGGCAACTTCTTTTCCGGTCATCAATTTGAGGTCTTTCCTGAGTTTTTCAACTTCTGTCCCTTTTTTGCCGATAATGATCCCGGGCCTTGCAGTGTGAATAATCACCCGCATGTTCTGCCCGGCTCTTTCTATCTCTATCTTCGGGACCCCGGCATGGAAGAGCCTTTCTTTAAGAATTTTCCGGATAGTGAGGTCCTCGAGAAGGAACTCACTGTAAGATTTCTTTGCGTACCATCTAGAGTCCCACGTCTTTATTATTCCGAGCCGATTCCCAATTGGGTGTGTCTTCTGACCCAAATCTACCTCCTGATTACTTCTCTTCCGACAAAACCACTGTTATGTGGCTTGTCCTTTTTTTGATAACGTTTGCCCTTCCCATTGCTCTCGTGTCCATTCTTTTCAGTGACGGACCCTGATCAACAAATGCCTTAACAATTTTCATCGCTTCAGGGTTAACAGCCTTTTTCTGTTCGGCGTTTGCCATCGCAGATTTGAGAATTTTTTCTACAAATCGTGCTCCCCGGTAAGGCATGAAGCGGAGAAAAAGCAGAGCATCTCCTGCATTCTTGTATCGAATGAGATTGATAACCCTCCGCGCCTTCCGTGGGGTAATTCTAGCGTATTTTAAAACTGCCCTCGATTCCATTGCAGACATTCCTTATTCTTACCCTTTTACCTTGTCAGAACCTGCATGGCTTCTGAAAGTCCTAGTTGGCGAAAATTCACCGAGTTTATGGCCGACCATATTTTCCGTAACGTATACCGGTATGAATTTCTTTCCGTTATGGACTGCGAATGTATATCCGATGAATTCCGGCACAATAGTCGAACGCCTTGACCACGTTTTTATAATCTTCTTTTCACCACGCTCTATCATTAATCTTACTTTTTTCATGAGTTTTTCATCTACAAACGGCCCCTTTTTTAATGATCGCGCCAACTTACTTTCTCCTCTTCTTAATAATGAATCTGTTGGTTCTCTTATTCCGCCTCGTTTTCACCCCTTCAGGCTTCCCCCATGGGGAGCATGCCGGGCGGCCACCAGAGGCCTTCCCTTCGCCTCCACCGAGTGGGTGGTCTATCGGGTTCATTGCAACACCCCTCACATGGGGTTTTTTTCCTAACCATCTTACTCTTCCAGCCTTACCATACGAAATATTTTCGTGGTCGGGATTGCTCACCTGTCCGATGGTCGCCATACATTCTGCGGGGATGAACCGCACCTCACCAGAGGGAACCTTGACCTGGACATAGGTATCCTCTTTTGCTATAAGCTGCGCTGACGATCCTGCACTCCTGACAATTTTTGCTCCTTCTCCGGGGCGCAGTTCAATATTATGTATAAAGGTTCCCAACGGCATGTTCCTCAATGGCATGGCATTTCCGACCTTTATTTCCACTTCCTTACCCGAGACCAACTCCTCCCCCACGTTAATTCCTACCGGTGCAATGATATATCTTCTCTCACCGTCCCGATACTTCAGGAGGGCTATGCGAGATGACCGGTTCGGATCATATTCTATGGTTTCCACTCTTGCTGGTATACCTGTCTTATCCCTTTTGAAATCGATAATCCTGTATGTCCTCCTGTTGCCACCGCCTCTGTGCCGGACGGTAACGCGTCCATCGCTGTTCCTCCCGCCGGTCTTCCGGAGAGGCTTCAGCAAAGACTTGTGTGGCATATCAGTAGTTATATCAGCGAAATCAGAAACCGTCTGAAATCTTCTTCCCGGTGATGTTGGGTTATATTTTTTTATTGCCATTAGACGCCTTCAACGAAATCAAGTTTTTCACCCTTCTTGAGGGTTATTATTGCCTTCTTCCTGTCAGGTCTCTTCCCCACAGACCTTCCGAATTTTTTCCATTTCCCACGCGTAGTAATCGTGGAAACCTTCTCAACCTTTACCTTGAAAATATCTTCGATAGCTTTCTTTATATCAATTTTATTCGCATCCCTTGAAACCTCAATGAGTATTTTATTCTCTGTTTCCTTGAGATTACTCCCTTTCTCACTAAAAAGAGGTTTCTTCATTACTGCGTAGGGATTCTTCATTCGTTCTCCGCACCCTCCATCTGTATCATGGCATCTTTTGTAACAAGAAGCATATGATGAGAGACAAGCATATAGGTATTGAGATCTCTTGCCTCTGCGACATGAACACCGGGGATATTCCTCGCAGACAATACAACTGAATCATCCTTTTCCCGGAGTACAATGAGGACGCTTTTTCGATGAAGATTAAGGTTTTTCAGTATTGCCACCATCTCCTTTGTCCTTGGCTTTTCGATTGAAAACCTGTCTATGATGATGATTTCACCGTCGGACAGTTTTCTATTGAATGCTTCCTTTAAAGCGCCTTTTTTTACCTTTTTAGGTATGGTATAGCTATAGTCTCTCGGCTGCGGACCAAATACCGTCCCGCCACCTCTCCAGATCGGAGACCGGATACTCCCGGCCCGTGCTCGTCCGGTATGTTTCTGCCGCCACGGCTTCCTGCCGCCACCGCGTACGAGTCCCTTTGTTTTTGTTGCATGGGTACCCTGTCTCTGATTTGCACGAAAATTAATCACGACATCATGGATGACGACCGAGCTTTTACGGACACAACCGGTGTCATCAGAAACAGTAATTGTTCCCGTGGTGTTGTTGTTTTTATCTTTTACTTCAAGCTCGGGCATATCAGTCTTCCTTCTTAATCTCTACCAAAGAACCCCGTGCTCCGGGAACTGAACCCTTGATGAGCAGGAGGTTTTGATCGGTTTTGACGTCAATAATCTTGAGGTTCCTTGTGGTCACTTTCTCAGATCCCATATGACCGGGAAGCCCCTGGTTTTTCCATACCCTTGATGGGAATGAACTGGCACCGATAGAGCCAGGTGCCCTGTTAAACATCGAACCGTGCGAACCTGGTCCGCCTGCGTAGTGAAACCGCTTCATAACACCCTGAAACCCTTTCCCCTTGGATATACCGGATACTGAAACCCTGTCACCTTTTTCAAACTTATCAACAGTCACAAGATCGCCGACTCTTAATCCGCTCATGGGATATTCCCGTAGTATTCTACAGGGTTTCACTCCCGATTTCTTGAAGACGCCCAAGAGCGGTTTATTCAGCCTTTTCTCGTCTATTTCAGAAAAACCTATCTTAACAGATTCATATCCGTCCGTATCAAGGGTCTTCACCTGAATGACACAGCATGGTCCTGCTTCTATGACCGTAACAGGATATGCCTTGCCGTCTTCTGAAAATATCTGTGTCATGCCAAGTTTTTTCCCTAATATTGCTATCATAAAATTCCCTCTGTCAACTGATCACATATGCAGCGTATAATTCTCTACAGCTTAATCTCCACATCAACTCCCACAGCAAGTTCCAGTTTCATAAGTGCATCAACAGTCTGAGGAGTCGGATCAACAATATCTATAAGCCTTTTATGAGTCCTTATCTCAAATTGCTCTCTTGATTTCTTATCAACATGAGGAGACCTGAGAACCGTTACTTTGCTTATTCTTGTTGGTAGCGGTACGGGACCTGATATCCTCGCTCCAGTCCTTTGAACAGTATCAACAATCTCCTTCACGGACCGGTCGAGGATCCTGTGATCATATGCTCTCAATTTTATCCTTATCTTCTGGTTCACTCCGTTCTCTCTTCTTTTCCTCTATTCATTGATTTAGTGTTACTCCAGAATCTCAGTGACAACGCCTGCACCGACCGTCTTTCCACCCTCCCTGATAGCAAACCTGAGTTCCTTCTCCATCGCTATCGGGGAGATCAGCTCTATAGAAAGGTTTACATTGTCACCGGGCATCACCATCTCTACCCCCTCAGGTAATTGCGCTACCCCTGTAACATCGGTCGTCCGGAAATAAAATTGAGGCCGGTATCCCTTGAAAAACGGCGTGTGCCTGCCACCCTCTTCCTTGGTCAGAATGTAAACCTCTGACTTGAACTTCGTGTGCGGCGTTATACTGCCGGGCTTCGCCAGAACCTGCCCGCGCTCTACCTCGTCCTTGCCTACCCCGCGAAGCAGTACCCCGATGTTGTCCCCGGCCCGGCCTTCATCAAGCAGCTTCCGGAACATCTCTACACCCGTGGCTACCGTCTTGCGCGTCTCGCCCAGTCCTACTATCTCTACCTCTTCCCCAACTTTCACGATCCCGCGCTCTACCCTGCCCGTTACCACCGTGCCGCGCCCGGATATGGAAAATACATCCTCTATAGGCATCAAAAACGGCTTGTCCACCGGACGATCAGGTGTCGGTATGTAACTGTCTATCGCATCCAGTAATTCCTGTATGCACTTGAATTCCTCTGCCCCAGGATCAGTGGCCGCGCTCTCCATCGCCTTCAGCGCACTGCCCCGTACAACCGGTATCTTGTCCCCCGGAAATTGATACTTCGTCAAAAGTTCCCTTACCTCAAGCTCTACCAAATCCAATAGCTCGGGATCATCTACCATGTCAACTTTGTTCATGAATACCACAATGTAAGGTACCCCTACCTGCCTCGCCAGCAATATGTGCTCCCTCGTCTGCGGCATCGGCCCGTCATTGGACCCTACAACCAGTATCGCACCGTCCATCTGCGCTGCCCCTGTGATCATGTTCTTTATGTAGTCCGCATGCCCGGGACAGTCTACATGCGCATAATGCCTCTTTTCCGTCTCATACTCAACATGAGCCGTCGCTATCGTTATCCCACGCGCCTTCTCCTCCGGCGCATTGTCTATGCTGTCAAACGAGCGTACCTGTGCCATCCCCTTTAATGATAAATATTTCGTCATCGCTGATGTCAATGTCGTCTTGCCGTGGTCTATGTGCCCTATCGTCCCTACGTTTGCATGAGGCTTTACTCTCTCAAATTTAGCCTTTGCCATAATTCCTCCT
>Ga0209270_1003859_pt1 | contig 12210 bp, 12 predicted proteins | sample MTBAKSrepl1MetaG_FD_187456 | JGI IMG/M metagenome (GOLD analysis project Ga0209270, IMG submission 187456) | Enrichment culture microbial communities from Arthur Kill intertidal strait, New Jersey, USA, that are MTBE-degrading - MTBE-AKS1... | ecosystem: Environmental > Aquatic > Marine >...
TTAGGAGCAAGGAATACCTGAGTTTTGTGTTTAAGCCTCCTGAATGCCTTTGAATGTATTATTCTGTCCCTGTCTCTCTGGAAACATGTCCTGATGTCGTCTTCTTTTTCAGGTCTTAGTCTCCCTCTGCTCTGTGAGCTCAGACAGGCTTTAGGATGGAGGATCTTTTTTTCAATATCTTCTGTCTGTTTACGAATAGTCATACATTATTCAATTCATCTTATCTTATGAAAAAGTCTCTGTCTTCAAACATCGGATAACGTCTTTTATTAATGGTTCAGAGTTGATTTCCAATAAATATATAATGATACTAACATACTTAAGCCTTCAGGAAGAAGCATCGGAGCTGTTCTGCTGATTACTGATTGAATCTGTTTAATTATAGCAAGCTAATAGGTAAAGGACGGATTAAACCGATTCGCCTGGCTACTTTATTGCCTCTATCCCCATGTAAGGCCTGAGTACTTCAGGCACTACAACACTGCCGTCTTTCTGCTGGTAATTTTCAAGGACAGCTACGAGGGTACGGCCTATGGCAAGGCTAGAGCCATTCAATGTATGAACGAACTCAGTACCCTTTTTTCCTTCCCTTTTGAATCGAATATTAGCTCTTCGTGCCTGGAAATCCGTGAAATTCGAACAGGAAGAAATCTCTCTATACCTCTGTTGACCCGGGAGCCAGGTCTCAAGGTCGTATGTCTTTGATGCTGCAAATCCTAAATCTCCGGTGCAGAGTTCTACAACTCTATAGGGAAGCCCGAGTTTCTGGAGAATATCCTCGGCATCTCTTGTCAATAATTCGAGTTCGTGATACGAGTCTTCGGGTTTCACAAACTTGACAAGCTCCACTTTATTGAACTGATGCTGTCGTATGAGACCTCGTACATCTTTTCCGTATGAGCCTGCTTCACGCCTGAAGCACGGGGTATATGCCGTGTAATACAGGGGAAGGTCTTTCTCAAGCAGGATTTCATCTCTGTGGATGTTCGTCACGGGGACTTCTGCTGTAGGTATCAGATAAAACTCGGGATCGGAAATTTTAAAAAGTTCCATCTCGAATTTGGGGAGTTGCCCTGTGCCTGTCATGCTTTCTCTGTTAACGATGATCGGGGGAAAGACCTCGCTATATCCTTTCGTTGTATTAAGATCCAGCATGAAATTCATTAAAGCCCTTTCGAGCCTGGCTCCCAACCCCTTCATTAAGGCAAACCGTGATCCGGCAATTTTTGTTGCCCTTTCAAAGTCAATAATTTCGAGCATTTCGCCGATATCCCAGTGATTAAGTGGCTCAAAGTCAAAAGACCTTGGTTCCCCCCACTTTCTTACCTCTATATTCTCTGTCTCATCCTTCCCTGCCGGAACAGATTCATGTGGTATGTTGGGAACGATTAAAAGAAAATCGCTTGTCTTTTCTTCCAATATCTTTATCTTTTCGTCAAGTTCCTTGATCCTGGTTGCGACGCTTTTCATTTCATCTATAAGTTTTGAAGCATCCTGTTTTTGCCTCTTTAAAATAGCTATTTGATCAGTTACAACGTTTCGTTTATTCCTGAGATCTTCAGATTCTCTCATGAGAGAGAGCCTTTTATCTTCATTGCTTAAAAACTCATCAAGAGAAAGAATATAACTTCTTTTCTCAAGAGATTCTTTTAGTGTTTCGATATTTTCTCTGACAAACCTCGTATCAAGCACGTATGCTTCTCCTTTCAGGTATAATAAACTACTACGTGGTTCTCCGGAAGTCAAGAAATCGAGTCACATGACAAGTCAGTACGTGATAAAGTTTCAGTCAGTCAATTGTTTATTCTTTCTAATCCTTTTATCTCTACAACTTTATTCCTTGAAGTATGGCCCTTGATAATTTTTATGGCTGTCTTTCTAATTCGAAATTTATCGGAAAGAATCTCGATGAGCTCTTTATTTGCTGCTCCACCAACAGGAGGAGCGTTAACTTTTATTTTAAGGACATCGCCGACAATACCTGCTATCCCATGACGGGCAGATTTCGGGTATACGGTGATTTTTACAGTTATTCCCTTTTTTGTTTTTTTACATGGAATTTCCATAACCCTATTATTTTAACTCAAAATACGCAAGTGACACGGGAAAGATTCTGTAAGCGGGTTCTTTCCCATCACATAAGATATATATTATAGAAAAGGCAATTTGAATAAGTTTAAACGAATTTTTTATAGTAAAGCATAATGTATAAAGACCGCGATTACGAGGTAATCGTCATAGGAGCTGGTCATGCAGGCTGTGAGGCAGCGCTTGCCGCAGCACGAATGGGGCTCTCCACCTGTCTCTTTACCATAAACCTTGATACCATAGCACAGATGTCATGTAACCCTGCGATCGGCGGGCTTGCGAAGGGCCATCTTGTCCGTGAAATAGATGCTCTTGGAGGAGAGATGGCAAAGGTGACAGACAGTGCCGGCATCCAGTTCAGGATGCTGAATATGAGCAAGGGGCCAGCTGTTTGGTCGCTGAGAGCACAGGCTGACAGGGTTCTGTACAGACTTGCTATGCGGAAGGTCCTGGAGTCTCAGAAAAATCTTTACATAAAGCAGGCTCTTATAGAAAAGATTATTGCTCAGAACGGAAAAGTAAAGGGAGTTCTCACGTCACTGGATATATTTTACGGTGCCAGGGCAGTCATAGTTACCACGGGTACATTTCTCAAAGGTTTGATCCATATCGGTTTTGAAAACCTTTCTGCCGGAAGGGCGGGTGAATTCCCTTCCGTAGGACTTTCTGATTCGTTAAGAAACCTTGGTTTCCAGATGGGGCGTTTAAAAACAGGAACCCCCCCGAGGCTTGATGCAAAGACGATAGATTTTTCAAAAACCGAACCTCAGTATGGTGATAACCCACCCTGTCCATTTTCACACAGCACTGGGGAGATTACGAATCCTCAGCTTCCCTGTTATGTTACCCATACAAACAGAAAGACACACGAGATTATACGTGCCAACCTTGAAAGGTCGCCTTTATACAGCGGTAGGATTAAGGGAATCGGGGCACGTTATTGTCCTTCGATAGAAGACAAAGTGGTGAGGTTTGCAGAGAGGGAACGGCATCAGGTCTTTCTTGAGCCCGAGGGTCTCGAAACAAAGGAATATTACGCAAACGGAATACCAACGAGCCTTCCTTATGATGTCCAGGTAAAATTTGTTAGGACGGTCCCTGGCTTGGAAGAAGTGGAAATAATGAGGCCGGGATACGCTATCGAATACGATTTTGTTTTTCCGACACAGGTAAAACATAGCCTGGAAACAAAGCTCATTGACGGGCTTTTTCTCGCAGGACAGATAAACGGAACCTCCGGATATGAAGAGGCAGCAGCTCAGGGATTAATGGCCGGGATAAATGCTTCATCACAACTCTTTGGAAGAGAACCCGTCATTCTTGGAAGACACGAGGCATATACAGGGGTTCTCATTGATGACCTCGTAACCAAGGGAACCAGTGAGCCATACAGGATGTTTACATCGCGAGCAGAATACAGGTTGCTGCTAAGGCATGACAATGCTGACCAGCGTTTGATGAACAAAGGACATGATTTAGGACTTATTGATAGAGCATTATATCAGCGGTTTCTCGAAAAGAAGAGCCACATTGATGGAGAGATACAGAGACTCAAAAAGAATCGTATTACATTACATGGCATGGATAAGAGCGAATCCCTCGATCAACTCTTAAAAAGGCCGGAAATTACTTACCGATTCATAGAGGACGTGTCCCCTCCCCGGGTTAATCTCAGCCCTGATGTTAAAAAACAAGTTGAGATACAGGTCAAATATGAAGGCTATATACGACGGCAGGTCGAGATGGCTGAGAGACTCAAGAAGATAGAGAAACTGAAGATACCAAGTGGTTTTGACTATGGTGCAGTCAACGGGCTTTCAAGAGAGATTTTTAGCAAGTTGAAGGAAGTAAAACCTGTGAACCTGGGACAGGCAAGCAGAATTCCAGGGGTTACTCCCGCAGCCATTTCACTCCTGATGGTGACGATCGAGAAGTTGAAGAGAAAGCAAAGAAACTGAGAACATCAACCCCTCGAATATAAGAAGAGCCTTTTTATAATATGGAGCATGAGTATTTTCCTCTTGCCGGGCGGGTAGTTCTATTGTTTGATAATTCATATGGCTTATAATCAAAATTAAGAATGAAACCTCTATCGGGGAAAAAGACAGATGAACTTTTACAAAAAGGGCTTGAGGAATTGCATCTGACACCTTATGTGAAATATATGGCTTCTTTTGAGACCTACCTCGTGGAACTTAAGAAATGGAATAGGGTGCATAACCTTACCAGCATAGAGAAGGACGAAGACATCATCATTAAACATTTTCTCGATTCTTTGCTGTATATAAAGGTTATACCTCAGGGGGCTTTAAAGATTGCTGATATAGGAAGTGGTGCCGGATTTCCAGGCATACCGATAAAGATTATCCGTCCTGAAGTAGACATGTATCTTATAGAGTCATCAGTAAAAAAGTCTTTGTTCCTCAGGCATATCATAAACCTTCTTAAAATCAAGCATGTCGAAGTTATTGAAGAACGGGTTGAAAATATAAAAAAAACATTATGTGTTGATGTAGCAGTGACAAGAGCTCTGTTTACTGTAGAGGAGTTTATCAGAAGGGCGTCGCATCTCGTTAAAAAAGGTGGGATCCTGATTCACAGCAAAGGGCCGAAAGTACAGGAAGAGCTGCAAAAACTCAAGGATATAAACTATGAGGTTATACCTTGTACCCTTCCTCTTACTGACATAAAGAGGTATATTGTAACTGTTAAGATTGAAAATTCCCCGTGGCGGGACGGCAGATAATCTTTAACCCAAAAAATGCAATTGATTGTTGAATCAGGGGCAAAGTCGCCTTCAAAGTCTTTTGATTTCAATCCCGACTTTTGCCGGGACAAAAGACTTTTCAGACAACCTTGCCTCAGATAAATGCAGTTTTCGGGTTAAGCTTTTCTCAAGAGCTTTGCCTGGCCTTCTGCTATGATCGTGCTGTCTGTTTTTTTCAGTACCGCAGATGCCTCAATAATTTTTCTGTTCACTTTTCCAATAAGGGCTTCGACAACTGTTTTTTCCCCGGCAAACAGCATATTTCTGAAACGAACTGTAATTTCTGCACTTATAACATGCATGCCCTGCATGAGGGCAGCCTTGACCATAGCCTCATCAAGAATTGTTGTGATAATTCCGCCATGAACAATATCTTTATAACCCTGATGAACTTTTTGGGGAACGAATTCAGCTGTTGCCTTTCCGTTATAGAGAGAAAATTTCAGACGGAGGCCAAGAGGATTTTCTTCTCCGCACACGAAACAGTAGTTATCGTCTTGTAACCTATTCTTCATCCCGGGAGATAAGAAATATGGGAAGATTATTTATTCATCATATCAAGGAAGTCTTTATTTGTCTTTGTGCCCGTAAGTTTCCCGAGGAGGAATTCCATGCTCTCAACAGTACTGAGCGGTGTAAGGACTTTTCTGAGGATCCACATCCTGTTAAGCACTTCCTTTTCAACGAGCAATTCCTCTTTTCTTGTGCCGGAAGCATTGATATCAATGGTCGGAAATATTCTCTTGTCAACGAGTTTTCTATCGAGATGCAATTCCATATTTCCAGTGCCTTTAAATTCCTCGAATATGACATCGTCCATTCTGCTCCCCGTATCAACGAGTGCAGTTGCCAGTATCGTAAGGCTCCCGCCATCCTCTATGTTTCTTGCGGTACCAAAAAACCGCTTGGGCTTCTGAAGCGCATTTGAATCGAGACCTCCTGAGAGGACTTTCCCACTGGCAGGAATAACAGCATTATAAGCCCGTGCAAGGCGCGTTATGCTGTCGAGAAGTATGACAACATTCCGTTTGCACTCAACAAGACGTTTAGCCCTCTCGATTACTATCTCTGCAACTTGACAGTGCCGTTGCGGGGGTTCGTCGAATGTTGAGCTTATGATTACTGCTGTCGGGACCTGCCTTTTCCAGTCTGTTACTTCTTCAGGCCGTTCATCGATCAGAAGAATCATGAGATGGATATCCCGGTGATTTTTTTTGGTCGCCTTTGCTATGGACTGAAGGAGCATGGTCTTTCCCGTTCTCGGGGCAGCAACAATCATGCCTCTTTGTCCCATGCCGATCGGCGTTATGAGATCCATTACTCTCGTTGAGTAATCATTTTGGTCATATTCAAGTTTAATTTTTTCTGTCGGATAATAAGGGATGAGATTGTCGAATAATGGTCTGTTGACATTCTCTTCGGGAGCTTCATGATTAATTGCCTCTACTTTTAAAAGTGCGAAATATCGTTCACTTTCTTTTGGTGGTCTTATCTGACCGGAAACGAGGTCACCGGTCCTGAGGTTAAATCTCCTGATTTGCGAAGGAGATACGTAGATATCATCGGGACCTGGTAAATAGCTATAGTCAGACGATCTTAAAAAACCAAACCCATCAGGAAGAATTTCGAGGACTCCCTCGGAAAATACATACCCTGTTTTTTCGGTTTGAGCATTAAGAATAGCGAATATGAGATCTTGTTTTCTCATGCCAGCTGCGCCCTCTACCTGGAGTTCTCTTGCAACTGCTGTAAGTTCATCAATTGTCTTTTCTTTCAACTCTGAAATAGGTAGGCCTTCGGTCATTAGACTCTTTTTTGGGTTTTGCATTATCATGCTCCTATCTGGTGATCTTAAATGGTGGTCTTTTTCATATGACCCGGCAGGACTATGCCCAGCCAGGGAGGTTTTATTTCGATTTATAAGAGAAGAATTACCTTGATATTATTAACATACTAAATGCAAAATGGGTTTGTCAATACCTCCATGAAAAACTTAAAGAGGCTTTACAAGGGTAACGACAAGATGGTAGATTTTCTTATGAATTTATGAAGTACGGGGAAAAAGAAATTAAAAAGTGTATTGTAGACGTATGGGATAACCCCTGCCGGTTGCGAGACTATGAGATTGATATCAGCTTCTCTGAATTTACCTGTCTCTGCCCGCGATCCGGATATCCTGATTTTGCAACGATCAAGATACGGTATGTTCCAGACAAGAAAATAGTTGAATTGAAATCTCTCAAATTATATCTCAATTCTTTCCGTAGTGTTTCTCTCTCTCATGAAGATGCAACAAATACGATCTATTCAGCGTTAAAAAAGAAACTGAAGCCCAAATGTCTTGAAGTTATCGGAGATTTTAACCCGCGGGGGAATGTAAAAACAATAATAAAGGTCTCTTCCGAGATTGAAAAACAGACAATGGGAAAAAGATACAAAAAAAAATGAAGTACCTGTATATGCCCTATTGTTTGTTTATATAAACCCGAAAAATGCAGTTATCGGAGGCAAGGTTGACTGAAAAGTCTTTTGTCCCGACAAAAGTCGGGATTGAAATTAAAAGACTTTAAAGGCGACTTTGCCTCCGATTCAACAATCAATTGCATTTTCCGGGTCAAAGTATTCCTCGCGGCTCTGCTTCGGGGCAGTTAATTCTATTTATAATCCGATGAGAGCATTCTTTACGTTTTCAATGAATAATCTCATCTTTTTATGGTCTTTCTTCCCCTTTTTCGATTCGATACCACTACTGACATCTACGCCGTAGGGCAGAACCCTCCTTACCGCTTCACTAACATTATCCGGGGTTAACCCCCCGGCGAGGATAATCTTGCCAAATTGTTTTGCATAAATCGCGATGTCCCAATTGAAGATCTGACCGGTACCGCCAAGGGCAACAGGGGTGAATGTATCGAGTAAAAATGCAGAGACTTTGTCTTTGTACTTATCGATGGGGTCAAGGCTTTCGAGCGATTTTACTCGTATCGCTTTGATCACAGATCTTGAACAATTGCACATCTCAGGTGGTTCACTGCCATGAAATTGGATAACATCTATAGAGGTTTGATGGACTATTTTTTCTACATGCTTGAGCTTCTCATCAACAAAGACTCCTACGGTTGTGATGAAAGGAGGGAGCTTCCTGATAATGGTTCCTGCATCCGGATAAGAAATAGAACGCGGACTTCCCCTGAAAAAAACAAAACCTAAGGCATCAGCACCATAATCAACTGCAGCGAATGCATCATCCAGATTTGTTATGCCGCAAATCTTGACTTTTGTATGCATAGGGGCATTTTATCATACTCGACCAGTAAATTCGTCGATCTTCTTCCCGATGTCATCCGCTTCCATGAGAGCAGTTCCGATGAGCAGGGCATCGATTCCTTCTTGCTCCAGCTCTGTAACATCTTTTCTTGCCTTGATGCCGCTTTCACTGATTACGATCTTCCCGGGTGGAATTTCCCTTTTCAGTTCAATAGTATTATGAATGTCAACCCGTAACGTTTTCAAATCTCTATTATTAATTCCTACTATTTTGCTGTTTAATAATAAAGCAATTTCAAGTTCCCTGAGATCATGTACTTCAAAAATCACGTGTAAACCTGTCTCTGTTGCTATGTGGATGTATTCTTCCGCCTGGTTTTTGTCAAGTATCGAAGCGATTAGTAAGAGGGCATCAGCTCCGTGTGCTCTTGTTTCATAAATTTGATATTCGTCACATATAAAATCTTTCCTCAGGACGGGTTTTGTTAAGATACCCCTTACCTCGCGGAGATACGTGAGATTTCCCAGAAAGAAATCTTCTTCTGTAAGAATTGAAACCGCACTGACTGCCTTTTTCTCGTATATTCTGGCTACCGAGAGGTGATCGAAGTCTGTCCGGATGATTCCTCTCGAAGGGGAAGCCCGTTTTATCTCTGCTATCAGTTTAATATTTTCGTTCGGGTGCCTTTCGATTGCAGCCGTGAAATCCTTAGGTTTTTCGATGTTACCAATAAATGATTTCAGATCGCGAAGAGATACCCTGGCTTTCCTGTTTTGGAGCCTTTCTTTTGTCCTCGATACAATCTCGTGCAAAATTCCCATGGATGGATTGTATAAAAGCACGGATGTATTTTGCAAATTTCAGCATGTTTTTTTGCTATAATCCTCACAACGTGAAAATTGAATAAAGCGGGCGTCTCTATTGCTGCATCGAGAAAGGGAAATGACTATATATTCAATCCACGTAAGGAAGATAAAACGGAAGCAGGATCTCTGTTAATACTTATTGGTGAAGAAAAGAGCATCAGGGAGATTAAAACGCGCGCAGGTTAAGGACGCTTTAAAGAGATGACCCAAGGAGATCAAAAAAGAAATATAACCAGAGCTGCCGGTCTCATATCCATTGCGACCTTTATAAGCAGAATTCTTGGTTATATAAAGGACATGATTCTCGCCTTTTATTTCGGAGCCACGGGGATTTCTGACTCCTTTTTTGCTGCCTTCAGGATTACAAATTTTTTAAGAGAACTTTTTGCAGAAGGTTCAATGTCGGCTGCATTTATACCTGTATTGACAGAGCATAGACTACAAAAGGGCGAAGAAGAAGCAAGACGGCTTGTAAAGATTACCTTTTCCTTTATCCTTATCAGTACCGGTATTATTTGCGCACTCGGTGTTCTTTTTGCTCCTGAAATTGTCGCATTGATTACTCCCGGCTTCCTGAATTCACCTGAAAAATTTTCATTGACTGTTCTGCTGACACGAATCATGTTCCCTTTCCTCCTGTTCATCAGTCTCGCAGCTTTAGTCATGGGTGCACTCAATACAAAGAGAGTATTTTTCATGCCAGCGCTTGCGCCGGCTATGCTGAATATTACCATTATTGTTATTGTCTTGGGTTTTGTCCCTTTTTTTAAAGAGCCTGTTATTACTGTTGCTCTCGGTGTTGCAGCGGGAGGGTTTGTCCAGTTTATCTGCCAGTTACCTTCATTTTATAAGAATGGTTATCGGCTTGGATTTTTGACGCAGTTCAGACATCCGGGGCTGAAAAAAATGGCGATCCTTCTCCTGCCCGCAACTCTTGCCCTGGCAGTCAATCAGGTTTATATTATTGTAAGCACTATTCTTGCCTCGTTTCTCCCGCAGGGAAGTATTACCTATCTGTACTATTCTATGCGCTTGATCCAGTTCCCTATAGGAATATTTAGTGTCTCTCTGGGAATGGCTGCCCTGCCAATGCTGACAGAACACGCTGTTAAGGGAGATTTTGATAAACTGAGAGAGGATTTCTCATTTGCGTTGCGGTTGTTATTTTATATCTCTGTCCCTGCTATGGCAGGCCTTATAGCCTTGAGAGAACCTATTGTTAATCTTTTGTTTCAGAGGGGAACATTCGACTACACAGCGACGCAGGCAACTGCTGAAGCACTTATGTTTTACTCATTAGGCATATGGGCTACCGGAGGGGTAAAAATAATTACCGTAACATTTTATTCAATGCAGGACACGAAAACCCCTGTGAAAATTGCAGCTTTAGGTGTTTTGACTAATTTGATCCTCAGTTTTATTCTCATGGGACCGTTACAGCATTCAGGTATCGCACTTGCCTATGCAATTGCCTTTAGCGTGAATTTTGCGATCCTTTTCTTATTTCTGAGAAGAAAGCTGGAACGTATAGATACAGGGAAAATTTTTCGTTCTTTTATAAGAACTTTTTTTGCCGCAGGTATAATGGGAATTATCGGAGGCATGATCCTTCGCGGGAGCCTATGGCAATTTACCGGAAATAGCCTGAATAAAGCCTTTTATCTCAGTGGAACTATTGCCCTATGCGCCGGCGTTTATTTTTTCTTAACATATTTATTACAAAGTGAAGAATGTTTGTACATAATACAGATTCTTAAAAAAAGAATAAGTCGATGATTTCAAAAGATATTTACAAAAAAGTTCAGCCGCATTGAAAAATTTCTTTTTATACACGGACTCCAAATAAGTCTGTATCTAAAACTGCCGATACTTTACGAGTTCCTTTTATTTTTATTCGAAGATATTGTATAGTCATTGAAATTCTCAATTGGATTCAATATGATTTTACAAAAAATAATCGTAGGCCCATTGGAAAGTAACTGTTACATCATTGCCGATGAACATACGAAGGAGACTCTCATCGTTGATCCAGGTGATGAGCCCGATAGTATCATTGATTTCATTAAGGAAAATAACTTGCAGGTCAAGTATATAGTCTGTACCCATGCTCACTTTGACCATGTTGGTGCAGTATCTGACATGAAACAAGAAACCGGTGCTCAAATTGTTATTCACCGAGACGAGATGGATCTTTATAGAAATACAAGAGAGCAGGCTGCATTATGGGGATTTGACCTTGGGGTATTACCCGAGCCAGACATGATGGTTTCAGAAGGTGATGTATTAGAAATCGGGGGTTTGAAATTTGTGATCCTGCACACACCTGGGCATAGTCCGGGAGGCATCTGTATTTCGGGGGAGGGCATCTTGATTACAGGTGATACGGTATTTTCAGGTTCAGTGGGCAGAACAGATTTGTACGGAGGGAGTATAGTTCAACTAAGAAAATCTTTTAAACGGCTCATGTCTTTTTCAGAAAAAACGAAAATTTTGCCTGGACATGGTCCTGAAACAACTGTTGAGAGGGAAAAGAAAGTAAATTTATTCTCTCTTGAGACCGGATAATGATTCTCAGCGTTTTATTGCGCTGCGATCTTTTTTGTGTATTTTTAATACCTGGAATTAGTCTAAAGATTACCAGTAAATTAATTTAAGATTATAAATTTAGTATTATTTTAGAGAAAATAAGCAATATTTGGTTTTTATAATCTATTTTAATCAGATATTTCATAATATGTGCCTTTATTTCTCTATTGACTATCTTCTTAAAAATGTTATGCTAAATATAGATAATGATCTTGAAAGGTTCAAGATGATGTAACGTTAAACCTGGTGGTTATTTCTCGATCAAAAGGCTATACCACTTGTTATAGCCTAATTTTTCTCTGTGAAACCTTGGGGCTAAGGCGAGCTGAGGGAACAATTTAATAAAGGGAATCAGCGAATGGTTGTGGTGATGCAAGCCCCTGACCTTGTGAAGGGCTAAGGGGAAGCCTAAGCATCCATTTAAGATGCCCACGTTAGACAAAGCCTCGGAAGCTCGACTCCCCAGGGTACAGAGAAGCTCTTTGAAAACTAAAAAGTAGGCCCCTTATCAATTTACACATGAGAGTTTGATCCTGGCTCAGAACGAACGCTGGCGGCGTGCCTAACACATGCAAGTCGGACGGGGCCAGTGCTTCGCACTGGAAAATTCAAAATTCAAAATCCAAAATTCAAAG
>Ga0209270_1003860_pt1 | contig 12207 bp, 12 predicted proteins | sample MTBAKSrepl1MetaG_FD_187456 | JGI IMG/M metagenome (GOLD analysis project Ga0209270, IMG submission 187456) | Enrichment culture microbial communities from Arthur Kill intertidal strait, New Jersey, USA, that are MTBE-degrading - MTBE-AKS1... | ecosystem: Environmental > Aquatic > Marine >...
AAAAAGGCATGTCGCCACAGAAAGCATTATTTGCTGTTTCTCACAAACTCATACGCATCATTTTTGCAATGATGACTCATAAAACTTACTTTAATTTAAAGGAGGCATCTGTCAATAGTTGACTGAAGTCAACGTGACTTGGCGTCTTCGCAGGACACAACCTTTCTAATAGTATTAAATACTTCAAAATCTGTATCACTTGTTGATTTCCTATTCAAAGAGAGTTCAATCCAATTCCACTTTACTCAATCCACACATGCCGTAGAATTAAACATAAATCGTTTAAAGTTAGGCATATTCCATAAAGAAATTTAAAGGACTTACTGCGTATATTATTTTGTAATGATTAGATTATTAAACATGATGCGAGTTCACAAATAGTTCATTCCTATACATTCCCAATTTTATATAGATATTATCTATTTGACTAATCGAGAATGTTTATTTCATTTTAAGCGTATATTTTTGGGTTAATGAGTCAGTTACATTTTAACCAACAACAGAATCAATAGAGGAGGGACGAGTGCTTATCGATGCAAGGGGACTCGGGTGCCCAAAGCCGGTCATGATGGCCGAAGAAGCACTGGCAGAAATAAGTGAAGGGACTTTGGAAATACTTGTTGACAATGAAGCCTCTGCAAAAAATCTCGAGAGATTTTCAAAAAAGAATGGTTTTCATGCAGAGATGATCAGAGAAGATAACCTGTGGCGGGTAAAGATTGCAAAAGGCTATATATGTGAAGTTCCCTCAAAAGAGGAAGCAAAACCTCAAACAGAGAAAGACCTTCTCATCATAGTAGGCTCAGACACGATGGGGAAAGAAGAAACACTGGGTAAAATTCTCATGAAGGGAGTCTTTGAAACCATGAAGGTGACCAAAGAACTCCCACATACTATCTTTTTTCTCAACACGGGGATACGTCTCACAACACTTGATGATGAGTTTATCCCTCTCATGAAGGAATTCAAAGAGATGGGGGTTGAGATTTTCACCTGCGGGACATGCCTCAAATACTTCAACCTCGAATCAGAGTTAAAGGTCGGCTACCGGGGAACAACGAATCATATCGTTGAGGGGATAAAGGATTTTGAAAAGACCGTATGGATTGGTTAAGCCTTTTAATTTCTGCTCTGCAGTTAATTAGATTTGACATTGCAGACTTTCTTCTTGCAATAGAATCAGAATATAAAAAATACTATTAATTATTATTGCTCAAAGTGTAACATCGTGCTCAAACAGGACGAGTAGAACCCAGTAGAGAATAATAATATAAATAAGTTTGGCTTATAACAAGCGAAACAACCGTACCAGGAAAATAAGAGTCAAGACAAACAGCAAAAAACCCGTAGAACACAGTAAAAGGCAATTCAGCGAATTGACAGAAGCTATATATCATTTTTATAATTCGCTACATACTTTCCAAAAAGGGAGGTGAACTGATGACCGCAAAGTTTATAGTTGAACTTTTCAAGACAGACATTAGGTGAAGTAGGAGCATAAGCCTTGGTCAAGGATTTCCAGGCACTGAATGGTGCGGTCATCTGGCCTATACTTCCATCTCTTTATCTCCGGTTTACTAGAACACCAAACCTACCGTACACATCCAGTCAGGAAAAAATCTAAATTAAGAAATCGAGAGGTTTCGGGACTTGTTCATCGCTTGGGCTGCATAACCAGCGACATGGCAATAAAGGCAAATGAGATGCTTGGCAGACATTTAATCATTTTGTCTCTGGTTGCTTCCCATCCCAAGGAGCCCTGGTCAGTTTGATTCATGCTACACCTCTCCAAAAAACTGTGAAATATTAGAAAAGGAGGCTAGCGATGGTGGTAAAAGAAAAGATAGTAAGCAAGGACTTCAAAGAATACGTGAGGGAACCGAACCCTGACGTAGGCCTTGATGAATCAGTAAAGTTACTTACCCCTGAAAAGATAGAAAAAATAATAAAGGCTGTTATAGGTAAGCAGACTGCAAGGATAAAAGCAGTCATGGAGACATGTATCCACTGCGGGCTCTGTTCCGAGGCATGCCAGTGGTATCTCTCCAACGATAAGGATCCAACCTATGCACCCGTTGCTAAAATGAGGATGACCATATGGGAGATGATAAAACGGGACGGAAAAGTTGATGCAGAATTCATAAAGCAAACCGCACGGATCGTATTCACTGAATGCAACATCTGCCATCGCTGTAGTCTGTATTGCCCGTATGGATTGGACATAACGTATATCATAGGGATAGTTCGCCGTATCTGTTTCCTCCTCGGGGTAATGCCCCAACGCCAGATGGACCAGGCTCAAGCCCATATGGCTACATTGAATCAGGTCTGGTTTTCCCAGAACGACTGGATTGATACAATGCAGTGGCAGGAAGAGGAAGGGGCATCAGAGATAAAGAATTTACGTATTCCTATTGATAAAGAGGGAGCAGAGGTTATGTGGTTACCTCTTGGTGGTGAACCTAAGACAACTTTTCACCATATAGCCCGTCATGCCAAAATTATGAATGTTGCAGGTGTTGACTGGACAGTACCAGGGAAGGATGTCTGGGACTGTAGTAACATGTCCATGTTCTTACGTGACTTTGCGACCCAGAACCGGATTGTTCGGGGACTTTTTGAGAATGCTGCCCGGCTACGAATTAGAAAATTCGTAATGACTGAGTGCGGGCATTCACGTTTTGCAACAACTTATGCAGCACCGCCGATGCTGGGGTGGAAAGAACTGCCGTTTAAACTTTATCAATCTATTGAGTTTTTCCATGAGCTTATCAGGGACGGAAGGATAAAAATAGTAAGAAAGATAAAAGAGCCCGTTACTATCCATGACCCATGCAACCTGGTAAGGAGGGCAGGTGCGATGGAGAAATTCAGAGAAATGGCCTATGCAACCTGTGAGGATATCAGAGAGATGTACCCAAATCGAGAGCACAATTTCTGCTGTAACGCTGGTGGTGGTATGGCTGCATTGTCCAATTGGGTTGCCCATAAAGCCCGGGGAAACAGAATAAAGGCAGAACAGATTAAGAAAACAGGTGCAAAGATTGTCATTACTTCTTGCCATAACTGCCATACAGGTATTAGAGACATAATCAAATATTACAGAATAAATGCAAAAAATATATATTTTGATGAAATTCTAACTGAGACAATGGAGATCCCTGATGATATGAAAGTAGAGGATTAAGCATTATGAGGGGTAACGGGGCTGGTGCCCCGCCTGGTCTGCAAAACCAGCGATATGGTAAAAAAAGGAATGAAAAGGCTCGACATCTGCTTTAGTGGGTCAGCCTTTATTCCTCTCCCAGAGGAACCATAGTGGGTTCGATTCCCACTACCCCTCTCCAAAAATCTCATATTATCAAGCATATGCAATATGTAATTCTTGGAACAGCAGGCCATATCGACCATGGCAAGAGTGTACTTGTTAAGGCACTGACAGGGATAGACCCTGACAGGCTAAAAGAAGAGAAAGAACGAGGTATTACTATTGACCTCGGTTTTGCAGACCTTCCTTATCCCGATGGTCTGACCGTTGGAATCGTTGATGTGCCTGGACACGAGAGACTTGTCAGGAACATGCTTGCTGGAGCGGGAGGGATAGATATTGTTCTTTTCGTCATTGCTGCTGATGAAGGTATTATGCCGCAAAGCCGTGAGCATCTCCATATCTGTAATCTCCTAAAAATTAAGTCTGGCATCATTGCTATTACAAAAGTTGACCTTGTTGAGAAGGACTGGCTTGAGCTTGTTGGAGATGATGTGAAAAACTTTGTAAAAGGGACCTTTCTGGAAGGCTCTGAGATTGTGCCCGTATCGTCCAAGTCGATGTTCAATATCGATATATTAAAGGAAAAGATTAAGGAAGCAGCATTGAAAGTCGAACCAAAATCTTCAGGAGGACTCTTCCGGCTTCCTATCGACAGGGTTTTTACCTTAAAGGGTTTTGGCACTGTTGTCACAGGAACTGCTGTATCCGGAAGTATATCTGTCGGTGACGATGTTGAGATACTTCCAAGCAAAATAAAGAGCAAGGTACGAGGGCTCCACAGCCATGGTAAGCCTATACAGACAGCATATGCTGGACAACGTGTCGCAATCAATCTTCAAGGAGTTGACAAGGAAGCATTGAAGAGAGGAGATTCAGTGGTTAACCAGTCAAAATTCATTCCGGCCACTATGATCGATGCAAAGGTTGAATTACTGAAACATGCTCAAATACTGAAGAACAGAGGGATTGTGCACTTCCATATTGGAACATCAGAGAATAACGCAAGGATTATTCTTTATGGCCGGAATGAACTGAAGGAGGGTGAGAGTTGTTATTGTCAGTTCAGGCTTCAGGAACCTGTTATTGCAATGTCCGGAGACAGATATATCATACGGAGATTTACTCCTGTGGATACCATCGGGGGAGGAGAGGTTCTCGATCCATCCTCTTATAAAATGAGTCACAAAAAAAGTCTGGAAGATTTGAAAATACTTGATTCCGGAACGTTGTCAGAAAAGATAGCTCTTAAGGTAAAAAGGGCTGGTATGCATGGTATTAAGATTTCATACATTGAGGGGTGGATTAAGGAAGAAACGACAACCATTTATAATTCAATAAAGGAGTTGACAAGAGAAGGTATTTTTCATCAGCACGATGATATTCTATTTCATGTTAATAATATCAATGCATTCAACAATCTTGTAAAAAACAAGATTCAGGATTTCCATGAAAGAAATCCACTGAAGTCGGGAATGCAGAAAGAGGAAGTAAGGACTTATCTGAATCTTGAACCGAGACTTTTCGACTGCCTGATTTCAGCATCAAAAGATATTATCGTAGAAAAGGAAACAATCAGGCTTGCGACATTCCGCCCTATTTTAACTCAGTTTGATGAAGCGTTAAGAAAAACAGTCATTGAGCTTTTGGAAAAATCCGGCGCTCGACCTCCAGACACAGAAGAATTATGCCAGCTTTTAGAAGTGGATCAGAAACACCTTTCCGACATTCTGAAACTCATGGTAAAAGAGGGAAGTATCGTAAAGATCAATAGTTTTCTCTATATAACTTCTTCTGTTTACAGTAGTTTAATGGAAAATCTGAAAGAGTTTTTCAGCAAGAAATCCGAAATGACAGTGAAAGAGTTCAAGAAAACATTTCCTACAAAGGCAAAGTATGCCATACATTTTCTCGAGTACCTTGACTCAAATAAGATAACGAAGAGATTCGGAGACATACGGAAACCATTTCACAGTTGAAAGATTTTTTAGACTCCGTACCAATTATGCTTATAAGAATAGTAAATGTTAAACATAAAGATAACGAGAATAGGAATTACTTTAAGGTTAACAACCTATAGATAATTTATATATATAATCGCATTATCATAGATATTAAATATTTGTAAATTATCTAAAACTGTAATTATCATTCAACATATAAACATTAATTTTCATAAGATATATCTCAGATAATTTAATCGGTAACAAAGGAGGATGAATTATATGTCTGCTTTGGGAAAGTTCTTTGCTACTAAAAAAGGCATTATTAGTGTCGGTGTATTTATCGGTGTTTTCGCTCCCCTCTTGCAGAAGTGGGGTAATCCCGGGAACATGGGAGTTTGTGTCGCCTGCTTTCAAAGGGATATAGCAGGTGCCTTAGGACTGCACCGTGCCGACGTTGTTCAATTCATGCGCCCAGAGATCATTGGGTTTGTCCTTGGCGCTTTGATTGCTGCATACCTTTTTAGGGAATTTCGTCCCAGGGCAGGATCCGCACCTATTGTAAGATTTGTGCTAGGGGCCTTCGCAATGATTGGCGCCCTGGTATTTTTAGGGTGTCCATGGCGTGCGTGGCTTCGTTTGTCAGGCGGAGACTTGAATGCAATTTTGGGTTTACTTGGTCTTTTCTTTGGAATCTGGATTGGTACGCGCTTCCTCAAAAAAGGATATAATCTGGGGAGGTCTCAAGTAACATACACATCAGTAGGGTGGTTGTTGCCATTGATCATGTCCGGATTTTTCATATTAATGCTGATTTACCCCCAGGTTCAGGGAGAAGTAAAGAGCGGGGTTCTCTTTTATAGCATCAAAGGACCGGGATCTATGCATGCCCCGGTTATCGTGTCTTTGGCAATAGGTTTAGCTATAGGGTTTTTGGCTCAAAGAAGTCGATTCTGTACCATGGGAGCATTTCGTGATCTCATTCTATTCCGTCAGTCTCATCTTTTTTTAGGCGTTATCGGGCTTGCCGTTGCCGCATTCGTTACAAATTTGATACTTAAACAATTCCATCCAGGCTTTTCCAATCAACCAGTAGCACATACAATGCAGATCTGGAATTTTGCAGGCATGGTTTTATCTGGTTTAGCATTTACTTTGGCTGGAGGATGCCCCGGACGACAGATGTTCATGGCTGGTGAGGGCGACGGTGATGCCGCAGTCTTTGTCTTTGGGATGATTGTAGGTGCTGCATTTGCCCATAACTTTGGGCTAGCCAGTTCCCCAAAGGGAGTGGGTCCCCACGGGATTGCTGCTGTTATCATAGGGTTTTTAATTTGTTTATTTATTGGATTTACCATGAGAAAAAAAGCTGCGTAAGGAGGGTTAACGATGAGTAATCTTGTTGACGCAAGAGGACTATCCTGTCCACAACCTGTGTTGATGACTATGGATGAGATCAACGCTGTTAAAAAAGGACAGATTGTAATATTGGTAGATACAGATACTTCAAAAGAGAATGTGACGCGTGCTGCAAGGACTCAGGGATGGCAAGTCGCTGATATACAGCCGGAAGGGATAGGATATCGTATTACGATCACAAGGGACTAATCATGTCCTTATTCAGGTTTAAAAAGAAAAAAACTGAGAAAGACAGAAAGATTCAGGGTTCTGGTCGTGGTATTTTAGTATATGATAACACGAGCGAAGTAATTCGAGCTGAGAGTATCCTGAAATCGAAAGGCTGGAAAATAAAGGTCATGGGACCCCCTCCGGAACTTCGAACTGGTTGCGACTTAATCATCGAGTTTCCAATTATTGAACAGCTGAATATCGTCAGAACGCTCCAGGAGGAAGGGTTAGAACCTCTTCAGGTAGTTCCTGTCAACAGCCCACTCCTTAAGCCAGTGGATCTTTTCCATGTAAAGGATTTTGGGAAGTATCTCATGATTCGAGCAGCTAATATGAAACTGACTATCGACAAAGATACCACAATTATCGTGAACATTTCAGGAGGTGGCTGCCCAGATATTCCTTATTTAGCTTCTGAAATGATTGGGAAACAACTTGCCACAGCACCGAGTCCGAGGAAAATTGGTCATACGCTCTGTGGCTATGCTTTACAATTAGCATTTGATGAGGCAAAACACCGATGCTTGCCGTAATAGGGACTATTCCGGAAAAAGATTTCCCGTTGGTTGCAGGGGAAGTTACCTTAGAAGGTGATGAGATCTCTATACAAGGAAAACGAACGCGTGTGAACCGAGGGACTCCAGCACTGCTGGCTGCAACGATTAAGACTCTCAATATGTTTGGACAAGACCGATCTTTTGCTTATCTGATCGGTGATATTGGATTGGGATATGGAAGCCGAAAACTATATGAATATCTGACAGAGCATTTAAGTGAACTTGATTTTCGTACCATTGTCTTTCATTACATACAACCCGATGTGGACTGGTGTAACAGAATAATGCTTGCATTGGAAAAATTGTCAAAACATCTCATCTTGATAGCAGATGCCGGATTCATGTATGCTGCCAAAATGAGCGGGCAAGCTTCAAAGTTCGATCTCTTCACACCAGACCCTGGAGAACTGGCATTTCTGGCAGACGAAGATGCACCGCATCCATTCTACACTCGAGGGTTCATCCTCCACGAAGATAATCGTGTGCCAGAGTTGATCTCCCGAGCATATTCAAACGACAATGCTGCCCGCTGCCTCCTCGTTAAGGGCAGAAGGGATTATATAGCAGACAAAGAGAAGATCTTATACACAATCGATTTTCCAATGGATGAGGCTATGGAGGCAATCGGAGGCACTGGAGATACCCTGACAGGTATTGTTTCAGTGTTGCTTGAGACAGGTATAGAAATAGGTGAAGCAGCTTTTATTGCAGCTAAAGTAAACAGGCTTGCAGGATATTATGCGAGACCAACCCCTGCAACACAGGTAATAGATATTATCGAGCAGATTCCCCGCGCCCTTAAGGAGATTCTCGGTGAAAGATCATCTACTATAAATACTATTACAGAGGTAACTCACAAAGACACATTATAAAAAAACAGGAAGGCTTAAAAATTATAGATAAGGAAAGATCTTGTAATGTCAGATCAACAAATGCACCCTTTTAATTTAGCTGAAAAGGCTCGTGCCGCGGGTTGAGCTTCAAAGATAAGTCCGGGCGACTTACGCGAAGTTCTTGAACATCTTCCTGTGGAAACAGATCCGAATCTCCTTGTTGGGATAGGGACGTCGGATGATGCAGGCGTTTATCGCCTTACTCCAGATATAGCCCTTATCCAAACCCTTGATTTTTTTACCCCGATCGTAAACGATCCCAAAGATTTTGGCCGGATTGCTGCTGCTAATGCTTTGAGTGACATATATGCGATGGGTGGGAAACCATTAACGGCCATGAATATCGTCTGTTTCCCGGTCAAAGAAATGGACAAAGCAGTTTTACGTTCCATTCTGGAAGGGGGGCTGGAGGCCATCCATAAAGCAGAGGCTGTCATGCTTGGAGGACACAGCGTAGAAGATCCTGAACTTAAGTACGGGCTTTCTGTAACAGGTGTCGTTCATCCAAAAAATTTACTAACCAATGCCGGAGCACAACCAGGAGACAGCCTGGTTTTATCCAAACCTCTCGGCACGGGTGTTTTAGCAACTGCGCTTAAAGGAAGAAAGCTCGACGAACAGGTAATAAGAAAGATTACCGAATTGATGGCTACTTTGAACAAGGACGCTGCTGAGGTCATGGTGAAAGTGGGGGTACATGCTTGTACTGATATAACCGGGTTTGGACTTTTAGGGCATGCACTGGAAATGAGCAAGGCAAGCAAAGTAGGGTTTAGGATATATTCCCGGGAAGTACCCATTATTCCAGAAGCTATAACCTTTGCAGCTATGGGAATGATCCCAGCAGGAAGCTATAGCAATCAAAAGTTTTGTTCTCACCATATGAATGTTTCATCAGGAGTTGATCCATTGCTATTAGATCTCATGGCAGATGCCCAGACCTCAGGAGGACTCTTGATATCAGTTTCAGAAAAAAAAGTGAATATCCTTGTCCAGAAACTACGGGAAAGAAAGACACCAGCGGCCAGCGTAATAGGTGAAGTGCTAAAAGATCCGTCAGGTATAATTCAGGTGTGCTAGGGAGCACATTTACTATGGATGGTAATTATTCAAATGAAATCCCTCGCATTCGACCTGAAATGACTGTTCTGGAAGTAGTGCGTACCTACAAGCAAACGGAGGAGATTTTCAAAAAATATGATACACAGATAGGAGCGTGTATTATGTGCACGGCTCTCTTTGAATCACTACAACAGGTGTCTGAACGATTCGGATTAAATCTTAAAAATCTCTTGAAAGATCTTGAGGCCGTGGCTCAATGAGTTAAGCGCAAATAGTTCATTCCTATATATCTCCAATTTTATATAGATATTATCTATTTGATATATTTAATATATCTATGTGAAAATGCTTAAAACCAACCCCTGAAGGAGGATCGTATGACGAAAGACTATAAGCAGATGTGGAATAATCTGGACATAAATCTTGAAGCACATGATGGACTGCTCGCTGTGCTGTCCGATGCGTATCAGAATATATATCTCTCGCAACATAACCGTCCTGAAGGCATGAAGTATTTTGACTTCGTCATTTCAGAAGTGCACGGTTTGAGGATAGAGGAAATTCTTGAGGCTAAAAAGGAAAGGAGAAAGGTCATAGGAACCTTCTGTGTCTATGTTCCTGAAGAGATAATCCTTGCTCTTGATGGTGTTTGTATCGGCCTGTGCGCTGGAGCAGACGTCGGTTCTGATGAGGCTGAGAAATTTATCCCAAGGAATACATGTGCTCTCATAAAAGCTTTCATGGGGTTCAAACTTGCTGGTCTCTGTCCATACATCCAGACGACGGACCTTATAGTAGGTGAAACGACCTGTGACGGTAAGAAAAAGGCATATGAAATATTTGATGAAATAACTGGTGGAAAGATGTATGTCATGGAAATACCGAACATGAAGGGTGAGGATGGACGAACGCTCTGGCGGAACGAGGTAAAACGATTCGCTAAGAAATTAGAGGCGATAACTGGTAAAATGATCGCCCTTGAAAAATTGAACGAAGCTTCAAAAATTGTTAACGCTAGGAGAAAGGCATTGCAGCGGCTTTCTCTTCTGCGATCTTTCGAACCGTCTCCAATCTCCGGACTCGATGCGCTTTTAATCAATCAGGTGTCTTTTTATGACGATCCCGTGCGTTTTACAGCGAAGGTGAGCGAGCTCTGCGATGAACTCGATGAACGTGTTAAGGACGGAAGCGGCGTATCAAAAAAGGGAATCCCGAGGATTCTCGTTTCAGGCTCTCCCATGGCAGTCCCCAACTGGAAACTACACGCAATTATCGAGGGAAGCGGTGCCGCAGTGGTCGGGGAGGAATCCTGTGTTGGAGAGAGAAATTTTGGAGTCATTCTCGACGACGGTTTTTCTTCTGTCGAGGAAGGGATAGAAAAGATAGCGGATCGATATATGAACATACACTGCGCATGCTTTACTCCAAACGATGAACGCCTGAGTGACATATTGGATATGGCCAAGCGGCTGAAAGCTGACGGGATCATCCACTATGCCATACAGTTTTGCACGCCCTACATGTTGGAAGCATTCAAGGCTAAAAAGGCCTTGGATAACAAAGGAATTCCATTCCTCCGTATCGAGACTGATTACAGTATGGAGGATATGGGGCAGTTAAAGACACGGATTGAGGCATTTCTTGAGATGATCGGAAAGGGTGTAAGAGTTTGAAGATTGGCGGGATTGATATTGGTTCACGCTATATAAAGTACGTTTTGCTAGAGAATTCCCGTCTTATCGATTTTCAGAGAAAGGAGACCGGCTATAACCCGATGTCGGTCTGTGGAGAGCTTCTTGAAAGCAGCAAGCCTGAAAAACTTGTGGCAACAGGCTATGGAAGGTACTTACTTGAAATCTATAAAAACACGAAAACAATTACAGAAATAAAGGCAGTAGCATTGGGTGCTAAGGCCGTATTTCCTAACGCAAAAACAATTATAGACATCGGAGGCCAGGATACAAAGGTAATAAGTCTCAATGATAAGGGAGACGTAACAAATTTCGAGATGAATGACCGCTGCGCTGCTGGCACCGGAAAGTTTCTTGAAATCATGGCAAAGACCCTTGGCTACGATCTGGAAATCTTTGGACAACACTGTCTTGATAAAAACGCCGGCATTAAATTAAACAGCTTATGTACTGTCTTCGCCGAGTCAGAGGTTATTAGTCTCATTACAAAAGGGGAAAAAAGAGAAGCAATTTCTCATGCACTTCATGATTCTATCGTAAGCAGGGTTATGTCTTTGCTAAAGCGGCTTGAAATAAAGGACGATCTGATCTTTACGGGCGGATGTGCAACAAATGCCTGTCTGAAAAGTATGTTTGAGGAGCGTCTGCAAAGAAAAGTATTGGTCCATGATAACCCGTACCTTCAGGCTGCCCACGGGGCTGCACTCTACGCAATGGACAGTTAATGCAAGTATATCAATTGTAGTTTTCTATAATTTTTTTTCCTAAACATTTCAACTGATTTTGCTTACACAACTGAGAGTTTAACCCTTGATTCGTTTATTTTCCGATACCCCTCAGATTGAAAGATTTCATGCGATAGCTTTAAAACGGACCCCTTACCTTGACATTGCAAATTTAATCCGAATGCTCCATTTTCAAGCCTTCCTTCACCGCAACAATTTGCGGTGAAAGATGCATCTTATGAAAAATGGAGGTGTTGCATACTTGATGTCGAATTCAACAAAATTTCAGTGTGCCTGAAGATGAGTACTAGTAGGTGCTATACGTAACAAAGTTAATTGATTCTTAGAGCGCTTAAGGGTCATGATTAATCCTGCTTTTTCAATGAGAAAAGGAGGAGCAATGACCCAGGCAAGTACAATTCTTAGAGCAATCATTTGT
>Ga0209270_1003868_pt1 | contig 12172 bp, 14 predicted proteins | sample MTBAKSrepl1MetaG_FD_187456 | JGI IMG/M metagenome (GOLD analysis project Ga0209270, IMG submission 187456) | Enrichment culture microbial communities from Arthur Kill intertidal strait, New Jersey, USA, that are MTBE-degrading - MTBE-AKS1... | ecosystem: Environmental > Aquatic > Marine >...
TGAATCCCTTACTTCATCCTCAGGTATGCATCGATAAACGTGTCGATGCCCCCATCCATGACCTTGTCTACGTTTCCCTCTTCCACATTTGTCCGGTGGTCCTTGACCAGCCTGTAGGGATTAAACACATAGGATCGGATCTGACTCCCCCATGCGATCTCTTTCTGGTTCTGGTGCCTCTCATGCTTCTTCTGTTCCAATTTGTCTTTTTCAACATCATAAAGTTTTGATCTCAGCACCTTCATGGCCATGTCCTTGTTGCGGTGCTGGGACTTTTGATTCTGGCATTGAACCACGATTCCTGAAGGAAGGTGGGTAATCCTTATGGCTGAGCTGGTCTTGTTCACGTGTTGCCCACCCGGCCCGCTGGCCCGGAAGGTGTCGATCCGAAGGTCGTTTTCATCGATTTCGATCATAATGTCCGTGTCCACTTCAGGCAGGACCGAGACCGACGCAAAGGTGGTGTGCCGTCTTCCCGTGGCGTCAAACGGAGATATTCTGACCATGCGGTGGATGCCATGCTCCGACTTGAGGTATCCATATGCATAGGTGCCGGAAACGGTAAGGGTGACGTTTTTGATGCCGGCCTCATCTCCCGGAAGATAGTCGATGACCTGGACATCCATCCCTTTGTTCTCACCCCATCGCGTGTACATCCTGAAAAGCATTTCCACCCAATCCTGGGCCTCGGTCCCCCCGGCCCCCGCATTGATGGCTACAATGGCGTTACGCTTGTCATCCGGATCTCCGAGGAGGGAGGTTAATTCCATTCCCCTGATCTCCCTCTGGAGCCGCGCCACATCATGGCTTACCTCTTTGAGGACGGTTTCATCGTTTTCTTCGTTGGCGATTTCAGCGAGGGTCTTTGTGTCTTCTGTCTCTTGGTAGAGTTTTTGCCAGGCGTCGAGCTGTTCTCTCATCCAGGCCCTCTCCTGGCTCAGGCGGGAGACCTCTTCCTGGTCTCTCTGCCAGAAACCGGGGGTGGCCATCAATTTTTCGATTTTCTCAAGTTCCTGCTGATGGCTTTCCAGGTCAAAGATGACCTCTTAGCGCATCGAGTCGTTCCATCATCCATTCGATTTTTTCGGTGATCTCTTCAAACATGGCCGTCGCCTCCGTTACTGACTTTTTCGTGTGGCTGATATTCTAATCTCAGAAAAAATTATTTCAAGTCGGGTTTGTCCCCTATCGGCCGATCGAGGTAAAGAAAGGAGGTATCAACACCCCTAATCCTGTTAACTCCAAAACATTAATCCGTTTCAATGGGTTATGGTATTTTCCAGCTCCTTCTCATCTGAATAGTGGTGATTATTCACTATAATGCCGGTCGAATGCCGATTCAACAACTACTTGGGTGTCCTGCATGAGTTAGAGGGTATGGATGATGTCATAGGTTCCGCCGTATGTTGCGATTTAGGGCTGATGGCGTGACCTTTCTTATCGCAGGGTCCCCTTGATTATTTTCCGTTTTCATGGGATGGTATAATAGACATGAGGCAATGACGCCATGCCTATTCTTTTTCGCCTTAACAAAAACTTTGGAGTCAGCCGATGAAGAAGACACGATGCCTGTTGACAGGAACAATGCAGAGACTGCTGGTCGGCCTCGCGCTTCTCCTGTTGAGCTGGACCGTGCCCTCTTGGACCGGGGCTCGGGAATACGGGATTGCATCTCGATACGTGGGGGATCGTGGTATTGAGAACGATCCAGATGTCATTTTTTCGGAAGATTTTGAAGGGGGTGTCCTTGAGACTGTTTTATCGGGATGGGAATACGCTGCCCATGAAGAGCGTATGGCCATTGACTCAGACACCCCGGCTCTCTCCACGGGGAGTCAGTCTTTATTTATGCGCGGAAGCGCGGATATGTACCAGCGGCTCCTGCCCGGCTATGATCAACTCCATATTCGATTCTATGCCAAATTCGAGGCGTGTTGCAAGAGTGCCGGTCACTGGGTCTGGCTCGGGGGACGCAATCCATCCGTGCCCTGGCCCTGGCCTGAGGCGGGGATGTGCCCTCACGGGGATGAACGGTGGGCGACCGGTGTAGAGCCCATGGGGACCCATTGGAGCTGGGGCTTTTATACCTACTGGATGGGCATGCGATCCGCGCCCAGCAGCGATTGCTGGGGCAATACCTTCAGCGGCCGACCGTCTCCCTGGCCTGTACCGAAGGATGAATGGATCTGCGTGGAATTCATGGTGAAGATGAATGGCCCTGTGACGGCCCATAACGGCGAGCAGGCGTTCTGGATCAATGGGGAAAAGATGGCCCACCTTGGCCCCGGGTTCCCTGTGGGGACCTGGATATGGGACGGATTCTATCCCGACGATAACGGCCGCCCCTTTGAGGGGTTTCAATGGCGAAAGGACCCAGGCCTCAACATCAACTATGTCTGGCTCGAACACTATGTGCCCAACGACCCTGGCTGCGGCTGCTGGTTTGACGACCTGGTGATAGCGACTAAGTACATAGGACCGATGTCGGAGGGCCTATCGACAATCTATGTGGATCCGAGCGGTTCATGCAACGGATGCACGCCATGTTTTTCAAGCATCCAGGAGGGGATCGATGCGGCGGGCAGCGGGGCTGTTGTCAAGGTGCTCCAGGGAGGCTACCTTGAGCATATTACCATTCAAGAACCCAGAGACTTGGACCTCCAGGGGGGGTGGGACCCCGACTTCACGATCCAGACCTCAACAACGACGGTTCAATCCATTGCGATCGACGGCTGTGACGGCACGGTTGCCGTGAGTAATCTGACAATTGAATAGAAGCTTCAAGGCCTTTTGGAAACGGTGCGCCGTGGGATGTTGCACATAATCATTGATTACAGAGGCCTTTTCATATAAATATTGAATAACAAGGACAGGGTTTTTATCGGCGAAGCCGAGGGCATGATCAAGGAGTCTGTTAGACGAATTGGATTCAGGGGGTTAAATAGAGGTTTTGATGAAACATAGAGAACTGAAGGCCGGAAGAAATGATCCCTGCCCGTGCGGGAGCGGGCTCAAGTATAAGAGGTGCTGTCTTAACAGGGAAATCATCGACCCTCTGGCCGAAAACAAAGATCTGTATCGCAAGAAATACAACATCCGGTTGAAAGAGGAACCGGATATCGAGGGCATCCGGAGGGCAGGGCGGCTGGCCTTGAGCACCCTTGATCTGGTGGCCTCACATATAGCGCCGGGAATCACTACCGATGACATTAACACAATGGTTCACGATTTCACCATAAAAAACGGCGCCATCCCCGCCCCGCTGAATTACCGAGGCTTTCCGAAAAGCGTTTGCGTATCGGTCAACGAGGTTATCTGTCACGGCATTCCCGGAGAGCGGGTATTGAAGGATGGGGACATTGTCAATGTGGATGTCACCCCCATCCTGAACGGCTACTATGCAGATACGAATAAGACCTTTTTTGTCGGGACGCCGGGGCCGGATGCCCGGAAGATCGTAGCGGTTGCCCAAAAATGCCTGAAGATGGGAATGTCGGCGGTCCGGCCCGGAAACAGGATCGGCGACATTGGATGGGCCATTCAAACCTACGCCGAGAGTCAGGGGTGCTCGGTGGTGAGGGAATTTGTGGGCCACGGTGTCGGTTTTGAATTCCACGAGGCCCCCCAGGTCCCCCACTACGGCCGGCAGGGCGAGGGGATTCTCCTGATCCCGGGGATGGTCTTCACCATTGAACCGATGATAAACCTGGGGAAAAAGGACCTGAATGTCCTGAGTGACAACTGGACTGCCGTCACCCGTGATGCTTCCTTGTCCGCACAGTTTGAGCAGACCCTCGTTGTCACAGAGACCGGGTATGAAAGCCTCACCCCGTTTGATCTGTAAACGCATCCCGGTCCGCAGGCATTCTGGCGAACCGGAATCCGGAAACTCAACCCCTGGATATCCAACGGCAAGAATTGTGAAACAGTGCGCGCCAGAAGTGCCACGGAATGCGGGATGAGGAACTCTGGAAGCCCGGAATGCGGGAATGCCAAGCCCCGGGTCTGATCCTTGGGCCTTGGACCTCACGCCTTACGCCTTGCAACCATGGATCTAATCCAACACGCAGGAGATCTGGGCTTTGTCGCCGTCGGCCTTTCCCGCCCCGGTACGCCCCTCTTTTTTAAACAGTTCCGTGACTGGATTTCTGAGCGCAGATACGCTGGGATGGCATGGATGGCAAGGAACCTGGACATCAGGGAAAACCCTTCAAGACTCCTTGAAGACTGCCGGACGATCATTACCCTCGCCCATCCCTACTCCTCCCGCAAGCCGTGTACGCCCGAAGGTTTGTCGGCTGCCAGATACACTGAACCCCGAAAAAGCGATTATCACGACCGGCTGAGAAAGAAGGCCACCTTACTGGCGACGGGTATTCGGCAGGAATACACCAGAACCCGGACGAGGGTCTGCGTGGATTCGGCGCCCATTTTGGAGAGGAGCTTCGCGTACCAGTCCGGGATCGGGTTCATCGGAAAGAACACCCAGTTGATCATTCCGGGCCACGGGTCTTATCTCTTCCTGGTGGAGATCCTGACCACTGCATGCCTCTCCTTTGCTGAACCGGCGCTCACGGAAGACCAATGCGGTTCTTGCACCCGGTGTCTGGATGCCTGCCCCACCGGGGCACTCGAGGCCCCTTTTTGTCTGAATGCCACTAAATGTCTATCATACAGGACTATTGAACAGAAGGAGAAGGTGGACAGGGAAACGGGCAAGAAGATGGGGGACTGTTTTTTCGGCTGTGATGTGTGTCAGGAGGTCTGCCCTTTGAATAAGAGAGATGAACCCGGAGAAGTCATCCTCCCTCCGATAGGGGACATCCTCGACATGGATGAAGAGACCTTCCAAGAAAGCTATGGGAAAACCGCCTTTGCCCGGGCCGGGATCGGCAAGATCCAGGACAACATCCGGGCGATGTCATGCAGGGAAGAGGAGTGTTCCGTCAGGGGCGATAAAAGGTAACGATGAGGGGGTGTGGCTCGGTCATTAGAGGGCTGCGGGCCGAAATGAATATGGAATTCTGCGATTTGAATTGCGAATATGCCGAATGGCCGGAAGACGAGGGGCTGGACGGGTCCGGGAGCTGCAGGACCTTTCAGGCTATTTACTGCACCAAAAAGGCACGGCATGTCCACAAGAACATGCCGTGCGCTGAAAAGGAGAAAAAGGGGGCCCGGCCCCCTGTCACAGAAGAGGGAAGGCCTTCATAGGGAGGCGGTTTCGAGATACCGGGTGATGGCCCCGTCATATTCATGGGTCAGACGAAATACCTTTTTGGCCAGGCGGAATCGGGTCTCAAGCCTGGTCTCGCCGCCGGAGGCCGCCATTTCCTTCAACACTGTCTCGTAATCGGCCGGGTCCACCAGCACTGTCACAAATTTGAAATTCTTGGCCGACGACCGGAGCATGGACGGGCCCCCGATGTCGATGTTTTCAATCGCCTCTTTTAGGGTTACGCCAGCTCTGGCCACGGTTTTTTCGAACTGGTAGAGGTTTACCACCACCATATCAATGGGCGTGATCCCGTGTTCCTCCATCATCCTGGCATGCTCTGGATTGTCCCGCAGGCCCAGGAGACCGCCGTGGACCTTGGGGTGAAGGGTCTTGACGCGGCCGTCCATCATCTCCGGAAAACCGGTGTATTCCGAGATGTCTGTCACCTGGATCCCCCCCTGGCGCAGGGCATTGGCGGTCCCGCCCGTGGAAAGGACCTTGACGCCGAACCTGGAAAGAGATGCGGCGAAGCCTACAATGCCGCTTTTATCCGTAACGCTGATAATGGCTGTTTTGATCTTGCTCATTTGTAAAGATTCCTTTCTGGATACTTGTTTCTGGATGCTCGATACTGGATACAGGATACTGGGGCCTGGCTCATGGCTGATAAGCGGATCTAAATCTCAACAGCTCAACAGCTCAAAAGCTTAATGCCCTCGCTCCTTACTGCTTACTCCCTACTCCCTGCTCCCTGCTTTATCAGTTAGTTTTATTGTCGTCCTCTGACACCGGAAACGGTACCTTGACAAAATCAACGCCCTCCTGCTTGAGGGTCTTTTCCTCATCCGCTGTTGCCGATCCGCGAATGCTCCGCTTTTCGGCCACGCCGTAATGGATTTTGAGGGCCTCTGTGGCGAACCGGGCCCCGACATCCTCTGAATTGGTCTTAATATATTCCACTACCTCTTTCGCAAGGCGCTGGTAGTCAATGGCTTCCTGCCCGGGCAGAACAGAGGTCTGCGATTTTCTTACCGCTATGGGCGACAGGACCTTGCGTATGTCTGAATCGTCGCACACCGGACAGCGAACCAGACCGTTTATGTTCTGTTCTTCAAAGGATTCATTGCTGTCAAACCAGCCTTCAAATATGTGTCCCCGTGGACACTCCAGATCAAATACAATCATCTATGGTTTATTCCTCCATCAATCGTCTCAGGACGCCCAGATTCAGGATATCTAGATCCGTACCGGATGCGTCTGTCCCTTTGGGCGTTTCAAGGACAAATGGCAGCTCGTTGAATTCGGGGGCCTTTAATAGAAAAGAGAAGGGACGTCCCCCGATGAAACCCTTTCCGATATGTTCATGTCGATCAATTCTCGATCCCCGTTCCTTTTTAGAGTCGTTTATGTGAATAAGCTTCAGCCGGTTTACTCCGATGATCGTGTCGAAGTCCCTAATGAGCTTATCAAAGGTTTCCCTGTCTCCGAAATCATACCCGGCGGCAAAGATATGGCAGGTGTCCACACAGACCCCCAGGCGATCCTGAGAACCGGTCCGGTCGATGATTTCGGCTAACTGCTCGAACCGATATCCCAGGCTGGTCCCCTGGCCTGCAGTGGTTTCAAGGAGTATCTGAACCCGAAGGCCTAAGGTGCGGTCAAGGACACGATTGAGCGCCTCTGCAATATGCCGGATGCCCCTCTTTTCGCCGGCCCCGAGGTGTGCCCCCGGGTGTATCACTACATAGGGGATGCTGAGGAGATCGGCACGGACCAGTTCATCCTGAAGTGCCTGCAATGACCTCCTGCGGTTCTCTGAGCGGGGGGAAGCCAGATTGATCAGGTAGCTGTCATGGGCGGCCACCGGCACAACAGATGTCTGTATTCGGGCCGTATGAAAGGCGTTGGTTTCTTCCGAAGACAATTTCCCGCAGGCCCATCGGTTTGGGTTCCTGGTGAATACCTGAATGACCTGACAACCGCATTTTTCGCCCCTGAATAGGGCCTTTTCCAGGCCGCCGCTAATGGACATGTGGGCCCCCAACAGCGGCATTTCACCTCTCGGAATAGAGAACAGCTAAGATCCGGGTCCTCTCCTGCCCATGGCATTTGACCAGATGGGGGACCGTCGAATCGTAGTAGATGGCGTCACCCGGTTTAAGGAGATGGATTTCCTCTCCCAGGCGAACCTCCATGGTCCCCTCCAGCACATAGATGAATTCCTGGCCGTCATGGGTGGATCGTTCTTCCTCGGTTTCGGCCGGATCGAGGGTGACGAGGAAGGGTTCCATATGCCTGTCTGTTTTGTGGGGCGCCAGCGACTCATAGCCGTAACCATAGTAGGCCCCCTTTTTGGAGTCGTATCGGGAGACCACCTTTCGGTCGTCCTTCCGCACAATGGTGTACGGCCGGTCTTCCTCGCCGGAAATGAAGTAGCCCATTTTAAGGTCAAGGGCCTTTGCCAGCTTGATGACAGTCCCCAGGGGCGGGGCTACGCTCCCATTTTCGATCCTTTCCAGGAGGGACACACTGAGATCGGTCCTCTGGGAGATATCCTGGAGACTCAGATTGCGTTTCTCTCTGACCGCCTTGACGCGTTCACCCACATTCACCTGGATATCTTCCTGGGGCGGACCTTGACTGATGCTGTCCAGAAAATCCCGTTCCTGATCCCTTCTTCCGAACTGACTGCTGACGTCGGTCAGGTAGTCCCGATGGGCGTCGTGGGCGTCAGCCGGGTCATGTCCATTTTCCATAGTCGTTTCCTTAAACAAAATTATTTTGGGTCCCTTCACAGATCAAGGGATGATTTGGCAGACGCTATGCATCCACCTGAATACATGCGACATCCGGGTTCTCATGCAGCAGGTGTACGTTCCGTTGAGTCGACGGTATCGCCGGGTTTCTGGCCTCTTTATATCGTCAGGCCTCCAGAACAAAAATGACTTCCATCCTGACACGGTATTCACTGATCGTGTCGTCTTCAACAGATACCCTCTGTTCAAGGACTCTCAGCCCGGTAATTCCCCTCAATGTCTTGCTGGCCCTTTCAAATCCGACCCTGATTGCATCGTCAAAACTGGTTGGAGAGGCGCCGATGATCTCCGAAACCCTTGCCACACGTTCCATAAGATGACCTCCTCATTCATGTACATGGTGAGATATAAGGTAACCGTTCACGGGTTCAAAGGTTCAGGGTTGTTTTTCGCTTCCTTCCACCCCTGTTTGAAGATATATGTGCCATCAGCTGGCCCGCATTCGTGGTTTCAAATCACGGAACAGGCCATCGAACGGACGCATATTGCCAAAGAAATCTTACGCCAGGTTCGTATCAGGTCGCTGTTGTTGTTTTTGTCCTTAACCTGGAACCCCAAACCCGAAACCTGTGAACCCTTACGATATAAGTAACCGCCTAAGGGCACCCGTCACATTTTCGGACATTTTTAGTATTCTATCATGAACACGGCCGGGGGTAAAGCAGTGCTCGAATGAAAAATGCCCGATTGGATGGTGGATTGCCCGTTGCGGTAAAATAGGGCTCTTGACACCCGTTAATCATGGAATTATGATGTCGCTGTCTGAAAACTAAAGGATAAAGCCAAAAAAATCAATGATTTTTTCGTTACCCCCATCGGAAGGAAAGGGCTTTTAACCATGCGAGAAAAACAATATATCGTGGATGACCTGACGCTGAGCGAATCCTGGCGAATGTTTCAGATCATGGCCGAGTTCGTCAAGGGGTTCGAAACAATGCCCGATGCCTATCCGGCAGTGAGCATCTTCGGTTCATCCAGGACCGACTCCAAAAGCAAGTCCTACAAGGACACGGTCAAGGCGGCTCGTCTGCTGGTCGAAAACGGGTTCAATGTGATTTCCGGCGGGGGACCGGGGGTTATGGAAGCGGCCAACCGGGGGGCCGCAGAGGCCGGAGGAAAATCCGTGGGTCTTCACATCGAGCTTCCCAGCGAGCAGAAGCCCAATGAATTTGCCAATCTCCGTCTCGATTTCAAGTATTTCTTTATCAGGAAGGTCATGTTTGTCAAATATGCGGTGGCCTATATTATCATGCCGGGCGGATTCGGCACCCTCGATGAACTCTTCGAGGCCCTGACCCTGATTCAGACCAAGCGGATCCGGTATTTTCCCGTTATCCTCATGGATTCCGGTTACTGGGGCGGGCTTTTGACCTGGATCAAGGATACCCTGATCAAGGAACGTACCATTTCAAAAATCGATTTCGATATATTCAATGTGGTCGATACGCCGGAACAGGCGGTTGCCATCATAAAGAGACGGGTCGTTGTCTGATCCACCCAAAGACACACCAGGAAAATTCAGCCCCCTGTTTCGGAAGTGGGGGATCCGCGTGCATCCGGACCAGGCCATGCAGCTGGACCTTTTCCTGGATGAGTTGGAACTCTGGAACAAGAAGATAAACCTGACAGGCCTCTCTTCCCGGCAGAGGATCGTGGACGAACTCTTAATCGATTCCCTCCTGCCGACCCCCTTTCTCCCTGAGCAGGGGACCCTCCTGGATGTGGGTTCGGGAGCAGGTTTTCCCGCCATCCCCATAAAGATCTGCAAGCCCCGGCTCAGATGCCAGTTGATCGAACCCAATGCAAAAAAGACCCATTTCCTGAAACAGGTCATCCGGCTTGCACGGCTCGAGAAGATCGAGGTGATTCAGGGACGCATGGAAGAGCAGGAAGCGGCGCTTCTCCCGGAGGGGTATGATGTCATCACGTCCAGGGCCTTTGTCCCGTTGGCCGGGTTTCTGACCCTGTGCGCGCCGCATCTTTCTCCCAATGGCTCCATGGTATCCTTTCTGGGCGGCCGGAGTGAATCCACGATTCAGGAAAGTGCAGAGGACATTCACCGGCACCGCCTCTTCCCCTTCAAGAGGATCTCCTACGCAGTACCGGGGAGGAAAGCCAAAAGGGAGGTCCTGATTTTGAAAAAGAAGGGTTGAGGCAAAGGCAAGCTATGAATCTACGGCTTCACGGCGAGAGACCTTGGACATCGTGCAGGGTTTTTGGGGGGCGTCGGGTTTGGAGGACAATGCCCGGATATCGAAATCCGAAATGCGAGACGACTTGCAATACCAGGTGAAGGCCCGATCAGGCGCTTCTCAGCGCAGGTCAGCATACGGCAGGCGATCGGGAACGTGGCATCAGGTCATTGTCTCGCATGTTGAAATTCGGATTTCGATGGGTTGACCGCGAAAATCAGGCACCGGTCAAGGCCTACCTGACATATTTGAAAGAAACGTTCACTCTCGCTCGATATGAAACCACCTTGCTGTTTTCAATGGTCATGTCGAGTTTGGTCACCTCTGCAATCCTCAGGTCCTTCAGGCTTTCCCCCGCCGTTTCCACGGCAGTCTTGGCCGCATCTTCCCAGGATTGGTCGCTCGTCCCAACCAGCTCAATAATCTTGTATGTGCTTCCAGCCATTTTTATCCTCCTCGTGTCGGTAAAAGGTTATGGCCAAAGACGCAACTTCCCCCCGATGGTTCACCTCCTTTCTGTCGCAGAAATCGCAGTCGTATACATTTTTCGGTAGTTTATCAAATCGTTTTCTCCTTGGCAATACCATATTGCATCATCCCGATAGTCAACTGATAAAAGTCGCCGTGACAAAATCTCTTTGACAACTGCTGGAGATCGGTCTAATATTACCGCAACAGTGTGTTGAACGTCTGCGTATGTACACATGATCGGTGTTCGCACGAGGGGATTTCAGGCCATGCGTTTCAGGAGGTGGTCGGATATCGGATAAGCCCTGCGTTGCGGATGAAAAGGGAAGGCGGTGAGATGCCGCCACACGCTGGCCGGTGCTGTATCCCCAACGATAACGAATGCGCCATGTTTGAGGGCGCTGATCATTCAGTGAAGTCCCGGCGAATCCTCGACCGGGTGAAAAGTCACTGCCTGGGCACGCGGTTTTTCCGATCGGTCTCCGCGGGCATTTCCTTGAAGTGCGGGCATAAACGTGGAGATTGAAACAGGGGCTGCATTCAGGGCGGGAAGGCGAACTGAGTGAGGGGAAGTCAGAAGACCTGCCGATCATGACGGATGGAGTTGCCAAAACCCCGTTCGGGTCTATCTTCATGTGACCTGGACGGGGTTATTTTTTTAAGGAGGGATCATGGATATGTGGAAACAAGACCTGAAGCGGATTCAACCTGTCTCAAGCAAGTGGTTCGACGTAGCGCATGAGAGGTGGGACAGCCTCACCAAGCCCAAAAAGAGCTTGGGGATGCTGGAAGAGATCGCTGCCCGGGTAGTGGCGATCAGGGAAGAAGAACTTCCCGAATCTTTAGGGAAGGAGGTGTTTGTGTTCGCCGGCGACCATGGGGTCGTCTCAGAAGGAACCAGCCCCTATCCCCAGGAGGTGACCGGATTGATGGTGAGAAATTTTCTCCAGGGGGGTGCGGGAATTAACATCCTGGCCCGATGTGCCGGGGCAGGGGTCACCATCGTGGACATCGGAATGAAGGATGAACTTCCGGATATCAACGGTCTTGTCCGGAGGAATGTCAGGAGAGGGACCCGCAATATGGCGGAAGGCCCGGCGATGACGCTGAAAGAAACTGAAGCGGCGATCGATACAGGCGTGGAGATGGCTGAAGAGGCCTTCAGCAGGGGCGCCCTCATGGTGGCGACGGGCGAGATGGGCATTGGCAATACAACGCCCTCTGCGGCCCTTTTTTCAGCACTCCTTCCCGCGGCGGTCGAGGACGTCACGGGGAGAGGGACCGGCCTCGATGATGACGGACTGAGGCGCAAGGCAGCCGTTATTGCCAGAGCCCTGGAGGTGAACAGCCGGGCAATGGGAGATCCTCTTTCCGCTCTCTCGGCCGTGGGAGGCCTTGAGATCGCCGGGATCTGCGGTCTCTGCATCGGGGGGGCCGCCAGACGGATGATGGTGGTTGTGGATGGCTTCATATCCACT
>Ga0209270_1003869_pt1 | contig 12171 bp, 9 predicted proteins | sample MTBAKSrepl1MetaG_FD_187456 | JGI IMG/M metagenome (GOLD analysis project Ga0209270, IMG submission 187456) | Enrichment culture microbial communities from Arthur Kill intertidal strait, New Jersey, USA, that are MTBE-degrading - MTBE-AKS1... | ecosystem: Environmental > Aquatic > Marine >...
TTAAACCACCAGCTCCGCTGGTGCGAACCTAATAGGCTTTGCCGGTCAGACGAGATATACCTCCTTCTTGAGGGTCCCTGCTTTTGGGGTAGTCTCAAGAAGGAGGTATTGATGGAAGATTACCAAAGTCAATCACATGTAAAGTGGGAATGCAAGTACCACATCGTCTGGTGCCCAAAATATCGCCAAAAAAAGCTATATGGAGAATTGCGGCGTCGTTTTGGGGAGGTAGCGCATGATTTGTGCCGACAAAAAGGCGTTGGGCTTATTGAAGGCCATGCCAAACCAGATCATGTACATCTATGCTTGAGTATCCCTCCCAAGTATAGTGTTTCCACGATAGTGGGATTTTTGAAAGGCAAAAGTGCCATAAGGTTGAACAAAGAATTCAGCAGAGCCAAAAGCAGTGGGAAACATTTCTGGATACGAGGCTATTTTGTAAGCACGTTAGGGCTGAACGAAAAAGCGATCCGTGAGTACATAAAGCGCCAGGAAGAATCAGACAAAAGCCAGTTAAGTTTCCCGGATTTTGACTAAACAATGGCCCCTTCCAGGGGCCCTCACAAAGCTACCGGCTCTGCCGGTAGATATTTACTTACACTTCCTTAGTGGCTGTTTGGCAACTACCACTTTAATGGATGAACGCCATTTTTTTCTGCACTATTTGGTTGCGGCCTTTAGGCCGCCTTGGGATTCAAGGTTGGCTGTAGGCCGCACGTCAACCTCTGAACCTTTGAACCCTGAACCTCTGAACCTTCATAATCTCTTGACATTTTATTATACTGAGATAATTATTTCAGCATGAATGATTCCCCTTTTGAGCATACCTACGGCGCCGTATTGGCTGAACTCAGTCGACGGCTGGAGGGGCCTGCGCCTGGCAGGGTGCAGTTGCTCACCGGTCCGCGGCAGGTCGGCAAAACCACGCTGCTGAACGAGCTTGAGTCGCAGTGGGAGGGAAAGGCCCTGTACCTGGCTGCAGACGCTCCAGAGGCATCCCTGCCGGGGTGGTGGGAACGTCAGTGGCAGGCTGCCCGGGAACTCGCAGCCAAAGGGGGCCGGGCGGTTCTGTTTATAGATGAGATACAGTACCTGCCGAGCTGGAGCAGGCTCCTAAAACACGAGGCAGACCGGCTTCAGCGGGACCGTCCGGCCCTCCATGGGGTCGTCACGGGTTCATCGGTCCTGCAGGTGGGCGCCGGCGCACGTGAAACCATGGCAGGAAGGTTCGAGCGTCTCAAACTCCTTCACTGGCCAGGCATGGAACTGGTGACGCGTTTGGGTATGCCTTTGGCGGAAGCGCCCGATTTTGTGGTGAAGCACGGGAGTTATCCTGGGTCAGTCGAGTTCCGGCACGACAGCCGTCGTTTCCGGCGCTACCTTCTGGACAGCATTGTCGAACCCGCCATTGGACGAGATCTCCTTGCAACAGAGGTTGTCCGGAAGCCCGGCATGCTCAGGCAGGTTTTTGCCATTTCAGTCGGACACCCGGCACAGGTTGTTTCTCTTCAGAAACTTCAGGGTTCCCTTTCCGAGTCGGGGTCCCTGACCACTGTTGCCCATTATCTGAACCTGCTGGAGGATGGCTGTCTGGTGGCGGCAACAGCAAAATTCTCAAGGCATGTTGTCCGACAGCGAGCGGCCCCGCCAAAACTGGTGGTTCTGAATAACGCCCTGCTGGTGGCAGGAGGTGACTCGCCTCCTGAGGCAAGGACGGATCCGGACCGGTGGGGCCGGTGGGTGGAAAACGCGTGCATGGCCCTGGCATGGAATGCGGGCCAGCGTATCTGGTATTGGAGAGAGGAACCCATCGAGGTAGATCTCATCACCGAGGGGTCCTGGGGCCGCTTTGCAATCGAGGTCAAAACAGGGAGTTACACAAGCAGGGAACTGGCCGGTCTGTTGGAGTTCCATCGCCGTTTTCCTGACTTCACGCCGCTGGTCCTCTGTGAACCCGGCCATGAGGCCATTGCCCACCGACTCGGGCTCCGCGTTTTGCCCTGGCAGGATTTTCTTCTTGGCGGACCAACGGATAGAGGCCTATCACCTCTGAACCTCTGAACCTCTGAACCTCTGAACCTTTGAACCTTTGAACCTTGAACCGAAGCGCCAGAAGAACGGATCGATCTTCCATGAAAAAGGATCACGCACCCATACAAAAGGACGTTGACTGCATCAATATCATGCCCATGTTTGACTTTCTCGATGAGAAGGGCGTGGATGTGGAACCTATTTGCGCCAAAATGAACATGCCCCGGGCGGAGTTGACAAAGCCGGGAAACATGCTCTCCCTCTCAGATTGTCTGAGAGTTCTTGAGGAAGTAAAGCTCGCCCTTAACGAGCCCGACCCTCGCTTATTTTACATCATTGGCCGTTAATCCAACCGCCTGGGATCTTTCGGCACCTTGATCGACATCGGTCGCAAGATGGGGAACACCGAGAAGTCCGTCCGTTTCATCCCCCGGTTCAATCGCAAATTCAACGATATCTTTGAGATGTCTGTGTATGAAGTGACCCGGGATGCAGGGATTGTTCTGGTGCAATACAAGGACAAACCCGGGTATGACAGTGTCTGGATCCTGGACCAGGACCACTGGAACGAAGGGATCATCGCAGGCATCCCCCTGGCATGGGGTCTGCCCTACATGAACACGGAAACCGTCCTCTCCCGCTTTTCCATCGACGAGCTCTTCAGGGAATACGGCTATCGGGGGCACAAACTGGAGAAAAGGGACCACCGGTATCTGGTCGATGGTTCGGAAATCGCCGTGGATGTGGCGCTGGAGACGGAGGAGGCGGAACGGTCGAGGGATATGCTTCAGATCGTGGGGCAGACCGATAGGCAGCGGATCCTCACCAACAAAGGGTCCGTGGAAATCGACAAGGTCCCTGTGAAGGAGCGGGACCGCCTGCCCAGAGGCGTCATGATCACCCGCGACTTCCCCATCAGCGACCTGTGGACCATCAAAGAGAGGACGGTCTTTGGGGCCCCTACAGCAGAATCAATGTGAAATGGGAGGCAAGGAGGGACCTGAGGACGATTGTAGGGGAGTTCATCCTTGGGGAGCGCGAGGGGGACAAGAAGCTCCTGGAAGCCCTGGAGAATGAACTGACCGCCAGCAAAGAGAAGACCTATGAGATTGAAAGGCTGTACTGGAACCTGAAAAGCCAGTTTGTCCGGGAGCGAAAGCTGGAGCGGATCATGACCGGCGGTTTTGCCCACGAGGAACGGAATGCCTTGACCGGGGCGCTCTATCAGTTTCAGGACATCATGGATTTTGAAAGAGGCAAGACGGCCTTGGAGCTCATTCGTCAGGAGTCTGCCGCCATACTCAAAACCGTACTGGCCATGCAAGGGGATGCAGGCATTCCCAGGCACGTCATTGAGCAGGAGATCATCCCCCGGTTCAGGAGGCAGTCCGACACGCTCAAGGCCATGGAGAGAAAGCTCGAAAACGTGGGCGAGGGCATCCGCCGGGCACTGGAGATCACCGAGCGCATTCGGGCCTACTCCAAGATGCAGGATTTCCAGCGGGGGGATGAGCGCGTGGATCTGGCGGCATTGCTCTCCCAGTACAAGGAGATATACGGTCAGCGCATCTCCGAATCGCAGATCGCCTACACCGTGACCTGTCTGGCCGGGGATCCATCGATTACCGGGAGCGCGTCGCAGATGGATACGGTGCTGCGGAATCTGGTCCTGAATGGCTTTGACGCGGTTGAAGAGGGGGAGGTCAGGGGGGTGGAGGCGATCCTTGAAAACGAGGAGAAGTCGGGCACGGAATTTCTGCGCATCCTTTTGAAGGACACCGGTCCCGGCATCCCGGCCGACAAAGTGGAGGAAATCTTTGATCCCTTTTATTCCACCAAGCCCACTACCGGAACCGGCCTGGGCTTGAGCGAGGCCCGCCGCATGGTGGAACTGTACCGAGGCGAGATCGCCGTGGAGTTGACGCCTGGGAAGGGAACTGTGTTTACAGTGTTGTTGCCCGAATGAGGTTTAGGGGTTCAGAGGTTCAGAGGTTCAAGGGTTGGGAGGTTGAAAGGTTCAGAGGTTGAGGGGTAAGGGGTTGGGGGTGGCGTTATAGCCAACCTTGAACCTGGAACCCGGAACGGTCATGAAGGTTCAGAGGTTGATCGATTTGCAACGTCAGAGAGCTCGATTTCCCGTCATTCCGGCATGCCCTTAGCCGGAATCCAGAGTCGTCGGGGCATCATAAAACCCTTGGGCCTCTGTTTTCAACGGGGTGACGGGCGCCCCGAACCGCGAAAACACGCCCCGGTGTATGCCTATGCATGAAGAAGACCTGCGGTAAGCGTTCACAGGTTCCGGGTTTAAGGTTCACCATTACAGGCAAAATCAGAGCTTGACCTGTGGGTATTGTTTTGAAGCGAGGAGAACAGCACCTGTCACAACCCATTGAAGAACTGGAGTCTCAAGCGATGAATTCGAGTCTTGAGGCGAGGGCACGACTTGCGAGGAAGCTTCTTTTGAGCCTGCATGCGCCGTCTGAAGAGGAAAACCTTGGTCTATGGGTGGCCGAAGCTGAACGAAGGTTGCATGAATTGCGGGCGGGGCGGGCTAAAGAAATTCCAGCCGAAGAAGCCTTTCGGCGAGCGAGATCGGCCATTTCATGAAATGGCCACGTTCCATGAAGATGCAGATGCCGAGATGATCGAAGCAGCTCGTTTTTATTGACACCCACAAAAACGCATCCTGTCTTCATTCGAGAAAACCATCAGCGACCAATACGGCTCCTTTTCCATCGTAGTCCCGGCGAACGTCTCGACAGACAACCTGATGAAATACGGCTACCTCCCCGTCGAAAAGCAGGCCCTCTGCCTGGTGTGCGAAAATGGGGATATCGACATCAAGAACCACAGGATGGATAAGCTGTTCCTTGAGTTGAGATAGATACAACCGTTCCCGGTTCAGGGTTTAGGGTTCAAGGTTGGCCATAAGGCGCACCTCAACCCGTGAACCCCTGAACCCTGAACCTCTCAACCCTGAACCTCTGAACCATTGAACCTTTAACCCCAGCCAAAACCGCGCCGGAATGACGGAAAGGTAGGCTTGCACACAGGGCATGCGAAGGTTTTCTTGTTTTTTATGACAGAACACCTGGGAATGAGGTACTGATGAAATCGTCAATTCGATTCCCCACAAGGTCATTGTCAGCAGATATCATTATCCGGCGTCGATCATCGAAGTTGAACTGATGGCATAACCCCGGCATGAGATCTTCTTTTAGCATGGCATTTTGATTGACGATCCGTTGAACGAATTCCCGATATTTGTGCGGATAGTCATGAATGATGCCCAATGTACCATCATTGCCTGCCCATATAAACAAAGTCGGAACTGATATTTTATTTCCGAGATGACTTAGGTCTGTTTCAGCCTGAATTTGTTCGACAATCTGTCCTGGGTTATCGGCCCTGAGGGCAAAAAGATGGGGCCGCCTCCTGAAGGCAGGATACCAAAACGAGACATATTCCCGAACGATGGCACTCCGATACTTGGGCGTCAGCGCCTTTAAGAGCCCTGCGAGATAGCCCTTGAAGACAGTCAAATTTTCTGGAACGTTCTTCGCTGTGGAATTGAGAGATAAGGGCGGCGCCAACAAAATCTGGCCGGCAATTGCCCCGCTCAAAGTGCTTGTTGATGCGATGGCGCAGACGTATCCGCCAAGGCTGTGCCCTGCAACGTAAGTACGCGAAAGACCTGCGTGATCCTGCCACTGATTCACCACGACCGCAACATCTTCGATCATCCCGCGAATACTGAAACTGCTGCTGGACGTTGGATGACCGCGCTGGTCATAAATGGCGACTTTGTATTTTTCGGAGAGATCCCGGGCCAGTTTGTAGTATGCCTCCCTCGGATACCAGATGCCGGGAATGATCAGGATGCCGGTCTCAGAACCGGAATCAAATAGCGTGGCATTCAGGATGCCCCCATCGGAATCCAGAAATTCGTGATCGACACTGAAAGTATCGATATCAAGACCCAACTGGGCCAGGATGGATTGATGATAAAGGGTGCGATGGCGCATTTCTTAAGTTCTATATCATCTGGACGGCTGTTTTTCAATCGCTGGAAGAAATGAAAACAGATCTAAAAACCAGGTTCCCCCTGTTATTCAGCCCCAGAAATCGGCTGTCCAAATCTGGATGCGGAGGGCATCCCTTAAATACGACCCCAATGTCGCGCGCAAGCTGATCCCTGGTTGCCTGCCCGGATTCCTAGAAACTGATGCCTTTTAAGAAAACCTCTCCTTTTGAGGGCTCCTTCAGCCCGGTCAAGGCACGCATGACCGTGGTTTTGCCGCACCCGCTTCCCCCCATGAGCACGAAGATTTCCCCTCTCTGCACCGTAAAGGTGAGATCGCGCTGGATGATCTTATCGCCATAGGCCGTGGCATTTCGCCCGATTCATGGCTTGCCACCGAGCGTTCATAAGCATTTTTCAGGCACAGGCCAATGGCTTCGACCCTGACCAGAAGACGGGGCTTCCTAAAATTGATTGAACCGATTCGCAGGGAAAATCTTAATCACTCATGGAGGGAATCCTTCCAGATCCCTCCCCTTTCAGCGCTTTCCGAGAGGGCCCTGATTTGTGAAAGGCACTTAAGGATGGATCAATAAGGCCCAACAGTGGGACAGCGCACCGTGAAATTCCACCGGGTTCCGGATCCGCCAGAGCAATTGGGTTCCACATAGACCATAATTTTGGTGGAATTCCCTGGTCCGAACTTAATATGTTGGCTTCGCGGGCCGTTGGTGCCGATGCACGTTGAATCGAATATGGGTACGGGGTCGTTTTCGTAATAGATAGTGATCCGGTCTTCTTGGCTGAATGTTTCGTACTCAAACCAAAAATAACCGGAATTCTGTCCCATTTCCACATAGTGCGTTTCCGCGGTGTCAGTCCCCGCTTGCGTGAAGGTGCCGCAGGGCTTGGCGCCGCCGCCAAAATAGACGGAACTGCTCAATGTGTTGCTGCGGTTTCCCGCGGAATCAATTACGTACACGTCGATATAGTGGTCTCCCGGTGTTGTACCTTCACCGAAATTGTAAGAACGCTGGAATTGGCCCGACCCTCCGGCGGCATATGTCTGGGACCACACGCCGATCCCAATAACGTGCGTTTCTACGTCGTCCTTCCCGTCAGGGTCATCGTAGTAGTAGTGGATAGTGAAACTCTCATCGTATGAATAGACTGCGGCCGGCGTCACGGTCAGATTGGATATGGTGGGCGGCTGATTCTGGCTCGGGGGCGACACAGTGATCGTAAGAGGGTCACTCATCACGTACCGGCCGTAAATATCTTTTACCTCGGCCCATGCCTTGTGGGGACCTTCCATTAGGGTTAATTTATTAAACGTGGCACACGCGGCCCGGTGGTCACCCACAACAAGCGAACATGTGTCCACGATGCTGTCCGGATAATAAGGATCATTAACAATAACCTGAAAGTCCACTTCCAGGGGCGCCTTGCCGAAAAGCGGGCTAGCCGTGAGCGATACGGAGATAGGGTTTTTCACATGTACCGCAGCGGAGCAGAGCTTCAGGGACTCGAAATCCACCAGGCCGTTGGGGTTTAGGTCATACGCGTGATAAAACCTGTAGGTGCCGACCGGGAAGCCTTTAAGGTTCAATTTCAGAACTTCTTGCGAGATCCATTCCTCCATAGCGTTGAACGAAGTATAGGTTTCATCACCCCATATACCGTGATTCCATTCGTTACGCGGCCAGCAACAGTGGCTGAACCAGTTAAGGGGGGCGTTCATAGGTGTGTTGACCACTACGAACCGGTCGCCTCCGCTACTAACGGTTTCAAAAATCTGATAGCCTATTCGTACCCTCAATTCATCGGTGGCATCCGTCTCTAATACCCAAGAGGCGTCATCATCTCCTTGCACCTCTATCATGATACCGATTTTATGCTCCAAGTCGGATAATGGGCGCTCCCCTTTTTGCTGGAAGATGTCCATAGGGCTCGGTACATCCTTCAGCTGAGACTGAACACCTGTGCTTTCTACTGGAATACCGTATTCCTCTGAAGAACAGACCGCAATGGTTAAAAAAACCACTATTACGGAAAGGAATAAAACAAAAAGAGGTTTCACACTATTATATGTCATGGTCCTACCTCCTGTGCTTTAATTCGACATTCTTATGTAAAAGGCCACTTTTTTGGAGTATTTTGGGGCGAAAAAAAGATATTTTGTAAGCGTTCACAGGTTCCGGGTTTAGGGTCCCAGGTTTAGGGCAAAAGCAACAACAGCGACCTGATTCGAACCTGGCGCAAAGTTTGTTTGGCAATGAGCGCCCATTCGACGGCCTATTGCGTGGTTGGAAGCGACGAATGCGGGTTGGCTACTGCAATCGGTCAGTGCCTACTTTCATGACCAACCTGCTCCATCGCTTCTCATCGACTCAACCTAACGCGGATAACCGCAACCAAAGTGGCTCTCGAGTGACTTTTTATTATCAAGGGGGTTCGATGTTGCCAGACATCTGGAATGTTGGAATACTGGAATGCTGGAATACTGGAAGGTTGGGAAAGGAACCTGGATCACCCAGGAAAGCCTTTTTCCTTTAACCCATTATTCCATCATTCCGTTCAAAGGTTGAAAGGTCCAGGGTTCAGAGGGGTAACGCCCATCATTCCATACTTCCATTATTCCAAATTAAAGACGTCACCCTCTCACAGTCTTCTTCTTGTTTTTTGTGACAGAAAATCTGGCGATAAGGCACCAACTCAGACAAACCCATTGCCTCAGCTTACCTGTATTCAAAACATCACGTCGTGCAGTATCATCTCGATGTTCTTTCTCAACGAACAAACATTCTTTGAACTGGTAGCCCCATTAACGGTTACGATTCATGTTTGGCTGTAATGATATGAAATAGCTATCGAAAATACGATGAAATGCAGTCAAAGGTCATTTTTTAAAAAAATACCAGCAAGTTTGGTAACTGTCAAGCATTTTGGTAAGCGGTCAACATGAAGAGTAAGGCAATTGGAACTGGACCACTACTGGGAAACAGCATTAGATGATGAAGATCCTGTGGGGAAGTTGCGAAGTTGTTCGCGGTAGGAATGCCGGTTACCCGGCGCCATTCAGCAGTGGCTTTTGGTTCGCCTTCTGGAGGATCAGGAAGTTCTCCGTTTACACACAGGTAGGCAGCAAAATAGTGAAAATGGTCAGCCCGATGTCGAATTTTTTGACTCAACTTGCGTTTCACGTTACCCGGTCCGGTTTTTGCCGCCCCGGGTCAGGAAGGCCTGGACCTTGGGGTCCTGGGATTCGATTTTGAGTCGTTTGGGATCGCCGCCGGCAATCATGGTGCGGGTCTCCGCATCCAGGAAGATGCAGTTGTCGGCCACGGAAAAGATGCTGGGGAGTTCATGGGTCACCAGGACCATGGTGGCCCCGAGGCTGTCCCGAAGCTCCAAAATGAGGTCATCCAGCAGGGACGAGGTGACCGGGTCGAGCCCGGCAGAAGGCTCGTCAAAGAAAAGGAGTTTGGGGTCCAGGGCCAGGGCCCGGGCCACGCCGGCCCGTTTCCGCATGCCCCCGCTGATTTGAGACGGGTAATAGTCCTCGAATCCGGCAAGTCCCACGAGGGACAGCTTCAACGAGACAAGCTGCCTGATTTCGCGGGAATGCAGGTCTGTAAATTCGTATAGGGGGAGGCTCACGTTTTCACCCAGGGTCATGGAACTCCACAGGGCGCCTCCCTGAAATACGACCCCGATGTTGCGCGCAAGCTGATCCCTAATTGCCTGCCCGGATTCCCAGAAACTGATGCCATCTAAGAAAACCTCTCCTTTTGATGGTTCCTTCAGCCCGGTCAAGGCACGCATGACCGTGGTCTTGCCGCACCCGCTTCCCCCCATGAGCACGAAGATTTCCCCGCTCTGCACCGTAAAGGTGAGATCGCGCTGGATGATCTTATCGCCATATGCGATGGTGAGGTCTTTGGCAATGATAGACGCTTGAGAGGGCATAGGGTTTTTCCTTCCCCGAACCTCCGAACCTTCAGGGGTTGCCCCTCTGGAGGGAGAGGACCTGGATCGTGTTGGCCATCTCCCGGCTCAAGGCCCCGACAATTCTGCTGTAGGCGGCTGCCAGGGCATCATATCCAGGCCCGGATGCAGGTTGCGAGAAACGTGATTTTTTGGTCAGGAGCAGCGTGTTGTCCCCTTTTTCATAGATGGTCCAGCGAGCCAGGAGCAATGCCTCCCCGCCGAGGTCGCCATCCAGGCGAATGACCTCCACCGCCACCTGCCAATTGATCGTCTCAGGACCCCTGAACGGAAAAATGGTGAAGGAATCGGCAGGGAGGAGATACCCAAGATTTTCGACCAGCACACGGGTGAAGTTCTCTTTCAGAGGTTCAGCCCACTCGTCCAAACCGGCAAGATGGAGTTCATTGTCGTTGACACGGGTGACGATCTGCTGCCGGTCGAGATAGGCCGGAAACGTCACGGGACCGATCCCTATGGTCACAAGGGGCGAGGAGGAAGTTCCGTGGGCCTCTCGGGCTGCGTCTTCGAGTGGGGTCAGTATGTAAAACCGCGTGGGTACGCTGCCGGCACATGCCGTGAGCGCCATGAGCAGGAAGACGATACCCATGGCCGTCATTTTGTGAAACGGTTGTAGCATGATCTCATCTCCTTTTAGGCGCACCCTTTCCGTACAGGAGGGCGTCCGGGTGGCGCTCCAGATAATCTGCCAGAGAGCGGATGGACCGTGACATGGTGGAAATCTCTTTCAGCGTCTGATCCACCTGATACATCAGGGGCGAGTCCTTGCCGATGGTTTCCTTTGCGGCATCCAGCGTCCTTTTCCCATGCTCCAGGGCCTCCTGGGCCTTCTCAAGGGTGGTCTCCATGCTTCGCGCCAGGTCGCCCGAACGGCCGTCGACGTTTTGAACCAGCTTCTGTGCGTCCTCCAGTGTCGTGTCCATGCGAGAGGCCAGGGGTTCCACCTGTGCATCCACATCCTGCGCAAGCTTTTTGTATGCCGCGACCGTTTGATCGATGCTCACGGTCAGCGGTTCAATGCGGCTGTCCAGGTTGTTGACCAGTTTTCGAGCGTCTTCAACCGTCTGTTTCAGAGCATGGAAAGTGTCCGTGATGTCCGGCGATTTGACGAGAGTCTCGACAGCCTCGAACGCGGAGAGGAGCTTTTTGACGATGTCCTCCACAGGGAGCCGCTGCATCACATCGGTGATCCGTTCAATGGGAGAGGGGATCGTGGGGATTTCAGGATAACCGGTCTCTATGCCGGACAGTTGGACAGGGGTGTCGGGGTAGAATCCCAGCCCGATCATGAGCTGACCGGTCACCAGGCTCCCCATGGTCAGTTGGCCCCTGAACCCGCGCTCGATGAGCTGCGGCAGGGAGAGATGAATATCCAGCTTCCGCTTTTCATGGACCATTTTTACCAAGGCAGGGTCGATCTCTATAATCACGGGAATGGAAACCGAGAGGTTTTTTGAATCCGCCTCTATGGTGATGCTTTTGACCGATCCGATCTTGACCCCCTGAAAAAGGACCGCATTGCCCACATTGAGTCCTTGAAGAGAGCCTTTAAAAAAAAGTGAAAACCGGCTCGTGTGTTTGAGAAACTTTCCGCTTCCAAAGATCATGACGCCGGCCGTTATCAGGACGACCGCTCCCACCACAAAGGCGCCGATAAGGGTTTTGCTTGCCTGTCGGTTCATCTCTTTCGTCTTTCTATGGAATTCCAGGGGTTCCCGTTTCGTTGTGGGGCCCCTCGAGATACCTACGGTCTAAAGTGGTAAAGCCGAAATTAGGAATGTTTCACACAGAAAAGCTTTTTTTTCTCTAATTCCGGCATTCCTGAATCCCTCAATTTCTGGATTCCTCAATTCTTCCATCCCTAAATCCCCAGCACATTGCACATCACCGTGATGGCGGCTGTCGCCACGATGATGCTGACGATCCCTGTCACCACCGCGGAGGTGGCCGCATCGCCGACATCAGAGGCGCTCCGGCCGCACTGCAGCCCCCTGAGGCATCCGGCCACGGCCACCAGCACGCCAAAGACGATGGCCTGAAAGAGACCTATCCAGAGATTGACGAGCCCGACGGCGGATTTTGTCTGGTTGTAGTATTCCACAACGCTGAGG
>Ga0209270_1003875_pt1 | contig 12151 bp, 14 predicted proteins | sample MTBAKSrepl1MetaG_FD_187456 | JGI IMG/M metagenome (GOLD analysis project Ga0209270, IMG submission 187456) | Enrichment culture microbial communities from Arthur Kill intertidal strait, New Jersey, USA, that are MTBE-degrading - MTBE-AKS1... | ecosystem: Environmental > Aquatic > Marine >...
GATGTACTACTATTTGCTGAATTTATGGTTGCAAGTCTCCGTTCAATTTTATGTGTAAGTGCTATTTTGAAATCCTCTAGCTTATTTGGATTCCATGATAAAATTTCATAACCACTGACATCAAAATGTATTTTAGGTCCACCTTTTTTGTAATCTTTATTGTCGGGGAAATGGTCCTCTCGAACGGTGAAAATTAAATTTTTGAATTTGTCGAGTCCCATTGCATAGCCAATCTCTAAGTAACAATTCGGCCTTTCATTTGTCAAGTCTGCTATTATTATTTCAGCTTTTTCAATGTATTCAACAATCTCAGATTTTAGTAAGAATCCACTATTATCCTTGTCAATTCTTTTGGGAATTAAGTTCACTGCTTCAATAGCCTCAACATAAATATTATCATAAATATCGTCGAGGTCTTTATTTCCAATTTGCATTATTACAAATGCGATTCCTGTATTTTCCATCTATGTTGTTTTTTTCATGCTTGGCGTTAACTTTGTTGTCTGTATACCAAAATCATATAACATTTACTCCTCCTGTAAATTATGCCCACCTTTTTATAATTCCATCCAATGGATTTATAATGATTTAATGGTTAAAAATCACCTATAAAAATTTGCATCTAATTTACCCACATGATTATTAAATAGCAAACAAAATTTCAAAATAAACATTCCTTTTTCACCTCAACACTTCAATACAACAAATCTAAAAATTTATTTAATATGATAATAGACAAATCAAATGGCAGGCTTGATGAAATAAAAGCTTTTGCCATAGAAAAAAACCTGCTGGAAAATTTTAAAGAAACATTTTCCAGATTTGAAACCTATACCGATAAAGGGTACACAGTTACCCTTTATAACGACTTTGCACCACTTAGCCTCTATTTTGAGATTACCCTGAATGAGAAGTTTATCCTCAATGGGGGCTTTATCTTTCATGGCCCACATGATGGTTTTGGAAGTGGAGGTGCTCCAACATTTTCTGTTTGTATTGATCCGGATGATAAACCCGGATGGAGTATTCACACTTAAAAATTACAGCTATGGACTACTTAACTATTGGAAGTAATGGCTTTGCACAAGTGGGCAGGCCAGACTTTTTAGAGAAAAATAAGATAGAGATGAGGATACTCATGCAATACCTTGTTGAAAATTACCCTGTGCCTGATGAATTTGCCTTTATGTGCCATTACAAAGTGAAATGGTTTTCACATGACTTTGGCATGTATTCAGAGATAGTGCTAATTTATGATGATTCTCTTCTCTATCAGTGGGAAGAAAATGACCCTGAGAAATTTGACAGGTTCTGGAACTGGTTCAATGATGTTGAATCTGTGAATCTTGAAACAGAAGCCCTGACAGAAGAAATAAAATCAAAATACCGGGATTTTGTTACAAAGGCTGCTCATATATCCACATAAAAACCGGCAATTATGACAAGTGATATTATTATTCCGCAGGTATCTGAAATTGAAATTACATATAAACCTGTGATAAAACCGTCAGAGATGGTTAAAATAACCTGCTCCAAAGATGCAGAGAAAATATTTCGCAGTATATGGGGTAATGATATAACCTACAGGGAATCCTTCTATGCATTGTATTTGAATAGGGCTAATAAAGTACTGGGATACCAGCTTATTTCAATTGGCGGTATATCGGGAACTGTTGTTGATGTCAGGTGTATTTATCTGGCTGCACTTAAAGCACTATCGTCAAATTTAATTTTAAGCCACAATCACCCATCAGGCAACGGTGAAGCCAGCGATGCTGATATTAAAATTACAAAGAAACTGAAAGAAGCCGGGAACCTGCTTGATATTACCCTGCTTGACCATTTGATATTGTTGCCTGAAGGCTATACTTCAATGGCAGATGAGTGGCTGTTATAAACTTAATCAAAGAGAGAAAATATCAGTTTAACCTGATTTCTCTTCCTTTATTCCACGGCATGTATTTTAACATTGCAGCAATACTGCACCTTTCAAAGAATGTTACCATTATTGTACCAAGCAATAACAAAATAAAAACATATAATCTTACCTCTTGCCACAGGCCAAAGAGGGTTATTAAAAAATATGTTATGCGTATCTGTGTTGGGAAGGCAACGAGACTTTTTTCCTTAATAATGAAAAATAGAACCTGTATAAAGCTTATTGCCATAACAACATAGTAACAGGGTGAGCATCCTGCAATAGCTGCAATAATGAATGCTAAGGTGACAAACCAAAAAATCCAGTAGATACTTTTAAAATCTATAATGAATTTCATTTTAGAATTATTATTTGAATAAAAATTACTGCTACAATTTACTCCAATTCTTACAAAGTTTCTAATTATCAATTAAATATTTATAAGGAAGTATCGCTGAATACCAAAATGCTACAGATTAGACACAGCCTGTGCTTATTGTATGGGCTGTGGTCATTATTAAAACGGAATATTAACCTTCTAAACAATCAATAATTATGAATAAGTCACTTGCAATCCATCTGATTCAGGAGCAAATAAGAAATCAGGTGCTATTACTTGCTTTGGAAAAATTAGGATTTGACTGCACAATTTACACACTGAATATTAGTGAAATAATATTGACATTCATGGGATTCAGAAATAAAACCGATGATTTGTACCAGCGATACTTTAAACTTATTGAAAGGGCAGTTGAAGAAACTGATTATTGCAACATGGATGAAAAATTAAGAGAATGGTCGGAGTTAATTTATTCTGAGATGAAATCATCACACCTCAACATCCACTAATTCAGAAATAGATATTTCTAATGCTTGACTGATTTTATAAAGAGTAGAAATAGTCGGGTTAGTTCTGCCAGCTTCAATTCTGCTCATATTGGTTTTCTCAAAATTACATGCAGCAGCTAAATCCTGTTGTGTAATTCCTTTGGATTCCCTTAAAGTCCTGATTCTTTGACCAATTTTTTGTTGAAGCTGGCTAATTTTCATTAGTTATCATATCTGACAACTAAGATTTTATTTTATCTTTGATAAGCGGTTATCATATATGATAATTAAGGAAAAACCAAAAGCGTTAGCTTCTTTTGAAAAATCAAACCAAGCTTCAGTCCCACGCTTTTTTGTATATCATTCATCTTTGGGATTAAGATGAAATAAATGCAAGGGAATGAAACTGATAATATTTATTTTTCTGATATTTTTTCAACTGCATCCTTATCTGGATTATACAGAACTCCACTTAATCAATCTAAATGATTCATTCTTAGATGATAAGAAAAAAGAAGATAATTCTTCAGAAGCTGAGAATCAACAACGGGTATATATTTGTACCGGCCAATATGCTTATGCCTATCATAGTCGCCCAGATTGTCCGGGATTAAACAATTGTAAAGGAGATATTGTCTATACTGATATTTACACAGCAACGTACAAATTGAAACGTTGTCCATGTTGTCGATGTTGGTCAAATGTTGCTGGAGATTGTTGTGACGACAATCCATACAATCAAAAAACTCCAACACCTCAATTCAATCCGTATATTCAACAACTTCCGATTGACGCGATGGTATATGTTGCACGACAAAAACAAAGTGAATATGAATTGAAGCAACAGCAACAGCAACAACTTGCTGCTGCCTTAGAGGAATATTTTTCTCCTAAACAAGTAGCGATAAGGGAAAAAAACAGGGAGATACGAAAGATAAATCGTAATGCAAAGAAATATAAAAATGCTAAGTCGAAATATGAAAAAAACGAAACCAAAAGTAAAAATGATGACTATAAATATTTGACTACGCTTGCTATAGAATTCCATGAAGCACCCTTGCGAAAGTCACCACGCACTAAGTCTGAAATTATACATAATTGTTCCGCGGGATCAATTTTTTTTGTATTAAAAACAAACAACAAGCACTACTGTAAAGTAAGTGTTGACAACCATACAGGATATATTGCAAAGGTATATTTACTGCGTAAAAATTGAATTAACTTTTAAGGATTAGTGCACTGCCATAACTTCAACAATTGGAAAACTGTCTTCTAAAATTGAACCTACTGATTATGTCGATGGAATTTTTCGATACAACTTTTTAGACGAAAGGTGGTTGCATCCACGAATGATTTTTTACCTTTAGAAAAATCGAAGCTAGTATTCATCTTAATGTAGTGCTATTTTAAACACTTTCGAAATGAGCGATGAACAACTATATGAATTTGCCCTCTGGGAAGCAAGCCTAATCTCAACCAATAAAAAACTCTGGCTTCTGGACTATTTCGAATTGTACAAAACCACATTAATCTGGCCTCCTGGTTTTCCTCCCACCCGCATGTGCAATATGTCAGAAGGAACAATCAAAAAAATCTTTCACTCTACATACAAAAAGATTCTTTCTGAAAATAGTTATGAATTGGATAATGAAAAACGGACATTGGAGTTATATTAATCCTTTCTATAAATTCCTTCTTGTTAAATGATTAATTGGGGAGATTCATCATATGATCGACAATAAAGTGAACCTGCCCATTAAACAATGTTGTTAAACTACTCATGATATTCATTTCGGTCTTTAGGTTTCACAAACCCTTATTTTTCGCTGTTTCTTTTCAAGGTGGAACTATCACCCAATGGGAGAAAGTCCCTAAATCGTTGATACTGTCATCCAGGAAACGGGAATTATTATCTCTTGCATAGACTACTTGATGGAAAGAATGATACCATCCATCGTGTTAAAACTGTGACACTTTAAAGGGGGAAGCGATGGTATGTTATTGAACAGTCCGTTTTGCGCAAGATTATGAAAGCTTTTGACAGAACTGTCAAAACCTCCTTATGGTGGAATTATTTTTTACCCACAGTTGGGTGCATTAGTATCCTACGTAAAAAGGAAAATTCATTGTTTATGAAGGTAAAGATTTTCAACGCATCAAAAAAGTTGTACACTATATCCCGGAATGTTCAAAAAGAAGCCGGATAACTGCTAGATATTACCCTTCTTGATCATCTTATACTAATGCCGGAAGGTTATACGTCTTTGGCTGATGAAGGATTACTATGAAGTACCGCTGAATATCCAAATGTTACAGATTAAACACAGCCTGTTCTTTTGTATAGCTTAAATGTGCTTTAATTACCAAAAAGTTGGTAGTATTCCGTTATAAATGTCTCACTTTGTAATTGTATTTATCTTTTAATCTATCCGTTACAAATGACCGATGACATGTTTTTGAAGATTCTTCTACACATAGAAATACGATTCGGATTGCGCCATCTTGGGCAAGATTTTCAAGGAATGTTTCAAAATCAAACTTGTCAAGCATTTGCTTTTTATATTCATCTATAAAAGTCTTGTCTAACTCACGTCCTTGTCTTGCCGATTGACCTTTTTCACGGTCAATTTTTTTTTGTAAATTTCTTATTTCATCTGTCGGGGCTAATTCAAGAATATGATAATAATTGATTTTCAGTTCATGTAATTTTTGTTGCAGCTTTGTACTATTAGCAAAAGTATATTTTGAGCCTCGGATACCTCTTCTTCGTCTAATGTCGCATAATGTATCTACACCGTTTTTCGTCAATTTTTTAAAAAACTCATCTTCTGTCGAGTTATACACTCCAATTGTGAAGAATTCCATAGTATATGATTTTTCGTCATGCGTTGGAGAGCTTTTGATACCAGGATCAAAAGCTTCATTAATATTTTGCACTAATCCGATCCGCAGTTTTCTATTAATCTTAATGTGCTCAACTGTTTTTAAGTCTTTAACAATCAGATCTATTTCATTTTTTTGAAGTTTCTCTATAGCTTCTCCTGCCGTGTTTAACCAGAATTTAATATTTTTCTTTTCGAGATGATCATTTTTGCTTTGTTCCTTTTTATTTTTTTGAGGCTTATACTTCTGTGCAACAATCGAATATGCTTTTTTAACACTAAGTTCACCATTATTGAGCTGCTTCTTGATATTTACAGGAGCATTTGCCATTATTTCTGAGTAACACCAGGTGGTTTTTCGGCCAACACCAGCAATTTTTGAGAGACTTTCATACGTATCTATCTTTTCATTAATAAATGCAAAGGCTGATTTTTCCCTGCCACCTTGTTTCTGGTTTTCCCTGGCAAGCTTTTCAATGGTGGGTTTTGAATGAAATGCTAATTGCAGCTTTTGTGCCGTAGTGAGATTCCTTCTCTGTGCCTGATGCATGGCCATCCATAACTTAATCTCATCAAGGCTTGTAAACTTCTCATTGATCTTTTTGGTAGGGAAATCGGCCTTGTTTAATTCAATACATGCCTTTAGTCGCGTATGTCCTTCGATCACTATTTTTTCTTTGTCCGGGGTTTCTATGTACAGAATTGGATCAAGGACTCCGTTTGACCGGATGTCACGTTTAAGTTCCTTAAAAATCTCTTTCTCCACTATTGGAAGGTAAGAACTCAGCTCCCAGATGACATTCAGGTCGTTGAAATTCTCAACCACGAGGTATTCATCTCCAAACAGCTTAAGGTATTTCACTTCAAAATTTTTCATGCAGGGATTTACTCGCAGCATGTGCCCGTTAATAAGGCATCCCCCTTTGGAATGCAATGGATGTAGTTTGTTTATAGTAGGATCATTTGGATCAGGATTGTTTTCAGGCCTGCCCCACTGTTTAAAGAAGAATTTTACATTCTGCTTTTTACAGGTTTCAATTATTTCATCAACCCATTCTTTTTGCATTGGACGGCCATTTGAGCCACTTTCTCCGCCCAAATATACGAGATCTATGCCCGTCAAATCAAGATCATCCAGTCTCTCCAATAATGGCTCTATGGATAGAAATTTATGCTTTGCAGGACAATTAACCAGATGCTCTATCCTTACTTTTGATGAATTTATTCCCACGCTTACACCCATCCAGATGTTGTCTGTCCATTTCAGCTGGTCAGCATATTTGGTTAAATTTTCATGTCGCTTGGTAAGCACTTGGAAGGTGTGATGAGGGGTTTTGTGCATCACATTAAACACTTTCTTTATAAAATCAAGTGTTGCATCTTTATGAAACAAATCGCTCATGCTGTTAACAAAGAAGGTAGTGGGAGGTTTAGTTTCCAAAGGTTTACCAAGTGCATCCTCATGCTCTACAAACACATCAAAGCCCTGCTGGTATTTGGGTGTTTTCTTATTGAACTGTTTTTTGTGTGTTTCCGTTCCTGCATAACAATTTGCGCATTCCTTTGTTACTTTGGTGCATCCGGTTGTAGGATTCCAGGAATCATCGCACCATTCAATTTTACTGGCCATATTCTCGTTATTTGATTCCAGTTTAAAAATAACTAAATAGAAATATAATGCCTAATAACTGGTGATTCAATTATTTTACAATAAGGCTATTCATCAGTGGCAGAAAGTAATTTAATAAATAATGATAAAATTAATTGATAAAAATAAAAGGATCATTTAGTTTTATAGAAAAATTTGTCCAGAAGAAAATCGCTTGTATATGCATAATGAAGGAAAGAATGATTTCGGACTTTCATAAAATATTACAGAAATAAAATAAGTGAGCCAATATAATACTTAGAGATTTTTTAATCGGAAGAAATTTCAGAAGAAGAAGCGGATCTGACAGAATTTGACCAGACAAATTTAGATCTTTTAATGATTGACTAGACAGAAATTGACTGGAATAAAGTTTCCGACAAGCAAATAAATAAAATGATTGCAAAGTATCGGAATAAGAATAAGGAAGGAATGAATCATGGTAAAATACTGTCATGAGAAAAAATAAAATATTACTTCTGATTATATTGATTATGAGTATTAATTTTTTAAAATCACAAGAAATGATACCTGACAGAGGACTTTTATCGAAGGTTTTTCGAATTACTTTTGATGGGAAAACGACAGGAACATGTTTTTTTGTCAATCATGAAACGGGAAATTATTTAATTACTGCAAAACATCTTTTAACTGATAAAGGACAAGGGCTTTCAGATGGACAAATAATAAATTTTAGATTATTCAAAGATTCTGTTTGGATAGAGCAAAATGGCATAATTAAATTTCATACGAACAAAGATATTGATATTGCTGCTATTCATTTAAAAACAACACAGAAAAGAGAGAGTCACTATTTACTCAATTCAAATTATATAAAATTTTTTACAGATGCATTAATGTTAGGATTTCCATTCGGTATTCATTTTTCCGGCTCCGAAAAAGATAATTATGGATTTCCCCTCCCTTTAGTAAAAAAAGGGATCATTTCAGGACAAATTAATATCGACGGTGTTGAGTTTTTTGTTCTTGATGCCTTTAATAATAAGGGTTTTTCTGGTGGGCCTGTCTTTACTAAAAGCTCTGATGGCTGGCATTTATTAGGAGTTATTATGGGTTATGTACATGAAAATCAAAAATTCGGGAATGATACTATTTTTCTAAATACAGGTCTTACATTGGTTACCAATGTGAATCATTTAATAGAAATATTTAATCGATCTAAATAATTTCTGATAGTCAATTTTATTTTACTCATATATTTTCTAAAAACGATCAATATAATACTTTCACTTAAAAACAAGAATCATGGCAGAAAAAACATTTAATCAAGAATATGAAGGTTATTGGATAGAAAGCGGGTTATCAACATTATCGACCAAACCAGGAGTGTATGGCGTTTATAAATGCACATATAATAAGGAAAAAGACTCTGTATCATTAAAGGAACTAATTTATATTGGTAAGGCAGATAATCTGAATAGCAGAATAAACAATCATGAGGATTGGGATATTTGGAGGAATGAACTGCAAGCTGGTGAACAGATATGCTTTTGTTATACTTTTGTGGATAAATCTAATAATGAAAGAGTTGAAGCAACATTAATAAATTCAAATCAACCGAAACTTAATATAGAATATAAAGACTATTTTCCGTTTGATAGAACAATTGTCATTTGTTCGGGTGAACATATATTTATTAAAGAAACCAATATTGTTGATCGTAATTAATAAAAAGGATCGCTTATTTACCTGATCTTTACATCTATAAATTGATAAGAACTATTAATAGAAGAATTCATTTTATTGTCGTATTTTATGGGAACAGCAAAAATCTAATAGTATGTATAAAGAACAATTACCAGAAAATTGTCCTCCAAAAACAGCAGTCGAAATTGAAGGTAATTTATTCCGGATCATTAAAGAAAATGGAATTAATGACGATGATTTTATACCATACGCAAGACAATTTCATAATAATCCAAGATACCAACAATGTAAATGTTTTGCTGTCTCATTTTATAATTCAGCAAATTCAGCTCTTTTGTCCTTTCGAAATGCATTAAAAAGAAATAAAATTTTAGGAAAATATTTGGTTGAGATTGAATTTAAGAAAGAATTTGGCAAATCTGAAATTACAAAAAGAACAGGACATGTAAGCTTTTGGTTTTATAAAAAATGTAATTTAGACGATTTATCTATTATAGGAATAAATGGACTAAATGGAAATTGATATAAAATATAAAATTCCCTTTAATCCTCTGAAACTGGAGGTTATTGAATTATTGGATATCCAAGATATTCCTATTCTTATATTAGAGCGGGATACCAGCGGTCAATTATATTTATCATATCTTGTTGAATTTAAGGATAATTCAGAATTGAGAATTGTAACAGCAATTAGTCAAAACCGTCTTACGGAAATCATAAGTGGTAATTTCGCAATAAGAGACGCATTTAATTTTTCCGAAACCGAAACTATCTATTTTATTGAATTTGATCTTGAAAAAGGCAATCCGTTAGAAACTTATTTAGTACCGAGCCATGAATTTGTAAGGATCAATCCTATTGATAAAGACTATTTTGTACAAATGCCTTTTAATAACCTTCTTCCGGTTTTAAATAAAACCGAACTAATAAATTATGCAATTCAAAAAAATAAATTAATAATTGATTTGTATCTAAAAAGTGAGCATCTTGTCAATAATGTAAAACCCTGGGCTTTTAATCGAGTAATCAATCCGATTGTTGAAATAATTAAATCATTTGTAGAAATAGATCAAAGGAATATTGATAGACATATAGCATATTCAAATTTCAGACAAAGTTCTTTGGGCGTAACAATTGAGGTCTCTCATTCAGCAGATTTATTCAGTGAGGGGCCGGAAGCAAAAAAATTGATAAAACTAATTTCACTTTTAAATGCAGAAACTAAAGAGGATTTAGAGGCAATTATACAAACGACCAAAAATGAGGGTTATTTAAAATTTTATAGCAGAATTATTAGAACAATAATTGATAAAAACGCGTCCTTAAGTTCAGCCTTTGTAAATCCTATCTCACGCGAAATTAGTGAATCAAAATTGACAAAACTCAGAGCAGATGTAATTAAAAAAATAATTGATGAAACTTTACAGGAAATTATTGATATTGAAGAAATTGAAGGATATTTTCTTGAAATCGATATTGATATTAGCGAGCCCTCCTTTAAAATTTTTTCACTGGAAGATGACGCAACTTTAAAAGGGAAAATAGATCATTCGCTGCTCGAAAAATTGAAAAATGATAAAATAAATATTGGGAAAGAAAATTATATTTTTACTGTGAAAACCATATATATTCCAGAAACAACATTGAAACCGGAAGAAAGCAAGAGATATTTAATTGATTATAAGCAAAATTAAATACTGCCAATAAATTGGATTACTTAATATTTGAAAATAATATTTATTATGTTAATGGATACTATTTTATATACTTATAGAAAAGTATATGGAGTTATAAATTACAACCTTCAATTTATTAAGTATTTAATTTAAATCTAAAAGAACAATGTATGAAAACAGCAGGTTTAATAGTACAAATCCTTGTGGCATGCGGAACTATTATGGTAGCATTTGTAGCAATATGGGGCGATTGGATTCGTCATAGATGGCTAGGGCCAGAACTCCAATTGTCTTTACGAGATGCTCAAGGAACTGTTACTCACAGCAATAATAAGAAGAAAGGTAGGTACTATAAGTTACGTGTCTGGAACAATCGGAAATGGTCTCCAGCCAGAAATGTCCGAGTCATGCTGAAATCTATTTATAAGCCTGCGGCAGATGGCACCTTCAACCCTCAACCTATTAGTGGCCCTCTTCAACTTACATGGTTGTGGGTTACTCCACAGTTCCCTACTATTGGTGCCGGAGAAGAAATTTGTACGTTTGCAAACCTTGTTGAAGGAGAATATTTTAAATTATCAACATATACAACTCCAAATAATTTCGTCGGGTTCCTTAAAGCCAATGAACGTATGATAATTGAAATTGCTGTTGTTTCTGATACTATGGAATCGAAGTCTTTATTTATAGACATTTCATGGAATGGAAAATGGAGTGATGATACTAACGAGATGCTTAATAATTTGGTCATTAATGATAATAAAGGAAATAAAATGAAACTAACATCACCACAATAAATATTTAACTTGAATATATTCATAATTTTAATAAATTATGGCACAAACCAATCTAAATAGTGAAAAAATTATTAGAACAATATCTTAAGAATCTCAACGAAACCACTAAGCACTGTGATGCCAGGGAAGAAAGCTATTACAAACATCTTGATGATTTAATTAAGCATCTCGCTGACAATAAAAAATTAAAAAATATTGATGTTACTATTCTTCCAAAAAAAACTGAAGCTGGTAATCCCGATTTCCGTATTTGGGATGGGGAAAATCATATTACCGGTTATATCGAAGCCAAAAATCCTTCAACTATCAATTTAGATTATATTGAAAACACAGAACAATTAGAACGGTATTTATCCACATTTCCTAATGTTATTCTTACTAATTTTTATGAATTTCGTCTTTACAGGGATGGACAGCTGAATATTCCGGGATATAGTGTACAATAGATTCCGGTTTATACTGTACAACGGATTCCGGGATATAGTGTACAACTTTTTTGATGCGTATTTTTTCTTTTTTTGATTTTTTTCGGGTGGCGGCGGCGGGAAAATCGGGGACATTCCGTCATATAGTGTACAATAGGTTCCGGGATATAATGTACAATCAAAAGAAGAAAGATCGCTGATTGATTTGCACCTTTGGTGCCTTTTAACAAACAACAGGCACTATGGCAAATAAAACAATCAGTATGACACAGTTAAAACGTATTATTCAATTAAAATCGGAGGGATACA
>Ga0209270_1003877_pt1 | contig 12138 bp, 9 predicted proteins | sample MTBAKSrepl1MetaG_FD_187456 | JGI IMG/M metagenome (GOLD analysis project Ga0209270, IMG submission 187456) | Enrichment culture microbial communities from Arthur Kill intertidal strait, New Jersey, USA, that are MTBE-degrading - MTBE-AKS1... | ecosystem: Environmental > Aquatic > Marine >...
TCCTGTACTGGCTGGTTAACAATCTCCTGTCCATCGGCCAGCAATACTTGATCAACAAGAGAACCACTTGAGAGTAGAGGGAAAAATGCCACAGATCGAATTTGAAGGAAAAACCACTGAAGAAGCCATTGAAAAGGCCTGCACCCACCTGCACTTATCACCGGACGAACTGAAATTCGATATCGTCTCCACCGGTTCAAGCGGCATTTTTGGACTGGGCAGTAAAAAGGCCCGTATTCGGGTGACCGTCCAAGAGAAAATATCCGCTCGCCCCTCCGAGCCCGAAGACCGGATTGTCGCGGCCCGAAACGAGCAGCCTGCGCCCTCTAAAGAAGACTCCAAGCCCCGGGAACACCGCCGGGCCGAACGCCGCCCTGAAAAGCGTCCGCCGCGAAGAGACGAAAGAAAGACGGAAAGACGTCCCGAACGACCGGCCGAGAAACGTGCGGAAACCGCCGCCAGGCCTGAACCTGAACCGATCAAGTCGGCTGACCTGCCTCTGCCGCCCACGGTGCCCGGGCCGGAAGAGACTGTTTATCAAGGCCCGGAGGACGAGGTCATGACTCAGGCCCGGGAGGCCTTGACCGGGATTCTTTCCCGCATGGGCCTCGAAGCCGACGTCGCCGTGTCCCGGATCGGAACGCGGGTCATTCTCTCGGTCGGTTCCGACAATTCGGGGCTCCTCATCGGCAAAAAAGGCGCCACCCTCGACGCCCTTCAGTTTCTGGTCAACAAGGTCATCAACCGGACCAGAACCGACAAACAGCGGATCATTGTCGACACCGAGGATTATCGCCAGCGCCGGCACCAGTCCCTGATTGAGATGGCCGAGCGCATGGCCGCCAAGGCCAAGCGCAGCCGCCGGCCGGTCACCATCCCGGCCCTCTCGGCTCACGACCGCCGGGTCGTCCACCTGGCCCTGCATAACCAGACCGGACTGAGAACCAGGAGTCGAGGGGACGGGCCGCTGAAGAACTTGATTATTATTCCGGGCAATAAAAAGGGCGAGGCTCAAGCCGACCTGGAAGAGCCGTTCGGGCCGCCCGAACTTGAAAACCTGAATGATGACGAGGATCTCGAGTTAATATAGAATGGAAAGGCCAGTCCCTTCGGGTTCGGCCCTGGTCGAGCGGATCGATGCGGCCCCGCCGCCGGTCCGCCCGACTCTTTATCTTTAGAACACGGTAAACTCAAACCCGGTCTACGAGAATCTTTCCCTTAGCTCCTCTTCATTGAAGGAAGCCGCACGGTTCTTGCCCCAGACGGAAAAAACCTTGCTGCCTGTGTAAACGATCAGGTTTTCGTACCCTTCGTCCCGAAGCCTTTTCAGCGCGGATACAGGAACCAAGGCCCCTTCGACGTTGACCGCTTCCTTATCGCCCCGGTCCGAGATAAGTTCGTGGATATTCATCGTCCCGGCCTCCCACGCCATTTTCTGGTCGCCCCTTCGACCTCTCAATCTGGTTTTCTTGTGATTCGGCTAGATTAATAAGTTCCCGCCCGGCTGTTTTCAAGACCCGCCCGGGAAAAAACCAAAAACTCCGAATAATCTATCGGTGTGCAGCGTCATTGCCCGCTGGGTGGCCCCGGCAACTTGCTTGCCGGGGCGCCGCAGGCGCAAGAGGTCTGGCAAACCTTTTCGGAATCTTTACTTTTGCAGCGTACTGATACTTGCCAAAATGATCTGCTCAGAAGGTCAAGGCTCGGAGCTCGGACCTGACGGGTCGACGGACGCCTCGAACTTGGTTTTTTGCTTGAGAAGATAACTTCGGTCTTGGGGCGTCTGGGCCAGGCTCAGGGCTTCGTTGATGATCTCGAGGGCTTTCTTGGGGCGGCCGTTGATATACAAGGCCTCGGCCAGGGTGTCGAGGATGTAGTGGGAAGGCTTGAGCGCGGCGGCCTGAAAGGCCAGGTCCAAAGCCCGGGCCTTTTCCTCGGCCGAGGCGCCCTTCTTGGTGGCCAAGGCCCAAGCCAGGTTATTGAGCGTTTCGGCATCATCCGGCGCCAGGTGCACGGCCCGCTCGTAAGCGGCGATGGCCTGGTTGGTTTCACCGGCCTGAATGTAAACATCGCCCAGAAGGCGATGCGCCAGGGCCCGGTCCGGATGTCTCTTTATTTCCGCTTCAAGCAGATTGACGGCCATTTGCCGGTTTATTCCCTCGCTGATGCCGCTCCAGTGAACGTGGAAACCGGCCCAGGCCACCAGGACCAGTCCCAGGCAGTATGCCGCAATCATAAGGCGGACCTTGCGGTCGTGGCCTTTGACCAGGGAGGGGTTCTTTTCGGCCTTGTCCAGATAATCCACGCGCTGGGCCACTGAAAAATGGTGCCAACTGGGTACGCTCCGGCTCTGGCCGGAATAAAAGGCGATCTTTTCCAGGGAACCGACCAAACCCTTGATCGTGCCGGTCAGGCGGTAAGCGAACAGATCGGCCTGGCGCTCGAAATTCCGCATAAAAACGCCGAAAATATAGCGAAAATAAACGATCATCAGGATGACCGCCGGGGCGGTCAGCAAAATGGACCAGACCGTCCCCGGTCCGCCCTGGTCGGGCAGAAGCAGGTCCATGGCCCAATTCGAGGCCAAAAGCAGGTAAATATGCAGGTCGAAAAAGGAATAGGCCAACACCAGGTAACCCAGGAAAAAAAAGACGTAAAACAACAGGTGATGCCGCTTGATGTGGCCGAATTCGTGTCCGATGACCCCGGCCAGTTCATCCTGGTCCAAAATCTTGAGCAGTCCGGGGGTGATCAGGAGGAAACGCCAGCGGCGGACCAGACCCATGACCCCGGCCGTCAGCCCCTCGCCTTCATAAAGAGGCCAGAGCATGATTTCGCGGACCCTGAAACCATGACGGCGGCAAAAATCTTCAATCTCCCGACGCCGGGGGCTGTCCGGCAAGGGACGAAGCCCCCAAAGGGGCCTGATCAGCACCGGAAAGAAAATCACCAGGACGACCATGAAGATTACAAAAAAACCGATCTCCCCGGCCGGCGACTCGAGCCATTTCTTCAGGAACGCCCAAGGCAGCAGGGCGATTAAGTCGGCGGCCAGGGACAGCAGGAGCCACGGCAGGATGATGGGCAGATTGAACCTGAGCTGGCTCCAGACGAATCGGGGCCTGGTCAGTCGGCTGGGATAGATGACCGAATAGGCGGCGAAGGCCTCGCCCCATAAAATGACCATGTATACGGCGAAAACCACCAGGCCGGCCAGACCGGTCAGGGCCGAGAATCGTCCGGCCAGGGGAAGGGTCAGGATGATCTCTTTGAAACCGAGGAAATAAATATCAAAGGTATAAAGGACCAGGGCCAGGATGGACAGACTGGCCTGGAGACGATAGTACTGGAGGCTGCCGCTTTTGGTCCCCAGGCGTTCCGTAACGTTTTGCCGGAGCCGCCGGAACCAGGCCCGGGCCAACCCCTGGTAGGCGACAAAAAGGGCCAGCCCCAAAACCAGGCCGGCCCACCCAGGCAGAAGCAGTTCCTGAGAGGGCTGGTAGGTGGTGAAGATCAGAAGAACCAGAATGAAATAGATCAGATTGTTGTACATTTGATTTTTCCGTAAAACCGCCGGGTTCACCCGAATCAAAACGATCCGCGCCCATCGGAGACTGCCTCCGGCCCTGGTCGGCCTAATTGGGGCGACGTTACCCTAAATACCTTGTTGGAGGATCAAAAGCAAGGGGACGAGCCTGGGCCAAAACTTGACGGGAAGCATATAAAATCAGGGGGGTTACTCTCTCTCTTTTTGAACGAGCAGGGACCGGACGCCCAGGCGGGTTAAGGAGCGTTCCATTTCCCGACGCTGTTCCCCGACGGCCCGCTCCAGTTGTTCCTCAAATTCCGCTTCCCACCTGTTCAGTTGGTCTTGAAGTTCCCTCATCTTCCGGCGCATTTCCAGAACCACCCCGATGCCGGCCCGATTGATACCCAGGTCATTTTTGAGGCGTTCGATCAAAACCACGATTTCCACGTCTTCAGGCCTTAAGAAACAGCGGTAGCCGGTCCGCTCCAGCACGATGAAGCCTTCTTCCTCGTAAGTCCTGATGGTTCGGGTCGAGATGCCCAGTCGACGGGCCGCCGTGGTAATGGTTATGACCGGTTTGAGCATGGGGCTGTCCTCAACGAGGTCCGTCTTCAGGGGGGACTTTTTCCCGAAGCTGTTCAAAGAGGCCCTTGGCTTCGGGGGTCAGATTTCTGGGTATCATGACCTTGACGGAGACGTAAAGGTCCCCGGCCGGTTTGCTCTTGGTTTTGGGAACTCCTTGTCCCTTCAAGCGAAATTTTTGTCCGTTTTGGGTGCCGGCGGGTATCTTCAAAGTGGCCCGGCCGGTCAAGGTCGGGACTTCCACCTTGCCGCCCAAGACAGCGTCCAGGAAAGAAATAGGGACTTCGGTGTAAAGGTCCCGGCCCTCCCGGCGAAAAACCGGGTCCGGCCTTACCTCTATTTCCAGGTACAGATCGCCCGGCGGACCGCCGTCCCGCCCCGGTAAACCCTTGCCGGCCAGCCGAACCTTGGACCCGTTGTCCACCCCGGCCGGGATGCGGGCCTTGATGGTCTCGTGTTTCAAAACCTGACCTTGGCCCCGGCAGGTCGGGCAAGGCCGGGCCTGGCCGAGACGGCCGGAGCCGCCGCAATTCGAGCAGGTCGTCATGACCTGCCTCTGGCCCTGTTTACTGGTCGCCCGGCCGGTGCCCTTACAGGTCGGGCAGGCCTGAGTGGAGCTCAAGTCAAGACCTTGCCCGCCGCAGGCCGAGCAGGGGACGGCCCGCTCGAATTCGAGCGTCTTTTCCGTCCCGAAAACGGCTTCTCGAAAATCGATATTGAGCCGATAAAGCTGGTCGCCGCCCTGCTGCGGACCGGCCTGGGCCTGAAAGAAATCAAAACCGCCTCGGGGTTCCCCAAAATTAGGGCCGAAGCTGAACCTGCGGCCGGCTTGAGCCCGACCGCCGAAAAGGTCCCCGAAGAGGTCTTCGAAGCTGAAGCCCTGGCTGAAATCGGGCCGCTGGTAGCCCTGTCCGCCGAAGGCCTGTTCATAGAAGCCCTGCTGGCCCAGCCGGTCGTATTCCTCCCGCTTGGCCGGGTCGCCGAGAATGTCGTAGGCTTCGGAAATTCGCTTGAACTTTTCCTCGGCCTCCTTGTTTCCCGGATTGACGTCGGGATGGTGTTTCCGGGCCAGTTGGCGATAGGCTTTTTTTATGTCTTCCTGGGAAGCCTCCTTGGAGACGCCCAGTTCTTCATAAGGATCGAAATTCATCATGGTTCAATTCTGTAACCGGTTTATCCCTATCAGGTTTTAATGTTAATTTCGCCTGGCCCCAATGTCAAGGACCGACGGCTTGATCGGCCTTGGGTTTGGATCATGAAAACGGCCGGATGGTCTTGACGGGAATCGGACCGAAAAAAAACCGGCTGGTTCCAATTCTTTTCGACAAGGTATATCATAATCGTGATGGAAAACATTGGGACCGGACAGCGAGATAGGAAGAAAAAGGCTGATGCGTAAGTGGGTTTATATAATCGGCGCCGCCGTCCTGGTGGCCGGGGCCGTTTGGTTCACGGCTTTTAAAAACCGGGAAGACCGGCGCCCGTCTTACCAAACCGCCTCGATAGAGCGCGGGGCTCTGGTGAGCACGGTCTCTTCAACCGGGACCCTCAACGCCGTGGTCACGGTCCAGGTCGGCTCCCAGGTTTCCGGCCAGATCAAGGAGCTTTCGGCCGACTTCAACTCGGAGGTCAAGGCCGGACAGGTCATCGCCCGGCTGGACCCCCAGCGTTTCGAGGCCCAGGTGCGTCAGGCTGAAGCCGAACTGGCCGTGGCTCGGGCCAACGTGGCCATTCAGAAGTCCGCCCTGGAAAAGGCCCAGGTCATCCTGGCCGACGCCCGCCGGACCTTCGAACGCAACAAGGCCCTTCACCAGCGCGGGTCCATCTCCCAAAGCCAACTGGATGAATCCGAAGCCGCCCAGGATCAAGCCAAGGCCAACCTGAACATGGCCAAGGACCAGGTCGAATACGCCCAGGCCCAGGTCAAACTGCGCGAGGCGGCTCTCCTGTCCGCACGGATCGACCTGGATCATACCATTATCCGCTCGCCGGTCGACGGCGTGGTCATCAGCCGGAGCGTGGACGTGGGCCAGACCGTGGCCGCCAGTCTTCAGGCCCCGACCCTCTTCACCATCGCCCAGGACCTCCGCCGCATGCAGGTGGAAGTCAACCTGGATGAAGCCGACATCGGGGCCATTCGACCCGACCAGCGGGTCGGCTTCACGGTGGACGCCTTCCCCGGCCGTGAATTCACCGGCCGGGTCATCCAGATTCGGAAGGCGGGCCAGGTCATCCAGAACGTGGTCACCTATACGGTCATCGTTTCGGCTCAAAATCCTGATTCGAGTCTTCTGCCGGGTATGACGGCCACGGTTAAAATCCTGGTGGCCGAAAGGCCGGACGCCGTCAAGGCGCCCAACGCCGCCCTGCGTTTCCGCCCGGCCTCGACCACCGAAGCGCCGTCAAATTCGACCGCCGGCGGTTCCAGGCTGGAAAAACTGAGCCGACAGCTTGAACTGACCCCGGACCAGGAGACCCTCCTTAAGGAGATCGTGGACCAGCTCAAGGCCAGGCTGGCTTCAGCCCAAGCCCAGGGCTTGATCGACCCTGGTCAAACGGTCCCGTTCGGGTCGGATTCGATCAGACTCCTGCGCCTGGCGGAAGTGCTCCGGAAAAACCTCTTCCCCGCCCTGACGCCTGTCCAGCGCGACAAGTTCGAGCGCTTGGTCAAGGCCTGGACGTCCGGTTCAATCGGGTCGGGACGGGTCTGGGTTTTGGATGAAAAAAACCGACCGGCCCCGGTCGAGGTGATGATCGGCATCACCGACGGCAGTTTTACCGAACTGCTCGGCGGCTCCCTGCAACCCGGCCGCAAGGTCATCGTGGGGGAAACCGGAACGGCGCGAAAAACACCCGCCTCCAGCCCGCGGGGCTTCATTTTTTAACATGGCCGCCGAGCTTCTCCGGATCGAAGATTTGAGCAAGGATTATTTCCTGGGCGGACGGGCCGTTCACGCCCTGCGCGGCATCGATGTCTCCATCGACAAAGGCGAATTTGTCGCCGTCATGGGGCCTTCGGGTTCGGGCAAGTCCACTTTCATGAATCTTTTAGGCTGTCTGGACAAGCCGACCTCGGGTTTTTATCACCTCGACGGACAGGATGTCTCCAGGATGACCGGCGATCAGCTCGCCCGGGTCCGCAACCGCAAAATCGGCTTTGTCTTCCAAACCTTTAACCTTCTGCCCAGAACCTCGGCCCTGGACAACGTGGCCCTGCCGTTGGCCTACGGCCGTCTCCCCCGCCGGGAACGCCGCTCGAGGGCCGAAGCCGCCCTGGACGCCGTGGGTCTGGCCGAACGCGCCGACCACCAGCCCGCCCAGCTTTCCGGCGGCCAGCAGCAGCGGGTGGCCATCGCCCGGGCCCTGATCAATCAGCCCGACCTGATCCTGGCCGACGAACCGACCGGGGCCCTGGACACCAGGACCGGCCTGGAAATCATGGCCCTGTTCCAAAGACTCAACCAGGAGGGCATCACCATCATCGTCGTGACCCATGAGTCGGAAATCGCCCGCTTCGCCCGCCGCATTATCACTTTTCGGGACGGCCGGGTGATCAGCGACCAAACTTTGAGCGAAAGCCTCGACGCGGAAAAGGTGCTGATGGAAACGCCGCTCGAGGCGGAAACCGAGCATGAACTACCTTGACTCCCTCGGCGTGGCCCTGCGGGCTTTGCGGGTCAACGTCCTTCGCAGCGTGTTGACCACCCTGGGCATCATCATCGGCGTGGCCGCGGTGATCAGCATGGTTTCGATAGGGGCCGGCGCTCAGGCCCGGGTCGATGAAGTCATCGGCAGCCTGGGCTCCAACCTGATTATCATCCTTAACGGGACCACTACCACCGGCGGGGCCAGCCTGGGCAGCGGGGCGGTGCCCACGGTCACGGAAGACGACGCTTACGCCGTCCAAAACGAAGTCCCGGAGGTCCTGGCGGCCGCGCCCATGATTCGGGGCCCCGGCCAGGTGGTTTTCGGCAACCTCAATTGGTCCACCATCGTCTATGGCGTCACCGGCGAATACTTCGTGGCCCGGGAATGGTGGGTCTCGGAAGGCCGGATTTTTTCGCCCGAGGAAAATCGGGGCTCGGCCAAGGTGGCCCTGCTGGGCCGAACCGTGGTCGAAAACCTTTTCACCGACCCCGATCCCGTCGGCCGGATTATCCGCATCAACCGAACCCCTTTCGAAGTGGTCGGCGTTCTGGAAGATAAAGGCCAGACCCCGATGGGCACCGATCAGGACGATGTGGTCTTCGTCCCCCTGTCCACGGCCAGAAAAAGGCTGTTAGGCCAACAACACCTCGGCGGCCGCACCGTCGGCTCGGTGATGGTCAAGGCCCGGTCTTCGGAGTTGATCGACCAGGCCGAACAGCAGATTCGCGAGCTTCTCCGCCAACGCCACCGCCTCCGCCCCGGCCAGGACGACGATTTCCGCATCAGGAACTTGTCCCAAATCCTGGAAGCCAGGGCCGAATCATCCCGAACCATGACCTTCCTCCTGGCCGCCGTGGCCTCGGTCTCCCTGATCGTCGGCGGCATCGGCATCATGAACATCATGCTGGTCTCGGTCACGGAACGGACCAGGGAAATCGGCCTGCGCATGGCCGTGGGGGCCAGAAGCTCGGATATTCTCACCCAGTTCCTCATCGAAGCCGTGGCCCTGTCCCTCCTGGGCGGGCTGATCGGCATAATCATGGGTCTGGGCGGTTCAGCGGCCTTCGCCGCCGCCGCCCAATTACCCCTCGTGGTCGGCCTCCAGTCGGTCTTCCTGGCCTTCGGTTTTTCCGCCCTGGTCGGCGTGTTTTTCGGCTATTATCCCGCCCGGAAAGCTTCCCGGCTGGACCCGATCGAAGCCCTGCGCTACGAGTAATAACAAATTACATTGGATGGTCGGGTAGACGATGGTAGCGGCCGGCCCGCGCCCCCCACAAATCCGCTCGACTTGGCCTCAAGGTGTAATATCTTTTACCAGGAAACAGTCATCAAGGAGAAGGCGGTCCGGTGAATCGTCCGGGCTTACCTCTCGCGGGGGAAATTCCTATGACTTTCGATTTGACAGGTGGTCTTGTTTGGGTTACCAAGTCCAAATAATTGGAAGTTCAAACCTTGAGTAAACGAAAGTTGAGTTTGCCCGGTAATAAAAACGGTCGCCACAGTTTAAACCGAGTTTATCCCTTGGCCGCCGTGGTCGGCCAGGAGCCGATGAAAACGGCTTTGCTTTTATCGGCCGTGGACCCCGGGCTGGGCGGAGTCCTGTTGATCGGAGAAAAAGGCACGGCCAAGTCCACGGCGGCCCGGGCCTTGGCGGAGTTATTACCGGCCATTCCGGTGGTTCAGGGCTGTCCTTTTCACTGCGACCCCAAAAACCCGAAGGAATTTTGTCCCCATTGTCTTGAACTTTATTCGGCCAACGGGAATCCCCCGTCGGGGTTGAGCCCCGCGCCTTTTCTGACCCTGCCCTTGGGCCTGACCGAAGACCGGCTTATGGGGGGATTGGACCTGGAATTGGCGGTGGAAACCGGCCGGGCCGAACTCCAGCCCGGCCTGTTGGGCCAAGCCAACCGGGGAATATTGTACGTGGACGAAATCAATCTTCTGGAGCCCTATCTGGGGCACCTTTTATTGGATGCGACAGAATTCAGCCGAGTCCTGGTGGAGCGGGAAGGCCTTTCGGTCCGTCATCCGGCGCGGGTGGCCTTGATCGGGTCCATGAATCCGGAGGAAGGCCCCCTGGGACCGCAGTTGCTGGACCGGTTCGCCTTGGCCGTCCGGGTCAAGGGGGAGGACGATCCGGCGGCCAGGGCGGAGATCATCCGCCGCCGACTGGCTTATGAGGCCGACCCGGCGGACTTCCGGCGGTCCTGGGTGGAGGAAACCAAGGCTTGGCGTCGGCGGATAGTCGCGGCCCGCCGGCGGTTAACAGCCATACCCCTGACTCCCGCCGCCCGGCGGCTGATCACCGAATTGGTCCGCCAGGCGGGGACACAAGGCCATCGGGGCGAACTGGCCCTGGCTCGGGCGGCCCGGGCCAAGGCGGCCTGGGAGGGCCTGACCGAAGCCGGCGAGGGCCAAGTGGCGGCCCTGGCCGGTTTGGCTTTGGAATTTCGCCGGGTTCAGAAGAAAAACGGCCGCACCGTAAGCTCCACGGTCAAAAAAATTCTGCCTCAATCGGCCCAACATTTCGAGACTCCGTATATTCCCTCTTACTCGCCCCAAGTGTTCCAAGCTGTATCGGCAGGGGACGGCGGCTGCCCCGTCGAGGTTTTTCGGGTCTATGAACCAAACGAAGCCTTTGACCTTCTGACTCCGACCAGCCGACGAGAACAGGGACCGCGCCAAAGGTCGGGCCGGCGGTCGGCCCGGCAGTCTAAAGGTAACAGGGGGCGGTATTTCAGGTCGTCTCAGGAACGTCTGGGCCGGCCGGTGGCTTTGGACGCCACCTTGAGGGCCGCGGCCCCGTATCAGATCACCCGGCGTGGTCCGGATTCTCCGGCCCTGGTCGTCAGGCCACCGGATTTGCGGGAAAAGGTCTTTCGTCAAAAGACCGGCCGGTTGATCTTGTTCGTGGTGGACGCCAGCGGTTCGGTGGGCGGTTTCGACCGCATGGCCGAAGCCAAGGCGGCGGCCTTGGCCTTGTTGAGTGAAGCCTATCGGAAGCGGGATCGGGTCGGCCTGATTGCTTTTTACGGGCCGGGGGCCCAGGTCCTTTTGCCTCCGACCGACAGCGTGGAACTGGCCGGCAGGCTCCTGGAAGACCTGCCCACGGGCGGTAAAACCCCTTTGGCGGAAGCCTTGGTTAAAACCCACCAGTTGGTCCGGGTCGAGCTGGCCCGAGACCCCGGGCTGACGCCCTTGATCGTGCTCATGACCGACGGCCGGCCCAACGTCCCGTTGACTCCCGGCACCGATCCCTGGCGGGAAACCCTGAACCTGGCCTCCCACTTAAGACGGGACTCTAGACTCCGCTTTCTTCTGCTGGACACGGACAGCGGACATTATTCCGACTACACGCTCATGGGCTGCCTGGCGGAACGGCTGGAGGCGCCCCGGCTGACCCTGGAAGACCTCCGCCGCGGCCGCCTGGAAGCCTGGCTGGAACGACTGGAACAATAATGACCAACGGGAGAAATTTAAGAGAAACTTATCCCTTCCCCGCCTTGGTCGGCCAGGAGACCATGAAACTGGCCTTGATTTTAAACATCATCAATCCGGCCCTGGGCGGGGTCCTGATCCGCGGGGAGAAGGGCACGGCCAAGTCCACGGCGGTCAGAGGTCTGGCCGAGCTGTTGCCGGAAATCAAGGTGGTCAAGGGCTGCCGGTTCAGTTGCGATCCGGACGATCCGGAGGGATGGTGTAGCGAATGTGCTGCCGGCCCAAATTTGGAGGTGGAGACCCGCAAGGTCCGGGTGGTCGAACTGCCCATCGGGGCCACCGAAGACCGGGTTTTAGGGACTCTGGACCTCGAGGGTGCCCTGACTGAGGGCCGGCGACGTTTCGAAGCCGGCCTCCTGGCCGCCGCCCACCGGGGCATCCTGTACGTGGACGAAGTCAATCTGCTGGACGACCACCTGGTCGACGTCTTGCTGGACGCCGCAGCCATGGGGGTGAACATCGTGGAACGTGAGGGGATATCCTTCAGCCATCGGGCCAAGTTCACCCTGGTGGGAACCATGAATCCGGAGGAAGGCGAACTCAGGCCCCAGCTTTTGGACCGATTCGGGTTGTGCGTCAAGGTGGAGGGCTTAAGCGACCCGGCGGCGCGTCGGGAAATCGTCCTGCGGAGAATGGCCTTTGAGAGCGACCCGGAAGATTTTTCAGGCCGGTGGCGGCCGGCGGGCCGGGCATTAACCGACCGGATCGGCGCGGCCCGAGAGGCATTGAGACTGGTGGAAGTCCCGGAGGAGGCGCTCGGTCGAGCCGTGGACATTTGTTTGGCCTTGGGCGTGGACGGACACCGGGGGGACCTGACCGTGATCAAAACGGCTCTGACCCTGGCCGCCTTCGAGGGCCGGACCGGAATCGAGGCGGAAGAC
>Ga0209270_1003882_pt1 | contig 12132 bp, 14 predicted proteins | sample MTBAKSrepl1MetaG_FD_187456 | JGI IMG/M metagenome (GOLD analysis project Ga0209270, IMG submission 187456) | Enrichment culture microbial communities from Arthur Kill intertidal strait, New Jersey, USA, that are MTBE-degrading - MTBE-AKS1... | ecosystem: Environmental > Aquatic > Marine >...
GGGCATATCCTCCTAATCATTCATTAATAGTGCAGACTTGATCCTGTTTAACGTGCTGGGTTAGACGACTTTTAATCAGCTTGCTATCAGCCCCTCACATAACCAATCGAATGGCTATGAAAATCAATAACGCCATTAAACCGCTTAGATATATCCAACGAATATAGATTCGCCGATTTGCTGTTCTCGAGTCTAACAATTTACTCGTTGAATATAAAATAACCGCATCCATTAGTAAAATGGGAAACAGGTAAATCCAATCTAACCAGCCCAACAAAAAAGGCAAAGCGCTTATAATAATCACCAACAAGAAAACCGCTCCACTGATTTTCAGTGCGTTTTCGCTACCAAACATCACCGCTAAGGAACGTGAACCTGCTTGACGATCTCCTTCAACATCAATAGCGTCTGCCGCAATTTCTTCTCCCAAATTTATAAGCAACACCATAATCGCGAAAGACCAAACTAGTTTTTCAAATGGTTTGCCTATCACTATGCCACCAAAAATAAAAGTCATACCAACCGAAAAACTAACCATCAGATTGCCAATAATACCAGCCTTTTTGAAGCGCCAATTATAAAAAAAACCTACTACCCACGCTAAAATAATTACTGCCAAAGCCTCTAGGCTAATCAGAGAACTTGTGATGAATCCAAGCATTGTAACTACGATGGAGAGTAAAACAACATCCCGCTTAGTGACAAGACCTGCCGGAAGTGGTCTTTCCGGTGCATTTATTTTGTCACTTTCAATATCGAAATAGTCATTCAGAATAAGAGAGGTAGCCGAAATAAAGAAGACACTTAAAAAGCCTGATGCAACCTGCGCAGCCGTAGGAAATTTGCCTAACGCCAGCAATTCCCCCAGTACTACACATACTCCTGCTGTAAACGGCAACTCAAAACGGAATAAGCGAAACAGGCCGATTATCTTTTTATTAAACAAAAACATTTCCTTTCGCGAATCAATGAATATTTTCGCCTAATACACCTGACTCTATTTCTTTTGCTTAATCATTACCCATACCTCAAACTATGAATAATTTCTCTTAAGCCCGGTCTTTTTCCGTACATCAGCATATACGCCCTAAAAATCTTTATAGAAAGGAATAGACCCAGGATAATGGAAAGCACTAATACCCCGATACTGGTCATGATTTGCCATAACGGGATATCTGATACTGCCATCCTCAACATGGTTTCAACAGGTGCGGTGACGGGGAATATCGTAAGCACAACCCAAATATAACTGTTCGGGAAGTTAATAAGTAATCCGGAAAACCAGAGCGGTACAAATAGCCAAAGAGTATAGAACCCGGCTATTTGGTTTCCCTCTCTGACACCGGGGCTAATAGCACCGACAGTAATTGAGAGAACAGCAAATAGCAGATAACCCAAAATGAAATAAACAATTCCCAGGATAACGAAGTTGGCCGGTATCTGAATTTCACTCAAGAATCCGCCAAAAGTTGATGAAGCCAGGTCTAATAATAGCGGTGCCGAGATCAACCATACCAATACCTGCAGCAGCCCGGCGACCCCCAATGCCAAAACTTTACTGATGAGCAATTGGCGAACGGAAACTGAAGAAAATAATACTTCGATGAGATGACTCTCTTTTTCCTCGCCTAATCCGGTAATTAAGGAAGTAGCGCCGAACAGGAGGGCAAAACTCAGCAGAAGGGAGAAAACGGCAGGAATAATAATATTGCCGGCATTACTTTGTTTAAATTCTTTACCTCCCTCTTCAGCAACCCGCGTGACCTTTAGGTTTAAAGGGGAAGAGATCAAAGCAACCATATTCGGCGGCACCTTGTCTTTCAGAAGATTCCCAGTGATGAAGCTCTTGATTATGGCGATTGTAGCCGGAGGTGTAGTGAGTTCTTTTTCAAGAGTGTATCGATGAATGGTCCCCGAGGATGTGTAATCGGACGGGATGATGAAATATTCCTCAATATCTTTTTTAATTAGAGCCTGGTTGGCATCCTTTTTCGATTCAAAAGAAACTAGTTTGATTGGCCCCTGTTCAATGTGCTCGTTAAATATCCCGACTTCATCCACATATCCGATGGTTTTTATTTCATCTGTTTTAGGCTTGGACACATTCGTTGCCAGTTTGTAAGCTCCAATTCCTAATAAAACTAATGTCGGCACACTAAAAGTCAGAATGATAAATCCGACCTTTTTAATTGTGCATAGAAATTCATGTTTGAATAACAGATAGGATTTATTCATAATTTGCTCCCGCCAGATGTAGAAATATGTTATTTAAGGATGGTGTTGTGATTTCAAAGCGGTTAATAATCAATCCGAGATCCCGCAATTGATCCAAAATCATTTGTGGTGTTGTTTCCGGCGCCAGCACCAATTCAACACCGTCTTTGTTGAACTTCTTCTTAATTACGCCGGGCAAATCACCGATTTCTCCCTCAACATTTACCTGAACCGAGTGTTCTTTGTATCTTGATTTAATCTCCTTCAAATCACCGTAAAGAACTTCGCTGCCATTGTTTATCATCAGCACCCGGTCACAAAGCTCCTCAACTTCGTTCATCTGGTGGGTGCTTAGAATAACGGCTTTTCCTTCATCCCTTAAGTTGCCGATTATTCTCCTCATAGTATCTGTATTTACAGGATCGAGGCCGGTGAAAGGTTCATCCATAATGAGCAACTCCGGATCGTGGATGATGGTAACGATAAACTGGATAATTTGGGCCATGCCTTTGCTCATCTCTTTTATCTTTTTAGTTCTACTATCGAGCATGCCGGTTTGTTCGAGTAATTCATTCGCTTTTCTTTTAGCCAGAGTTTTATCCATTCCTTTTAAGGAGGCAAGGTAAAGAATAACGTCAATAGCGGCTAAATTATCATACAATCCCTTCTCTTCAGGCAGGTAACCGATTAGATTTTTGGTGGCTTCATTCATCCGATGACCGAAAATCTCCACTTCACCGGAATCTGGTTTCATAAAATCCAAAATAACTTTTATTGTGCTGCTTTTACCTGCACCATTGGGCCCGATAAGACCCAGGATCTCTCCGCAATCGAGGGAAAAGGTTAAATCCTCCACTGCTGTCTTGCCGTCGTATGATTTATACAAGTGTTGTACTGCAAGTACTGTCATATAATAGGCTCCTTTTCAATTGAATTAAGTGTATATGAAGAAGAAAGTGTTGTGAAGTTAAAACCGGATGACAATTAATCTGGAGAGTGAGGAGGGAGAAGTGAGAAGAGATGAGGGGGAGGGAAATTCAAAATGAAAAATGCAAAATGAAAAAGATACATGATCCATTGCAAGTGAAAATTGAAATTTTAAAATGCAAAATTAAAATACATATGATAAAGGGTACAAGATAGAAATATGTGAAGATTGTAGACCTGACCCTGTCTCTTGTCTGCCTGGATGCGTTAGTTGGGCTGACAAGTGCAAGCGTTTCCTATGCTAAGAATGCAGCGATTGCAGCTATAGCTCCGACGCAGATTATACCGAAACCGAAGACGTAGTCCAAGAGAACACTGCGCTTCCCGTACCGAACAGAGAGAGGCTTCGCACGCAGCCAATAGGCACCCAATGCCAGGGAGTAGACGGCAAGGGCAACGTACACGTAGTTTCCTACCGAACTCGACGCGGACATCGCGATCCTTATAGCAAGAGTAATTGATAGACCTACGATGGCGCCGAAGAACACGTAGAATAGCGGATGGTCGAAATCGATGACTTCCCGCAGTAGATCCTCTTCCTTGATATGAGGAGTACCGGACAATAGTGCCGTACGAAACGCCTCAAAGTTCTCGAGACCATTAATGTAAACAATCCGGCCTCCTTTTAGATTGATCTTGATCTCCCGAATGCCGCCAGCTGTTGTCCGCTTGGTTCGCACGCTTTCCACCGAGCCAAGAGCAAACTCCTCATTGGATTGCTCGTCACTACGCAACAAGATGTTATCCGAGACCATCCAACTCGTTTTAGTAAACCGCTTGAATCCCGAGGCAAGTGCTATGTGGGAGACAAGGAGAACCAGCGCTAATGCGAGTATAAGAAGAATAGACACAAGCACATTTGTAAGTATTAGGTCGATTGCAAACACAGCGGTCACTACGACGATGCTCACCGAAAGTCTATCGAACGCTGCCATGCGTCGCGCAATCTCACTTTTTGAGACTCTAAATTCCCTATTGTCACAGACTGGAACTTGATGCACTCGCAGATTCACCCTTCATTCCGAACTCACCCCAGGGCTTGACCTCAGGGGTCTTGAAGCGATTTGCCAACACTGCAATAAACGGAATCATTAAAATATTACCAACCAGGAACATTGCGGTAAAAGGACCAAAATCAAGACCGGATTGCATTCCCACGCTAGTCTTGATAAACAGCACATTAAAGATGCCATTGTTAATAGTATGCGCCACAAAGGAACCCCAGAGGCTATCGGTTCTGTAGTAAAAATATCCATATACAACTCCGGAGATCAGTGTCCCAAGCAATAAACCAAAAGCTTCGAAGGCCACCTCGCCAACCGTAGCCTGCCCATCAAGCAGATGTCTTAGAGGCCAACTCAAATGCCATGTAGCAAATAAACCAGCCTGAAGAAAAATCGCGCCCCATTTGGAAAAGCGAACTAGAAAATGGCGAATCATAATCCCTCTAAAGAGGCCTTCTTCCATTGCTGAGTTCACGAGATTAGCAAACAAAAGCCAGATTCCAAAGAACAGTCCACCCGACATGCCGGTCTTTGGGTCAACAGCCGAAAAGACAAACGTGGCTTCCACACCAGACGCTTTCAATATTAAGAGCTGGGAGATAAATGCGATCGCGTACAGGATACCAAAACCAACGAAGGCAATAAAAAGGACTTTACCAAGGTTTTGGGCATGAAAGCCAATATCTCTCAATTTTCTCCTACAAATCCACAAATAAGCAGCTACGAGGATAAATCCAAGCAACTTGGTCATGATTGCTTCCCCAATGAGTTCATCTAAACGAAATACAAAACTATCGAAGAATTTGATCACGCAAGCAAGAAAGAAGAGAGTGAGTATGACGATAATGGGGTGCTTCAATGAAAAGGCAAGGAGCCCATTCGTTTTGCTAGAGGTTGACCTTATGTCTGACATGGCTTATCCTCCTATTCAATTTATCAATGTCTAATAATTCAATCCAACATGCATTTAAGCCGCAAGCGGGTTTTTCCCACGGGTCAGCTTAAAACAAGTGTTAGCCGATCTCTTTTTCAAAAATGAGGATATACCTCCAGAAAAGAAGTTTCTTAATTCGATATGTCCCAAAAACGGAATCTGCAATTTGCTTTACCTCTTTAAAGGATGGATGGCTATCGTATTGAGCATGAGCCTCCCACGCATCCTTTTCTTCTTTAGATTGCCCTATGTTTCCTGTATGAATCAACATCATAATAGGATTAAGCACTACCGAGAGCAGCGAATACCATGCATCGACAATACTACTACTTCTCAAAATATCAAGAACTATGAATCTCCCTCCTACAACCATTGATTCTTTCACTTTACTGAATATTTCAGCTACGTCAGTGTGGTGCAATGTAGCTATTAAGATGATGGTTGTATACGTATTTTTATGCTCTTGCAGAAACGATTCTGCACTAGTAGCTAGATAGGTTATTCCTGAACCCGGATTTCTTTTCTTTGCTTCTTCAATCATTTGTTCTGAAACATCAATACCAGTAACTTCGGTGCATTTACCAATCATTATATTAGTAAACTCTCCGGTGCCACATCCTATGTCCAGTCCTTTGCCTTTTTCGCGGGGCATATTCTTTAATATGAGGTTATGGTAGTGTTGATTGTGATCCCAGGTATTAGGCAAAGAGGCAATTCTATCGAATGTATCTATTACATTTTTATCAGTACCATTATTCATTGACTTATCCTTCTTGTGCGCGAAGCATCTTGACCCCGTACAGGATAGCACCAATTGCAAATGCCAAGAAATAGAAGTCCATATAAAACATAGCACCAATTCTGCCACTAATAAGATCCTCTGCAATGAGAACTGTCATCGCGTGGAGATAGACGGCAGCAATCACCAACACCAAAACGGGCCCCCAATTCCTTCGACGCAAGATGCCATAAGCAGCAAAGAGCTGCGGCAATATCGTAAACGGTATATCCGCAAAAGCGTAAGCACGTGTCCTGGCAATATCTAGAGTCGGTGAGTGTTTCCCAAGAACAAGCACAACGAAGTACATGACTGTGGTACTGATAGCGTTGAATAGCAGGAAGGCTACAAGTGTATTGTCTGTTAGTTTACTCCTGACACTTGTCTTCACTTCGTCTTCTCCATTACATTCAGGTAAATAATAATCATACAGTCTGTATAATTATATAAACACAGACTACTTCCTCCTATATAAGACACTGAGAATATCTTCTTACTCGCTTGTTAAAAGCGAAGACCTAACTCCTCCCTATTGCTTCCGAACAAACATCTCTTGGATTCGCCATAGGTACACCACTAAAACTACCGCTATTGCTACCGCCATAACTTGTGGTAAAACTATTTCAATAGCATAAGGTGGACCACCCTGTATTACATCCACAAAAATCTCTACTGATGCGTAAATATAGAATCCTGCCACAAACTGCGCCGCTATATATCCATAGCGCCTCATCCTCACCAATCCTATAGCAGCTATCATTGAAGCTGGTGCATTAACCAGAATATCCGTAATGGGAAATCGGTAATCCACACCCTTTGGAAATTGAAGCAAAAATCCTTCTCCCCACATAAACAATGAGCCAAAGAAAGCAAACAGGCTAAACAAGAAAAGCAGAATTGCCAGTATTTTGACAGGGATTAGAACTCTGACTTGCTGTCCAGTCATATTTCACCTCAATGTTTCATTCCAGAAACCATTGGAGAGTGCCCAGCTTGGCTTATATTAAACCAAAGATAGTAATAATTGCTACATAAGACATTGAGCGTATCTTCTTGCTTGCTTGTCAATAGTGAAGATCTGACTCTGTTTCTTTTAGCATAATATCTTGACAAAAGATTTGTGGGAAGATACAGCATAAACTCCGCTATCTTTAATTACCAGGGAATCTTAATTGTGTATAAGGGGACATGGTGCTGCGCACCGTAAACATCAGTATCCCCCACATTGCCAGAAGGTACTTGCCGTGGAATAGTTATCTTTATCGCCCGGCCTTGGTCAAAATTAGTAATCTCTGCTTCGTCTTCATCATGTAAGTGATATAAATCTGCAATTAATTTCTTGCTTATAACGCCGGATTTTTTCACCTTTTCATAATTTGCGGGAGTATCAATAAATATATCCATCGTGAGAAGAAAAGGCTTGGCATTCTTGCAACGAATTATTGTCGCTATCTTTTCAATATCCATCATTTTTGGCATTTTTAACCTTCGCTTTCCTGATCACACCTCTTTAATGCTAATAGGAAACAATTCAGTTGGGCTATCGACTTCTAAAAGATGATAAATATTAAATTCAAAAACTTCTCCCACGGAAATACTCTCAGGAGAATAAAGTACTGCCACATTACCAGCGTTTGCTTTACATCCAGGATAGTCAATGTGCATTATTGCATGCCCTACCTGCGCGCATATAGAATCAGCTGTTTCTTGGGTTCTAGCAACAACCTCAGCTACAATCCCCAATTCAAAGGGCTTTGCATCTTTTACATACTCCAGGTCCTCTAGCACACCATTTTTACCGTAAATATGGAATAAAAGCCGGTAATCACTTTCAGGAATCTGCGAAAATAGTGCTTTGACATTTTCTCTCACCAAAGCCAGTACATTTTCCATCTGACTGACCATAATAGGATCTCTTACACCGGCAATAAATATGGTACGGTAGCCTACTTTCTTAGCTCCTTCTAGTTTTATCGTATAAGCATTTTCTAGAAGCTTTGTCCCGCTCACCTTGGTAATACCATCTTTTTCCTGTTCAAATACTGTTTCTCTTAAATCCAAGACTCCCCTGGGAAGCTCTGCCTTCAAAGGGTCTTTTTCTTCATAGAGAGAATGATCGGCTACAGACTTAGGAGTACATTTTCTTTTCTTATTCATGGGTTCCACCAAGAAATAATCCTTTCTTATGGTACCCAAAATTACGTCAAAACCTGAAGGTGGCTCCGCAGCCATGCACCCGCATTCAAGTATTTTTCCCATATGAAGAGCCAAAGCCCTATCATAGCCTTTCATTATAGGAATAGCCGCCATTATCGCAGGATCATACGCCCGGCCGGCGATTACCACATCCGGATTTGACTTCATAGCTTCAATAAATGGTTCCGGACCCATTTGCGCAACAATATTCGTACTTTTATCTATCTCTTCAAGAGTTAATGCCTTGCCTGATTCAAATGTTTTTATTTTTCCGTCCTTAAACGACTTTTTTAATATATCTCTATCGATATCGCCTTCAATTCGGGCTAATTTAAAATGAATCTCCTTCTCATTCGCAATCTCTTTTATGATGTCAATTGTCCAGTCCAGGGTTGATTTGGTTCCCGGTCCTGTAGCTGATCCTACTAGCAACGGAATCTTCTTTCTTTGCCGAGCTAGCAATAATAGTTCCAGGTCTCTTTTTACAGCATCTTTTCCTAAAGTTGAAACTCCTTTGCCCAGATAATATGGACCAGGATCAGTAGAACCCGCATCAATAGCTATGACGTGCGGATCTCGTTTCAACCCCTCTTCAAATGAATCTTCGAGAAAACCACTCCCAATACTGCCTGAAGGAGTTAGCACTTTTATCTCTTCCATAACAACACCCAAACATATTATTTTCTTTTTTACATTTCAACGTCTCGCCAAGCAAAAAAATCAAGAATTAAACTTTAGTACTATCAATTCTATGCCTTGGCGGGATTTCCTGTAACACGCTCTATCGCGTCAGCAGGCGAAGAGCCAATACAAAGTAGTCATTGGTGGGTAATCGCCGCCACGACACGTTCGGACAGACCCGCATATCGAGGCTTTACAGTCTTCTTGCTCGCTCATCAAAAGTGTATATCTGACCCCTGAATTGTTGGCAAATAATATGTTTAATATTAAACTGTACTTCCTTATTCATACTATGATGACTTATTATAGATTACAGGCATTTTACCTTTCCACTTGTTCCAGATTTCATCGTCGGTAACCAGATCAGCCATAAAGTGTCCAACATTTATTCGGCTGGTCTTACCCGAATTAAAAATGGCGCTTCTGGTAGGAGAAGGACACACCTCATATTCACTAACTTTATCCTCATTGATCAAGGTGTCCGGGCGAACTGCAACCCACTCAATATCACTGTCTTTTTGGCCAATATTTATTCTAAGGTAGTCAGCTGCTTTTTCATTGTCTGCTTGCGGAGGTAATAATATACAAATAAGAGCGATAGCACATTTTTCACCAAATAAAACCGGTTCATCGAGGTCACGATTTCTGTTGCCGGCTGTGTTCATAAACACAAATTTTGTCTTCTTATTAGATTTATTAGCTTTGATGGCTTTGCATAATTTGCGTGTGGCATCTGTTACAAGCTTACGCGGGGGGCCGAAAATACCTTTTATAGACACATTGTGGCCCAGGCATGAAAGCACTGCGTTACAGCCGTTGACGTAACAGGCCCTTTCTTCGTCACTAAGTTCTAGGATGCTTGCGTGAATTATGGACAGTTGAGCGTGATTCTTGATGACTTTTGGTAGTCTATCCGGTGATCGAACAATCACTTTGACATTTTGACCGAGGTTTAGCAGTTTTTCTACCAGCAACCGCCCAGTCGCACCACTTGCTCCAACTACAAGAATCATTATCTTTCTCCCCCCTTTTTTTTAAGATGATAACGCCTACAGGATAAGCGGCAGTAGTTGCCCGCTACTTGTCTTCCACTGCTTCTCGCACTAGCCCGCGATAGACCGTGTCTTCTGCTCCATCACGCTGTTAGCGCACTCGGCCACTTAGAAGCTAGCGCTAGCGTTCGCAACGCGGCAGTCGATCTTTGCGGCCATTGCAACACAGAGATGACACTCACCATGCAGCTCGCAGTCCTTGGGACACGGGCATTCGTCGTAGCCGCGCTCGACCGGACTCCCCAGGCGCACCTTGCGATATGTCATCGAGATGAGCCATGGCGATCTCACGCCGGTTGTCCCGCGTAGATGAATTTCTCTCCCGTCTGCCCAGGACTGCCTCCGATCCGATGCTGTTAACATTGTTTATATTGATCCGTATAATAACTCAAATACTGTTATTATTGCCACATAAGACATTAAGTATATCTTCTTACGCGCTTGTCAAAAGTGAAGACCTTACCCTGTTTTATTTTTTAGTAAATCCACGGAAACAACCGATACCGCACGCGTCGCGCATATTCCTTATACCCTGGCAACTCTTCCTGCAGCGTTCGGTCTTCCAGCGCGGTTCTGATCACCGCTATGACCAGCGCTACAGCTGCCGGAATGAGTGTCCACAAGGAGCCTAAGGCCAGCACAATGCCCAACAGTGGCAGAATCGATCAAGATTAAGCCGAGCACGATGAGCCATAGCGGGAATACGGGTGACCAGCCAAAGCGGTGGTCCAGCCCTACTACAATAACTAGTGGGAAGCTTACACTCAGTGCCATCAGCGGGGCAAGCACTTTATCCCATGCTTTCGCTTCTTGGACCTTCTCCATATTTTGTCGTTCTGCCGTCAATCCCGGATGCCGCTGTTCCGCCAAAATACGCCCTCCCACACCAGCAGCAACAATTAACAGGGAATAGACCCATGCTTGCCACCAACCGAAATCTCCTCCGCACACCAATAGAACCAGTGGTATGGAGAGATACACCACAATCAAACCGATCCACTGGCGAGGTGAAACTGTTTCAACCGCCTTTTGACCAAGAGCTTTGGATTTCATTGTTTTCCTCCGAAGCGCGAGCATTCAGGAATTCATCATACTGCTTTTTGAATTCACCGTAAACAATTCCGACCTTGCTTACCACTAAGTCCCATCCCTCAATTATACGCCCAACCTCTCTGACCTTCCCGGCAGGTCATGGCCTCCGCACGGCTATGCCAGACCCACTAACAGGAACGCTAGCCCGTACGTCCTGACCACGCGTTTGAAAAGTTCAGCGAACCATTCCAGAGCGATGGTGACACAACAATCCCTCGGACAAGTCGACCTAGGTCCACTGGGAGGTCCACGCCCCTGTTTGGCAACGGCACATAATCGTCCGGCGAAGTGCCCTCGGAGGACAGCGGCGTGACTCGGTAGCAGATGAGGTGCAACTCTCTCTTAGTCATACCAATCGCCAATACCAGCCCAGCATGCATTCAGCAATCGAATTGATCTGCCAAATGCACGCACTCTGTGTGCTATCAGCTCCGTCTTCTCCATTCCGCCTTGCACATAGAGAGACTCTCCGATTTCTCGAATCTCCTCTAGGACGGAAGGTGCCATCCTTATGCCGCGAAGCTCCCGGATCTTCCCTCCATACCCGCTATTTGTTGTTGGCTCTGAGAGCAAGTCATAGAGCCTCCTAGCTATCTGTTCGTCCTCTTCTGGCAATGGTTCTTCCGCTCTTTTGCGCAGACGTGTCTCCGATCGAAGTTCTTCTTCGGTCCCAATCCAAACCACCGGTTTCCCAAGTGCGTGACCCGTCACAATAGTGCCATCGTTTCTTCTTTTCTCTCCAATCACCTCACCGTCATCATCATATGCATACTTCCTTCCAAACAGTTTGTTAAGAATTCCCACTTATCAATCGTCTCCTTTTCCGCCCAACAACGATTATACAGTCTGTATAATTATATAAATACAGACTATTTCCTTCTGTATAAGACATCGAGTGTGTCTTCTTGCTCGCTCGTCAAACACTTCTTCTGCCAGCAGTTTTCGTGCCCACGCCTGTCTTTAAGCCTGCCAGCTTATACAGACTGTATAAGCCCGGATCAGAGCGCATCAATCGGGCTTTGAACACCACGGCCTCCTTTGCTCAGCACGTGCGTGTAAATCATGGTCGTGCTGACGTCTTTATGTCCCAGGAGTTCCTGGATGGTTCGGATATCATAGCCCGCTTCTAGCAGATGTGTTGCGAACGAATGACGAAATGTGTGACACCCAACATGCTTAACTACACCTGCCTTG
>Ga0209270_1003884_pt1 | contig 12125 bp, 9 predicted proteins | sample MTBAKSrepl1MetaG_FD_187456 | JGI IMG/M metagenome (GOLD analysis project Ga0209270, IMG submission 187456) | Enrichment culture microbial communities from Arthur Kill intertidal strait, New Jersey, USA, that are MTBE-degrading - MTBE-AKS1... | ecosystem: Environmental > Aquatic > Marine >...
AACTTTGCGGCTTGGCGAGAAAAAAATCTCTCACGCAAAGGCGCCAAGGACGCCAAGAAAAGCCTTGTTTATAAAAAGAACTTCTTTGTGAACTTGGCAAAAGGAAAAAATCTCGCACGCAGAGGCGCGGAGGACGCAGAGAAAAACCTGAATTAAAAAAGAACTTCTTTGCGAACTTTGCGGCTTGGCGAGAGAAAAGTGTTTTCGCCCCAGGTGCTATAATGCAAGTAGAGGCCGATATGAACAAAAAACGAGTCTTTTCCATTCTACTTTTAACGCTCATGGCGTTTTCTTTCCTCCCCATGGGGATACGTCCCGCGCAGGCGCAGTCAGAGCAGCCGGTGGTGGTCAGCATGACCCTCAACGGCGCGCTCACGCCGGTCTGGAAAACCTATCTGCAGCGCGGCATCGACCAGGCCGAAGCCGCCGACGCGGACCTGATCGTCATCCAGTTGAACACGCCCGGCGGTTCGATCACGCTGATGAACGACCTCGTACAGCAGATCCTGTCCAGCCCGGTGCCGGTGGCGGTCTTCGTCGCCCCTGAGGGCGCTATGGCGGCTTCCGCGGGAACACTGCTGGTGCTGGCGGGCGACATTGCCGCCATGAGCCCCGGTTCGGCCATCGGCGCGGCCAGTCCGGTGGGCATGCAGGGGGAAGACATCGAGACCACAGAGGTGCTGAAGACCAAGGAGATCCTCAAGGCCAGCGTTCGCTCCATGGCCGAAAGGCGCGGAGAAGATGCCGTGAACCTGGCCGAGGAAGCCATCGATAACGCCAAGGCGGCATCCGCGCAGGAAGCGCTCAACGTGAACCTGATCGATTACATTGCCAAAGACATGGACGACCTGCTGGCGCAGCTGGACGGGCAGACCCTCACCATGGACGGAAAAGACGTCAAGCTGCATACCGCATCCGCGCAGGTGCAAACCGTGCCTGCCAACATCCTCGAAAGGGTGCTCGGCACCCTGACCGATCCAAACATCGTTTTTGTGCTGCTCTCGCTGGGCGTGCAGGCAATTCTGATCGAACTGTCCAGTCCGGGCGGTTGGGTGGCCGGATTCTTCGGGGTCATATTTCTTGCCCTGGCAATCTACGGATTGGGCATTCTGCCGGTCAACCTGTTCGGACTGATCTTCATGGTGGCTTCATTTGTTTTGTTCATATTGGATATCAAAGCGCCCACGCACGGCGCGCTCACCCTGGCGGGGACGGGCTCGTTCATCGCCGGGGCGTTGATCCTGTTTAACTCGGCCAAAGTGCCGGTGTATACCAACGTATCCGTGCCGCTGGTGATCGGCATGGGCGTCTTCTTGGGCGCGACCTTCTTCGCGGTGGTGTTGATCGCGGTGAAGGCCATGAAAACCCCCGTCCATACCGGGCGCGAATCGATGACGGGGCGCTCAGGCATCGCCGTGACGGATATCAACCCGAGCGGTATCGCGCAGGTGGCGGGCGAACAGTGGTCCGCGAAGCTGGAGGAGGGAGCCGCTGCGGTCACGTCCGGTGAGCGGGTGGAGGTTGTCCGCACGGAGGGGGTGAAGGTGGTGGTGAGGAAGGGGTAGGAAGTTGTTTGAAGATGTGCAGTCGATGACCGAAACTATGGATTTCTTTTTTGGTAAAACATGAGTATTAGATTTGAATGAGAAAGAAGCTTTAGTAATAACACAAATCAAAAAGCCCTTATTGATTATTTCTCAATAAGGGTAATATTATTAAAAATGAAAGGGGTCAATAAAAAATGAAGAATTATATTTTTCTTGACAATTGGGTATATTCAAAACTAACCAATCCTGAATTTGAACGATCTTTGACAGCGTTCATTAATCAAAATGATTTCACAATAATTTTTACTATTGTATCCGCAGCTGAGTTGTTCAATCCTAATTGGACAGAATCAGGTGATAAAGATCGAGTGGAAAGAACAGCTTGCTTTTTCAACAGTGTGCCTTGTGAAATAATTGATGCGGCGAAAATTCAAGCAACAGAATTAACAAATTACCTTTCTCCGCTAGATGAATTACCTGTAAATTTAGAATTATGGAAGCTACATCCATATTTGCGTTCAAAAGCGTTTCTTAATGTTTTTCGTCACCAATCTCTTCCTAATGATCTTGAACCGATGGAAAGTTGGAGTAAAAAATATCAATCCGATAAAGATAATTGGTTTGCAACCAAAGATCATATTATTGCTGATGCTATTACAAATGGAAACCTTCGAATAGATCAGGATGGTAATTTTATTGATTTGGATGAAATAAAACAGCGATTTCTATTTTCGCTTGATTTAAGATTAGCTGACCCTGATGCAATTAGTACAATTTTACAAAAACTCAATGAAAGAGCCGATCAAAAAATACCTTTTAAACTAACATCTGCTCGAGTTTGGTCATTATGTTTCTGGTACTTATATATTGAAATTGATAATGCGAATAAAATAAAAATCAATCCTTCTGACTTTGGTGACTTATACCAATTAAGTCTTTTACCTTATTGTTCTGCATTTACCCTTGATGGATCAATGTATAGATTAATACAAAGAACGCGAGATTTCACTGTACCAACAACTTGTGATTTAATAAAATCTAAAGAACTAGAAGAAATTTTAAAAAAGTATTAATCTTCTCTTTGCTCGTGGGTAATTTGCTTGTATCACTACAGAAAAACTTTACACCTTCAAGAATTGAATATTATTTCGCTAGATCTACTGTACGAGTAAATAAGTTCGTAGGGGGGGTTCCGTTTTTGAACCCACCAAAACATAATTCTAGATGATATAAAATAATGTTATGTCGCAATATCGACGGTATTATGAAGAGGGTGGAACCTATTTCTTTACTGTGGTGACTTATCGCAGGCTCCCTTTTTTGACGGATCCTCACTCCAGAAAGCTTTTACATATGGCATGGCAAGAGACCCAAAAGCGAAGGCCTTTTGAAACCATTGCAGTATGTTTGCTTCCGGATCATCTGCATTGCCTATGGAAATTGCCAGAGGGGGATGCGGATTATTCGACTCGTTGGAAGGAAATCAAACGCGCCTTCACCAAGAGTTATCTCCTACATATTGGACCGGGTGAGGAACGAAACCTCTCCAGGCAAAAACAAGGTGAAGCGGCAATTTGGCAAAGAGGTTTTGGGAGCATTTTATCGATAGTGAGACCGATTTTGAAAATCATCTGGACTACATCCATTTCAACCCGGTGAAACATGAATATGTTTCTCGACCTGGTGATTGGCCTTGGTCCAGTTTTAAACGATTCGTAAAAGAGGGAATATATGAACCTGAATGGGCAGGTGGAGACGATGGCAGAGTTCAGGGATTTTGTTTTGAATGAGTTTTTGGGATTGAGGCTGTCCCAAAAGAAAAGGGCAGCCTCAAAAAATTAATATAATAAGGGGATGAAAAGACAAATATTCAAACCCTACGAACAAAACCAACCGATGTTATTGCCACCCAGCGTGGATGAAATGATCCCGGAGACACATATCGTAAGAGTAGTCAACAAAATGATCGGGGAAATCGATAAACGGATATTGGAAAAACAGTACAAAGGGGGAGGAACAAGCGCGTACGATCCAGAAATGTTATTGAAGGTGATTGTATATGCTTACACCCAACGGGTGTTTTCATCGCGAAGGATAGCCAAAGAATTGAGAGAGAACATCAATTATATGTGGCTGAGTGGGATGAATCGTCCAGATCACCGAACGATCAACCGATTCAGGGGGAAAGTGATGAAAGCAGTGATCAATGAAGTATTTTATGGGGTAATCGAGCAGTTGATGGAACAGGGATACGTGAATCTGGAAAGCTACTTTGTGGATGGGACAAAGATCGAAGCCAATGCCAATCGATATACGTTTGTATGGCGAAAAAGCACAGAGAAGAACAAAGCCAAGCTGCAGGAAAAAGTGAAGCAGTTGCTGGATGAAATAGATGAAATAGAAGAGGCCGAGGAGGGCCAATACGGGGATGCCGACTTGGAGGAAGTCGGGGAAGGCAAAGAAATCGATGTTGAGAAACTGAAGGAAGCAGCGCGAAAGATCAACGAACGCTTGAGACAACAAACAGAAGAACAAGAAGACAAAGAACTCAAAAAAGCCAAAAAGAAGCTTGAGAGTGATTTCATTCCACGGATGGAAAAATATAAATGGCATGAAAAGGTCTTTGAAGGACGCAACAATTTTTGTAAGACCGATACAGATGCCACCTTCATGAGAATGAAAGAAGACCATATGCGTAATGGGCAACTCAAACCGGGATATAACATACAAATGGGGACACAAAATCAATTCATATTGGGTTTTAGCCTGCATCGCAGGGCGGGAGATACCAGTTGTCTGAAAGAACATCTTGAAAAACTCAAAGCCTGGCTGGGGGAATATCCTGAAAGCTTGGTTGCAGATGCAGGCTATGGAAGCGAAGAAAACTACAGCTACATGGAAGAAAAGAAGATCATTGCTTATGTAAAAGATAACCGTTTTCATTACGAGCAAAAACGCAACTACAAGAAGAAATATCCTTATCGTGCAGAGAACTTCCCATACGATCCTGAAGCCGACGAATATGAATGCCCGCAAAAGAAACGATTGCGGTATGTAGAAACAAAACCATATCGAAGCGAGAATGGTTACGTTTCAGAACGACGTGTCTATGAGTGCGAGGACTGTTCTCAGTGTCCGGTAAAGGCAGAGTGTACGCGCGCGAAAAATAATCGGCAGATACAGATCGGCCTGGAGTTAAAAAGGCTCAGAAATAATGCCCGTGATAATTTACTTTCTCCTCAAGGTTTGCTGATGCGATCCCGGCGTCCTATTGAAGTGGAGGCTGTTTTTGGCCGTCTTAAGCAAGATTGGGGTTTCAGGCGATTCCTCTTAAGGGGATTAGATAAAGTAACCACAGAATGGGGGATTCTTTGTATCGCTCATAACATAACAAAAGCAGCGGTCGTCTGATCGCTGCTTTTTTCTTCTTTTTTACTCTCTGAAACTGACTTTTTAGCCAGCCTCCTACATGCTTTAATCTAAACAGGGAATCCATTACTATTACGGATTCCCTGTTCTTTGTTAATTCATACGGGTGGTTAATCACCCAGCCTGAACTGCGCCACGATCTGACCGAGTGAGTCGGCCATCTGTGAAAGGGACGCGGCAGCCTGGGTCACTTCGGCGATCTGGGCGCTCATCTCTTCCGTGCTGGCGCTCACTTCCTCCACCTCGGCGCTGTTCTCCTCGCTGGCGCTGGCGATCAATCCGATGGCCTCAGACACCTCACCGGACGTGGCGGCCATCTCTTCGGTAGCGGCCGTGTTTTGTTCGACGATCTGCGAAACCGAGTCCACCGACGTGACCAGTTCCTGCGAAGCCTGCGCCATCCTGGCGGTGGCTTCGGCGGCCAGAGCGGCCTGTTTGTTGACCGCGTCCGTGGCCTGTAAAATATCCGAGAGCGCCTGGCCGGCCTGATTGGCGCTGGTAACGCCGGCTTCAACCTCCTGCGAACCTTCGTCCATGGCCTGAACGGCATCCCCGATGGTGTTCTGGATGCCCTTGATCAGGTCCGCGATCTCCTTGGTCGCCAGAGAGGAACGTTCGGCAAGTTTTCTCACTTCATCGGCCACCACGGCAAAGCCCTTGCCATGTTCCCCGGCGCGGGCCGCCTCAATGGCGGCATTTAAGGCTAAAAGGTTGGTCTGTGAGGCGATATCCTCGATGGTTGCCACAATGGCGCCGATCTCCTTGGATCTTTCGCCCATCTCCTGGATGCGTTCAGCCACAACACCCACTTTGTCTTTAATGTTCTTCATGCCGTTGAGGGTCTCTTCCACCGTCATGGAGCCTTTTTTGGCGGCTTCAGCCGCGGATATGGAATCCGTGGTAACAGCGTCGGCGTTCTCGGCCACCTGCCGGATGGCCGCGCTGATCTGATCGGTGATCTCGGTGGCTTTCGAGACCGACTGGCTTTGCTCCTGCGCGCCTCGAGCAACGCCTTCGATGGCCTTTGCCATCTGATCTACCGAGCCGGAGGTGGTCTCAACAGCTTCGGTTTGCTGCTGTGAACTCCTCGCCATCTGCTGCATGGATTCGGTAATCTGGTCGGTGGCAGTGCTGACTTGCAGGGAGGCATCCGACAATTCGGACGCGGCGCTGGTCAAAGCCGTCGCATTAAGAGACACGTTTGAAACCGTCTCACGCAGGCTGCCGACCATCTTCAGGAAAGCGTTTCCGAGTCCGTCGCGGTCAGACTTGGGCTGCACTGCCACGGTCAGGTTGCCGTCGGAAATCTCTTCCGCGATCACGGCCATCTCGGAGAGCGAATCGATCAACTGGTTGAAGGATTCCGACATCAAGCCGACTTCGTCCTGATAGCGGGTGACGGAACGCTGCGAGAGGTCCCCTTCTTTGGCGATGCTGGTGGCAACCGCCACGATCTCGAGCAGCGGCTTGGTGATGAACCTGGCCAGCCAGATGGAGATCACGGCCGCGCAGACCACGGCGATCTGCGATCCCAGCAGGAACCAATTTGAAAACATTTCCATCGTTACGCTACCCGCTGAGGCAGTCGATTGCAATATGGATGACGTAATAACGCCAAGGACATTCAGCATGTAGATGGCCAGAGAAGTGATTGCCAGAACGAGTTTGGCCGTGACCGGATACTTGGTGAAGCGGAGAAATAGCAGCACGGTCAAGCCGAGCGCCATACCGGTCAATAACACTACCTGTGGATCATTGAAATCCATCAGATAGTTGGTGCTCTTTGAGAAAAAGTCGGTCACCGAAACAAAGGCCCCGCCGATGAATGAGATCAGAATGCCTTTGCCCATCCACTGCGCCGGCATCAGTTGGATGACCAGCAAAGACAGCAATACGCTGATGATGATGCCCAAAAGCCAGGCAAATTTCAACGGGCTGATCACGCACATTGTGAACAGGGCGATCACCGAAACGATGATGGTGATCAAGACGGCGCCTACCTGCCTGCCTTTTTTCATAAAGGTCTCGCCAACCAGCGCGATGATCAGCGCGGCTCCAAGACGGAGCGCCAGACTGACCCAGTCCACCCAGCCGAATTTCACGCTTAAACCGGCGATGATATCCATCACGCTGCTGACTGCCAAAGCGAAATAAACAAGTCGGATCAACCACAAACCGATCTTTCGCTGCCGCGTGGATTGCCCGGCCTGCATCACCGTAGAAGTCGTTGACGTCATTTGTTGCCCCTTATTAAGGAAATTTGATTCAGTATGACTATATCCTGATCATTGTGAGAATTTAATAAAGATAATTTGAAAATGTGATAAAAGCAGCATTAAAAATATCGTCGCCCGGGCAGTGAGACAAGGCATTATTATTGTCGGTCAAAAACGATTTTTCTTTGGTCAAAATTCAGGCTGACAGGCACCCAATAGCTGATATTTGTGTTGGCAGCTTTTTCCGCAAGGTATAATTCAATTGCAAAACCCTTTTCCTTTGAGAGGCAGGATGCAAAAATTTTTACAAAAAACAAGCTGGCCGGAGTATTTAACCCTTGTCGTCGGTTCGATCCTGATCTTCGCGCCGGTTTTATATCTTGAGATCTACGTCGCCCAAAGCGATTTTCAACCCCATCTCGCCTGGGCCATGGACTTGATCCAGCATCCGCAGAACGTGCCGCCCTCCGTGATCTCACACGGATTATGGCACTGGCTGACGCTGTTTGCCCGACAGATTTTCAATAGTTCATGGAACTTCGCCGCTCTGATGGTGACCCTCCTGGGCATGGCAGCCACTTCCGGCATCCTCTATTATTTCCTGCGCAAGACCCTCGACGCCCTGCCGGCCGGTTTGATCGCCATCGGGCTGCAAATCGTCACACCGGCGCTGTTGATGGATTACGACAACATTTTATTGGCGCTGCTGAACGGATACATTGCCCCCAACGTGTATCACAATCCGACCATCCTGCTGCTTAAACCGCTGGCGGTATTGCAGTTCTTCTTCAGCATCGAAGCCCTGCTGGGACACAAAGCCTCCTGGAAGGTCATTCTGCTGAGCGCCCTGGTCTCAATGGCCGCGCTGTATGCCAAACCCAACCTGATCATCTGTCTGCTGCCGGCTGCCGCCATCTTCGCGCTGGTGCGGCTGATTAAAAAACAGCCCATCAACTGGTCCTGGTTGATCTTCGGCCTGGTGCTGCCCTCCCTCGTGCTACTGATCTGGCAGTTCGTGCTCACCTTCGGTCCGGCTTCTGAAAGCCACGTCGTGTTCGCCCCGCTGCAGATCATGCGCAGCCTTTCCGACACCAGCCTGATCGTGAAATTGCTGCTCTCGATGCTCTTCCCGCTGGTGATCACGCTGCTTAACCTGAAGGACGCGCTCAGGGATCCCCGCATGCAGATGGGCTGGCTCAGCTTCCTCTTCGGCGCCGTCTTTACCTACTTCTTTGCCGAAGTGGGACCGCAAAGCGCTGCGGCCAACTTCATCTGGAGCGGACAGATCACTCTCTTTTTGCTCTACGTGAGCAGCGCGCTGTTCCTGTGCGACCACAGGGGAATCTTGAAGGAGAATGTGCTTAAACGGTGGTTGACCCTGGCGGTCATTTTCCTGCAGCTCTATTTCGGAGCCGGATTCTATTTCTACGTGCTTTTGAAATCAAGCTGATCGTTTTTTGAAGTTTGTTGATTGGTTCGTCTACCTCACCCCAACCCCTCTCCATCCGGGGATGGAGAGGGGCTAACGATTGACAATATTGAATATTTTTTTCTTGAAATAATTCTCTTTCGTCTGGACTTCATCCATGGCGCTTATTCAGATATCGATGATGCGTGAACCCACAACCACTCTATCTCGGGGATGAAGAGGGGCTATCTTAAATAGAATATTCAAACTAAATTCCAGGGAACGTTCGTTAGTATTTTCTAGAAATAAATATTTCCAATTACAGTAGAGTTTCATCCATAAATCCCGAACCCACCGACTCTCCATCCGGGGATGGAAAGGGACAATTGAGTTGTTTTTTCTAGAAACAATTCGCTTTAGTCAGGTTTTTTCCCACGGTGCCATCTGGATCTCGATAGTGGACGAACCCACCGACCTTCCGTCCGGGGATGGAAAGGGACAATTGAGTTGTTTTTTCTAGAAACAATTCGCTTTAGTCAGGTTTTTTTCCACGGTGTATATAAGGACCGATGAAAATCAATCCTGCAGTCTCTTCATCCCACTGATGGAGAGGGGCAATCATGAGGAATATTTTCTAGAAATAATAATATTACGTCAGGGCTTCATTCATAGTACGCATCTGAATCTCGATGATGCGTGACCCTGAGGATTGCGTGCAGGCCAGCAACACGGCGGAGGCCACGTCCTGCGGATCGAGCATGCCCGATTCGGCCACGCTTTTCTCGGTGCGGCCCTTGCCCAGGGCAAATTCGGTTTTGACGCCGCCCGGGCAGATCAGCCCCACCTTGATGCCGTGCGGACGCAGTTCCTTGTCGAGGGACTGGGCAAAGCCGACCTGGGCGAACTTGGTGGCACTGTAGACGGCCTCTCCGGCGAACCCGTATTTGCCCGCCATGGAGGAGATCATCAGCAGCGTGCCGGATCTTTGCGCGATCATGTGCGGTACGGCGTAGCGTGAGAACAGGAAGGTCGAGCGCATGTTGGAATCCATCATTTCGTCGTAATCCGCGGCACTGGTATCCACCAGGTTCTTGTAGTTGCCCACACCCACGTTGTTGATCAAAATATCCAACCCGCCAAAAGATTTCAACGCCATGTCCACGGCTTTTTTGGCGGTCTCTTCTTCGCGGGCGTCGCCCGTCAGGCTGACGGCCTGTCCGCCGGCCTTGCGCACGGCTTCTTCGAGTTCAGCCAGGCGATCCGCACGCCGGGCAGTCAGCACCAGATTGGCGCCTTCTTGCGCCAGTGCGACGGCGCTGGCCCATCCAATACCGGCGCTGGCACCGGTGATCAATACAGTTTTTCCTTTTAATTTATTAGCCATTCCCATATCCTTTTTATTTACCAATTAGCAACTTTTCTTCTATTATGGATGCAAAATCCTATTAAAGGTTGCTAATCTGCCACTCAAGGCAAGTATCAAGAATTGCAGCCGTGATAATTTACCCATACCTTAAAAGAATCATTCCCAAAAATGAATATTATTTCTAGAAATAATTATCCCTGGATTTTTCCTTTTCCAGCCAGTTTCACAAGGCCCCAGATCACGGCGATGAGAACTGCCACCCAGAGTAAGCCCAACCCAATAAAAAATGAAACCCGAGGTTTTTTTTCATCAAGAGGCTCCTCTTCGATCTCTTCAATCTCGCTTTTCATTTTTACCGGGGATGACAGGATGGCATATCCGGTATTGACACCGTCGCTTGCTCTTACTTTGACCAGCAACTCGGTACCTTCTGGAAAACTTACTGTCTCTATCGTATAGGAACTCTCTTGCAGGTTGCCGACCAGCGGCTGCCAGGTTTCTGTTTGGTCAGTACTGATCGAAACATAGTAACTCAAGGGATCGTTATCTGCGTCTTCAGCGTGCCAGGATACGGTCAGCGGCTCACTTGCATTATGCTCCAACGCGGGCTTTGGGGTATCAATTTCGACAACAGGCGCGTTCTGGCTGACATTTTGTTCAGCAATGGCAACTCCCGCAGGATTTTGTAGCACTATTTTTTGCGTCCCCTCAACCCATTGAACGCGGTAGGAAAGATGGAAAGTGTCGATCGCCCCTTCGTCTGGATCTGTCTGATAGAATAGCGGATCAAAATAATTCGTTTCCAAAACTTTCCCGTTCGCATCCAACAAGACAATTGCATACCCTTCTCCTTCACCGGGAAGGAGATCAAGCTGTGGGGCAATCAATCTCAGAAACGGATTGAACGACGCGGTTCCATCGGCATGGACTTCACCGCTGACCAGCAGCGCTTCAGGATCGGCGCCATCCAGCATACGCGGAGTACGAAGTAATTTCAAATAGCCATCATTGAACTGCAAATCTTCGTAACAATGCTGATAAGTAGGATCCAATCGCATCCAGTAACTTATGGGGTCCGGAATCATCGGATCAACAAAATCCATGATGTAAACCGCTCCTGAAGTCACCGGAATATAGCGATTGACCCAAAATCCTTCAGAGGCAGGATGTATGATCCTGCCATCCGGCCCGTTATATACTGTGCCGCCAGCGCAATCAGCACTTGCAATGTGATTGCAGCAGTCAGCATTACAAACCCCCAGTCCTGGACAGACCGGATAGGTTGCATAGTGAAAATCATAGACGGAGCAGCTGCATGACCCAACGCAGTGTTTTACCTGCCCGGGCAGGCAGATCAGTGCGTCCCCCGAATAGGAACAATTTATATCAGTATATCCATCCCGTTTCTTCAAGGAGTCTTCGTAACAATAATAATCTCGAGAACCATCGGCATGTTCACAGTAAGCCTCATCCCATTCCACCAGGCAGTCCAGGCTATAAATATCTTTCATGCCAGTGATCAGGTGATTGAATTCGTGAGCCATTTTATAGGTATAGTCCCCACCACAATTTCCAACGAACAACGCGGATGATGTTCCACCAACGCCGCCTCCGGAGCCGCTGCCAATGGCAATCCCCATATCGTACCCTTCAGAGAGCGCCAGATCTGCAATGCGACTTAAGAATTGGCTTCGATCCTCGAAATCCGGATAACCCGACCTTGTTTCCCAAGTAGTCGAATATCCGCAGGTCAAGCCGGGATTATACGAACATAGCTCAGAACTGGTTTCGGGAGCAATCGTATAACGGATCTCAGAATCCGCAATTGGAAAGAGTGCTAACAGATATTCCAATTGGTGTTTCGCGCCATTTTGAATATCAGTGAGAGAGGGAGAGGTTATATGTGCAGCTTCCTTGTAGTTCACCACGTAAAAATTCCAGGGTCTTGTGCCAATAGAATCCGCCGTGCCAGCCAATGAATTGTTTTCGGTATTGACCTCTGCCAGTGTGTTATCCGGATCCACAGTGACGGCATAATGGACCGTCCCGATCACGTCAGGCCTGGGCATCACCCTTACGTCCGGACCACAGATGTTGCTCACACAACGCCCTTCAATAATCCCAGGTAGACTCATATCATCCCTAAAAAGGATCTCTGT
>Ga0209270_1003890_pt1 | contig 12106 bp, 10 predicted proteins | sample MTBAKSrepl1MetaG_FD_187456 | JGI IMG/M metagenome (GOLD analysis project Ga0209270, IMG submission 187456) | Enrichment culture microbial communities from Arthur Kill intertidal strait, New Jersey, USA, that are MTBE-degrading - MTBE-AKS1... | ecosystem: Environmental > Aquatic > Marine >...
ATCCGGAGGGCCATCTCGATCAGGGAGTCCCGCCTCCTCTGACGGTAGTTCTCGGAATCGACCACCACCTGCACCCGCCGCTCGAGCGTTTTATTGACGATCTTGTTCACAATGAACTGCAGTGCGTCGAGCGTACGCCCCTTCCGGCCGATCAGAATCCCGGAGGTGTCGCCCGTGATGTTCAAAAGGATGGCGCCGTTGCTGTATTCGACCGCCACAGAGGTGTCTTTCAAGGGAATACATGCAAGGATCTTTTCGAGGGTCTCGCGGGCAACCCTCAGATCATTCTCGTTTTCGGGGAGCAGCGCTTCGGCCGCCTCTTCGGGGACTCCAGCCGCCTCCCCGGCGCTGGAAGCTTCAGCCGAAAAGGGTTCAACAGCGGATTCCGCTTCCTGCTCCAGCTCGGGTTCGGACGGAATCTCTACAGCGGGCACGGGAATCGTCACCTTGATCTTGGCCTTGCGTCCACCGACAAGGCCGAAGATCCCTGCAGAGCCCGGTTCGAGGACCTCGATCTCCAGATCTTCTCTGGCACGGTTCAGCCGACGGCAGGCGTTGGCAATGGCGTCTTCGGTGTTTTTTCCTTCGAACTCATACACTTCCATGCTTTTCCTCCGAATGTTATGCCGGCTTTTTCTGAATGCGGTACTGCTGCCCGATAGAGAGAACGTTGTTCACCAGCCAGTACAGGACCAGGCCCGAGGGGAAATTGATAAACATGAAGGTAAAGATCAGCGGCAGAAACATCATGATCTTGGCCTGGGCGGGATCTCCCGGAGTCGGAGTCATCTTCTGCTGAATGAACATCGAGGCCCCCATCAGCAATGTCAGTACGGGGATACCGGAGGGCGGCGCCATCAAAGGAATGTCGAACGGGAACTGGAAGAGGCGATCGGGGGCCGAAAGGTCATCGATCCAGAGGAGGAAGGGCGCGTGCCGCAGCTCGATGGCGCTGCCGAGGATTCTGAAAAGCGCGAAAAAGACCGGAATCTGGATGATCATGGGCAGGCACCCGCTCATCGGGTTGACCTTGTAGGTCTTATAGAGCCCCATCATCTCCCGATTCATCATCTCTTTGTTATCTTTGTATTTTTCTCTGATCTTGGCCAGGCGCGGCTGGAGCTTTTGCATCTCTTTCATGGACTTGTAGCTCTTGTGCGTCAGAGGCCAAAAGAGGATCTTCACGAGGATCGTGAGCAGGATGATTGAAAAACCATAGTTGTGGATATACTGATTGAAAAATCTGAGGAGGTGGAGGAGGGGCTTGGCGATAATATCGGTCCAGCCGAAGTCGACCACCCGGTCGAGGTCGCGGCCGACCTCCTCGAGGCTTCCGAGATCCCGCGGACCCAGATAGAGGCCGTATTTCGCAGAGGCCGCCTGGCCCGCTCCAATCGTTACCGCGGATGGAACGTAGACGCCCTGCAGCCATCCGTTCGCCAGCATTTCAGCCTGAACCCGCCCCTCCGTCAGCGGCTCGGGGGGCAACAAGGCCCTCATGAAATAATCGTCTTCATAAGCCAGCCAGTTGATATGGCCATTGAACTGTTTCTGCTCGGAAGGATCCTCCAGCTTCACCTCTTCGAGGCTTCTGTCCTGATACAAGACCAGCCCGACATAGCTGTAGTATCCCTTCTTTTCCTTCGGCGGAACGGCCGTCAGCCCCGCTTTGAACGCGCCGGTCACAGGAGCGGTGCCCTCGTTCCTGACCTCGCTTTCGACATCGACGGCATACGATCCAGCGCTGAACCGGTAAACCTGCCTGTGGACCAGGCCCTCTGGCGTGCGGCGCTCGAAGACCACCTCCTGGGTCCCTCCCCCCTCGGTCAGCGTCAGGCTGTCAACGCCCACTTCGAAAGCCAGGTTCCGATCCACGGAGAGGACTGGATCTCCGAACTGGACCCCCGTAAAATCTCCCGCACCCGACATGTAGCGCAGCAGCTCGATCCATGGCGACTCGGGGGAGTTTGTCTCGCGGTACCGCTTCAGCTTGAAGCTCTTGAAGGTGGGGCCCACATTGGTCATCACCGCGCGATAGAGGGGGGTCTCGATCACAACCTCCTTCTGCGCGATCTGCCCGCCTGGGTCTGCGGGCGGCTGGGGCCCGGCAGAAGGCGCAACGGGTTGGGGAACCGCCGGATCGACCGCCTGCGTTTCCGCAGGGGCAGACAAAGCACTTTCGGCCGCCGGTTCACTTTGCGCAGGTCTTTCCTCCTCCTTCGGAGCAAAGAGAAGCGACCACCCGATCAGCACAACGAAGGATAAAACGAATGCCAGTATCGTTCTTTTTTCCATGTTCAAAGCTCTTTGGTTTCCGAGGCGCCACCAGGGCCTTTCGCCGGCCGGACCGGGGCTGCTCCTGCGGGGCGGGGATTCAAACGGGATATAGGCAGGAACCGCAAACGGCCGCGCGCTCTCCACGCCTGCCTTCAGACAAAATCATCCGATTCGGGTCAAACCAGAGGGTCATAGCCGCCTGGGTGGAAAGGATGGCACTTCAGGATCCTCAGAAGGGCCAGAATGCCCCCTTTTACGACCCCATACTTCATGAAGGCATCCCGGGCATAAGACGAACAGGTTGGATAAAAACGGCAGGAAGGAGGCCACAAAGGCGAGAGAAAACGCTGATAACACCCGATCAAGCCTACCGGGATATACCGGGCATTAAACAAACAATTCCTTATCGAAAAAGATCTCCTCAAGCTCTTCAACAACCTCAAAGAGGCTCAGGCTGCCAGCTTCCTTCTTCGCGATGATCAGAACATCATAGCCCCGGGGAAATTCGACCTTGTGCAGCCTGAAAAATTCGCGCATCAGGCGTTTGGCGCGATTCCGCTGAACGGCGTTGCCTGTCCTTCTGCTGGCCGTGACCCCCAACCGTGTGCATCCCAGCCCATTTCGCAGGCACTTGACAACAAAATGCCTGCTTTGCCGGCGCTTCCCCAACTGATCGACATGGATAAAATCCGGTCGGGCCAATAACCTTTCGTTTTTCGGCAGGGAAAAATCGCCCATACCTGAACCGCAGAGGGCCGGATCGACAAGGCCCCTATACGGTTAAACGCTTGCGGCCTTTCGCCCTGCGACGCCTCAAGACGTTGATCCCGCCCCGTGTTTTCATGCGGGCCCTGAAGCCATGAGTCCGTGCTTTCTTGATATTGCTGGGTTGATAGGTCCTCTTCATGATTCCTCACCATCTGCTATGGAGATGAACGGTATTCCCCGTCCGGAAGCGCCTGACGGGAACATGCCTGCCGACAACAGGTCAGGAAGCCCCGGATGCTGCATTGGAAGCCAGATGGACAGATCGATCTCCGGCTAGGCTGTGATCCCCCATGACCCGGCCCGAACACTTCAATCCAGATCTCCTGCGGGGGCTTCCCGAACGATTCTAAAGTAAATGGTCATTTAAGCATCCACTCTTGAAGATGTCAAGGCAAATCATTTTGGCCATTTTTGTGTTTGATCATTCATGCAATTTCCTTTAATAAGATAGGATTGAAGTGCCGCTGATTCAGAAAGGAGATCTGCATGCTTTTCGATCCCGTTTTGGGCTTGTTTTCCAACGATTTAGCCATCGACCTCGGTACAGCCAACACCCTTGTCTACGTGAAGGGGAAGGGCATCGTCCTGAGCGAGCCTTCCGTAGTTGCCGTTCGCAAAGACGCCAAGGGCACCAACAGAGTGCTCGCGGTCGGGCGCGAGGCCAAGATGATGGTCGGCCGAACCCCGGGAAACATCGTAGCGATCCGCCCCATGAAAGACGGGGTCATCGCCGATTTCGAGATCACCGAGGCCATGCTGCGTCACTTCATCCGCAAGGTGCACAACCGTCGGAACCTCCTCCGTCCCCGCATCATCATCTGTGTCCCGAGCGGCATTACGCAGGTCGAAAAAAGGGCTGTCCGTGAATCAGCGGAATCCGCCGGCGCGCGAGAGGTCTTCCTGATCGAAGAACCGATGGCCGCGGCGATCGGGGCCGGTCTACCCATTACGGAACCAACCGCCAACATGGTCGTCGACATCGGCGGCGGCACGACGGAGGTTGCCGTCATTTCCCTCGCGGGCATTGTATACAGCCGGTCGGTCCGGGTCGCCGGAGACAAGATGGACGACGCCATTCTGCAATACATCAAACGCAAATACAACCTCCTGATCGGCGTCCGGACATCTGAGATCATCAAAACCACCATCGGAAACGCCTATCCCAGCAAGGAGATCCAGACCATCGAAGTCAAGGGGCGTGACCTCGTCACGGGCATTCCCAAGATCCTGACGATCGACTCGGAAGAGGTTCGCAGCGCCATCTCGGAGCAGGTCGAAACCATTGTCGAAACGGTACGGATCGCCCTGGAGCAGACTCCGCCCGAACTCGCAGCGGATATCGTGGACAAAGGCATCATGTTGACGGGCGGCGGATCCCTGCTCAAAAACCTCGATGTGCTGCTGCGGGAAGAGACGAAACTACCGATAACGGTGGCGGAAGACCCCCTCGCGGCCGTCGTGCTTGGTTCCGGAAAGGCATTGGATACATTGGCTATTTTAAAAGAAGTCGCCGTGAGCACCTAGCCGGTCTGCCGGTCTCCCCTCTCGAAAAAGACTTTTTGACCCTTGTCCGAAGCGAAGCGCCGAGATTGACCAAAAAGACCATTTCCGGATAAAATCTAGATCGTATCCATCCGGAAATGATTTCCCGGTAGAACCCAGTTTGGAAATGATTCCCCGGTAGAACCCAGTTTCCAATCCGGAAATGAGGATTTTTGGCCAATATCAAGGAAATCGAGCGTTTGCGCGGAGGCGACCTGTCGGTCGCCGCACAAGCAAACGCGCAGATTGACGCCGAGATTGGCCAAAAAGACCATTTCCGGATGGAATCCAGATAGCTTGCTGAGAGCATTTATGACCGGTGCCCTGCCGAGAAAAGCGCCTCATTGTACTGAACCGAATCGGAATGCCTGGATGCTGTGAGCTTTTTTCGCAGAATTTGGATATGGATTTTTTTTCTGGCCTTCGTCCTGTTCCTCTTTTCATCGAGCCCGAACAGCGGCAACAGCTGGAATACGCTTGAAAGGCTGTTCGTCGAGATTACCGCCCCTCTTCAGAATTTCTTCACCCGGACGGTCCAGGCGACCAAGGATTTCTGGCTCGACTATTTCTATCTTGTCGATGTGCGTCAGGAAAACGAGCGTTTCAAAGCCGAAATCCAATCTCTCAGGATGGAGAATCAGCGTTATCGGGAAATGGCGGCCGGCTATGAGCGCCTGCAGAACCTGCTCCAATTCCGGCGCACCATCGACCATCCGGTTCTCGCCGCCCGTGTGATCGGTCGTGATCCGAGCGGCTGGTTCAAGTCCATCATCATCGACAAGGGGGCAAAAGACGGGTTGACCATCAGCATGCCCGTGGTCAACGGCGACGGTCTTGTGGGGCGTATCGTAGCCCTTTCACCCCATTATGCCCAAGTTCTTCTCCTGATCGATCAGAACAGCGCCGTGGACATCCTCATCCTGCCGTCACGGGACCGGGGAATCCTGCGTGGGCAATCTTCGGAAGCCTGTCGGTTGGACTACGTCGCAAAGGCTTCGAACGTCCGGGAGGACGATCCGGTTATCACCTCCGGGCTCGCGGGCGTCTTTCCCAAAGGCATCCCGGTCGGCCATGTCCTGACCGTTGCGGAGCCCCGCGGCGAGCTGTTCAAAAAGGTCACCGTCAAAACCGCTGTTGATTTTTCGAAGCTCGAAGAAGTGCTGGTCATTTTGAGACCCAGGGAGGAAGAAACATCCATCTTCAGGAACGAGCAAACAGACAAGTAGTATTGCACACCTTTCTTTGGCTCCTTGGTCTGACCTACACCCTTCTGAGGGGGGACCTCGCCGAACGTTTCGACGTCCTTTTTTCCCACCTGGACATCCTGACGGTCCTGACGGTCTATGCCTTCCACGCCTTCGGGGCTGTGTCCGCAGGCGTGTTCGCCCTTGCGCAGGGGCTCTGCATGGATCTTTTCAGCCATGGGAAGGCAGGCCTCTTTCCTCTCTTGTATCTCACCACGGTGGCAGCCGTAGCTGTTCTTCGGCGTCTTTTCGAACTCGGGAACCCCAAAGGCCAGGTGATCATCTGCACCGCGGCGGAAATCTGCATTCATACCGTTCGAGCGTTTCTCTTCATCCTGCTCTTCCCGGCACTCTCCCCCTCGTTTCAATCCTTCTTGAACTCAGCCCTGATTTCTGCCACCATGACAGGGCTGTCAGGGCCGATCATCTTCCTCCTGCTTGACCGGCTGAGCGCCGTCCTGACGAAAAGCGCCGCCAGCGGGCCGAATGGGAAGATCGGGTGACGTCTGCCTGCCGGCTGAGCAGCGCCCTGCCGCTTCGTTTCAACCGAACATCGAACAGATGATGGAGAAGCAATCGATTTGCACACGTTCGGGTCTGATTCCACCTCTGCTAAAACTCTGCACCGGCATATCCGGATTGCAATGGTGCTGGCGTTTTCGGCCTTCGCCGTGCTGATGCTGCGGCTGTGGTTCCTGCAGATCCTGCAGGGGCCGACGTTCAGGGAAAAATCCGAGAACAATCGTATCCGGCTCCGCGATATCGCTCCTTTCCGGGGGATGATCCTCGACCGCAACGGAGAGGTCCTGGCCGACAACAGGCCGGCGTATGATCTTTACTTCATCCCTGAAGAGGTTCAAAACCAGGACCGGCTTTTGAACGAACTGTCTCAAATGACGGGTCTCGATCCGCTCAAGGCGCGAGCTGCCATCGACAAGACGGGCGCCCGATACCCCTTTCTGCCCGTCTGCCTCATCCGTGACATGCAGCGCGATCAATTGGCGAAGGTGGAAACGCATCTTTATGACATGCCAGGCCTGTTCATCCAGGTGCAGCCCCAGCGGCACTATGTCTGGGATGACTTCGCCACCCATCTCATCGGATACGTCGGCGAAATCACCGAACAACAACTGAAAAGCGGTCGTTTTGCCGATAACAAGGCAGGAGATCTCATCGGAAAATCCGGCATCGAAGCCCGCTGGCAGACCCATTTGGGCGGCGTCCGGGGCGGCGAACAGGTGGAGGTCGACGCCTCGGGCCGCCAGATCAGGGTGGTTTCCCGCAAGGCCCCCCTTCCAGGGGCCAACGTCCACCTCACCATCGACCGCAGGCTTCAGACCGTCGCAGAGGATTGCCTCGCGGATAAGACGGGGGCCATCGTGGCGCTGGACCCGACCAGCGGCCAGGTTCTGGCGCTCGCGAGCAGCCCCGATTACGACCCGAACGTTTTTGTGGGCGGCATCGACAGGACCCTCTGGAAGGCCATGATCAGTGCGGAATCGAGCCCCCTGCAAAACAGGGCCCTGTGCGGTCAATATCCACCGGGATCCATATTCAAGATCGTCGTCGCCCTGGCCGGACTTCAGGAAGGGCTGATAACCCCTTCCGAGAGGATCTTCTGCAACGGTGTGTACGCCATAGGAAATTACAAATACCGCTGCTGGAGGCGGCAGGGGCACGGCCACGTGGACCTGCACCAGGCCCTCGTGCAGTCGTGTGATGTCTATTTCTACCTTCTCGGCAAAAAGCTGGGCATCGAACGGATCGCGCGCTATGCGCGTGCTTTCGGGCTGGGGCAGACAACCGGCTTCGACGCAGGGGACGAAAAGACAGGATTGATCCCCGACAACGAATGGAAGAAAAAAACCTACGGCGTATCCTGGCAACTGGGGGAAACCCTGATCTCATCCATAGGACAAAGCTTCGTCCTCGTGACCCCGATCCAGATGGCCACCCTCTTTTCAGCCGTCTTCAACGGCGGCGTCATTTATCAACCGCAGGTCACGAAAGAGGTGGTCGGCAGGAACAACGAAACGATTTTCCGGTTCGAACCGGTGGCCAAACAGAAGGTGCCCATCGACAAAGCCCATCTCGAACGGGTCAAGCAAGCCCTGGTCGGTGTGGTCGAAGGTCCGCGGGGCACCGGGTCACAATGCAGGATCGAGGGATGTTCCGTTGCTGGCAAAACCGGAACCGCTCAGGTTATAGCCCTTGAAAAAGCCAAACATTATGAAGACGAATCGGACATCCCCTGGCGGTACAGGGACCATGCGTGGTTCGTGGCCGTCGCACCGGCCGAGGATCCCAGAATTGCGGTAGCCGTTCTCGTCGAGCACGGGGGCCATGGTGGAAGCGCGGCCGCCCCGCTGGCCAAAACGGTGATCGAATCCTATCTGGAATCCCCCATGCGATCCGCCGGCGAAACCGGCAGACCGAAGGATATATCAGGTTAAAGCATGATCGACCGCAGACTCATTCAGAACTTCGATTGGCTCCTGCTCCTCATGATTGCAGGCATCGCCGTCATGAGTATTGCCAACCTTTACAGCGCCACTTACGCCGTGCGGGACATCGGAGGGTCTCAGGTCTTCTACAAACAGATCTACTGGTTCCTGATCGGGTTCAGCTTCCTGCTGATCATGACGACCTTCAACTACACCCATTTGGAACGTTTTGCCTATCCTGCCTACGCGATATCCATCCTGCTTCTGGTCCTCGTTCTGTTGGTGGGCAAAGTCACTTCGGGTTCCCAACGCTGGATCGCCCTCGGGCCAATCACGTTCCAACCCTCGGAATTTGCGAAGTTCGCGCTCGTCCTGGTTCTGGCCAAATTCATTGGTGATCGGGGAATGCAGAGAAGCTACCATTTGAGAGATCTCTGGCAGCCCCTCCTCCTGATCGCCCTGCCTGCAGCCCTGATTCTCAAGGAGCCCGATCTCGGAACGGCACTCCTCCTGGTTGCAGTGGGCGGATCCATGATCCTGGTAGTCGGTATTCATTGGAAATCCTTACTGATTATTCTCTGCTCCACCATGGCCGCAGCCCCACTGATCTGGATGAAGCTGAAGCCCTACCAGCAAACCCGAATACTGACCTTCCTCAACCCGGACCTGGACCCGCTGGGATCGAGTTACCACATCAATCAATCCAAGATTGCGATCGGGTCCGGGCTTTTCTGGGGCAAGGGTTTCCTTCACGGCACCCAGACGCGGCTCCACTTTCTGCCGGAACAGCACACAGACTTCGCCTTTTCGGTGCTGGCCGAGGAATGGGGCCTTCTCGGAGCTGGTTTTCTGCTGATGTTCTACCTCGGCATCATCATCTGGGGTCTGATGATCGCCGCCAATTCACGGGACCGGTTCGGTTCCGTGCTGGCCATCGGGATCGTGGCCATCGTCTTCTGGCAGGTCCTGATCAATGTCGGCATGGTGACGGGGATCCTGCCCGTCGTGGGCATTCCCCTGGTCCTCTTCAGCTACGGGGGCTCATCCCTCGTCACCACCATGATCCTGCTCGGGCTGCTGATGAACATCAGCATGCGCCGGTTCATGTTTCAATAGAATGAGAACCTTTCATCCCCGAACGGACATCTTCAACCTTGCAAGGCAGGCGCGCCGCGGTTTTCCGCACAATCCAACGCGTTTTTCCGGCCGGATCCGGAGCTGACGATGCCGCCCTCTTCCCGCAAGAAACAGTCCCCTTTCAGAGCTGCAGGGGCAAATGATCCCCGCCCGGAGGTCCGGCGGATGTTCAGTGAAATTTCGGCCCGCTACGACCTGATGAACCGGCTGATGACCTTTGACCGCGATCGGGGTTGGAAGCGCGAGGTCATCCGGCGCGCGCGCCTGCAATCGGGGCACCGCCTGCTGGATGTCGGAACAGGAACGGGAGGCATCGCCTTCGAGGCCCAGAAAAGCTGCCGGGAGGTCACTATCACGGCCGTGGATTTTACCCGGCCCATGCTCGAGATAGGCCGTGCACGCGATCGGAAATACACGATATCCTGGTGTCAGGCCGACGCATTGCACCTTCCCTTCGGGGATGCGGCCTTCGATGCCGTCACCTCGGGCTACCTCGTTCGAAACGTCCCCGACCCCTTGCGGGCTTTCGAAGAGCAGATCCGCGTCCTCAAGCCGGGGGGGCGTGTGGTATGCCTCGATACATCCCCGCCGCCGCCAGGGCCGCTTGCGCCTTTCATCCGCTTCTATCTGCGGCGCGTCATCCCGTTCCTCGGAGAGGTCATTGCGGGCAACCGTTCGGCTTACACCTATCTCCCCGAAACGACCCAAGCCTTCTTCGAACCCGCACGCCTCGCCGCCCTCATGCGCGAAGCCGGCTTCGAGCGCATCTCATACCGGCAATTCATGTTCCGCACGATTACGGTTCATACCGGCGAACGCCCTCTCGCACGTCGAGCCTCAGGACCTTATCGCGGGAAAAACCGCCTATGAAGGAAGGATGCCTTCGATCAGCCTCAGCAGGTGATCGCGGCGCCGCATGCCTGTTATCCAGGCCTCCGGCACCCCTTGCATCCCGTTATGCGCCCCAAGCACCAAACCCACCAGCATGCCGCGGCCGGCGCTGTCGCCTCCGCCCATGACGCCCTGAACCAGGGCCTCCTTCAGGTTGTCCGGATATTTCTCGATCAAGTGGATCACACCCGGAAACGCCTCCGGGGCGTGGCAGCTCTGACCGAAAGCGAGGATCGCCTTGACGCTCTCTTTTCCGACCGATCCACGGCCTTGCTGAACCCACTTCTCGATCGCGGACCCGGTGTAATGTTCTTTCACCACATCGGAGATCGCATCTCCTGGGGTCTGTCCATGAAGAATCGCGTGCACCACGCGGGCGAAAAACTCGGCGCCCTCGACGGTCCAGTGATCGGCATGGGTCATGCGGGTCTGCTCCCTGGCGGATGCCACGAGGGCGTCGAGATCATCCGCATACAGGCAGACAAGCGGGGCGAAGCGTGCTGCCCCGGCCAGGTCGTTTGAAGGGGAGCCGGGGTCGCGCCAGGTCTTTCCCTCCGCATAGCGTGAAAGGGTCATCCGGGTGGCCTGATCCACATATCCTTCATAGCCGTTGAACAAGGCACGCCAGCGCTCGGAGAAATCCCGCAGGTCAAACCGATTGAGGTCCGCCAGTGATTCGAGCAGCACCAGCATCTGGTCCCCGTAGTGCGTAAAATCCCCTTTCGTCTTTGTCGGATGGAAGGAATCGGGCGACGGCCCGAGCAAATTCTCGATCCGCCCGAAGCGCTTCAGGATCTGATCCGTGTCGTAGATCCAATGTGCACCGAGCGCCAGTGCATCCCCCGCAAAAGACGCCAAAACAGCCGCCTTGGATCGCTCCATCATATGAATTTCCCCCTTTGCCGGATGGGTGCCAATCATTCCATCCCAAACGTCGATTCACCTGCAACGCTATGGATACGTCCTTGCCGTCGGGTATTCCTCATGGTATCGAGAAGCATCCGGCACCCGCTGCTGAGCGCCCGCGCCCGCTCGGGGCGAACTCATTCCGGCCGGTTGCGGTACGCCCGATACGGGCCTCGACCCGTGCCCATCCGGAAATGACTTCCCGATACCACCCCGCTTCCAGGCCAGAAACAGGGTCAGATCCCTCTGACCCTGTCCGAACATCTGCCTGCGGACCAGACATTCACCCCCTGGCTAGTTTCCATCCGGAAATGGTCTTTTTGGCTAATCTCGGCGTCAATCTGCACGTTTGCTTGTGCGGCGACCTGCAGGTCGCCTCCGCGCAAACGCTTGATTTCCTTGATATTGGCCAAAAATCCTCATTTCCGGATTGGAAACTGAGTTCTACCGCGAAATCATTTCCGGATGGAAACTGGCTATTCTCCATCTTGTGACGGACACGACTCTCCCTGTGCCCTGCGCTCCTCTGCGAAGCCCTGTTCAACCCAGCCACCCAAATGGGCTTTTCCGTCAAAATAGTATGAATTCTCAAGAGGAAAGGCAAACATTCTCTCACATTCCGCTTGACTGAAGATCAACTTTGCTATAGTTTGGCCTTTAATGCCGATTTGGCTCTGTGCCTGGAAGCATGCAGCGTTGGAGAGCCCTAAGGCCTATTCGCAACAAGGATGGCCGTTTTTTTCACAAGAGTCCGGTTGTACCTGAACGGATCTGCAGCAGAGGTTTGGGTTTAAGCTTTTGGACCAAAAACATTTTTCAGGAGGTAGTGGTGATGCGTAGATCTTTTTTCATGGCGTTTCTTTTGATTGCGGTAGGGGCTTTCTTTGTTGGGTGTGC
>Ga0209270_1003891_pt1 | contig 12102 bp, 9 predicted proteins | sample MTBAKSrepl1MetaG_FD_187456 | JGI IMG/M metagenome (GOLD analysis project Ga0209270, IMG submission 187456) | Enrichment culture microbial communities from Arthur Kill intertidal strait, New Jersey, USA, that are MTBE-degrading - MTBE-AKS1... | ecosystem: Environmental > Aquatic > Marine >...
TATTAGTTTTCTGTTTCTCATCAGTTTATCTGTCGGCCCAGGAGGATCTGAATGTAATTAATCCCCGTCAAAGAAATACCGGCTGGATGAAATATTCAGATGCTCAAAACACTTTATACCATCATCTTACCGGTGAGGGATATAAATTACTGGATATAAGATCAGAGGGAGTAGCAAAGCTCACAACTCCTGAAGAATTAAAGAAGCGTCAGCAGTATATCAGAAAAACAATGTGGGATCTTCTGGGGCCTTTCCCTGAAAAGAAGCCTCTTAATGCAAAAATAACCGGTAAAGTAAAAAAAGACGGATACCTGATAGAAAATGTAATTTATGAGTCATTTCCCGATTTTTATGTAACTGCATCACTTTTTATTCCGGATAATGTCAGAAAGCCGGCTCCCGCTATTCTTTTTTGTTCAGGTCACAGTCACGGAGCTTATCGGCTGCAGTCATACCAGATGCCTCTTTTGAACCTTGTAAAGAAAGGATTTATTGTTCTGGCAATCGATCCCATTGGCCAGGGAGAACGTCTGCAATATTTTGATCCGGAAACCGGAGAATCTTCTATCGGGAGCTCAACAAAAGAACACTCTTATCCATCTCCCCAGGTTTCGCTTTTCGGAAAATCAGTCGCCCGGTACTTTGCATGGGACGGAATAAGGGGAATAGATTATTTGGTAAGCCGGAACGAGGTTGATCCAAAAAGGATCGGAGTCCACGGACTTTCAGGCGGAGGTACACAGACTGCCTATATTTCTGCTCTTGATGACCGGGTTGTTGCTTCAGCTCCTGCGGGATATATTACCAGTTATAAAAGACTTATGGAAGCAATAGGAGTTCAGGATGGTGAGCAAAATATTTATCACGGACTGATAAGCGGGCTTGATCATGCCGATTATATTATTGTCAGAGCACCTAAGCCAACACTGATAATGGCTACTACAAGAGATTTTTTCAGCATTCAGGGAACAAGGGAGACATACAGAGACCTGAAAAAAATATATAATATTTTTGGAGAACCGGGAAATATTGACATTACGGAAGATGATCACGTTCATGGCTACACAAAAAAGAATCGTGAGGCTATGTATGCCTTTTTTCAGAAACATCTGAATCTTCCGGGATCCTCTGACGAGGAAGAGGTTGATTTTTCTGCTCCGGAAGAACTTCAAAAAACCACAACAGGCCAGTTGGCAACCTCACTAAAAGGAGAAACCGTATTCTCGGTAAATCTTAAAGAGGCTCAGGATTACCTGGATCAGCTTAAGTCATCAAGAGAAAATCCTGAGAAACATTTGCAAAAGGTACTTCTGTCGGCTCAGAATCTATTCGGTTATAATACTCCTGATTTTTCAGATGAACCGGTCTTTGCAGGAAGGTATCAGAGGGAAACATACAATATTTACAGATATTTTATTAAAGGTGAAGGTGATTATGCCTTACCTTACCTGATTTTTGTTCCTCATAAAAAAAATAATAAGGCTCTGATCTACCTGCATCCTTCAGGAAAGGAGAAAGAAGCAGCCCCGGGAGGTGAAATAGAGTTGTTTGTTAATAAGGGATTCACTGTGCTGGCACCGGATCTTCCGGGAACAGGGGAGTTAGGTCCGGGAATATTCCAGGGTGATGCATATATTGGAGGAGTATCTTATAATTTATGGTATACCGCTATGCTGGCCGGAAGAAGCATCGTCGGGATTCAGGCTTCCGACCTGATAAAACTGGTATACACTCTGGTTAGAGGGTCGGGTAAAAAGGAAATATACGGTTTTGCGAGGAGGGAATTATCACCTGTTCTTTTGCATGCAGCAGCATTCGATCCTGTATTTTCAGGCATAGCCCTTTATGAACCATACTCATCCTATGCTTCCCTGGTGATTAACCGTTTTTACAAACCTGATTTTGTTCACAGTCTTGTTCCCGGTGCCTTAAAGGAGTACGATCTGCCTGATCTGGCTGCCTGTCTTGCTCCTGTAAAGCTGACAATGGCAGGAATAACTGACGCAAATGGTAACAGGATTGATAATGAGATGGCAGTGAAGGAGTTTGAAATTGTAAGAAATGCCTATAAAATCAAAAATGCAACTGACAAGCTTCATATATTGACAGGAGAACCAGATATAAATCCTGTGAATCTTTTTGCAGAATAGATATATATTTGTAACCCAGCGAAATAAATGTGTATAACCTGTTTGAAATTGAATAAAGCCACATTTTGAGCAGGCTATACACTGAAAGTATAACCGGTAAATATCTGTACCTGTGAAAAAAATTATATTGATATTGTGTAGTATCTCTGTGACTCTGCTCTGCAGAAGCACTGATTTTGATCAAAAAGAGACAGCAACAAAACAAATGGCATTAAAGACAATGCAGAAGGCAACCCGCTATTTTATTTCGAAAGTTGCTGTTAACGGCGGTTATTTATATAATTATAAAACTGATTTTTCAATGCGGGAGGGAGAGAATATTGCAACTCCCTCGACAGTCTGGCTTGAGCCGCCCGGGACTCCTGCAGTAGGTATGGTATTTCTTGAAGCTTATGAAGCTACAGGTGACATTTTATTTCTGAATGCAGCAATAAAGGCAGGGTACGCTCTGACATGGGGACAGCTTGCATCAGGCGGTTGGGATAATCTAATTGATTTCGATCCGGTAGAGAGCAGGAAATGGCATTACCGCCGTGATGTTGAAAAGGGAGATACTGTCACAGGAAGACGCAGAAACCGGTCAACACTGGATGACAACAAAACTCAAAGTGCCCTGAAATTATTGATGAGACTTGATAAAGTTTTAAATTTTGAAAATGACGAGATTCACCGGGCTGTCCTTTATGGCCTTGATGCACTTTTAGATGTTCAGTATCCTAATGGTGCCTGGCCGCAGCAATTTTCCGGACCACCTGATCCGGCTGAATTCCCTGTATGTAAAGCCTGCTTTCCTGCCGAATGGTCACGCGAATATCCGGGGGCATCTTATGCTGCTTTCTATACTTTTAATGATAATACGATATCAGATGTCATAAAGACAATGACGGAGGCCTGGAAGATTTATGGTGATGAGAGATATTTAAAATCGGCAGAATCAGGTGGTGATTTTATTATCCTTGCCCAGATGCCTGAACCCCAGTCGGCCTGGGCTCAACAGTATAATATCAATATGGAACCGGCCTGGGCACGTAAATTTGAACCACCATCTGTAACCGGAGGTGAAACCTTTGGCATCTTGCAGACATTGCTGGATCTTTATCTTGAGACGGGTGAGTCTCGATTTCTCGAACCTGTTCCCAAAGCAATTGCCTGGGCAAAAAGATCATTACTCCCTGACGGCCGCCTGGCACGCTTTTATGAATTACAAACAAACAGGCCGCTTTATTTTAATGCACCCAGACAGCATTCAAATCTTCCGGAGCCCGCTTTTCCTAATTTGGCCGACTATACATTGATCTATGAGGACACTGATCTGCCCACTCATTACGCATTTAAAGTTCCCGGTGAACGGCTTAAGTCTGTTGAGAACTACTATAACCGTATTTTAAGGGAAGGACGTTCTGCTATTCTTGCAGAACGGGACAAAAGCAATAACGATGACATAGCACTAATCAATGAGATCATTAACTCGCTTGATGAAGAGGGTCGCTGGGTGGAAACGGGAAGGTTGAAAACCGGTGATCCTGATAAACCATACATTGAGGCAGAAATTATCTCAACACGTACTTTTAACCGTAATATGTCGCTTCTAACTTCCTTTATTAAAAATCAGAGATAGATCCGATGCGTATTTCATATAAAATAATAATACCGGTTGCTGTTCTGGTTGTGCTCTGGATGATACCGGCGCCCCAGGGTCTGACAGTCGACGCCTGGCACTTTCTGTCAATATTTTTTGCTGTTGTAACCGGACTTATATTTGAGCCTGTACCTTCCGCATTGGTTGGTTTTACAGGTATTTCTCTGGTTGCAATACTTGGTTTAACGGGAAACCCTTCAGAGAGCATCTCATGGGCTCTTTCCGGATTTTCTAATACTGTAATCTGGCTGATATTTGCAGCATTTATGTTTGCACTGGGATATCAGAAAACAGGGTTGGGGAGAAGAATTTCTCTTATAATGATTAAATATCTGGGGAAAAGTTCATTAGGTTTAGGTTATGCCGTTGCCTTTTCCGATTTACTCCTGGCTCCTTTTATGCCTTCCAATACTGCCAGAAGTGCCGGGACAATATATCCTGTTGCATCAAATATCCCGCTGATGTTTAACTCAACCCCGGAAAATGAACCACGAAAGCTTGGTGCATATATTTCCTGGGTTGCCATTGCCGCAACCAGCGTTACCAGTTCAATGTTTTTAACGGCACTTGCCCCAAATCTTCTGGCCGTGGATTTGATTGAACAAGGCTCGGGAACCGTAATCTCATGGAGAGCATGGGCTGAAATAATGCTGCCTGTTATGATTCCTTTGTTTATTTTAACTCCGTGGCTGACTTACATATTATATCCCCCCACACAGAAAAGATCGCCTGAGGCTCCTGCCTGGGCATCACAGGAATTAAAGAAACTGGGACCGCCTGCAAAGAAAGAGATACTGATGGCTCTGCTTGCGGCAATAGCCCTTGTTTTGTGGATATTTGGCGACAGGTTCGGTATTCATACAACAACGACTGCCATAGCTGTAGTAGCCGCAATGGTACTGACCAATATTATAACCTGGAACGATATTATTTCGAAAAAAGAGGCATTTAGTGTGCTGATTTGGTTTGCCTCACTTGTTGCAATGGCATCCGGACTTAAAACTGTCGGAGTTCTTTCATGGATAGGCAGCGGAGCAGAGAGAAATCTTGCCGGTATGGAACCGTCAATGCTTATTATTTCCATGCTGGTGCTCTTTTTTGCTTTGCACTATTTTTTCGCAAGCACTACAGCCCACACAACGGCATTGATGCCTCTTTTCATTGCTATTGCCTCAAACCTTCTTAATCCCGGACAGCTTCTTCCGTTTTCGATTCTGTTGGCAGGAAGTCTGGGAGTGATGGGAATTATTACTCCTTACGCAACAGGTCCATCACCGATTTGGTACGGGGCAGGATATATATCTCAGGCGAGGTGGTGGGGATTGGGTGCAGTTTTTGGTCTGCTCTATTTAGCATTTATTATTCTCGGATCCTTTTTATTTATCTGAGATGGCATACTTTATATCCATCCTCTTATTTTATAGTAGGAAATAGCCAGAATTTCACGAAAAAAGATAATTTCATATTTTAAATGGTTCCAGAGCTGATACCTGACTGAGATACTATTTCCCACATCAGGAATCATCATTTTGTTGCCTCCCAGCTCATCGTCCTTAAATTTTAAATTTGCTTCTGTAGCATTTTCAAATGCAGGTAATGCATCAACTTTCCTGAATCCGGCTTTCCTGAAGGAGAGAACCGAGCGCAATGTATTTTCAGGTGAAGTGATGAGAAGAATGGCGTTTTCAGCATTGAGCATCTTTTTGCAATGAAGTGCCTGCGAACGGGTGTTTGTTCCTTTTGATTCAAAAATAATTCTTTCTGGTTCTATTCCTCTGAGAACAAGCTCCTTTTTTATTCGAACAGGTGTGCTGAGAGAGTCATTGGTTTTCCCCGGCATGGCAATCAGAACATCAGCATTCCTGAAACTTTCAGCAGCCAGGGCAATGTACCAGCATCTCATAAGGTTGGATTCGCTCGGCATTCCTCCTCCGCCAAGAAGAATAATAGTTTGCGGTTCACGTTCTAAATTTGATTTGGAAGTGCCAAGCCAGTGTATACCCCAATATGGCAGGGTTGTAAATGCAAGAATTACACAGATTATAAAGAAAACACCTGCAATAAGAAAAAAAATGCGAACTATCCTTAAAAAATGAATATTTTTGAATCTGATTGTCATTTTTAATCAATTAGGAAATAAAAATACGCTTAATATTTAAACTATCATAAAATTGAATACCGAAGAGAAAAATCAGTTAATAAAACTTTTTGAAAATCATTTTGGCGATGAGGTACAAACTGTCACGATGCTGGCACCGTCGGGATCTTACCGGGAATACTGCAGGATAAGGAGTAAAAACAGGTCGGTTATAGGAGCTTTTAATGACGACATTAAGGAGAATACGGCATTTCTTTCATTTTCCGGTCATTTCCGTAAAGCGGATTTACCTGTTCCTGATATCTATGCTGTCAGTTCCGATCTCAAAAAATATATAATGGAGGATCTGGGTGACATCACCCTCTTTGATTATATTATGGATATCAGGGCAAAAGAAGGTTTTTCAGAAAACATAGAAGCCAAATACAGGGAGGTGCTGAAGATTCTTCCTGGATTTCAGATCATAGCAGGCAAAGATCTGGATTATAAGGTTGGTTATCCCCGCGAAGCTTTTGATAAACAATCGATGATGTGGGATCTCAACTATTTTAAATACTATTTCCTGAAGCTTGCTAAAATTTCATTTGATGAGCAGGCACTGGAGGACGATTTTCAGCTATTCAGCGATTATCTTCTCTCAACTCTGTCTGAATTTTTTATGTATCGTGATTTTCAGTCACGCAACATAATGCTGACCGGAGATAAAATATATTTTATTGATTATCAGGGAGGAAGAAAAGGTGCTTTGCAATATGACGTTGCTTCGCTGCTTTATGACAGTAAAGCTGATATACCACAGGACGTTAGATTGAGGCTGTTGGATTATTATATTGACGAATTAAAAAAATTTATCTCTGTTGATGAAGAGAAGTTCAGGTCATATTTCAGCGGATTTTCTCTTATTCGGCTTATGCAGGCTATGGGAGCTTACGGATTCCGGGGATATTATGAAAAAAAGGAGGAGTTTTTAAAGAGCATACCTTATGCTGTTAAGAACCTGGAGATAATTCTTTCTATAGTTAATATCCCTGTGAAATTGCCGGAGCTGATGAATGTCCTGGAACGACTTACACATTCTGAAAAGCTTAAAGCGTTAGGAAAAAAGCAAAATGATCTTACAATCCGGATCACCAGTTTTTCATATAAGCGGGGCATACCTGAAGACCCATACGGAAACGGGGGAGGATTTATCTTTGATTGCCGTGCTCTGAATAATCCGGGCAGGTATGCCGAATTTAAGGACCTTACCGGGAAAGATATTAAAGTTCAGCAGTTTATTGAGAGAAATTCTGAAATGAAATATTTCTTTCAATATGTCAAATCATTGGTAGAGCAGTCGGTTAAAAACTACCTCAACAGAGGATTCACACATCTGTGCGTTAGTTTTGGCTGTACGGGAGGACAGCATCGTTCGGTTTATGCCGCAGAATTGATGGCCGGTCATCTCCAGAACAATTTTCCGGTAAATGTTGTTTTGATTCACAGGGAATTGGAATAGGTTTATTTTTTGTGAAGAGATCAATAAATATAAAAGTACATAAACAGTTATATTTTGTTCTTCTTTAGGAAATTATTTCAAAATTTTATCCTTTGATGAGATGAACTCAAATTTTAAATAACAAATGACGAACAGGAAAATTAAAATATATACCAAGACCGGTGATGATGGCACAACGGGATTGTTGGGTGGCAGCCGGGTTAAAAAGTACAACATAAGACTCGAGGCCTATGGAACGGTTGATGAACTCAATTCGGCATTAGGTGTTCTCAGATCATACAGCATACCGGAAGAATTATCGGATATAATTATTAATGTCCAAAATACACTTTTTAACATTGGATCCAGACTTGCCTCTGATGAACAGGGAGATAACTTTACAGCTTCACTTGCCCTTTCAGACAGGCATATTGATTTTATAGAAGCTGCCATAGACCGGCTGGAGGATGAGCTACCTGAACTAAAGAATTTCATAATTCCGGGCGGTGACCCTGCTGCAGCGAGCTGTCATGTTGCCAGAACCATCTGTCGAAGAGCTGAAAGACGGATTGTGGAATTTTCAGAGCAGAATAAAGTCCAACCTGAAATAATTAAGTTTATAAACAGATTGTCTGATTTACTGTTTGTTATGGCCAGAAAATTAAATTCTGTAAATAATGAGCAGGAAAGGCGCTGGATACCTTTTTAAAAATAATTAAAGCAGTTGTTATTCATATTAATTTTTTATTATATTCGCGCCATTGTTAAAAACGTGTTGAATTGTTTAAAAGCATTAAAGATGTACTGGACTCTTGAATTAGCATCAAAATTGGAAGATGCCCCATGGCCGGCAACCAAAGATGAGTTAATCGATTATGCTATACGTTCCGGAGCACCTCTCGAAGTAATTGAGAATTTGCAGGAAATAGAAGACGTAGGTGAGATTTATGAAAGCATTGAGGATATCTGGCCGGACTATCCCAGCAAGGATGATTTCTTTTTCAATGAAGATGAATATTAAAATTTTGTAAATTAAATTTAACAAAGGCTGTCTCTGAAAGGCGGCCTTTGTTATTATCAGTATGTATGTAATTGTAATTGATTTAGATAGATGCGAGTATACCCCCGTCTACATAAAGTACATGACCGTTAACGAAATCACTTGCCCCGGAGGCAAGAAAGACAGCAGCACCAATTAATTCTTTGGTATCTCCCCAGCGGTTTGCCGGAGTTCTGTTGCAAATCCATTTGTCAAATTCAGGATCACTTTTGAGTTTTTTTGTAAGATCCGTTTCGAAATAACCCGGTCCGATCCCGTTCACCTGTATATTATACTTAGCCCATTCTGTGCAAAGAGCTTTTGTAAGCATTTTAATACCCCCTTTTGAAACAGCATAGGGAACAATACCCGGTCGGCCGAGCTCGCTTTGCATGGAGCAAATATTGATTATTTTTCCTGCTTTGCGTTCTATCATAAAAGGAGCAACTGCCTGAGAAACGATCATAGCTCCGTTTATGTTTGTATCAAGAACTATTTTCCACTGCTTCTCTTCAAAGTCTTCAAATGGCCCCCGGAAATTTATACCTGCATTATTAACAAGAATATCAATGCGTCCCATATTATTTTCATAATATGATATTGCATTGTTCACCGATTCTGAATCAGTTACATCAAAAACCAGCCTGGTAACTTCAACACCCTGTTTACGGATCCTGTTTTCAGCATCAGAAAGTCTGTTTTCATCCCTGCCATTCAATACTATTTTTGCACCGGCTCCTGCCAGCCCTTCAGCCAAAGTAAAGCCTATTCCCCTGGCTGAACCTGTTATCAATGCTGTTTTTCCTCTTAAATTAAAAAGAGAGAGTGAATCCATAAGATATTATTTAGTCCTTTATTTCGCTGTAACCCAATATTTTAAACATATCATCAACCGTTTGCTCATTTCTGTATACGTAATCAACGAAATTACCAGTATCGTCGCGGTCAATTATCACCTGCTGGGGAGCCGGAATCAGACAATGTTTTATCCCTCCGTAACCACTTATTGAATCCTGGTATGCTCCGGTATGAAAGAAGCCCAGGTAGAGAGGTTCTTTTTCTCTTGATGAGTATCGTGGCAGCAGAATTTGCTGATTGAGATCTTCAGAATTGTAATAATCGGAGTGATCACAGCTTATGCCGCCAATATTAACCCTTGTATATTCATTATTCCATTTATTAATAGGGAGCAGGATAAATTTTTCAAAAATTGACCATGCATCAGGAATTGTATTCATAAGGCTGTTATCGATGATATACCAGAGTTCTGCATCATTCTGCTGCTTCTGGTCCAGAACAGAGAATATAGTAGCACCACTCTCTCCAACAGTATATTTACCAAATTCGGTATATATATCCGGCTCTTTAACGCCATCGGCATTGCATACATCTTTAATATACTTGACTATTTCCCTGATCATATACTCATAGTCATATTCAAAACCCAGGTGATTTCTTATCGGGAAACCTCCCCCGAGGTTAACGTCTCTGAGGGTAGGGCACTCTTTTTTCAGTTCGATATATAATTTCAGGGATTTTTGAAATTCACCCCAGTAGTAGATAGTATCTTTAATGCCCGAGTCAACAAAAAAGTGGAGCATGGTAAGCTCAATATTAGGCTGACCTTTTATAGCTGTTCTGTAAAACTCAGGTATTTCAGATCCGCGGATGCCAAGCCTTGAAGTATAGTATGCACTTTGGGGCTCTTCATCTATTGCTTTTCTGATTCCGATTTGAATTTTTCTTTTATTTGCAAACTTCAGAATTTTTTTCAATTCATTTTTATTGTCGAGAACAATAGTTGAATTGGTAAATCCCATATCCTGAAGCTCTATTATCTTTTTAATATACAGGTCGGTTTTGTAACCGTTATGGACAACCTTTATGGTTTTATCGAGTTTCCCCTGATTATAAAGACTTTGAATCAGATCAATGTCAAATGATGATGAGGTCTCAAGGTTAACTCCATACTGCAGGGCTTTATTTATTACATGATGGAAATGGTTACATTTTGTACAGTAACAGTAATAATAATTTCCCTGGTAATTAATGGCCTTCATTGCACGTCTGAACAGATTGCGTGCTTTCTTTATCTGGTCGCCAATCCTGGGCAGATACATAAGCCTGAAGGGGGTTCCATACTTATTAATCAGATATTTCAAAGAAACACCATAGAAGGTGAGATTACCATCCTGCAGATCGAAACCTTCCTGCGGGAAATAGTAAGATTGTTCAATCAAATCTAGATAAGTATTCTTCATTATCAATAGCCAACATAAAAGATTACAATTTAATTTTCAGCATCAAAATAAATACCTTTTTTTAACAAACTCAAGAATTAAAGTTCAATTTTTTATTTATTGGAATAATTTCTTGATTTTGTTGCATAAAAATACACTATAGTTATAGGACAAGTCGCTAAATAATTTTTGCTCAACTGGTTAGTCGTTTGTTAACTTATTGTTATACAATAGAATAAAAATTATTTTACTTGTAGCTAAACATCATATATAATTTTAAGAACAAAAAAAATTTACAGATTAATTTAGGACAAAAAAATCAACTATGATAACAGAAAGGACAAAACGTAAAATTTAATCTATCTTTTTAAAAGATAAAAACTTAATTTTATTTTCTTCGGATCATTTTTTTCCTATAAAAATTAGAAGTTTGCAACAATTATTAATGCTTTTAAATGGATGCCCGACTGGTTTTGTTCATTATATTTGTTAACTCTGGTAATTTTAAAAACTATGCATGTCTAAGGCTGATAAAAACATAACAATCATTTGGAAAAACTTTCAGGCAGGAGACAAAGAGGCATTTGCATTCTTTTATAATTTATATGTAGAAGATCTTTACCGTTATGGTACTAAGTTCTGCAATGATGATGATTTAGTTAAGGACGCTATTCAGGATATTTTTATTGATTTGTATTTAAAACGAAATAGTAATAAATCTGATCCTCACAATTTAAAGTATTATCTGATACTGGCATTAAAAAGAGATCTGGTAAAGAAGATTAAAAGAGAAAGGCGAAATGCCGGAGAAGATGACAGGGAGATAATTTTTGAGACTGAATACAGTATTGAAAATGTAATAATCCGGAAGGAAGAGGAGAAACAGTTGATAAATAATGTAGCATCAATGTTAAAAAGCCTGCCTTCAAAGGAGAAAGAGTCTCTTTACCTCCGGTTCAACCAGGCATTAACTTATCCTGAGATAGCCGGAGTGATGAACATTTCCATTGAATCAGCCAGAAAAGAGGTTTACCGGGCGATTAAAAAGATCCGTGAAACATATAGCAGGAGCTCATTTATTTTATTTATGCATTTTATAAAAAATTTCCGATAGATAACGATTCGGAATAGTTATAAATTAAATTAGTATTCAGGATAATGACATTAATTAAGAAATTCAGATTATTTATTGTTGCGATAGCAATTCATTTTATATTAATTCCGCTAAATGTTTTTAGTCAGGGCGAACAAATTCTTCCCGGCACATCCATCAGGGTTTTGTGTTATAACATAAGGTTTGGTGAATTGGCATCCTTGAAGGAACTGGCAGCTTTTATTAGGAGCATGGATCCGGATCTTGTCGCTCTTCAGGAGGTTGATGTAAAAACGTACAGGCCGAATTTAGACCATCACCACGGGAAGGATTTCATTACCGAACTAGGTCATTATACTGGAATGT
>Ga0209270_1003905_pt1 | contig 12070 bp, 11 predicted proteins | sample MTBAKSrepl1MetaG_FD_187456 | JGI IMG/M metagenome (GOLD analysis project Ga0209270, IMG submission 187456) | Enrichment culture microbial communities from Arthur Kill intertidal strait, New Jersey, USA, that are MTBE-degrading - MTBE-AKS1... | ecosystem: Environmental > Aquatic > Marine >...
TGATGTGCGCATTCGCCGATGGGCTGAATACGATCCGTCCGTGAGCCCGTTCAAGTTACTGGGCAATAAGGAGATTTCATGACGATAGTTAGGTTCAATACAGCCGGAAGGTTCGCAATAAGATGACAAACGAGGAAATAGCCAGATTCTTCAACACCACGCGGCCCTTCATTCAGGGTAACCCCGATCTGCGTGATCCCCAGGTCGAGGGATGGTTCCGAACGCGCCAGCACTTCCGGAACAGCACAGATCACGCCATCCTCCAGATTCCGGTGGGCTGCGGCAAGACCGGCCTCATGGCCCTGCTGCCTTTTGAGACCGCCCAGGGTCGGGTACTGGTGATCGCGCCGAACCTTGAGATTCGGCGGGGCATATCCACCGCCTTCGATGTCGCCGGACGTGAGTGTTTCTGGACCTCCACGCGTGTTTTGACCGAAGTGAGCCATGGTCCCTTCACGGCCGTCCTGGACGGCCAGGATGCGAACATCCACGACTGTGAGAACTCGCACATCGTGGTCACAAACATTCAGCAACTGGCCAGCCGAGCCGACCGCTGGCTCCCGGCATTTCCAGACGGGTTCTTTGACCTGATCCTGGTAGATGAGGGGCACCACAATGTAGCCAGAAGCTGGGAGCGGGTCTTTGAACGGTTCCCTAACGCCAAAGTCGTCAGCCTCACTGCCACGCCCTTCAGGGGCGACGGACGCGAGATCGCCGGTGAACGGGTTTACGCGTATCCGTTCCGGACGGCCATGGTGCGAGGATACATCAAGCAGATCACCGCCGTGAACGTCGCGCCCCAGGAGATCTCCTTCACCTATCGCGGGGATGCCAGGCAGCACTCCCTCGAAGAGGTCCTTCAACTCCGGGACGAGGAATGGTTCAGCCGGGGTGTGGCCCTCGCGCCTGAGTGCAACCGGTCCATCGTTGACGCCAGCATCCAGTGGCTTCAGCATCTCCGGGAAACCGGAACCTTTCATCAAATGATCGCCGTTGCCTGTTCGGTGGATCACTCCCGCCAGGTGCGTTCCCTTTACGCGGAGCGCGGCCTGCAGGCTCGTGAAATCCACAGCAACATGCCGGCGGACGAGATTGAGGATGTGCTCCAAGACCTCCGACGCGGCCGGATCGATTGCATCGTCCAGGTACGCATGCTTGGCGAGGGGTTTGACCACCCCAACCTGAGCGTGGCCGCGATCTTCCAGCCCTTCCGGTCGCTGTCGCCCTATGTCCAATTCATCGGAAGGGTCATGCGGGTGATCCACCAGAACAACCCCCAGCACCCGGACAACCGGGGTGTGGCAGTTTCCCACGTGGGGTTGAACATCGACCGCCATTGGGAGGATTTCCGGCGGATCGACCAGGAGGACCAGGAACTCATCCAGGGCTGGCTTGAAGCGGGTGACGAGCGTCCCCCGGCCGATGAGCCGGGCCGCCGAAGACGCCTGACACCGGACATGGTTGTTCAAAACGAGATCATCAGCCACTTCATCGAGCAGGCGTACCTCGATCCGATGGATGACGCCGTGATCGACGATCTCGTCGAGGAATTCCGGAGACGCGGTCTCGATCCCGAGGCCCTTGGGTTGTCCCGCGAAAACCTCCGCCAGCGCCTCATCCAAGCCCGCACACGCGAGAGCATGGAGCCCAGGGAGATACCGGTCACGCCCCAGCGTCGTCGTCAGGAGGCCCGCCGAAGGCTCAACGAGCGCTCCCGGGCACTGGCCAGCCGGATTCTGAACGCCCTCGGTGCGTCCATCAACGGGCGCAACATCGTCCTGGCCTACCCGGAACTGAGAAGTGCCAACAACTACGCGGCGGTCATCATGCTCGTGAATGGTGCTGTCAACGAGAGGCTTGAGACTGACGGCGGAACCCGGGGCGAGATTCCTTTGGAGAGACTTGAGGAGGTTCTGGACCAGGTTGACCAGATCGGGGACTCCGTCCAGGCCCAAATCCAGGAGCGCCTCTCAAGGAGATGACCGATGCCCAAGCTGAAACGCCTTCTCGTATCCGCCTGTTTCGAAACCGCCCAGCGGCGGAGACACTGCTCGCGGAACCAGGAGCACGTTATCTGCCAGGGTGAAAAATGCTTGGTCATCAAGGAGAACATGTCGAAGAACAACTACTGCATGGAGTGCGCGGCGTTGATACTCCAAAAAGCACGCCAAGAGTTAGACTGCTTGTGTAGTGAAATAGAGGCGTGACGGCTAATGACTACGAGTTGTGAAAATGAAACAATCCAGCTCAGCATCCTCATCGTGGACGATGAGGCCAATATCCGTAAGACGCTCTCATACTGCTTGGCGGCCGATGGACATACAGTCATCGCCGTGAGCAATCCAGCGGACGCCACCGAGGAAGCCCGGAGGCGCTCCTTCGATTTGGCCTTTGTCGATCTCAAGTTGGGTGAGGAAAACGGCATGGACCTGATTCCAGCCCTTCTGTCGGACTCGCCTTGGACCAAGATTGTTGTCATCACGGCACACGCCTCCATCGAGAGTGCCGTGGAGGCCATAAAACGCGGTGCCACAGACTACATCGCCAAGCCTTTCACTCCGGATCAGGTCAAGCTCCTTACCCGTAGAATCGGCAGAATCAGGGAACTCGAGAGCGAGATAGCCGCGCTCAAGGAGGACGTCCAGAGGCTTGGCCCGGAGGATCGGCTTCAGAGTCTGAACGCCGGCATGCAACGGGTCATCGAGACCGCGAAAAAGGCCGCGTCCTCGGAGGCGATTGTCTTGCTTTGCGGTGAAAGCGGCACAGGAAAATCAGTGTTTGCCAGGGCTATCCACCGCTGGAGCCCGAGGGCGGCAAAGCCCATGGCGGTTGTGGCTTGTCCCGCGGTTCCGCCCGATCTTCTTGAGAGCGAGTTGTTCGGGCATGTCAAGGGGGCATTCACTGGGGCGGTGCGGGATAACCCGGGGCGGATCGCCGCATGCGAGGGCGGCACGCTTTTCCTGGATGAGATCGGAGACATGGCGCCATCGGCGCAAGCCAAATTGCTTCGGTTCATCCAGGACAAGGAATACGAGCGTCTGGGGGAAGCCAAGGTTCGCAAGGCGGATGTCCGCATCATTGCCGCCACGAACGCCGACCTCAAGGAGCGCGTGGCCGAGGGTCGCTTCCGAGAAGATCTGTTTTATCGGTTGAACGTAATCTGCCTTACGATCCCATCGCTTCGGGATCGACCGGGAGACATTATGCCTTTTGCCGTGGATTTTCTCACACATTTCTGCCGTGCTAATCATAAGACATTTTTGGGGTTCACCGAGGAGGCCGAGAAATCGTTGATGAGCCATGCCTGGCCGGGAAATGTTCGAGAGCTCCAAAATGCCATCGAGCGGGCCGTCATTCTGGGCGGCGGCGAACGGGTCGATTTGGCGGATCTTCCCGACAACATCGCTCCCACCGCAGGCGCTCCAGCCATTGGCGACAGGGTGCCCTTGTCCACCATCGAAGAACTGCATATCAGAAGAGTCATGGCCAACACCTCATCGCTCCAGGAAGCGGCGGACATTCTGGGTATCGACCAGGCGACGCTCTGGCGCAGGAGGAAGACCTACGGCATCTGATTTCACGTTTCATGCCCATCTGCCTTGCGTTTTGCAAAGTCATGTCCGCCCGGATCTTTCAGATTTCAAGGCCAATCACTCCGCATTCAATAATAACTCACTGAAATCGTTAGACTTACAGACTGGCACGCCTGTTGCTCTTTCTATGAGTGCTGGCGGTGGCCAAATGGAGGACTGTGTCCAATGACGTTAAAGAAAAAGATTCTCATAGGATATGGCGTCGCGTTCGCCCTCATGGGTCTTGTGGTGGTTTGGGCGATTACGAACCTGGTATCGCTGGGCAAGGCGACCGACGCCATTCTGAGCGAGAACTATCGGAGCATCCTCGCCGCCGAGAACATGGTGGACGCCTTGGAGCGGCAAGATAGCGGGATGCTGCTCATGTTCTTGGGCGACATGGGAAAAGGGATCACTCAGTTTCGGGAAAACGAAGCGGTCTTTCTGGAATGGTTAGCCCGCGCGAAAGACAACATCACGATCCAGGGAGAAACGGAACTTGTCCAATCCATAGAGGCGGACTACTTGGTCTATCGGAAAAAATTCTCCTCGCTCACCGACTTGCGTGAAGCGAACGAAGCGGCGTTGGAGCCCGCTAATTATCAGGGAACGGTCTACCCGCTCTTTGCCAGGGTACGCGATGCATGTATCGGTTTGCGCAACCTTAACGAGGAGACCATGTACGCCGCCAGCGTCAGAGCCGGCGGCGTGGCTCGGCGCGCGACCTGGTCAACGGCGTTCGTGGCCACGTCGGCGCTGATGGTGGCCTTGATATTCAGCTTGTTCCTGGCCGAGAGGATTGTCCGGCCCATCCGACGTTTCATGGAGGCATCGCGGAAGATATCGTCCGGCGACTACGCCGTTCAGGTAATCGTGGAGACCGGTGACGAATTGGGTTGTCTGGCTGGCGAATTCAATCAGATGGCCCAGCAGCTCGGCCGTTACAACGAGATGAACATCGAACAGATCATCTCCGAAAAGAACAAGGGCGAGGCGATTCTTTCAAGCATCGAGGATGGCCTGGTGGTTTTCGATACCAAGCTCAAGGCGATCAGCATCAACCCTGCCGCGCGCCGGTTGTTGGATTTGAAATTTGCTGAAAGCGCCACATTACACTGTATGGACATTTTGCCTGACCCGAATGTTTGCGATCTCGTCCGTAAGACCGTCGAGACGGGAGTGCAACCCACCGTTCCCGATGAACAGCGGATAATCACCGTTTCGGAGGGAGAGAGGGCCAGACAATACCTCTTTTCCATTACGGCCATTCGCGGAAGAGACCGCAATCTGTCCGGCATCGTGCTTTTGCTCAGGGATGTCACCCGCCTGAAGGAAGTGGAGCGGCTCAAGAGTGAATTCGTCATGGCCGCTTCTCATGAACTTCGTACCCCTCTAACCAGTTTGGGAATGAGCGTCGATCTTCTCTTGGAACATGCCGCTCAGGGACTCGCCGAAAAGGATAAAGATCTGCTCCAGGCCGCGCATGAGGAAGTCCACCGCATGAAGGCGCTCGTCAATGATCTGCTTGACCTCTCAAAAATCGAGACGGGCAGGATCGATCTGGAGTTCGAGAGCGTTCCGGTCTCAACCTTGTTTGACCATGTTGAAGCGGTTTTCAAAAGCCAAACGGTCATGAAGGAGGTCTCATTGACATCGGAACTCACTGGCGATATGCCCAAGGTTCGCGCCGATGCCAACAAAATCACATGGGTATTGACCAATCTGATTTCCAATGCCCTGCGATACGTGAGCAAGGGCGGCAACATCGGTCTTTCGGCTCACCGGATCGGACCTCATGTTCACCTCTCCGTGCGGGATGATGGGCCGGGGATTCCGCCTGAGTATCAATCCAAGATATTTCAAAAATTTGTCCAGGTGAAGGGGCAAGAAGCGGGTGGTACGGGTTTGGGCCTGGCCATTTGCAAGGAGATCGTTCGCGCCCACGGCGGCGCGATTTGGATGGAATCATCCGCCGGTCGAGGAAGCACTTTCACATTCACCCTTCCTGTGGCCCAATAGGAGGAACACATGGAAAAGAAACCAATCCTGATCGTTGACGACGAGAAGAACATCCGTCTGACCATGTCGCAGTCATTGGAGCCTCTGGAGATCCCGGTCCAGACGGCTGTGAATGGCGAGGAAGCGCTTCGGAAACTTCACGAAACTCCGTTCGGCCTGGTTTTTCTGGATTTGAAGATGCCTGGGATAGATGGGATGGAGGTCCTTCGGCAAATCAAGGATGACTGGCCCAAAATTCGGGTGATCATCAGTACCGCCCACGGGACGATTGAATCCGCCGTGGAGGCCATGAAACTCGGCGCGGTGGACTTCATACAGAAGCCTTTCAGCCCCGTTGAGATTCGAGATTTGGCCAACCAAGTGCTGCAACGCGAGGCGCTGGATGAGGAGAACGCCGTCGATTACTTCTCCTTGATCGAGCTTACCAAGAGACACATTTCGGACCGTGGATTCTCGGCCGCCCGTGAAACGGCCCGAAAGGCCATCGCTGCGGACCCGGCCCAGCCGGAGGCATACAACCTTCTCGGGGCACTGCTTGAAATTAAGAGCGATTGGTTGGAGGCCCAGAAATTCTATCGGGCGGCCTTGGATATCGACCCCAGTTTCAAACCGGCTTGGGCGAACCTGGAGCGAGCCACTTCCTGGAACAAATTCGGAAAGATAGATCTCGGGCCGGACAAGAAGGTCACGGATTCAAATGACGACAACGCCGAAGAAGGATCGAATGAGGAATAACCGCTTCATCGTGATCGTGGGGTGCGGCAGGCTTGGCTCTCATCTGGCCAACCACCTCAGTCGCGCCGGCAATTCGGTGGTGGTGATCGACAGAGATGAGCCCACCTTCAATGAGTTGTCGCCCGATTTCAGCGGCTTTCGAGTTCACGGGGATGCCACCCAAATGGACGTGCTCAAGGGGGCCAAGATCAACAAGGCGGATGTTCTGATCGCCACGACACACGAGGATAACGTCAATTTGATGGTGGCCCAGGTGGCGCGGAAAATCTTCGGTGTTCCCCATGTACTCGCCAGGGTTTTCGACCCCAAGCGAGAGGAAGTCTATGTACAATTGGGTATTGATACCATATGCCCGACCTCGGTGGCCTCGGAGATGTTCCTAAGGGCCGTTGCCAATGGAGCCACTGAACGGGAAGGAGCACAATCATGAAAGTGCTCATCGTCGGAGGTGGCAAAACACTCTATTTCCTTTCCCGGAATTTCGCTGCGCGGGGATACCAAGTCGTCATCATCAACCGGAACCGGGAAGAATGTGTCCAGTTGGCCCGCCAACTTTCGGCTACAGTGGTATGCGGAGACGGTAGTGATGCCGGGATTCTCAAGGAAGCCGGCGCAATGGGGGCCGACGCCATACTCGCCATCACTCCTAACGATCAGGATAATCTGGTTATCTGTCAACTGGCATCCCTCAAATTCGGTGTGCCCAGGACCGTTGCCCTGGCAAACGACCCCGACAACGCCGAGGTGTTCGAAAAGCTGGGGGTTTCGGGTTTTTCCACTACCCGCATCGTCGGGAGCCTGATTGAGCAGCGGGCTTCCCTGGAACAGATCACCAATTTGTTGCCCGTGGGCGAAGGCCGGGTGAATGTGACGGAAATCATACTCGATGATGATTCCCCGGTCGTGGGAAAGCTTCTAAAGGATATCAACCTGCCTGAAAATGCCTTGGTGGCCGTCGTGATCCGCGACAACAGGCCGATCGTCCCTCGTGGAACCAATGACCTGTTGGCAGGCGACCGTGTCGTCCTGATTACACTTCCGGAAAATCATGGCCCGGTGCTCAAGGCGTTCACCGGCGAACGGATTTAGAGGGGCGGGCCTTGCGAGAGAGAGAATATCTCAAACAGCGCTATGCCGCGATCATTTCCTCAGTCGGGATGATCCTGCTCCTGTCCAGCGCCGTGATGTTGACGCCTCTTCTGACGCTCATGTCACATCCCGAGGAGGCTGATCACGCATGGGCTTTTGGCCTGCCCGCAGTCTGTCTTTTCGTCCTGGGGATCACCTTATGGAAGGCGTTTTGTTCCTCGCATGACATTACGCTTACGGTTCAGGAGGGCGGCATCATCGTTCTGGCAAGTTGGATCGTCGTCATCCTCTTTTCAGCATGGCCATTTACATTCGTTTTGGGTCTCCCGTATTCACGGGCCCTATTTGAATCGGTCAGCGGATGGACCACAACCGGACTTTCTGTCGTGGACGTGACCAGTGCCAGCAGAGTGATTCTGATCTGGCGCAGTATCATCCAATTGGCTGGCGGAGCAGGGTTGGCCATCATCATGATGTCGGCCATTGTCGGTCCCACCGGTGTCGGCATATCGAGCGCGGAGGGCCGAAGCGACCAACTCGTTCCGAATGTCCGGCAGTCGGCCCGTTTGGTTCTAATTATCTATGTTTGCTACGCCCTCGCCGGAACCATTGCATACTGGATGGCGGGCATGTCGCTTTTCGACGCGGTCAACCATTCCTTTACCGCAGTCTCCACGGGAGGATTCTCCACGCGAGTGGAAAGTATCGGATACTGGAATTCAACCGCCATCGAGGCCGTAACTCTGCCGCTGATGCTTCTTGGCAACTTAAGCTTCGTCACCGCATGGTTGCTGTGGCGCGGCAGGCTGCGCATGGTGGCGCGAAACGGCGAGGTGCGCCTGCTGGTTGTGCTTATTCCCTTATCAGCGGCGGCCATGTTCCTCTTGACGAGCAGGGCCCTCTACCCGCAGCTCGGAAAAGCAATCCGGGTTGCTGTCTTCCAGATAGTGACGGCCATAACCACCACGGGCTTTTCAACCGTCAGTTACGGCAATTGGAACGCCTTCGGTTTGTTTCTGCTGATCATTCTGATGCTGATTGGCGGGGGAACGTGTTCCACGGCCGGCGGGATCAAGCAGTTTCGGATCTATCTGTTGTGGAAGATGCTCTGGTGGGAGATCAAACGATACCTCATTCCCCGCACCGCGGTATTGGAACGTCCCATTTGGGAGGGAAACAAGCGCGTTTTTGTGGATGACGCCAGGATTCGACAGGTAATGGTCTTTATCTTTTTATATCTGGCGACCTATGTGCTCGGCGTCATGATCCTTTGTACGTGCGGTTTCAATCTTGTCGACGCCCTCTTTGAATTTGCTTCCGCTATTGGAACAGTTGGGCTTTCAGTTGGTGTCACCTCATCCCAGATGCCGGACGCCGCCTTGTGGTCCGAAACCATCGTCATGTTCCTGGGTCGACTGGAGTTCATCGTGGTGATCGTCAGCCTCCTTAAAATCGGGGGGGACGGCCGGCGAGTGTTGGGGCGGAAACCAAGGGGAAAATGATTCGATGAAAAAAGAGATCAAACCAATTGGAGTGGAGACTGGGGGCCGAGACCTGAAGTTCTTGGTGTGCGGTACATCCGGGGGTATTGTTGATTCGCCGTCGGAGGAGGAATGGGTTGCAAGCCCGATCCAGTGCCTCGACAAGGCCGTTGAGTGGAAACCCAAGATTATCGTGGTTTCATTTATGCGGATATCCATCCGGGAGCGTGAAGCCCTCGTGGAATTGAGTGCTGCGCTGAAACGAAACAGCCACACCAAACGGTGTACCGTCCTGGCGCTTCTGCATTCGAAGCACCGTAAATTGATTGAAGATCTTAAGCTGGCAAAAGTCGACTATGTCCGGTATATCGGCGAGGCCAGTCTGGACTCAAATCTCGTGCGGGAGATCATCGAGGACACGGGAGCAGGAGATAGCCTGGACAGGCACCTCGAAACCCTATGCCCTTTTCTGCATTACAACAAGATCGACTCACAACACGAGATGACGGTATGCGGGGCGTATCTGGACCGGATGGTCCTTGGCGGTCGTCGCCTTCACGAATTATGTGAGACCGATGACCATCTTCACTGTGAATACTACAAAGATCCGAGGCGCAAGTCATGACGCTTCGGACTCGCATACTCAAGGCCCATCCGGCGACGCTTGTGCTGGCCAGTTTTCTCTTGGCCATCGGTATCGGAACACTCCTGCTCAAGCTACCCTTTTCCAGCAAGATCGGCTACATCCCTTGGTTGGATGCGCTGTTTACGGCTACCTCGGCGGTTTGCGTCACAGGTTTGGTTGTTGTGGACACAGGTGGCCATTTCGCTATTTTTGGGCAATGCGTGATCCTCGCCCTCATCCAGATCGGTGGCCTGGGAGTGATGACCATTTCGGTGGCTCTCTTCCGATGGATCGGCAGCAGTATTTCTTTTCGGCATCGAATGGTCATGCAGGATTTGTTCGCTCATACTCCGCGCGAGGACATCTTTGGCCTCGTGAAAAGCATCGTCTTTTTCACAATCGGCGCTGAACTGACAGGGGCTGTGTTGTTGACCATCCATTGGAACCAGGAATTCCCATTGGGATGTGCCGTCTATACGGCGGTGTTCCATTCGATTTCTGCGTTTTGCAACGCTGGGTTCTCGCTGTTTTCCGACAGCATGGTGCGTTACAGCGACAATGTCTTGCTCAACACAGCGATCTGCTGCTTGATCGTTGTTGGAGGCATCGGGTTCCCAGTACTCTATGACGTTCAATCCTGGATTGCCCGGAAAAAGGAAAAGAGGGTTCGGTTATCGATTCAAACAAAATCGGTCCTGATTACGACGCTGGTTCTGATCTTCTCCGGAGCCTTGATGTTCGCCTTCTTGGAACGACAAACTCTTGGCGAGGCGCAAAGGCTTACTCATCGCATCTTAACTCCTTTGTTTCAATCCATAACCTGTCGAACCGCGGGATTCAATACCGTGGATATTGCTTCCTTGAAGGATGCCACCCTTGCCATGATGATTTTCCTGATGTTTGTCGGGGCCTCGCCGGGCTCCTGCGGCGGTGGCGTCAAGACCACGACATTGGCACTTCTTGTGACATTCACCATAAGTCGAGTGCGGAAAAGACGACGGGTCAACATGTTCAAAAAGAGCATCCCCGGGGAGACCGTTACCCGGAGCGTATCGCTCATTCTGGTTTCCATGGGAATCATTGGCGTGTTCTTGTTCTTAATCCTTGTGAGTGACTCCGTGAGCGTACACGGGGTGGCAGGTCAACAAAGGACTTTTCTTGCATATTTATTCGAGATGGTTTCCGCGTTCGGGACAGTGGGCTTGTCCATGGGCGTGACCCCTGAACTCAACACCTGGGGCAAATGCCTGATCATACTTATGATGATTGTCGGTCGAGTGGGCGTGCTCACGTTTGCCTACATCATCATCGGAGCCGGCACGACGGAAGGAGTCGAGTACTCCGAAGAGAACCTGATGGTTGGATAGACGAACGGAGAGCGGATATGAAACGTTTTGCAGTGATCGGTCTTGGAAACTTCGGCTTTCATGCCGCCAAGGCCTTGTTCGAGGACGGCAACGAGGTTGTTGCAATCGATACAGACAAAGCCAGGGTTCATGCCATTGACCCACATTCAACGGAGGCGGTCGTGCTCGACGCCACTGATAAGGAAGCGTTAAAGTCTCTTGGGTTGGAAAACATGGATGGGGTCATCGTTTCCACTGGGACCAAGATCAGTATCAGCATCCTGATATGTCTTTACCTCCAGGAAATGGGTGTCAAGAAAATCCTGGCCAAGGCCATGGATGACGACCACGCGAAAATCCTTAAGAGGGTGGGAGCCACCGAGATTATCCACCCGGAACGGGACATGGCCTTGCGCGTGTCACGGGGATTATCGCGGCCCAACGTGCTGGACTTCATCCCCTTGGCGGATGAGTATGATCTCATCCAGGTGGGGCCGCCGAGGGAGTTCATCGGAAAGAGCCTGAAAGACCTGAACTTGCGGGCCAAGTACGATGTACACATCATCGCCATCAAGGAGCTGGTTCCAGAGAATTTCCTATTGGTCCCGCCGGCGGGCTTTGTGATAAAGGATAGCGATATTCTCATAATGCTGGGCAAGTCTGAGGATATCCGACGAATCAAGGCGTTGAAGTGACTCCGCCACGTCACCAGATGTGGAAATCGAGATTGACACCGCTTCCGGTCCGCCGGGAATGACCTGCTCTTTGATAACTCGTTGAATATCGAAGGCTTATGACTAAATTGCCGAATGGAGAACGGTTATGAAAAGGGTTACACTCGGGGAGCCAAAATTCAATCCGTCGATTTCGACGGTCATTTGTTAGCACAAAACCCCGTGGGGTCATTCCCTCGGGGTTTTGTCGTTTCAGCCGTGTCCACGACAACTTACGCCCACCCGAACATTCTCTCCGATTCTCCGTTTCGAAGCCCGCCGTCCGGGGTCCAGGTGAAACCCTGGGGATTGCGGGCGCTCACCAAAAATGTCCTTTCCGAATTCTCCCGTTCTTCGTTTTTCGAGTCGCCTTGTTTAACGGCCCGGTTGTATCCGGGCACCCGCTTCGACATTTCGAACTCCCCTCCGGTAGGTATCTGCCGAAAGCCGGACCAGGGGGTCCGGCGAAAGCGGATTACCAGACAGCGGA
>Ga0209270_1003906_pt1 | contig 12069 bp, 9 predicted proteins | sample MTBAKSrepl1MetaG_FD_187456 | JGI IMG/M metagenome (GOLD analysis project Ga0209270, IMG submission 187456) | Enrichment culture microbial communities from Arthur Kill intertidal strait, New Jersey, USA, that are MTBE-degrading - MTBE-AKS1... | ecosystem: Environmental > Aquatic > Marine >...
TTGCTGACGAAACGGTAAAAAGCCATGTCCCTCGGCAAAACCGTTTATCCCCAACGGTACTAACGTAAAAACAATATTAACCTTTCATCATGTCCTGAAATTTATGGCCGTGTGCCCGGCAGAGCAGCATAACGGCGTGGCGTCCACTCAAGAGACTCGGCACGACCCCACCGCCCGGTATTGTCCATTGACCGGCCATGACCAACCCGGACAGGCCGGGCAGGGTGCGCCGAATAGTGGTGCGGAAAGATTGAGGGGTCACGGCGAAACCTTCGTAAGCGCCCTTGCGGTTCAAGGTGTACCGCCACCAGGTGTAAGGCGTGGCGACATCAAGCAATTCGGCGTTTTTGGATATACCCGGTTTGAGTGCTTCCAGTTCGGCCAGAAAACCCTCGGCCACGGCTTCCTTTTCGGCCCGATAGGCCTGTTGGTCTTCCCGTATTTTTCGCCAGGGTTCCCAAGTGGAATCGGCCATGACCTGGACCAGGGACCGGTTTTCGGGGGCGCTCCCCGGGGAATAGTTGAAGAGGCGGAGCATGCGCCAGACGTCGGACAGCCACCCGGCGCCAGCCGGCCGAACCGGCTTGTACATGACCAAGGGAGCCTCACCGGCGGGAAGGCGGTCCACACCGTAGTTGGCCATGACCACCGGCGCGAAGATCGGCAGATCGCGGTGGGCCTTTTCCAGGTCCGGAGCCTGGTAGCGGCCGCCCAGAAGATCGTGCAGCAGGGCATACCCATCGCCCGTCGCAATCACGGCGCCGGCCGCGAATTCCTGGCCTCCCTTCAGGCGGACACCAGCGGCCCGGCCGTCTTTCACCAGTATCTCCTCCACGGTCGACTTGTACGATATCTCACCGCCCAAGTCCTTGAACCTTTTTTCCAGGCCGCGAGTGAACCCGAAGGAACCGTCGCGTCGCAGGGCCAGGTTGCCGCCGGCCAGGTAGCCCAGGATCATGACCAGGAAGGCCATCGGGGCCTGGGGTTGAAAAATATGCTCCAACACCTCCCGCAGGAACGGATGTTTAAGCTCGGTCGCGGCCTCTTCGGCCGTTCGCATCCAGGGGCCGGAAAAGTACTTGGCCCGTCCGGCCATCCGGATCAGCATACCCGCCTTGTCCAACAGGCCGGTCATTTCCGGAGGTTTGCCCAGCGTGGTTACCATTTCCGCGCCCTGGAAGGCGCGGGCCGCCTTGACGAGTTCGGCGAAGAACCCGCCGTCTTCCGGAGACAGCGCGGCCGCATCCGCGGCCAGCCGGTCCAGATCGGACGTGACGTCCAGGCTGAAACAAGAGGCAAGGTCCGTGAAGCGTGAATAGTTCTCCAGCCGGATGTACTGGTCCATGTCGTCCACGCCCAGAACCTTATATAGGGCGTGATCGCGAGTGGAAGGCCGGTAGCCCATGTAAAAATGAATGCCGCCGTCGATGGTGTATCCCCGGCGTTTCCAGGTGGAACTCACCCCGCCGGGCTGGTTGGCGTGTTCGAAGATGTGGGCTTGGTAACCGTTGAGCCGGGCGAAAATCCCGGCGCTCAAACCCGACAGCCCCGCCCCGATGATGGCAACCGTTTCAGACATAACCACCTACCTTCTCAATCGCCAGCCGACCAGGCCGGCCCACATCTTTTTTTGGAATTAAGCCGCCTGCACCGTATTTTTCGGGAAATTCTCTTAACCCAAAATGCGGCCGACTAAGTTCCTGACTTTTTTTCGGCACTTGAAGAACATCATCTTATCCGGTTCAGGGCTTCCCCCTCAGGCCGCTTTATTGTAACATGGATTTATTCAAGGAGTGGATCATGAATTTCCAGCCGTCGCCCAAACAGGTCCTGGTGCTCTGGAACCTGCTGTTCACCGGCGAAGAGCCGATGATCTCGAAAATTCAGCCGGCTTTAACTCCCAAGGAGAGAAGACAGCTCGAAGCAGCCGGTCTGATCGAAATCGAGAGGCGGGGCCGGGCCGGCCACGTTCTGCTGACGGAAAAAGGCTGGGCCTGGGCCGCCGGTCATCTGCAGGCCGAAATATCCCAGTCCAAATACGCGGTCAAGGCCCTGAAAGGCCTCTTGGGCCGTTTAAAGACCCATTTGGAGCGACAAAGTCTCTCCCTGGCCGAATTTTTATCGCCGGAGGAAGAATCGGCGGAAGGACCAGCGGCCCGGCCAGCGGTTCCGGACCTGCCCGCCCGCATCCGAAGCGCCTATCTTCAGGCCTCGGGCGGCCGGACGAACGTCAGGGTCCGTTTGAAGGACCTGCGGCCCTTGCTCCCGGACCTGCCCCGGACCGTTCTGGACCTTGAACTGCTCCGCCTTCAGCGGCAGATACCCGGAGAATTGGTCCTTTGGTCCCTGGACGATCCCCAGGAGATCACCGCCGAGGACCAGGCCGCGGCCGTGGACATCGCCGGGATCAAGAGGCATATCATCTATATGGAGGCCTGAAAGGTTGGACGCCCTGTCCGTTTTCAGCTCGGTCAACTTTGATTGGGTCATGCGCCTGGATCATGTCTGGCGGGACGTCCCCTACGACGTACCCGAACTTAACGGGCGGCTCCGGAACGAGGTGGTCGAGCGATGCCGCCTGATCGGCCAACAGGATCATTCGGCCTCTCCCTTGGGCTGGGTCGTCCTCGGACAGGCCGGGGCGGGCAAGACTCATTTTTTGGCCGGACTCCGGCGGGAAGCGGCCGAAAGACGAACCACCTTTATCCTGGCCGACCTGACCGACGTCAAGGACTTTTGGGAGACCCTCCTCTTGGGCTGCCTCACTTCCCTGCGGGAACCGGAAAATCGGCCCCAATACGTTTTGGTCCTGGAAGGCCTGTTCGAACACCTGGGACTGGGCCGGGACAAGGCCGTCCGGAACGTCAGGACCCTGGCCCGCATGCCTCGAGACTTGCTGGTCAAAAACACCCTTAAAATCTTAAAAGTCCTGGCCGGTCGATACAAGGCCTTGACCATCGAGCACCAGGATGTGATCCGGGCCTTGATTTTATGGAACTCGGACGATTTGGTCCTGGGCCACCTGGGCTACAATTGGCTCTTGGGCTTGAGCCTGACTCAAACCGAGGCCCGGAGCCTTAGTCTTAAGCAAGCCCGGCAGACACCCCTGAGCGTCGTCAAAGGACTGTCGTGGCTCTTCAGCCTGCGCGGGCCCACCCTTCTGGCTTTCGACCAGTTGGACGCCATCGTGGCCGAACACCATCTGGCCGCGGGTTCGGCCGGCCAGGAAAAGCCTCCCGAAGAATATAAGGCTTCCCTGGCCATCATCGAAGGTCTCGGGCGCGGTCTGAGCGCGCTGGCCGATCACACCCGCCGGACATTGAGCCTGCTGGTTTGTCTCGAAGCGACCTGGGAAATCCTGCGGCAAACCGTGCTCCAGTCCAGCACCGACCGCTTTGAAGCGCCCAGGGCTCTATCCCCCGCCGGAGAAGCCGAGACGGTCAATCGCTTGGTCGAACGGCGTCTGGCCCTGGCTTACCGGGAAGCCGGGTTTATCCCGCCTTATTCTTCCTGGCCTTTCAAACCCCAGGCCTTTGAAGAAGTGATCGGGCTGCTCCCCCGGGAGATACTGAAAAGATGCGAAGTTCATCGGCGGAACTGCCTGGCCCAGGGCCGGGTCAGCGAGGCGGCCTCTTTCAGGCAGCTTACTCCTTGGGCCCCGACGCCGTCCCTGCAGCCGGTTTTCAAGGAGATCGATAGTTCTTTCGAGGCGTTGCGGGGAAAAGCCCGCCTGGACCAGTTGCTTGATGAAGAGAATGAAGACCTGCTGGGCGAACTGCTCCAATGCGCCTGCCGCTGCCTGGTCAAGGAAAGCCGTCTGCCCGATGATTTGGACGTGCTCTTGGAAACGAAGTTCGGCGGCGGACAGACTTACGCCCCTCTGCACGCCCGACTGGCCCTGGTCTACCTCAAGGTCGGGGCCGAAGAGATCCATATCTGCTTCCGGGCCGTCCAGAAGCTTCACCCCAATGCATACCTGGCCAGGCTCAAGGCGGCTTTGACCGCCTCCGGCGTGGACCGGAACCTGGCCTTCCGCCGCCTCTTTATCATCAGGCGTCACCCTATCCCGGAAGGCCCTAAAACCCAGGCCGTCACGACCGCCTTTCTCCGGGCCGGGGGTAAATTCGTGGACCTGAGCGATGATGATCTTCGAACTCTTTGGGCCCTCCGCGAGTTGGAGACCAGGTCTCGGCCGCATTTCACCGCGTGGCTGCCAGAGCGAACCCCGGTTTCACGGATCGGCCTGATGCGTCAGGCTGCGCCCGAATTAATTGAAGAAGCTCCGGCTCAGCCGCAATACAAGCCGCCGAAGGACTCGTCGACCTCCGATCGGTTGGAAGAAGAAAGTTCCCAGCCCAAATGGCGGCCGCCGGACTTTGTAAGCCTTAAGGTGCCTTTGGGACGCGTTTTGGAGGGTGATTCACCCGGACGGACCTTGTCCTTACCGGCGGCGGCCTTGGCCAAACACGTGGTGGTCATGGCCGGGTCCGGGGCGGGCAAGACCGTCCTGATTCGGCGGCTGGTCGAAGAATCGGCCTTGCTCGGACTGCCCTCAGTGGTGATCGACTCGGCCAACGACCTGGCCCGTTTGGGCGATCCCTGGCCCGAACCGCCCGACCATTGGGCGGAAGGCGACACGAATAAGGCCGCGGAATACTTCAGCCGGACCGAGGTGGCGGTCTGGACTCCGGGCCAGACGGCCGGCCGGCCCTTGAACTTAAATCCCATGCCCGACTTTTTGGCCGTGGCCGGGGACAAGGACGCCCTGGAAGAAACGGTCCAACTGGCCTTGGGCAGCCTCGAGGAAATAGCCGTCACCGGACGCTCGGGCAAGACCAAAAAGCTGAAGGGGGTTTTAGCCGCGGCCCTCAGGTATTTCGCCGAGAGGGGCGGCGGCGATTTGACGGATTTCATCGATCTGTTGAGTCAACTGCCCGTGGAAGCCGGGGCCAAGATCAGGGCGGCCCCCAAACTGGCCCAAGAAATGGCCGATCTATTGCGGGCCAGGCTTCAGACCGATCCATTGCTCGGCCAAGGCGGACCAAGATTGGACCCGGCCGTGCTCTTCGGCTTGAACCAGTCGAACAGGCGGACTCGAATCTCGGTCCTCAATTTGATCGGCCTGCCCAATTTGGAAATGCGCCGGCAGTTCCTGGCCCGATTGGCCATGGAACTTTTCACCTGGGTCCAGACCCATCCTCCCGCCGCCGACCGGGGGCTGACCGGTTTGCTGGTCGTGGATGAGGCCCGGGATTTCCTGCCCGCGGTCAAAACCGCCGCCTGCAAGGAAGGCCTTTTGCGTTTAGCCGCCCAGGGCCGCAAGTACGGTTTGGGCTTGATCCTGGCTACTCAGAATCCCAAGGACGTGGACTATAACGCTCTGGGCCAGTTTTCCACCTGGTTTTTCGGCTTGGCCAACGCCCCCCAGAGCATCAAACAGATCAAAAAGATGCTGGAGGAGCGGGGCGGATCGGGCCAAGGCCCGGCCATGCTGTCCCCCGGCCAATTCTTTGTGGTCTCCGCCGGCCAGATCAGCCCCCCGGTCAAGATAGCCGCCCCCTTGTGCCTTTCTTATCATCCGAACCAAACCTTGACCGAGGCCGAGGTGTTGGAGAAGGCCAAGCGGGCGAAACCGTGACCGGAAAGAGGGGCAGACGTAACCCGGCTGTAGCTTGGTGGGATTAAATTATAAGTAAAGCAAGGTCATTCGGGGATTTTAATCATGGCCCGGTCCTAAGGATTCGATAAAATCCCTGAACGGGCCTGCTCGGACAGTTCGGTTATCTTGATTCTAAAATCATCAACAAATCGGAGATTAAGCCGATGGTTAAAGCGGAGAAGATCGATCATATCTGTATAGCGGTCAAGGACTTGGCCAAGGCTCGCCGGGCTTACGAGGACCGGCTCGGTTTGGAACTGGCTTTCGAATACGTAGCCGAGAGCGAGAGCATCAAAGTAGCCCGCTATTATGTCGGCGAGGTGGCCTTGGAGTTGATGGAGCCGACCAGGCCGGACAGCGAGGTCGGGCGGTTTTTGAAACGCCGAGGTGAAGGCCTCTTTCTGATCTCCTACCGGGTGGCCGACGTGGAAGCGGCCCTGGCCGAATACCGGGTCAAAGGGGAAAAGACCATCGACCAGAAACCCAGACGCTTGATGGGCATCCGCTACGCCTTTATTCATCCGCCCAAGGACCTGAGCGGCGTGCTCACGGAAATTCTGGACGGGGATTTCGATCCTCAAAAACTTTAATTTTGAGATCGATTTGACCGGACGCCCTTATTCATGGGACAAAAAAAGAAAAAAAGGACTTGGAAAACGTCTTTTTTCAGTTTAAAGATTATATTGGGGGCTGGGGCATTGCCGTGGCGGGGTCGGACTTGGGCCGCGGAGTTGAACTCGTAAACGGGATGGGCTTTTCCTCTTAGGTTTGGTGACTCGGACAAGGTGCGCTTGTGGACCGTCTTGCCTTCATTGAAAATCGTATTCGGGAGACGCTGGTCAGTCACGAACATTATCGCTTCACCCCGATCATGGATTCGATTGCCAAAGCCTTCCTTGACCTGACCCTCGAGTTCCATGAACTGGAAGACTTCAATTACCTGGCTGTGCTGATGCCCAAGGTGGTCTTGGGCTGGGATGCTTCACTCTACCTGAACGAATCCGAGACTTGGGCCGTCCTGGCGGCCAGCACCCGGCCCGATCTGGAAGCCTGCCGAAGCGGAGGCCAAAGGCTGGTTGTCCGGATTTCGGCGGAGCCCCGGCAAGAAGGAGATGATTATCTGATTCCGCTGCATAATGGAGGCGCCGTGGCCCTGGATGATTCCGGCCTGGATCAAAACCGGATCATCGGTATGTTAGGCCTGGGCTCCGAAACACTCTTGAATGAAGGGGAACTTTTTTTTGCCCAGAAATACGCTGAGCTGCTGGCCTTGTCCCTCGTCCAGAGGCTCCTGTCCAGGCGAAATCAGCAACATATTGCTTTTATCAAGAAACTTGTGGCGGACATCGGCCATAACGTCATCGTCCCCAATATCTTTTTCAAAGTCTACCTGCGACGCCTGGCCGGGAAGATGGGGCGACTGAAGGAAATCCAGCAGCAGTGCGTAAGCCTGGCCCAGTCGCCGCCCCAGGAGCTTCCGGCCGGTTTGCGAGACCTTGGCGCCGAGCTGGCCAACGCCAACGAAGGCCTCCAAGAAGAATTCGATCACATCCAGAAGCACTACATCAACACCAGCCTCTTCCTGGAAACCTTGCTGCGCCAGAGCCATTTTGAAAAGGGCCGCTATGTGCTCCAGACAAAAACCTGCAATTTCCTGCGGGACATCATCGAGCCTCAGGTGGAAAGATTCCTGCCCCGGCTCAGGGAGCGGAACATAGAGATCGATCTGTCCGCCGGCGGCGTGCCCGACCAGGCCATCGAGGCCGTGGTGGACGTCGGCCTGATTTCTCAGGTTTACGCCAACCTGCTGTCCAACGCCTTCAAGTACACCCGGCCGGTGCCATGGTACGGGAGCGAACGGAAATACATCGCTTATGGGCTCGAGGTCGTGCCCGAGGTCTTCGGCCCTCGCTCGGACGGCATTAAACTCAATCTTTTCTCGACGGGTCCGCCCATCGCCCCCGCTGATTACGGCCGCATCTTCGAGGAAGGCTATCGGGGCCGCAACGTCGAAAAGGAGCGGGGCACTGGGCATGGACTGTTTTTTGTAAAGGAAGTCGTGGAACTGCATGGCGGCCGGGTTGGATATGAGACCACGGAAAAGGGTAACAATTTCTATTTTATCCTGCCCAAGTAATCTTTATTTTCAACCGCCGCCGGTTCTACTTCTATCGAAATTTTCTGATTGATTAGAGGGAGGTGGAAAACATGAAAGCCTTGGTTTTGTACGATTCGCTCGGAGGCAACACGGAAAAGGTGGCGAAAATGATTTACGAGACTCTCGGGGTCGAGGGAGTTTCCGCCGAGCTGGTCAAGGTGGCCGCGGAAACCGACCTGGACCTCTATGATTATGATCTGCTTTTCCTGGGTTCTCCGGTCATCGCCTGGCTGCCCACCGAGACCATGAAGAACTTCGTCATGAAAAAGCTGATGGAGTACCACAAGACCCGCATTCAGCCCTCGGCCCCGCAAAGACCGGGCAAATTCGCCGTGGCCTTCTGCACTTATTCCGGCACCCACATCGGGGTCAACGAAGCCGTGCCCTTGACCAAATGGCTGGCTTCCTTCTTCGAGCACCTCGGCCTCCAGGTCGTCGGGGAGTGGCACGTGGTCGGGCAGTTTCACAAACGGGAGGAAGCCAACCTCAATGGCCGGCTGGGAGACATCCGCGGGCGACCCGATGAACATGACCTCAAGGAGATTGAGAACAAGGTCAAGGGTCTGGCGGCCTCGTTGGCCGCCTGGCGCGGCTGAGATGACCCCCGCCTCATCACTCGGGATGGAGCCGTGATCGGGTTTTTAACCGTTTTTTTTGCCCTGTACAGCGCGATTCACCTGGCCGTCTATCTTCGTCTGCGCTGGCTTCTGATCGATATCCGCCTGGCGCGGCCTTTGGTCTTGATCTTTTTTGCCTTGATGATCGTGGCCCCGGCGGCTTCCCGGGTCCTGGAGCACAACGGCCACATTTCCCTGGCCAAGATAGCGGCCTGGACCGGTTTCCTCTGGATGGGCTTCATCTTTCTGGCTTTGATGGCTTCGGTCCTGTCCTGGCTGGCCGAAGCCGGATTGGCCCTTTCCCACCGCCTGGCCGCCTGGCCGACTGCGGCTCCAGAGCCCAGGATCATGGCTCTAATCGCCCTGGGCCTGGCCTTGCTCTCATTTTTCTATGGCTTCTTCGAAGCCCGGCATCTCCGGATCGAACGACTGGCCGTGGTTACGGACAAACTGCCGGCCGGCATTGAAAGCCTCAAGATCGCCCAGATCACGGATTTGCATCTAAGCTTAATGAACCAGGTGGGTCGGGCCGCCGAGGTGGTCGCGCTGGTTCAAGCCGAGGAGCCGGATATTTTCGTTTCGACCGGGGATTTGGTCGACGGTCTGATTCTGCCGCACGACGAGTTGGGCCAGGCCTTCGCCCGGCTGCGGCCGAGATTGGGCAAGTTCGCGGTCATGGGCAACCACGAGGCATATGCCGGCCTGGACTGGTCCCAGCGCTGCCTGGAACATTGCGGCTTCAAAGTCCTGCGCAACCAGATCGTGACCTTGGGCGGGGCCATTAATATTGTCGGTCTGGACGATCCCCACGCCGGGACCAGGCCGGACGAGCCCGCCCTTCTTGCGTCCGCCGATCAAGGCCTGTTCACCCTGGTCCTTAAACATCGGCCCGAAATCGAACCGGCCTCACTGGGACATTTTGACCTTCAACTTTCCGGCCACGCCCACGGCGGCCAGATTTTTCCCTTCAATTTTATTACCAGGCTGGTCTATCCGCTTTATAACGGCTTCTATCAACTGGACAAAGGCTCGGCCCTTTACACCAGCCGCGGGACGGGGACCTGGGGTCCGCCCCTGCGGATTCTGGCCCCGCCGGAAGTGACCATCGTGGAAATCAGGCCCCGCCAGCCGGCCGATTGAGCTGGTGTGACTAGACTAGTTTATACCTTTCCATGGCCTCTTGGGCTAAGTCTTCCAAATTCAGTTCCAGGTCCCGGCTGGGGGAAACAAGCCTGGTGGTGAATTTTTTTCGCCTTTTGCCCGGGGTGGTCGGAGAATAGGTCCGCAGGACCCCGACCACTTTTAGGTCATCGACTTCGGCGAAGACATCGGTTGGACGGATTTGGGTTTTGCCGCCCCCGATTTCGTTTAAAAGCTCGCTGGTGACTTCTTCCAATGCGAAACTGGCGAATTCACCGAATTTTCCGAAGCCCAAAATCCTGGTCATCCCGCCCAGCGCGTTTTCCCGGTACCTGGTCGTATGACAGACCACCACATACGGCGGGGCCAGGACTTTCTTGTCCCGGCCGATGATGGGCCGGCGGGACGTCCTGATGTTTTCCCATAATTGCCGGTCTTCGCCGCTTCTCAACCCGAAGGCGTTGCGGCATTGGATAAAATACATTCTCGATTCGATCAAACAGGCGGCCAGGCACGAACTGAGCTTGGTCCGCGAACCATAGGGCGGCTCCATATAGAACGGACAATAACTTCTGGTGATATCCCGGGAGTCGACCTGAGGCGGGGGCTCGTTGGCCATGATGGGTTTTCTTTTCAAGGCGGCCTGCTTGATAGCCAGAATATGACCGGCCATTTCAGAAAAGAAGCCGTTGTCCAGGTTGACGCTCACGGCCATCCCCTCGGGATAAAAAAGGATGGCGTTATCGAAACGCATGGCTTCCCTGATTTTTTTCCGAAAAGCCGGCCCGTCCAGCTCGCCCAGCTTCTCCACCTTGACGGCCCTCCGGTCGCTGTCCGCAAAAATAAAGCCGCCGGGCACGAAGATGGCTCCCTTGTTGTCGAACTCGCCCGCGGCCCCTTCCTCATCCGGTTTGGGAAAATAACCGCCCTTTCTCAAGGCCAGCATCTTCCACATAGTGTCGAACCTGATGGAAATGATTTCCTTCATCAGTTCGTTGCCGATTAAATCTTTCTTGGCGACCATTTTGTATCAGGCGTCCGGTTCCGGCCGGCGGATCGAAAACAAACCGTTAATTCCTCCCGCGGGCGGCCGGGGAACGATTGGGTTATATTTATTATCTTATTAATTTTAATCGAAAAAAGCAAGTGGGTTTTAAAAAAATCGTCTCCTTGACCGAATTGACTTTAAACCGCCCCGGAGGGCCAGGCGCCCAGCGTCCTCAATCCGCCGGCCGGCTGCCGGTTCCGTACCCGCTGCCCTCGCCGTCAATGGCTCCCGGACGGGGGGAAAATCTGCGAACGGGAAGACCCGCCTTGGCGTCAAAACTCCGCCGGCCACCGTATCCTTTGCCACATCCCCCTGGAAAAGCTGAGCCGAGTGAGTCCGATGACCTTTTCCTCCATGAATTGAATCGGGGACCGGAAACGGCTGAAGGCCGAAAAAAAGACGGAACCGCTTTAAATACGGTTCCGTCCTGAAGAATTCAAAGGTTAATTTTGATTATTTGTCGAATCTACGCCTTAGTCCGGCCAGGCCGAACAGGCCCGAGGCCAGCAGCCAGACCGCTCCAGGCAAGGGAACATACTCAGGTGGAGAGGCAGGGTCGGGGAATTCCGCGGTAAATTCACCGGTGGCTCCGGCTTGGCCTTCATAGGACCAATCCGTCAATCCATTCTCAAACCCGGAAACGTTTTCCCCAACCACCAGGTTATCCAGGAAAACCCAGGACTGCACCTCATTATCTCCAGTGTTGCCCGCGTAAATATAGATGGTCCCAGTCGAGGAAGACCCGGAATAGGTCAGCCAGCCCGTCCATTCCAGGCCAAAAACAAATGGATCGTCGATGTCATCGGCGTACCATTCCATGAGAAGCACGGAACCGGGATCATCGTACGCCCCGTCGTATAAGGCGAAGCCGGGTTCGTCGAAAGGTACATAGTCCCAGGAAAAAAAGTTGTAATCGAGGCTGAAGGATGCGCTTGCGCCTACATTGATGCTGAGCCAGCTGGTGCCGATATAATTTCCGGGATCGCCGGTGAAGTCGTTGTAATCGTCATCATTGAAATCCACCGTGCCCAGCCAGGCCAAGGCGGAACCTTCCGTCGGGGACACGGTCACCGTCGCGGCCAGGCCGGGAAGCGCCCCCAATAAAAGAAACGCAATGATCGCCAATACGCCGATGATGCTTTTTCTTCTCATGTTTTTACCCCTTCCCCTACAGATAAATCTTGATCCACCATCTGATTATCGGCGTTCTCCCCCGATTCCGCCAATAGTTAACCTTTGCCGACTTATTACAACGAAATTTTTTCGGAGGGTCAATACGAAAAAAGTACCATTTTTTCCTAGTTTTGAACACTGGCGGACTATAGTAAACGCAATATAATTTGCATTATTGAATGAGATATGGCATAATCCACCTAAGGAGGTGGTCTATGCCGAAGGTATTAAGGATTGCGGACCCGGATGGAGTTAAGGCGGAAGCCCTGGCCCT
>Ga0209270_1003907_pt1 | contig 12066 bp, 18 predicted proteins | sample MTBAKSrepl1MetaG_FD_187456 | JGI IMG/M metagenome (GOLD analysis project Ga0209270, IMG submission 187456) | Enrichment culture microbial communities from Arthur Kill intertidal strait, New Jersey, USA, that are MTBE-degrading - MTBE-AKS1... | ecosystem: Environmental > Aquatic > Marine >...
GGGACGCCAAGGGCGCGAGAAGGCTCGGAGGCGACCCCGGGAAGGCCCTCCCCGGCGGGTGGGACGCAATCGACCCGAAGACAGGCGAGCCGCCTGGAATCGACAGGGGCTGGGGCTACATGCCGGGCGAAACGGTCTCGGACTCGGTAAGCGCAATGGCGAAAAAGACCGTGCAGTGGCCGTACGAGACAGGGAAGGCGTATATGACGGAGATCCCGGCGGATACTCGTAACGCCCTCGCCCGCGCCATGCGGACGCAGCCCGAGACAGGCGAGGCCGTCAGGCGCTACGCCGAGCGGGCGCTGGGGGTACGTAACGACGCCCCCATAGACCCCCTCGTGGCGGTCCAGCCCTACCAGACAATGGGCCTTCTCACCACGGAAGAAGCCAAGCGCATCGCCGATCTTACGGGGGTGGCCGCAGTCGAGCAAGAGCTTTACGACTGGACACTCGATGCTGATACCGTCCGCAAAGTGTTCAAAGACCACGGCGACGACGCGACAGAGGCGAAGCGGGGTCAGTCCGCCGTAACGGCGGATGACTACGCGCTGTTGCCCCGGATCATCAATGAACCGGGCCGCATCGAATACGACGGTGCTTCCGGTGTTGGTAGACCGGTGGTACGCGTCATTAAACGTATCGGCTTATTTGAGTTCTGGGTAGTGTTCGAGGTGCGGGCGGGCCGTAGGATGCTGGCGCTACAAACGATATGGAAGCGGGGCCGTCCTCGTACGTGAAAAAGGCACAGGCCATGACCCTATCCAAACGCCCAACGCGCTTCCGGGTATGAGCCGGACGGTATGTGTCACAGCCTGCGCTGACACTTAAGATAAGAAAAAACGGCGAACAATGCAATGAGGCGCGAATGGGACATCATCAAGGCCGTGCTTGCGGCCGTCGAGGAGAAGGCCGCGTACGACGGGGTTGTGAGGCCCGCGGACATAGGCGAATGGGATGAGGAGCTTGTATCCTACCAAATGCTGCTCCTCTCGGAGGCGGGTTTCATCAAGGCCAAGTGCAAGGGCGAGATAAACCTGAAGGTTTCCTGTCTTGCCTACAGCCTGACATGGCAGGGTCACGAGCTGCTGGACGCCATGAAGAGCAAAACGCTTTGGAACACGGCTGTATCAAGCCTGAAATCCAATGGGATCGACCTCTCGTACGAGGCGCTGAAGGCGGCGATAGGCTCAGGTATAAGGCAGTTGCTGGGATGAGCAGGGCCGGCCGGATCGCCCCTCCTGAAGGTTATGAGCAAGGATCACTCCATTGTCATCGACGACCGCGAGATCCGGGATGCCCTTGCGCGCCTCGCCGGCAAGGCCGGAGACCTCACGCCGGCCATGAGGGACATCGGCGAGTATCTCGTTGACTCCACGAGGCGCCGCTTCGGCGAGGGCCGCGCCCCCGACGGGACGCCCTGGGCCCCGAACGCCCCCTCCACGATCCTCCGCTTCCTGCACAAAAAATCCGGCGCCTACGACAAAACCGGCGCCCGGATCGGGACGAAGAAAGGCTATTACGACCGGAAGGGGCGGCTCGCCGCCCGGGGCGTGGCGCTCGTGAACGCCAAGCGGCCCCTCGTCGGGGAGGCCCGCGCCCTCTCAACCCAGATCCATTACCGGGCCGGGCAGGCCTCCGTGGAAGTGGGTTCGTCGATGGAATACTCCGCGGTCCAGCAGTTCGGGGCCCAAAAGGGGGCCTTCGGATCGACGAAACGGGGCGCCCCCATACCCTGGGGCGATATCCCGGCCAGGCCCTTCCTCGGCCTTTCCGGCAGCGACAAGGCCGCCATTCTCGACATCATCTCCGGATACCTCAAGGACTGACGGCGGGGCAGCGGGCGGGGCAGCCTCCAGGAGCACTCGGAAATCGGCCCCGGGGGCCGTTTTTGCCTGGGATGGCGCCGGTGTCCGTCGGGGACCTCGGGGAAATTTTTGACAAAATGGATGAAAATTCACTATACTTTCCGGGATGAAACCACCCATGCCACCCCCGTTCAGGGCGCTGCCAGACGGGAAAATCTGCGATTTCATAGACCAGAAGGTCCGGAACGACACTCCAGAGGAGTACGTCCGCCTGGACTGTCAACGGGCGGGAAGGATGTCAACAGACGCAGAAGTTCTTGACCTTCGAGTCATAAGGGCACCTCGCCACCCGGGCGTCTCTGATGCCGTCTGCGAGGCGTATTCGGAGGCGGCATCGGTGTGCCTTGCCCGACACCACAGCCCGCCCTCCACACCGATTCAGGTGACGTGCGCCGACGCAGAATCGGTCAGATTGCTGAGGTGGGCGAGCCCCAATGACACGGCCCGTCGCAGTTGGAGGAACCGTGACGATGCCACCCGCGATGCGGCGTACGTCGTTTCCCTTGCTGTCGTGGAGCGCGAGTTGGGCCTCGTGGCGCTCTCGAGAGCTGACACGCGCACTGGTGCGGACTACTACGTGGGCAGGCCAGGACTTCAGGATCTCGAAGAGGCAATCCGGCTTGAGGTGTCGGGGGTTGACGAAGGAGACCGGACAGAGATCCGTCGGCGGCTGAAGGGCAAGGTCGATCAGGCGGCCAGAGGTCATTCGTTTCTTCCAGCGTACGCCAGCGTTGTCGGGTTTCGAGAGGCAATGGTCCTGATTAGTAGCCCTGTCGAGGTTCCCCGCGATGAGTGACCGGCACACGGCTGCGCAAGAACTATCGGCGAGAGCCGCGGCAGCCCTTGCTGGCGGGAGGGCTGAGGAAGCGCAACGCCTATTCTCTGAGGCGGCCGTCTATGAGAGCGAGGCGCTCGCGTCGGTGCCCAGCGACCGGCCCAGAACCCGGAGTGTTCTCTCGGTCAGTGTGGCTTCGCTGCTGTACAAGGGCCTGAGACTCGACGAAGCGGAGAAGGCGATTTTCGGCTCCCTGGCAAGAGGCGACTTGGAGCCGTGGGCCGAACGGGAATTGCGCGAGCTGTTGAACGTAGTCGCAGACGAGCGCTTGCTCATGACGAGCCTTGCCCGTCGGTATTCCGGGGAGAGCATTACCGTCTCCCTTCGCGGCGGCGAGATCGGTGCTGGCACCGGCCCTCTGGACCTGATCCTGGAAAAGGCAACGGGGTTCCGCGCTCTGCTCTATCGCGCCGCAGAATGGGTCGGCCAGTTCCCGATGCGGCACCAAGGTGCACCCCCCAGAGAGGTGCTAGAGCTTGTTCAAGCTCGGGCGACCGAGCCGGCAGCCGGAAGCTACAGGCTGGAAATCAAGCTGACGGAGCCCATTCAGCCCAACTTGTTCGAACCTCCACGCGTTGCGCCTACGGAGCTTTCGGATCGACTCTTCGAGTTCCTTCACTGTCTTTCTTCTGGAACGCCGGAGCAGCTCGAAGCCGTAGTGCCGCAGCCCGACTATCGCAAAGCGCTACTTCAGCTCACCCAGAATATCGTTCCAAGGGGTAGACGGGTCCAAGAGGTCGGCGTGTACCGCAAGAAGCACGATCGTCTCGAGTCCGTCTATCTGACCGAAGCTATACCGCCACGGATTCGGGCTGCGATCCCACGGGAAGACGTTCCGGAGGAGGAGCAGACTGCTGTGTCGGGAACACTTCGCGCGCTGCACTTGGACAAGAACTGGCTCGAGCTCGCTCTGAGGGATGGGAGCCACTTGACCTGCGACACTTTGCCCGAGATGCTCGATGACGTCGTTGGTCCGATGGTGAACCATCAAGTCCTCATTACAGGGCGCAAGCGCCAGAGACGCGGCAGGGAGCGCCTGCTTGTGGAGGAGATTGAGCTTATCGACGCGGAATAGAGATCGTCGGCCTAACCGATAATGATCTAAGATTTTTTGACATTCAATCTACTGCTCGAATATACTCCACCCTAAAGTTTACATACGCAACCGCCCATGGCATGTTCCATAATACAGAGGAATACAATGCTGCAACCCTATCTGACTACAATGCATGGAGCCTTGTTTCATGGAGACTGTATCGATGTGATGAGGGCCATGAAGTCCGAGTCCATCGATTGCGTTTTTGCCGATCCCCCTTTCAATCTGGGAAAGGATTACAAGAACGGCTTCAAGGACATGGTTTCGCAGGAGCAGTATTTCACTTGGTCCGAGCAGTGGATACTTGGTTGTTGCCGGGTTCTGAAGCCTGGCGGCGCCTTCTTTCTTTATGCCCTGCCTGAAATTGCCGTACGCTTCGCTGCGCTCCTTCATGAACGGCTCGTGTTCCGTCACTGGATTGCTATGAGCATGAAAGGCACTTACCCGCGCGGCAAGAAGCTCTATCCGGCCCATTACGCCCTGCTGTACTACACGCGGGGAGAGCCCAAAACCTTCAACCGCGTGCGCCTTCCCGTCCCGACGTGCCGACATTGCGGGAAAGAGATAAAAGATTATGGTGGGCATCGGAACAAACTGAATCCAGCAGGCCTCAATCTCACCGATTTCTGGGATGACACCTCGCCGAATCGCCATAAGAAATTCAAGGTGCGTCCTGGAGTGAATGAACTCAAGCTCGTGATACCGGAGCGCGCCATTTTGATTTCGACAGAGCCTGGCGATTTTGTTTTTGATCCGTTTGGTGGCGGTGGGTCCACGTATCAAGTAGCAGAAAAACACCGCAGGAACTGGATCGGTATCGAACTCTATGACTGTCATCATATTGCAACACGGCTTCGCGAAGCATTTCCTGTAGCCTTCGCAGGGGCGCTACAATTTGATCTTGCCGAGGTTTTCCCCCATGAAGATCAGCCACATCAAATTTTACGGCGGCGCGCGGGACAAGGTATGTAGGCTGGGCCTCGCTCATCTATTTCTTGAGCTCCAGCAGATTATCTTGGATACGGAAATCATGCTATTGCCGCAAAAAGACGCCAATGGCGCCGCCCATGTCCGTAAAGCGCTAGACGATGCTTTTTCGAATTATGAAGACTGGATCAAAACGCCCAGTGGCGGGGTGGATTGGGTAAAACGTATCCGCTACAACCAGAGTATCGTAGCGAGGATCGGCGTGGAAATTCAGGTGTCGGCGCGGAGCGATTTGTTGATACGAGACGTGGTGCATCTCAGGAACAGTCTTCAGGCGGGCGATATTGATGTGGGAGTGATTGTGGTGCCAAGTGACATAATGCAGGTCTATCTCCCGGATAGGACCCCCAGTCTTCGTGATGCGATCCGCTATGTCGAAAAGGAGTTCAAGGAGGCGACAAATTACCCGATCGTTATCATTGCCGTGGAGCATGACGGTGAGGCCAATCAGCCCTTGCCCAAAAAACGTACCAATGTGAAAAATCTATGATGTGCAGTTCGCGCTCGGGCTACTACATCGAGCGCGCTTTTTCATGCGTCTGCTGACGTGTGCCGTTCTCGGCCGCTTCCACGATGCGCCGCCGGATGCCCTCCTTCGTGTCCCGCACCGCGATCCGCAGGGCCTCCTCCATGATGTCCTTGCTCTGCCGGATCACGTCAAACATCTCATCCGGCATTTCGCCGGGGTATTCGGGTTCATCGTCAACGGCCTTGAGCAGCGCCGCCATGATGACGGCGCGCGGCCCGGAACCCGGGTCTTTACCGTGTTTCGGTTCTCCCATGTCTTCCTCCAGGCGCTTCACCGCGCCACATTCCTGGCAGCGGCGGTCTCCCTGAGCACCCGGTAGATGTGCTGCTCGGTCACGTCGAAGCGGCGGGCGAGGGCCTTCACCCCGCAAGGGCCCGCGACGGTGCCGTCGTACAGCCGGGCGATGGCCCGGTCCCGCATGGCCTTCCTGATCCGCGTCCCCTTCGGGATGTAGAGGCACGAGCCGCCGTGCTCCACCGCCACGGCGAGCGCGAGGGTGAAGGCCTCCATGTCCGCCGTCTCCCTGGGGCGCCCCATGTCCTCCAAGGCGCCTGCCAGGGTCTGCGCGATGTCGAGAAACGTCTCCGTCACCGCGTCCGGGACTGCGGCCAGGGCCGCGGCGATGTCATTTCCGCTCTTCATGACGTTTGCCATATCGCCCCCCAAATGTGTCATCCTTCCATCCTCTTGCCCACCCTGGAAAGGATCTCCTCGAGCCGCCGGAAGTTCTCCTTCGCGGACGCGACCTCCTCGTCCGTGCGGGCGGCGGTTTCAGACCCGTCCCCGGCTGGCCCCTGGGCGCTCTGGGGCGGGTCCCCGCGCAGGATCGCCGCGTTGCGGGCGTTTTCCCCGGCCAGGTCCGCCTGGTCCGCCACCTCGTAGACCACGGCCCGCAGGTAATTGTGATTGGCGAGGGGCCGCTTGAGCCCGCCCCGGGCCGCCCGCTCGAGGACCGTCTCCAGGGCGAGCCCCCAGTGTCTCGGGGTTGACGGCCTGGCGGGCTTGCGGTCCCACGAGACGTACGGCTCCGACACCTGCCCGGCGAGCTCCTCCACCAGGCGCAGGGCCTTGGCCCACCGGAGCGGCGGAGCCTTGCCCGCGGCGTCCGGAAGGGGCCGGAAGAGGCCGAGATAGGCGACGGCGTGCCGCGCAACCGGCCCTGGGAGTCCGGCCACCAGGGCCATGCACCGCCGGATGGACTGGTCCTGGATCCAGGCGTCGGCCGAGGCCATGGCCCCGCAGGAAGGGCAGATTAGCCGCACGGCCCGCCCTCCTCGGGGGGCCTGTCCCCGGCATCGAGGACGAGTTCCAGCCTGGCGAGGGCGTTCCACGCCGCGTGGGCCGCGTGGAGCAGGCCGGAATCCGCGTCCAGCCCGGCATGTCCGGCACCCTCGTCCAGGAGGTGCCGGTACAGGGCGTCCGTGTACCGGGCCACGCCGTCCGGGACCATGCGCCACCCGTTGTCGCTGTACTTGGCCGCGCCGTGGGTGCTCACGCGGGCCACCTCCACGAGCGCCCGGGTGAAACCGCCGATCATGAGCCCGATCCTGGGCTTTCCGGCGTCGAATTTCGCCCCGGGCTCGTGGCCTTCGAGGCCGTTCGGATCGTGATCGGCGGTTTCACCCGGCCTGTCTGCATGACGAACCGGCCCCGCCTTTTTGTGCCGCCTTGCGTACTCCAGGCGGTACTCCTGGATGCACGCCGTGCACATCCCCTTGCGGAGGCCCGTGCGCTTGTTTTCGTACCAGAACTCCGAGACTGGCTTCGTCTCGCCGCATTTCGAGCACCTGCGCGTCTCCTCCCGCGCCCCCGGGGCGGCCCCCCCGTTGCCGGGCACGGCGGCCGCCTTGGCGCCGCGCTTCTCCCCCCTCGGGGGGCGCCGCCTGGCGTACTCGCGGTAGTACGCCTTGACGCACGCCTTGCACATCTGTTTTCTGCGCCCCGTGCCCTTGTTGTCGTACGAGAACTCCGAGAGCGGCTTCGTCTCCCCGCACCTCGAGCACCTGCGCGTCTCCTCCGTTTCCTCTCCCGAGGCGGCAACGCTGCCGGCAACCTCCGCCGGCACCGCGTCTTCCTTCTTCATGACCGCTTCCTCCATCATGACCGTGATCCCGAGCGCGTCCGGGATGGCCCCGGCGTCGATGGACGCCGCGTGCGGGCACCCGTTGCACTCTGGGTACTCGCAAATAACTATGCCTCCTGGAATCGTCTTCTCCGCGGCGCGCCGCCTGGCCAGGCACGCGCGCTGGACCGCACCGACGGTCGAGAATGCCGCACCGCGCATGCCGCACATGCCGCGCACGTGTTCGTCGGCCCATCTATTGAGGAACACGGCCCAGTCCACAGTGTTATTCATGGTGCTCCTCCGGCTGCTCGTCAGGTCCGGGGCGCCGCCCCCGGGCGACCCGCCCGGAGGCGGGTTTCGCTGATGATCGCCGGGCGTCTCGCCGCCCGGCCGCGCGGCCGGGTCACCGGCTAGGAGGGTGGACCGGCCCCGGCTGCGGGAGGTTATTCGTTCTGGGAAGCGCCACCCCCCGCTGGGCGCTCGATGAGCCGTTTTTGTCCGTTGTATTCCGTTTTTGTCCGTTTTACGGCATGCTTGACGAAAAACACGCGGTGGAGACCGCGGCGGAGAAACTCGTTCAGGTTTATCCCTAGCGACGCGCTCTCGGCCGCACCCGGCCAGATCCCCGTCCACCGTGCGAACGCGCGGTCGTGGCCCTTGCAGCGGCATTGGATGCGCTGCCCGCCGCAGACCGAGCATCGCTCGGTGTCGCAGCCTGGGCGGTGAGGCTGGCCCGGTTCCGCCCCGCAGTCGTGGCAATCCTGAAGCGTCACTATGGTCTTTGTCATCTCACGCACCAGCCCTTAACACATTTTAGCCGCTGGTCCCTGCACGGGATCAGCGGCGGGACGCACCTGGAGCCCTCGCCTGGGATCGGCTCCAGGGCGGCCTCCGTGCCGCCTCCTCCCGCCTCCTGGTCCTGGGGCTGCCCTCCGCCCGCGCCGTCATCGCAATCCGCCGCGCAGGAAAGCGGCTCCACAAGCAGGAATTCCACGCAGGAGAAATCAGGGAACCTGAGCGCCACGCGGTAGGGCTTTCCGTCCCCGCCGCTGCCGATCATCACTGCCGGGAGGGTGAGGGTCCGGGTCGCGCCGTTGTACACCGGGAGCCCCCCCTCCCACTCGCAGGAGATGCAGTGGAGGCCGTCGTCCGACGCGAAGGCGGCCGGCGGGCGCAGGATGAAAAGGTCCACCGCCACGACGGCGAGGACCGCGAACACCGCGGCCGCGATGCAAAACGCGGCCCACAGCGCAAAAACAAGCCTCGGGGACATCCGTTTCATGGCACCTCCTTCATGCCCCCGCGGCGCCGGCCGCCGGGGTCTTGGCCGCCAATTCGTAGGCGTATTCGTTGACCGCCGGCTTCCGCCGCGTGCCGGCCTCCCCGAGCCTGGCGTCGTCCCAGGTTTCGAGGAGCGGCCAGTCCACGGACTCTGCCGTGCGGATGGCCTCGGTCCAGCCGAGCTCCTTGAGCCGGGCGAGGACCTTCCGGGCCCGGAGCACGGGCCTCGACACGCGCCGGATCACGGTCCCGTGCGCGAGCCCGGTCCAGATCTCATCTTCCTCGCCCGGGAACAGCTCGCCGTCCTCCAGGGCGAGGATGGCCATGAGCTCCGCCTCCAGGTCCTCAAGCCGCTCCCTGGCGGCGGCGATGCCGGCCTCGTGCCTCGCCTGGACGGCCTCGATGTCCGAGGCCAGGGCCGCGCTCCTGGCCGCGAGATCGGCCGCGGCTGCGGCGACGGCGGCGAGGGCCGCGTCCGCCCTCTCACGCGCCTTCATGGGTCCGTTCCTCCGGGAATTCGAGGGCGAGCTGGCCGAGGAACTCCGGAAGGCGCACCCGCTTGATCCGGGCCGCCAGGGCGAGCTTCCGGATCCCCTGGGCCTTGACCCGCTCGGCCCAGTCGGCGAGCTCCGAGCCGCTCATGAGGTAGTACCCGCCGCCGTCCCTCCGGGCCGTGCTCCCGATGGGGACCGCGTCCTGGCGCCGCAGCGCCGTGATGACCTCGCGGATCTCCCGGGTGTCGTTGATCTTGTGCGCGACCGGCTCGCCGAAGACGCGGGCGTACAGGTCTCCCATGTCCACGGCGTTCGCCTTGCCGATGTGCCTCGTCAGCTCCATGAGGGTGCGGCTTTTGAGGTCCGCCATGTCCTGCTTTCTCATCGTGGCACCTCCTTCATGCCCCCGCGGCGCCCGCCGGCGTGGGGGCAGCGCCTCGTGCAATGCCGGCACACGGCCGGGTGCCTGATCGGCACGCCCGTCAGGGCGCAGACCGCCGGGGCCGCAGCGCCCATGCCGCCAGTACGCCGGCACGCGGCGCCCGTCATCGCGCCGCCTCATCCAGGGCATGGGCCCGGGCCTGTTGCATCCGTTCCAGCGCGTTCAACTGGCCCGCCGCATCCGCCGCGGTCAGGTAGGTCCACGCGACCGAGCCCGCGAAAATGGCCGACACGGCCGCAAGGGCCGCCAGATTCCAGATGTGCCTCAGGTTCTTCATGGTGTTTCCTCCTTTGCGTTGTCCAGAGGCGGAGCTTCGCCATCTCCCGGGCGAGGCACTCGCCGCACATTCCGGTGGAACCGTCGATCAGGTCCGGGCGGGGCCTTCCGCACCACCCGCAGACCGCCGGAGGGGGTTTTCTCATCGGCGTTCCCCCCCGCTGTTTTTCTTGAGCCTGCACTTGATCTTCCCCACCACCGACAGGACCTTGATGGCCTGGTCCGCCGCCGCGATCCACTTGTGGCTCGCGACGCCGATGAGCTTGAGGCAAAGGCCGTCGAGCCGCTCCTCCCAGCCTCCGTCCTGGCCCCACGTCATGACCGCCCGGTGGACGAGATCCTTCTTGAGGGATCTGAGCCGCCTGGCCTCGCGCTCGGACTCGGCCTGCTTCCCGTGCCAGTCGAGCTTCTGCCGCCAGAATCCCAGGATCTCCTCGATCTCCCGGTTCATGAGATGGGCGGCCGTGCAGGTTCTGCCGTCGGAGATGTGCCGGATGAGGTCCCGGTAGCTGTCCTCGTCGTAGCCGATCTCCTTCTTGCCGATGTGGAGCTTGGCAAGGAGCGCCCTGCGGTATGGGTCGCCCTGCGACCCGCGTCCCTCGATGACCCTGAGACTCATGGCAGCATCTCCTTCCGGAATCTGTTCCTGTCGGCCACCTGATAGACCGGCTCCACGGTCCGGAGCGCGGCCCTGCGCGCCACCTGGCGGACGAGGCCGGCCTCGACGAGGCGCCTGACCACCTTTTGCGTGTGGCTGCCGCCGGTCCCGGCGAGCCGCCGGATGTCGGAGACCGTCCACTCCCCGCAGACGTAGATGGCCTTGTGTATCCGGCGCAGGTCCACGTCCTCGATACGGGCCGCCGGGCGCCACGAGTGGACGTAGCGGTAGAGGCCGCGCCCGACGCGGACCATCTCCCCGCGCTTGACGAAATCCCCGAAGACGTTGGAGACCACCTCCCGCGCCGGGCCTGGAGGGATGCCAAGGGCAACCGACACGCTCGCGGGAGTGAAGTCCCCCCGCCGGGCGGCGGCCTCGGCCCTGATGCGCGACGCGAGCCCGTTCCGCGCCATCACTTTGGCCCTCCGTTGCCGCTCGTGCCGCCGTTCCCGTTGGCGCCGAGGAGCCCCTTGACCGTGGCGAGATCGAGGACCTTGACACCCGAGGCCCGCATGGCCCGGTCGATCCTGACCGTGGCCGTCACGAGGGGCCTCCAGTCCCCGCCGCAGACGGCGGCGAGGTGAGAGGCGGCATCGGGCGGAATCTCGATGTCGATGGCCTGCCAGCAGAACGACTGGATCTCGGCGCCCGTGATGGGGTGGAAATGGACGCTCGCCCGGACCCGCGAGACGATCCGGCGTCGGGAGGCGATCTTCTGCGTGAGGTCCTCCTCGCCGATGAGCACGACGGGGCAGCCGCACCGCTCGTTCATGCCCCGGAGCATCTCCAGGCACTTCATGGGCAGGAGATCCGCCTCGTCCACGAGGATGGGGCGGACCCTCCGGCCCATCTCCTCGGTGATGAGATCGATGCAACCGGCGGTCGTGCGGGGCCGGATGGCCGAGATCTCCCACGCGATCTCCCGGAGCACCATGAGCGGCGACATGATGTTGAGGGTGCGGACGTAGATCGCGTCGTGATCGACGGCGATCTTCTTCGAGGACTCGGTTTTTCCGAGGCCGGCGCGGCCCGTCACCTTGACGATGGTGGGGCCCACGAGCCCCGACGGGTCGGAGATCTCCTTGCAGACCCGCTCCATCGCCTGATGGGATGGCGTCGTGATGAAAACCTGTCTCATGATTACCCTCCTTTTGGTGTGTTCGCGGCCGTTCCGGCGCATTCCGGCGCCGCGTCAACGGCCTCCACGGATGCCTTTTCCAGCGTCCTGCGGACGAACGGGCTCGTCTTGCCCAGGTCGTCCCACGCGGGCGCGATCTCGAAACCCTTGTAGGTGTTCCAGTAGTCCAGGGCGCCCTGCGAGAGCTCCTCGGCCTCGTATTTCTCGATAAAGGTCCAGTCGTCCTCGTCCAGGTCCCCGCCGGCGAGGATCCAGGTCCGCATGAGCCACATGTAGCGGTCGAACCCGTCCTCGAAGAAACGCCGCTTCTCGTCCGGAAGCTTTGGACGTCTGGCGATGCGGATCTCGCGCTGCATCTCCGCCTCCCGCGCCTCGATCTCCGCCCGCTCCCGGTCCATCT
>Ga0209270_1003911_pt1 | contig 12060 bp, 13 predicted proteins | sample MTBAKSrepl1MetaG_FD_187456 | JGI IMG/M metagenome (GOLD analysis project Ga0209270, IMG submission 187456) | Enrichment culture microbial communities from Arthur Kill intertidal strait, New Jersey, USA, that are MTBE-degrading - MTBE-AKS1... | ecosystem: Environmental > Aquatic > Marine >...
CGGTATACGACTTCTGGGTCTTGCCCGACAAGCCGCGAAGCTGCATGTCCTGAATCATTCGATTTCTGAGCTCGGTCATGACGGTCTCCTTTCCGTGCAACTGGTTATTCATATGGCCCAACGTCTAGGGATGCAGAGAAAGGTACACCTTCAGAGCTCATTTGAAAAGCCGACCGTCTCGGAGGGATCGTATGGCGGGTCTTACGGGCTACCGCGAAGCGGTTTAGTGCAACGCTGCGGGTGAGCAGCCGGGCCACCCAAACCAAATAAAGACGGGAGCAATTACCGGTCTGCTCCACCCGCTTGTTCGAAAAAATTTCCTTCTCAAAACATGTCGAAAAAGCATCTTACTGGTTATCAGCCTTTAGCGGCCTTTGAGATCACTGCTTCGGTGAAGACAAAATATACTCAGCCCCTCGGCATTTGCACCATCCAGTGTCGGGAACACCGGGGACATTAGTGCGAAAAGGCTTTTGTTCGAATACAACAGGTCTTTGAGATACAACCTCCCACCCCTTTGAGAGGTACTGGTCCATGTTCCCGCTTTTATCTCTGCAAGAATCTTTACATGCCTCCATTCTCTTTTCATTATTGCCTGGACCTCCACATTCCACCATATCAATCACGACGAATCTCACTTGGTCAGCCCACGATAAGGTCTCCCATTCTAATAAGCACAGAACCATCACCAAGACCCCGAGAGCATATTTCATAGGTTTCCTCCTTTCGTTGATCCAAAAATATCATTGGTTCTAATTTTTCTTGATGCCACGTTAGACCATAACTATTCTCGTGCGAGTAGAGTCCCAAAGGAACCTGTGCCCATCAGATAAGTTGGCGAAGCCCGAGCCAAGCAATGATGATGATCTAAAGAATAATAACCTTTACTTCGTGCTTTATATCAGCGCTGGAGTATCTAAAAATAGACCGATAGTGAAAGACTAAGCAGTAAACTATCAGCGGCGGCCGCATGATCGCTTTTACTTGATGCTCCGTGCCGCCATTTGCTTCCTGACCACCTTGGTGGATGCTTTCCACTCTTTCCCAACGCCATCATGCACGATGAAGCACTTGATGCCCTCGATGTTCTCAGGCATCGGGCCAGGAATTGTGATCGACTCGCCAGGCTGCAACTTAAGCGGTAGCTGAACGGTCTGCGGAACAAACATGAAGTAAGAACCGTTGCAAAGGGCCCCGCCTATCGTTGTAAGTATTACCGGCTTGCCGCCTGTGTTGGCAATTCTATAAGCGAGGAGGTTACAGGCAGAAGCGCCTACACCTGGTGTCGTGAATTCAGCAACATAGCATACAATGCGAAGCCGCCTGCGCTCAAGGATATACTTCGCGACATCCCACATAGCGATGGCCGTTGCTAAAATTGCACCGTAAATGGCGAGAACGTCGGTGATAGTCACATGCCCTCCGCTATACCTCTTTGCTCGGGAATCTCTGCCGAACCGCAAAACCCGCTGGCAATTGAAGGTAACGGAATTGCCAGACCGAGATGATGCAGTTGTTAGGAGGTTATTTGATAATCTTTGCTGTGATTTCAACACCAAGGCGCTTGCCGATTTTTTCCAGCACATCCTTTTTCTTTTGGGTGTTCGAATGGGTGCATATGTACTTACCGTCAATTCGGCGCTGACCATATTGCTCGCTTCGAACGTTGCCTACGAGGGGGATGCCAGACTCAGTCAACCCAAGCGCCTCTACTTGCGCGAGACCTATATGGCGCAGGGCAAGTGCAAATGTATCGGCTGCATAATATTCCTCAATTGAGGTGCCATCGCTGAACATCACATGCAATCGGGTTTTGGAGGCTTTGCTGTGGGTAGCGATAGTCTTCATCTTCATAGCATTTTGTCGTTGTGAGAAACGCTGCCGGGTTGCAACATCGATTCCGCTCTGCCAATCTTCAAGGAGTGATTCGACTCGGGCACGGAAATCCTGAAGATTCTTGCCGCTTTCACCAAGCTGTTGCGCCAAATCGTAAGCTTTGTCGTGAAAGGCCTTGCTTCCTTGTTCAGCAATATCGGCTGCAACAGCTTCGATCTCCTCAATAATCAGCTCAAATGCGGTCGCTACTCCATCTGTGTTCATGTTTCTACTCGTGGCCTTCATCAAATCTCCTTCCGAACGCCTCGGTTCAGCGGCGGCGCGCTAGCGCCGTCCGCTGCAACCGGTTGTTAGCGGGCCAGTCGCGAAACCTCTCATTCATAGGGTCCCAGAAAGCGCTCGCCGTTGAAGTGAATGATGTGCGAGGGTGCCTCTGCGATCCACACTTCGGTTTCCCATGCGATCTCATTCAGGTACCTCGTCATGGTGCGGCGTGTCAGGAAGGCGGTCACAAAGACGAGGCCAGAGCGAGCGGCGCCAAACAGGGCCTTGAGCTCGTTGTGCCTCTTGATACCGATGGGCCCATGACTGGTCACCGCCTCGATCAACACGAGCCAGTCCTTGTCAGGCAGATGCACGACCACATCGGGCATCTTTCCATGTTCGTCGATCTCTACCCCAAGTCGCTCCAGATAGCCGGCTTCGACATGTCGCTGCTTCTGCCCAGTGTCACCCAAGTACACGACAATGCCGGCGGGAGTAAATCGAGGGCAAAAGTCCTCGATGATCTTCTTGACCAGTTCATTCTGCCCCCCAGCCGTCAGCGGGACCTTCTTTCCGCTCGGGAGCTTCACGGCAACAAGCGTCATTGCGCGTTCCCGAGGCTGTAGCGTTCCGATGGCGCTGGCTGCGGCCAGGAATGCCGCCAAGGAACCTTTCCAAGCCGGTGAGCCAAAGGCGCGGACCAGCTTCAAGAACGGAGCCGTAACCTGATAGCGATTGGCGGGACTATTGACTGGACGTTGTGGATTGTCAGGATTCGCCACCAAGAGACCGATTTGAACAAACTGATGCACTGTGAAGCGTCTGACCGTTTCCCGGGTGTTCGGTGCGTACTTCTTGTCGAACTGATCTCGGAAGACGTCCATCATCTCCGTGATTCCGAGCATCGGATTCGTCGCCGCCGACCACTTCTTGCGCGGCGTCATGCCGAGAAGTGCGAGGAGAACAAGGGCAGAGCGCTCGTTCTGCTGTTCTCTCGGTACGTTCAACGAGGCGAGTACCTCGAGGGCCTCGTCGATGCGCTTCGCTGCTGCGCTACGCTTGCCAGTAGATCTCTTAGCCATCGAAGAGAACCTCGTCGAGCAAGCGATCAAGCTCCTCCTGTCCCGGAAAGGCCATCCCAATCCGGCGCCCGAGCGCAATGAGGGCTGACCGCGTTGGGTAGGGCAGAGACCGAAGATCAGACGCATTGACCTGCGTGTGACCGCTAAACTGCCTGAAGTAGATGTCCACGAGGGAGGAGTTCAGGTACGCCGCGAGCCCCTTGGCCAGCGTTGCCGGCAAACCAGAACCGCGCTCATGGAAGTAGTTCAAGTGATTCTCGAAGGCGACCTCCTGGGCGGTGATACGGACCGGATCGTAGACGGCCGCAACAATCCGGCGGCGCTCCTCCTTCGACGAGAACCGCTTCGTCAATACGTAGTGGCCCTCAGGTACGACGAGGTCTTCGGCCTTCGATCCGAGAGTGAGTGCGTTTGGCTTGCGGGTGCTGCCATTGGGCCACTTGACGAAGCCGTCCTTGAAGTGACAGGGGTAGATCAAAGGCACCGTGTTCTTCCCCGGCTGGCTACGAAGTAGGTGTTTGGCTCGGAAGTCGACGACGCGCCCCGTTGAGACCGTCAGCCCGAGCGTAGTGAGCGTCCCTTCGAGGCTGCAGATTTGATCGCGGCTAAACTTGCCATCCTGCTCGGGGACAACGTGGATGACCGCGTGCCTGTCGCGAGGATGAATGAGTTCTCCGTGCCGGATCGTTCGGCTACGAAGGTCAGCGCCGGGCGCCGCATTCGCCGAAACGATAACCGCAGGGTCCGTTTCCGTTGTCTTGACCGCATGGAAGATCACGTTCTCTTGCAGGACCTTGTCATCCCCGAAGGCCTTGTCTCGCGCGTCAAATACGTGTACTCGGCGAAAACGCATCTCTCGCAGGAAGTACCGGCGAAACGGCTCGAAGTAGGGACCATTGCAGAAACTACGTGGGGTAATGGCAACTATCTCTCCGCCCGGAGCCAGTAAGCGCGCGGCGACACCCACAAAGCCCGTGTACAGGTTGGTCGTCTCCAACCCGACCGAGCGAAGCAGCGAGCGTTCCCGGGACTCCGTGCGGATTTTGCGATAGGGCGGGTTGAGGATGACGCAGTCGAAGCGCTCACGCTCGCCCGTCCCGAAGAGATCACCAGCAAGACCATGGGTACCGGCCTCGAGGAAGTCTCGGTCTACCAGACGTGCCTGAAACGAGATCTCAAAACCCTCGCATTCGGCCTTGCACTGATCCAGCGTCCGGCGCAGATAGCCAACGAGAAGAGGATCGATCTCGTATGTCGTTACGGCGATGTTGGTGGGGCGCGTGGGGCGCTGGCAGAGTGACACTACGAGAGCGGCGCACAGGGACCCGGCTCCGGCACCAGGATCGAGGATGTGAACCTCGGCCTTCCGGCAGCGAAACATCTCGGCCATGAAGGTGGCAATGGGGGTAGGCGTGAGAAACTGCCCCATCTGAGCACGGTTCCGGGGATCCAAACGCGCGGCGGCTTCCTTGCGGGCGTCATCGAGCATCCGCAGCAACGATACCCCGCCACCGGTCGTAGCCGCCGCATTCGGTTCTTTGCGCGCGTTGGTCATTCTCACTTCGAAGATCCCATCCTTGTCCCGCTAACGGTCAGCTTGAGGGGCGCGCGGTTTGTTGCGCGTCCCTCTCAAAGCTATGGTCAGCCGATCTCATGAAACACCATTGAATAATCTTGGATATTTACGCTTGAAAAATATGCGCTGGTATTAGGGTATTTTTCTCTCAACGCATTAAGTATGGAATCTCTGTGTTCCTGCAATGTTCGATGCCCGATGTACACAGCCTCAAATTCTTCTGGGATAAAGGGTTCGTAGTCAAATCCAGCCCTATGGTCCTGAAGTCGCGAGACGCACCTCCATTCATCCTCGTATACCCAATGCCGACTCTTCGTAAATGCAAATATTTCAAATAAATGATCATAATCAATTTCTGATTGGCCAGTAAGATGTTTGACGTATTCATCCAAGCTTCCGAGTAAAGGGTATTTCTCTACATAGTTCACTTTCCTGGCAGCGCACAACGGCCGGTCTAACTCAGGTAGGCAGCGAAACTGAAAGACGCAACCTGTGTGGTCTTTTACGTAGTGAGCCCACATGAGGAGATCGTCTTTCTTTGCAGAAACGCAGAACACAGCAAGCTGATTTCGAAACTCAGATAAAAATTTTCTTCTTTGGACTTGGCCTTCTTCAAAACGTTGTATGGTTTTAGAATTGGCTTTCGCCATAAAAGCCCTGAATTCTTCAGCACTCGGCCTATTCTTAACTCGCCGATTTCGCAAAGATGCCAGGATAAATTCATTATTCGGATCGCCAATTGGTTCTTCAGGCCCATAGGCCATTTTTACAAGCTCATCTGTAAGAGCTTCGGCGATCTCTTCCCCAGTAAACGCGAAGTCCATAGACACAGGGAAATCGAAAGGATCGTTGAAGAGTCTTGGGCTAGACCACCTCATAGTGCCGCCATTTATTGATGCAATTGCAGACTCTGGGCTCAAATACTTGAAAAATCTGACGTCGTTACTGTGCATTTCGGTGTCCATTACCATACGCTAACGCCGGCAATAAGCAGCGCCGATTAAAGACTAACCCCTATCGTATTAAACAACCTTCTCGAAGCCCCAAACAATGAAACTCGCACGCTATCAGGCGTCTGTATTCATTGCCATTGTTATAAGATAATTATCTTCAAACCCCTCTTTTTGCATAAGCAGGTACCCTTATGGGTCAGTTCGTAAATTTCCTGGCTAACATGATCATTTGATTGATAAGTAACATACTGTTCTTTTATTTCGCAAAAATTCAATTAAATTAAATATATAGTGAAGCGAAAACCTCATGTCATAAAAAATATTCTAAAGGTTTAGTTAAATCAGGTCTACTCCCTTAGCAGACAGCAGCCCGCTTAGCTTTTCTTGTTTTTGGAATTTCCGATCTTCTCTAAAAAACGTTGATGATTTCGCTCTCTTTTATCGATGATATACTGACGAATTTTGTTTGCGTACTCCTTATGTTTTTCCCTGTAAAGGGCTCGACAAGATTCTAGCTCGTTCTGGTCTTTCCATGTTTTGTTTGGTTTCCGCTCTAACTTTTCAATCAGACCTGTAAGGTAGAACAGATCGTTTTTATAATGTCTGTGCCGGAGTTCAAAATACCTATCTTCTTCATCTATCATTGGAATTTTAAGAATTTCTGATTGTTTCCCTTCAATTGGTATTGCTGATGAAAGGGGAAACAATTCAGCAGCTTTGGGGGCTCTGAAATCTGGATTGTTTTTTTTCGCCTCTTTTATCAATAGATCAACTGAATAGCACAAAGGAGCCATGAGATCCTTAATCTTGTTGATATCTTGGTTCAAGGCGGCTACTTTTGAGTCGATATTACCTTCAAAGTTTTTGATTCTACTGTCCAGCTCAGCTATTTGTTTGCCCATATTATGAGGCAAAAGCAGCTTAATTGTATCCCACAGGGTCAGAAAACTTCCCCAGACGCCCCAGATAGTCAGAGGTTCCATAGCAAACTCCTCCACATATCGAACGAACCGAGGTGTTGGCAATTGTGACATCGTATCAACATATTATGGTACGATTCATTTTCTGGTTCTTTTTGGATAAGATGGCGTACTGTTAAGAACTGGCAATTTTTGATACCACAATAAGCACTTAAACCATCTGTTTTGTTTTTTAATAATCCGTAAGTATGTAACATTTTATTTCTTATAAACGTTCCGGTCACCGGCGGCGGTTTTTTTGCCGTCCGGTGGACTGGATGGTTCGGTGCGCAATAGCTATTCGTCCCCAAATTCATCCTCTCTTTTTGGTTGCAACCCAACTCTTGGTTCCTCGATATCCTCCGTTTTATTATTTTCGGATCTTCTATCTTCAAGTAGCTGAGGTGGTTTTCCACTTACAATTCCATCGTTATGTATTGTTGCAAGTATTTTTTGTACAATTACATAGGGTTCATGATAAATATCAGGCTTAATAGTTTTTAAGTCAGCAAAGAATCCGAATAGAATAAAGAACCCAGTAATTATGATGCCCCATCTCGCCTTAGATCGACGCAGCTCCGTTTCAATTTTCTCTAATTTATCAAGAATGATATCCTTCTCTTTACCATCCGGAGTATTATTAATGTGAACACGAAGGATATTGATAAATGCAAGAAGTTTGCTTTTGTCAATTAGATCTGGGTCATAATTTTTCTTAAATTTATAGAAGGAATCATCGTAATCAATCAGTTTAATTGATGCCGCGTATGTTAAAATGCTCGATAGTCTATTGAGCGAAACCTTGAGATTAAAAAGGCTCTTTTTCGAAATATCGATATACTTATCATTTTCTAAACTGATGCTAAATTTTCTTGTCCAAAAAGCGAAAAGACCTAAAACCGCCTGAAAGGTATCTGAAAACTTTATTCGGGATAAATCTTTACTATCTATGCTTCCAGCAACAGCCATAATATCGCAAATATGATTTTCTTTCGTAATATTTATAATTTGATTCTGTATCGTTGTGGGATAAATACAGATTTTATCAAGGAGCAGGAGATATACTGATTCAAAACACCGTATCAAATCGGAACGTACCTCTATTGTGAAAGTTCGCGGATTGATTTTATCAGCAATGAATGAAAAATACTCAGCAATATCCTTTAACTCATCTGAAATATCATGCTGAATATATGAAGCAAAAAGCCAATCGATCCGTTTTTTGATCGTATCTTGTGGATCAGCCTCTTTTTTGTCCGATTCGCTTGCCATAAAAATTAATCACCTTTACACCGAACATTATATTAACAAACAGGGCTCATCGTTACCGCAAGATATTGGGGAACGAAAACCAACAGATGGGACCCTGTAAAAACCGCTTGCGTCGTCGATGCCCTGTGCGTTATGGTTCCTGTTGGATATTGCCAATAACAAACACGAAGGGGGTGTAGGATATGGACAATAACAACCAGCGACAGCGCGGACGCGTTGCACCTTACAATCCTAGCCCGCGATGGCCCAAGGGGTATTTCGATGTCCTCGATGAGCTGGGCCTCGAGTAAGCACGCTGGCCCTTTTATGCGCATTGGGTGCGGCAGTTCTTCAATAGGCATCAAAAGGGTAAACGGCGCCGGGATCTGGGGCGATTGGAAATCGAGGCATTCATCCAGCTCCTTGAAGCCGGCCCTGGCGTCGCACCCTGGCAGGTCCTCCAGGCAAGGGATGCATTGGAGGTATATTACGAGCAGTTCCGTGGGATAGCCCTCGATGTTGCTCGCACCACCGCCGGCGTTGCTGAAGCCCAAACCGAGCTTGAGAGGACAAGTCCCTCTAAGTGCAATCGCGGGAAGCAGGGGGCCAGCGAACCGCAAGCGCCCATGTTGCCCCAGCGAATACAACCTCCCGCGGACAAGGGTAAAGCGCCCGCTAAGATCAAGGACTCGCGGGGCTCGAAACCACCCGAACCGGTGCCATCGTCCCACACAGAGAAGCGGCAACCTCGCGGACGCACACCGATGAAAGCTCCAGGCCCCGGAGCTCCGGTGCCCGCCCCGCGCGTAATCGAGCAACCATCGGCCCTCGCCGCGCCCGTAAGGGACAAGTCGGCGCCCGGGACTGACTCGGCCGCACTGGAAAAGGCGGTGCGCGAAGCCTTGCGCACGGAGCACTATTCGCTCAAAACCGAGAGGGCGTATGTGCATTGGATTCGGCGGTTCGTTGCCTATCATCACGGCAAACGACCGTCTGATATGGGTGGGGCGCAAATCCACCAGTTTCTCAGCCATCTGGCCATCAACCAACGGGTGGCGAGCAGCACCCAGAACCAGGCTCTCAATGCGGTTGTGTTCCTTTACCGGAAGGTCGTTAAAAAGGAGCCTGGAGACTTCTCCGACTTTCCGAGAGCCCGGCTTCCCAAGCGCCTTCCCGTGGTGCTGAGCCGCCAGGAAGCGCAGGCCCTCTTGCCTCGAATCGACGGTGAGGAGGGCCTTCTCTCCCGTCTGATGTACGGCACGGGTATGCGCGTAACGGAGGCGTTGCGCCTCCGGGTCCAAGACCTCGCCTTTGACCGGAGCGAGATCATGGTGCGAAGCGGCAAGGGCGATAAGGATCGGCGGGTGCCCTTTCCGGGCTCCCTCAAAGCCGAGCTTCAGCAGCACCTGGACGGACGCCGGCTCCAGTACGAACAGGATCGGGAAAAGGGGATGCACGAAGTCGAGCTTCCGGGCGCATTGGCCCGAAAATACCCCAACGCGCCCTATGAGTGGAAGTGGCAATTTGTGTTTGTGGGCGACGACTATTCGGTGGACCCTCGCAGCGGCGCCCGCCGGCGACATCACCTGCATGAAGTCCGCCTGCAGCGTGCAGTGAAACGGGCCGCCAACGAGGGGGGCATCACGGCCCATGTAACGCCTCACACCCTCCGTCATAGTTTCGCCACCCATCTTCTGGAGGCAGGCCAGGACATCCGCACCGTGCAGGAGCTTCTTGGCCACGCGGAGGTCAAAACCACGATGATCTACACCCACGTGCTCAACAAAGGCCCCCTGGGGGTTGTCAGCCCCCTGGATACCCTCTGAAGGGAGGGTAGATCCATCGAATCCGACGATCACCTATGCATGACGACCGACCCGTGTCAAGACCCCTTCAGCCAGGGTGAATGCATACTATCCACTATCACTTTTAATCTCAATAGGTTATAATCACTTTTGAACAGAGCACTCCGTAACGGCTTAGGGCACTGATCATGGTCCCGTCGACATCCCACCTGATGCGGAATACCGTCCTTTTGGTGGGCAGTGCGCAGCCTGCGAGAACTTCAATTCCGACGCGGAGCCAAGCATACGGGAACGGCGTCTCCCAGATGATTCCGGCACAGAACGAGGCATTGATCATCGTTCCGGCCGCATTCGACCAAGCGCGGAATGCTGTCTTTTTGGTGGGCAGTGCCCACCCTACGAAAACCTCCATTCGGCCGTGGGGCCGAGCATGGGGCCTGCGGGACGCCCTTAAGATTTTAAGTTGTCAAATCGCTTCAGTGCAACAATCTTAAAGACTGAAGGGCGTCCCGCAAACAGGAAGATCAGCCCGAGGACGACGTGCTTGTACTCGGCGGCGTCCATCGAGCCGCGCAGCGCGTCGGCAATCTGCCAGAGCCGGGCTTCGTAACCGACGGTGGCGGGGCTTGCCTCGGCTGCCTCGCCGTTGTTCTTTCGCTTCGCCAAGTTCTACCTCATGTGGTCACTGATGCACGCGCGTCTGGGGCGTCTAACGCACGGTGTGCCCGCGCAGAGCGGCAAGGGCCTTGACCGCCCGCTCCCCCGTCGGGTACACGGGGATGTGGTGCGCTTCTATCCAATGGATGGAAGCCCTGTCCTGGCGCAGGCTCTCGATGGGCCATACGGTTAGGGGTTTTCCCCTTTCCCTGGCCCTTAGCAGGGGCTCGAACACCCCGTCGAGGGACTCCATGTTTCCAGGCTCTATCTCCACGGCGAGGCAGTCCACGCCTTCGTCTCCTGTCAATGCCTCCAGCAGCACCCTGTAAACCTTGCGGGGATCGTTGAACTGGCTGGACACACCCAGGTCGAAAGGGTTGGGATTGAGCGGCCAGGGGCCGGCCACCGCCTGGAGCCTGGTAAATGTCGCACCGCCTGCCTTGGCGGGCGTGAAGCCCCACTGCTCGCACACGTCGGTCGTGAGCACCGCTTCCCCGCCGGGAAAGGTCGCCACGGCGATCCGGTTTCCCCGCAGCCGCAAGGGCGAGAAGTACTCGAAGGCCTTGGTGAAATCGAAAAACTCCTCGAGGGTCTGTGCGCGAACGGCGCCGGTCTGCCTGAGGGCCGCGTCGAAGACCAGGCTGTTGCCCGTGGCGATGGCACCCGTGTGGGAAGAGGCGGCCTTGGCGGCCGAGGGGGTCCGGGCGGACTTGAGCACCACCACCGGCTTCTTCGCACTGGCCTCCTTGAGCACCCGAAAAAACTCCCGGGCGTCTCCGGCGATGCTCTCCAGGTGCAGGGCGATCACCGTGGTTTCGGGATCGTCGGCCAAATAGGCGAGCGCTTCCACCTCGTTGACATCCATCTTGTTCCCGAGGTCGATCAGCTTGTTCAGGCCGAGATGGAAATGCCCCATGATCCAGTCGAGCCTGGGCTCATAAAGGCCGGATTGGAAGATGAACGACGCGCCCCCTTTTCGCAGGGCCTCATGCAAAGAAAAACCCACCAAGAAGTGATTCCTCGTGTTGATGGGGCTCAGGGAGTTGGGCCCTATGGCCCTGATGCCGTTTTCCCTCAGCAGCCGGGCGATTTCCGCCTGCAAGGCCCTGCCTTGCTCTCCTGTCTCCGAAAACCCGCCGGCCACCACCACCACCGCCTTGACCCGCTTTTCCACACAATCCTTGATGACATCCAGGGACGCGGTGGCCGGCACCCCGCACACCACCAGGTCCACGGGCTGTTCGATGCTCTGGAGCCGGGGAAAGGTCTTGATCCCCAGCATGTCCGGTACTCCGGGATTCACCGGGTACACCGGTCCTTCGTACTTGAGGTTCACCAGATTGGCGAGAAGATTGTGGCTGATCTTCAGGGGATTTCGAGAGGCTCCCACCACGGCCACACCGTGGGGGTTGAAAAATGTATCCAAGAAGTGACGTTCCACTGTGTGCCCTCCTGCCATTGAGGCGCGGCGTGCGCGAACCGCATGCCGCATCCGAGTTTTCTTTTTCGCAAAGCATTCAATAATCATCGAAAGGCACCGATCTGTCAAGGCGATCTGTCAAGGCGCAGTGCTGACGCACGAATTGAAAGTTAGCAGCTTTGGTGATTCTTGGGGCAGGTTTTTCGAGCCCGCCGGAGCGTCGGGAGGCGTTTTAGCCTGTCAACTTACTCCCTCGG
>Ga0209270_1003912_pt1 | contig 12059 bp, 10 predicted proteins | sample MTBAKSrepl1MetaG_FD_187456 | JGI IMG/M metagenome (GOLD analysis project Ga0209270, IMG submission 187456) | Enrichment culture microbial communities from Arthur Kill intertidal strait, New Jersey, USA, that are MTBE-degrading - MTBE-AKS1... | ecosystem: Environmental > Aquatic > Marine >...
CTGATGGAATCAGGGAGATTCTGACCAGGACCGCAAGAGGCATTGCCCATAAGCAGCGGAAATACCCCAATAGGCCTGAAGGCCAAATCCCCTTGTTCATTACCTGATTTTTTTGGGGAAACTCCTGGCCTATCATCGTCTTTACCCAAGGTAATTGATGGCCTATAATACGGACCAATATCACCGCCGCTCCCTCCGTCTGCCCGGATATGATTACACCCGGGGCGGCGCATATTTCGTGACCGTCTGCACCCACCACCGGGCCTGCCTGTTCGGGGAAATCGTGGACGACGAAATGCGGTTAAATAAATATGGCGCCGTCGTGCACCAGGGATGGGAACGGACAGGGCACATCCGCGAAAATGTGGAAATCGATATGTTCGTGGTGATGGCAAATCATATCCACGGGATCATCGTCATCCCTGGTAGGGGCACGTTGCCACGTGCCCCTACGGCCGAACGATTCGGGAAACCGACATCGAATTCGGTGCCAACGATCATTCGATTGTTCAAATCAACGACAACAAAACGCATCAACGAAATGCGCAGCACTCCAGGCGTTCCCGTGTGGCAGCGCAATTATTACGAACACATCATCCGCGACGACAAATCCCTGAACCAAATCCGGGAATACATCGTCAACAATCCTTTGCAATGGGCCATGGACCGGGAAAACCCCGACGCGGCGATCCGGACCATAGGGGCACGTGGCCACGTGCCCCTACCCAAGGGCGAATCGTGGCGGGTATGAACGGTTCTTTCCGCCGAAGCGTATAACATCGGCGGGTGGCCCCGACAACCCCGGCGGGGTTGTCGGGGCGGTCGAGGCCGTCAGGCCGAAGGCCGCAAGAGGTCCGGTAAAATGTTGGTTTTGAGGCCAAGACTGAAAATGGTAATCCGCTCCGTGGCAAGGGCAATAAGCCTGCTTTCAGCAACGGGTGCCCCACAGCTCTGCTGTGGGATAACTGAATTTAATCTCCGGCCCCCGACCCGGCCTAAGAATTGTTGGGTTTCGCTTCGCTCTACCCAACATACAATATCCAATATAATCAAATACATATAATTATAACTTGAACACCCCATGCGTTTTTTTACCTGGTTTGGGGGGATCAGGTTTTTTCGGGGCCAACCCGAAGGCCGGGCTCAATCCTCCGGCCGGAAGTGGTCGAGGTCCATGATGGTCGAGGTGGTCTTTTCGGCGAAAACGGCCCGGACCCGGAGCCCGGTCTTCATTTGCTCCACCGGCAATCCCTGGACGATATGGGTCAAGGGGGTGTCGGCCCCGTCCAGCTTGATCAGGGCCAGAATATAAGGCGGCGGGACCGGCTGGTGAGGCTCCTCGTACCGGATCACGGTGAAGCCGGTCACGGTCCCGGTGTCGGCCAGTTCGACCCATTGGCCGGAAATATCGGCCAAGCAGCGCTCGCAGGTCGACCGGGGCGGGACATAGACCTTTTGGCATTGGTCGCATCTCAGGCCCATGATCTTTTTTTCGTCCCGCAGCTTGACCAGAAAGCGGCTGCCGGTCCGGCCGGCGAAATATTGGTAAGGCAGAGCCAGCTTGCCTTCTACGACAAAAGAGTCATCACGATGATTGGACGGCATATTCCCTCCTTCCGGCCGCTCAGCCGATGATCTCGAAATATTCGATGTCCGTGACCGCGCCCCGGCGGTGTTCGCTCCAGACCGGCCGCACCCGGGCCCCCTGGCGCAGCTTGGGGATGTCGGCCGGGTTGATCTCGTGCCAGAAAGTCTCGTGCCCTTGGCACCCGTCCAGGAGGATATGGGCCGAACAATAGGGCGTTTCCCGGCTTTCGCCGGTCAGGGGATCGGGGCTGGCGTAATAGGCCACGTCATAGGAGTGGGTCAGGGTGCCTTCCGGGCCGACTTCGACCCATTCCACGGCCCGGACCCGGCATTCGGCGCAAATCTCCCGAGGCGGCAACTGGAGACGGCCGCAGCGGGGGCACTTGTTGGCCAGGATTTTCTTGGCCTTGAGGGCGTTGAGGAACCGGCCCATGACCGGACCGGTGGCGAACCGCTGGGGGATGGACAGGATTTGATTCAGCCGGATGAGTTCCTCCTTTTTTTCTTCCGGCCCGGTTTCGGCCCGAGGCGGCGTATACTTGTTAAAAAACTTGGTGGCCTTGGGCAAAAGACCCAGATCGCCCTCGACCTTGAGTCGGCCGGAAGTGAAAGCGGTCATGCCATCCAGCTTACCCAGGGTCAAGTCGATCCAGTCCCGGGCCGAAACGGTGGTGGTGACCTGCGGGTCGTGCAGGCCTTCCAGGATCTTGACCGCGCCGTCCTGGACACTGACGGTCCATTCGCCCCCGCCGGTCCCGGTGATGACGTACCCGTAATTGGCCGTCACTCCCTTGACCCCCTCCGGATTGACCCGGGACTCCATGGTCCCGAAGATGTCGGCCACGGTGACCTGGGGTTGGGCGGCCGGAGGCTGGTAAGGCTTGAAGAATTGGGCGGCCTTGGCGAGAAGTCCCAGGTCGCCTTCGACCTTGAGCCGTCCGGAGGTGAAGGCGGTCATGCCGTCCAGCTTGCCCAGGGTCAGGTCGATCCAGTCCCGGGCCGAAACAGTGGTGGTGACCTGCGGGTCGTGCAGGCCTTCAAGTACCTTGACCGCGCCGTCCTTAACGCGGACGGTCCATTCACCGCCGCCGGTCCCGATGACGACGTACCCATAGTTGGCCGTCACCCCCTTGACCCCGTCCGGGTTGACCCGGGACTCCATGGTCTCGAAGATGTCGGCCACGGATACTTCCGGGCCTTTCTTTTTCTTGGGCCGGGGCGTCAGGCCCCATTGGCGCAGTTCCTTCTTCAGGACCTTGCCGATGGGGCTGCGGGGGAAGTCTTCGTCGAGAAGCTCGATGTATTTGGGGACTTTGAATTTAGCCAAATGCTCTAGGCAGTATTCGATGACTTCTTCCTCGGTCAGCGCGTCATCCGAAGGAATGACGAAGACCTTGACTTCCTCGCCCATGGTCGGATCGGGCACGCCGATGGCGGCCGCTTCGGCGATCTTGGGGTGCTCGGCCAGCAGTTTGTCGATCTCCTGGGGATAGATGTTTTCGCCGCCCCGGATAATCATGTCCTTGATCCGGTCCACGATGAAGATGTACCCGTCTTGATCCTTGTAACCCACGTCGCCGGTGTGCAGGAAACCGGCCCGGACGGTCTCGGCCGTCTCTTCCGGTCGGTTGAAATAGCCCTTCATGACCGCGTCCCCGCCGATGACGATCTCGCCGGGTTCATGGGGCGGTAATTCGTTCCCGTCTTCGTCCACGATCTTGATCTCCTGGCCGGGCAGAGGCAGACCGATGGACCCGACCTTGCGCACCCCGTCCCTGGGATTGATGGTGCTCACGCAGGTGGCTTCGGTCAGGCCGTAGCCTTCGACGATGGGGATATTGAAAGTCTCCTGAAACCGGTGGAAGGTCTCGGGCGTCAAGGGCGCGGCCCCGCAGACGCCGAAGCGGAGGGAACTGAGGTCGTACTTCTGGCGGGAGGGGTCGCCGAGCAGAATCTGGTACACGGCCGGCACGGCCGAGAAGAAGTTGACCTTGTACTGTTCGACGATTTCCCAGAACTCGCCAGCGCTGAAGGCCCGCCGCAGGATCATCTGATGGCCCTTGCCCAGGCCGAACATGCAGGTGAGCATGGCGTTGACGTGAAAGAGAGGTAGAAAGACCAGGATGCACATGTTTTCGTCCAGGCGGAGGGCCTGGGTGATGCCGTCCACGTCGGCCAGGACGTTCCGGTGCGACAGGAGCACGCCCTTGGGATGGCCGGTGGTGCCGGAGGTGTAAAAAATATAGGCCGTGTCTTCCGGATCGGCCGGGCAAATTATTGGGGTCTCGTCTTTCTCCTCCAACAGGGAGTTGAAAGACACGTGCTCGGGTGAGGGCGACTCTCCGGCCTCGATGACGATCTCCAGGTGAGGGCATTTGGCCCGGATTTCTTTCAGGATGGGCAGGTATTGGTCTTCGATGATCAAGCCTCGCCCCTGGGAGTCGTTGAGCAGATATTCGACTTCCGGGGCCTTCCACCAGCCGTTAATGGGACCGGCCACGGCCCCGATCTTCTGGATGGCGAAGTATGACATCAGGGTTTCCGGACTGTTCTGGACCAGGACGTGGATGAAGTCGCCCGGTTTGAAGCCGAGTTTCTTGAGGGCCCGGGCCAACCGGTTGACCTGGTCCCCGAAGTCGGCGTAGGAAACGGTCCGGCCGTAAAACTGGATATAGGGAAAAGCTTTATATTTCTCGACGGCGTTGTCCAGGAAGGTGCCCAGATTCATGACGGCCTCCTTGTGTGTGGTTATCCTTAAGATTTACCACGGCGCTTGGTCGGTCAGCAGGACCAGAACGGTCCACATGGTCCCGCCGAAGCCCGAAGCCAGGGCCTGTTTGACCGGCCGGGGCACCTGATGTCCGCCGGCCCGGCCCATGATCTGCAAGGCCGCTTCGGCCACGCGGACCATGGCCGTGGCCCCGATGGGATTCGAGGCGATGACCCCGCCAGAGGGATTGACCGGGAAAGAGCCGTCGATGGCGATTTCGCCGTTTTCCACCATCTTGAGGTGCTCGTCGCCCTCGATCAGGAGAAACTCCCGCAGCCAGTCCAACCCCCACCAACTGGAAGGATCGTACATCTCGAAGACGTCGATTTCCCGGCGGGGGTCCTTGATGCCGTTGCGCCGGAAGAGTTTTTCCGCGGCGTAGCGGTGAGTGGTCAGGACCGGGGCGTCCCCGAAGACGCAGAACATCTCTTCCCGGTGCACGGTGATATGGTCCTTGATCCAGGCCGGCCGGGGGCACAGTCTTTCGGCCTTTTCCTCCGAGGCGAAGATCATGGCGCAAGCCCCGTCGCTCTGGGAACACATGTCGATCATCCGGAGTTCGCCGATCAGGGCCGGGGAATTCTTGATCAGGTCGTTGGCCTGATCGAATTCCAGGCCCAGCCGCCGGTGGGCCTTCTCGTTCTTCATGGCGTTCTGGTCCATGATGATCCGGTATTTCATGGCTGCTTTCTTGGCCCGGTCTTCACCGAACTCTTCGATCATCTGGGCGGCGGTGATGCCGGTCAGGGCCCCGGTCTGAAGCTGCCTGGCCCAGAGGGGGTCGGCCATGTTGGTGATGCCGCCGGTGGTGTGTCCTTCCTGGAGCTTCTCGAAGCCGATGGCCAGGACCACGTCGTGCAGCCCGGAAGCGACCAGATTGTCGGCAGCGCAGACCAAGGTGGCCCCGGTGGTCCCGCCGGTGGTCACCCGCAGGGTTTCCTTGCCGTAGGCCCCGGAACCCAATGAATGCCAGAGGTCCGGCTGATAAACCATCTCGAAAAGCTCCATGTTGCCGTGCATCACGCAGTCGATGTCGTCCATGGTCAGGCCGGCCATATCCAGGGCCTCGACCACGGCCTCGTGGACCAGTTCGGGCTGGTTGACGTCTTCCCGGTGGCTGGAATAACGGGTCTGGCCCACGCCGATTACGCCCACGTTCCGGTTCTTTTTCATCGGTCCCACCTCCCTAGTCCCTTTCCAGAACGGCTACCGTGTGAAACTGCCCGGCCGGTCCCATGACTCCGTGAGCCAAGGCCCGGCGGGCGTCCTCGACCTGACGCGCCCCGGCCCGACCCTTGAGCTGCAGGGCCGCTTCGGCCGCCCGAACCAGCCCGCCCAGGATCAGGGGGTTGCCGGCCAGCATACCGCCCGAAGGGTTGACCTGGAACCGGTCCGGACCGCCCTCGGCCAGCCAGGCTCCGCCCCGGCCCTCGTCGCACAGGCCCAGGCCTTCGGCCCACAGTGGCTGTTGATAGGCGTACTGGTCCGATATTTCGACCAGGTCGAAGGCCGCTCGCGGATCGGTGATCCCGGCCCGTTGGTAAGCCCGCTCGGCCCCCTTTTTCAAAGCGAAATTGGAGGTCAGGTCCCGGTCGCCCAAAAAGAAGCTGTCCAGGCAGTTGCCCACGCCGGCTATCCAGACCGGGGTGTCGGTGATCTCCCGGGCCCGCTCCTCGGCGGCCAGGATCAGGCCCACGGCCCCGTCGGAAACCGGATAAGCCTGAAGCCGGCGGATCGGATCGGCCAGGAGGGGCGAAGCCAGGACCTCCTCCTTGGTCACGGGGGTAAGGTCTTGGATGTAAGGGTTCTTTTGGGCCTTCCCTCTGGCCCGGACCACCACCTCGGCCAGTTGCTCGTCGGTCACCCCGGATTTGGCCATATAGGCCCGGGCCTGCAAGCCGGCGGCCGCGCAGAAATCCAAGCCCACCGGCCGGGTGTAAAAGGGGTCGAAGGCCATGTGGGTGACCATGTTCCGGCTCCGGGGCTGGGATTCCTTGCAGTGGCCGATGATGAGGGCCAAGTCGGCATGACCGGACTTGATGGCGGCCAGCCCGTAATACACGGCCTGGAGACCTTCCTGGGCCACCTTTTCCTCGCAACGGAAATGAGCCCCCAGGACGTCGCTCATGCCGTTGTCGGAAATGGTCCGGGCGTCAAAGACATCGTCGGAGCAACTGATGATGGTGTCGATACCGTTCTCCTCGTTGAAATCGAGGCCGGTTTGTTCCAGGAGGGATTCCAAAACTTCCAGGATCATCCCCTGGAAACGTTCATACCATTTGTCCCGCTCGAAGGTGGTTTGCGCCACGGCGCAAATCCCTACCCCTCTGCCCATGATGCCAAGCCTCCTTGATGGGTAAAATTTTTAAAAAACGGCTGTTTTCATTCCATCAGCCGTACGGGAGCACGGCCGTGCGCCCTTACCAGATGCCGGAAAAATCCCGTCAGCCCAGGTAGGGGCAGGCCTCCGTGCCTGCCCTTTCGCCTGCCCCAATGTCGACCGCCCGGATACAGGGCCGCCACAGGCGGTGGCCCCTACGTTGTCGTTTACGGATTTGATTCATCCGTACGCCTAGCCCTCGCTGAAACAGTTCCAGAAATCGCCGTGCTTGACCGCCCGGATAATGGCGTCCTTGTCCCGCCGGCCGTGCAGTTCGATCCAGGCCCGGCCGCACATGTGCCGCTCGTGGGCGTCGTCCGTGGCCACCTTGGGCCAGGGTATGACCGGAATGTCGTATTCCGGCGTCTTGAAACCTTGGGAAGTGATTTCCATCGCATCGATGGGGTAGCGCTCGGCCACGGCGAAGAGGCGGTTCAAAACCTTGTCCAGGGACAGATGGAGGGCGGCCGGGTGGTTGAAGATGTGCAGGACTTCCCTGTCCCCGTCGATCCGGTTGATATGGACGTAGCCTTTTTCATAGACGGTCAGTTCCACCCCGGTAAAGACGATCAGTTCGGTCCGCAGCCGGGCCAGGCCGTCGTAACAGCCCGGCCGGAGCAGATAGTCATGATCGGTCAGGGCGATGAAATCGAACCCCTGGTCCTGGTAGACCTGGACCGCTTCCTCAAGGCCGAGTTCCCCGTCCGAGCAGGTGGTATGGACATGTAGAGCGCCTTTGAGATGCATCGGTTTTTGTTATTTCAGCGGCCCACGTTTATTTTTCCCTGGGGGCTCCGCCCCCGGATCCCGGCCCGGGCCCGGCGGGCCCTGGACCCGCATCTTTTTTTCCACCCCAAGTCCCCAACCCGTCGTTCCCGCGAAAGCGGGAACCCAGTCCCCCAGGCGGTTTTTTGGGCCCCCTGCTTGCGCAGGGGCGACGGCTTAATCATCGAATCAGGGCCATACGGCACGTTAAATGTTAACTTTCGGATGAACTTACGCCGGGTATCGCCGCAAAAGCTCGTCAGCGATGTTCATCCTGGAGACTTCGGAAGTCGTGCCGGCCAGGGCCGCGTACTTGGCTTCCCGATACCCCCTTTCGACCGCGTTGCCCGAAACATAACCCCGGCCGGCCATGATCTGCAAGGACAGGGCGGCGATCTTTTCCGCGGCTTCGGCGCAGAAGACCTTGGCGCAGGCGGCCAGGACTTCGGCCTCCCGGTCGCCTTGGCTATAAAACCAGACCGCCCGGCGGGTCAGGAGTTGGGCCGTTTGAAAAAGGGTGACCATGTCGGCGATCTTGAAGCGGACCTCCTGGTGAGCGAAGATGGGTTGGTCCCCCCGATGATAGGCCCGGGCGTACTGATTGGCCGCGCTCAGGGTTCGGCCGGCCAGACCGACCGAGCCTATGGTCAAGATCAGGTCCTGGACCAAACGGACCAGGGACAGGGCCTGATCGTGGTCGAAGGGTCCCAAGACCAGGTTTGAAGGCACTTCGACTTCGGTCAGTTCCAGGGCCGAAACGGCCAGGCCGTGATAACCTAACGTCTTGAGACGGGGGCCTAAGACCAGTCCGGTTTGACCCTGTTGGACCAAAAAGAAGGCCGGGCGATGATCCACGGTCCCGGCCACGGCCAGCCAGTCGGCGATAAGCCCGTTGGTGACAAAGCCCTTGGTCCCGCTGACCAGGTAGCCGTCGTTTTTGGCCCGGCCAATGGTCCGCCGTCCGGAGGAAGAATCGGTCCCGCCCGGTTCGGTCAGGGCCACGGCTCCGATAACCTGACCGGCCCGCAGGGGTTCGAGTATCTCCCGGCCGAGTCCAGGCCCGCCGAAACCGGCGATCAGACCGCCGAAGAGCCGGGCCGTGGTTTCCACAGTCAGAAACAAGGAGCCGGAAACCTGGGCGGTTTCTTCCTGGGCGGCCAGAAGCAGCATGGCTTCGTGACGGGCCTGCGGCCCTATGGCCAAACCCAGATACCCGATTTCGGCCAGCCGGCCCAGATAGCGCCGGGTCAGATTTTTCAATCCGGCCGGAGCGGCTTCCTCCATGGCCTCGATTTCCGTCAGGGCGGGGTGATCGAACAGCGCGGCCACGCGCTTTTTAATTTCGTTTTCTTCGGTTTGCCAATCGAAATTCATGTCCCGGTCCTCACATCAGTCTGGAAATGAGTAGCCTTTGGACTTCGGAAGTGCCGCCGCCGATGGGGGCCAGACGGCTGTCCCGGAAGACCCGCTCCATGTCGTATTCGTGGCAGTACCCGTATCCGCCGTGCAGGGTCACCGCGTCATTGGTCGGGAAAAGGGACCAATCGCCCACGAAAAGCTTGGCCACGGCCGCTTCAAGGTGGTTGAGGGCCCGGCCCTGATCCTTGCACCAGGCGATGCGGTAAACCAGGGACCTGGCCGCTTCCAAAAAGATTTTCATGTCGGCCAGTTTGTGCTTGATGGCCTGAAAACTGGCTATGGGCCGGCCGAACTGTTCCCGCTGCTGGGCGTACCGGGCGCAGCGTTCGATGATGAACTGGGTCGCCCCGAGAAAGGGGGCCAGGAGGGTGCTGCGGTCCCATTCCACGGTCTGCATGGACATCATGAATCCCTGGCCTTCCTGGCCCAGGAGATTTTCCGCCGGGACGACGCATTGGTCGAAGACCAGTTCGGAGGTGGGCGAAGTCCGGCAGCCCATCTTGTGCAGGTCTCGGCTCACGGAAAAGCCCGGCGTCCCTTTTTCGACGATGAAGGCCGAAATCCCGGCGTGACCGGCCTGAGGGTCGGTCTTGGCGTAGATCACGGCCACGTCGGCGATGGAGCCGTTGGTGATGAAAATCTTGCTGCCGTTGAGCACCCAGGTCCCATCCTTGCGTTCGGCCCGGGTCCGGATGGCGGCCGCGTCCGAACCGGCGCCGGGCTCGGTCAAGCCCATGCAGCCCACCCATTCGCCGGTGGCCAGCTTAGGGACGTACCGGCGGCGCTGTTCCTCCGTGCCGTGGGAAAAAATGGTGTCGGCGCAAAGATAGGTGTGGGCCCCGTAACTCAAGGTCAACCCGCCGTCCACCCCGGCTTCGCCCAGGGCCTCGGCGGCCAGGACCGCGGTCATCACGTCCGCGCCGGACCCGCCGAACTCCTCGGGAAAATGCAGGCCCAATATGCCGAATTCCCCCAGTTTTTTCCAGGAGTCCCAGTCGAACTCGGCTTTGAATTCATGTTCCTGGACCCGGGGGGCGATCTCGTTGCGGGCGAACTTGAGCACCTGGTCCTTGAACATGAGTTGTTCTTCGGTCAGGGAAAAATCCATCGGTTCCTCCTTGAAATCCCGCCGGCGGCCGGCGGCGGTTATCGGGCCCGGGCTCCATCGAAAAACATGGTCAAAAGGGCCTCGGCCAGACGCTGTTTCTGAAGGCGGCCCCTAAGGGTCTGGTTTTCATAGACCATGGTGGAAATAAGCGTTTCCACCGCGCCCAGAAAGAAGTAACTCAGATACCGGGCCCTAAGGTCCCGGCGTAGTATCTTTTCGGCCTGGCCCTGGGCCATGATTTCTTCGGTCCGGGCCATGATCCGTTTGATGTGGCTGAGGCGTTCCGGGGTGAGATGGATGGTGGACCGGGAGACTTCGGTGATGATCACGTGGACCAGGTCCGGCCGTTCCTCGTACTGGTCGAGAAAAAAATGGACGAGAGCCTCCAGTTTTTTTTCCACGGGCCGGTCGCCCTGGGTCTGGAGGTCCATGACCGCGTCCAGGCCGGTGAACCATTCTTCGATCAGGGCGTCGAGGACCTCGGCCTTGCCGCCGAAATAGTGATAGACCAAGCCGTAGGAAATGCCGGCCCGCCGGGCGATGTCGGCCATGCGGGCCTGGTGGTACCCTTTTTCCCGGATGACCCGTCCGGCGGCCTCCAGGATGAGGGCTTGTTTTTCTTTTTTGATTTGTTGGTTATTGACCTGATTGGTCATGAATTATTTATGACGATTATTGATTGATTTGTCAATCAATAATTGCTTGAGGAAGTGAGGATATAACGCCTTGGAGTTCCGGGGCCTTGACCCATATCGCCCGGGGAGTGCCGGTGGACCAAATGAAGACCGGTCTCCGGGTCCGGGCCGTTTTCGCCGAAAAGAGCACCTCGACCATCATGGACCTCGACCACTTCCGGCCGGTGGATTGAGCCCGGCCTTCGGGTTGGTCCTGAAAAAACCTGATCCCCCCAAACCAGGTAAAAAAACGCATGGGGTGTTCAAGTTATAATTATATATATTTGATTATATTGGATATTGTATGTTGGGTAGAGCGAAGCGAAACCCAACAATTCTTAGGCCGGGTCGGGGGCCGGAGATTAAATTCAGTTATCCCACAGCAGAGCCGTGGGGCACCCGTTGCTGGAAGCAGGCCTATTGCCCTTGAGCCGGCGCGGACGACCATTTTCAGTCTTGGCCGCGAACGAACATTATACGGGACCTACTGCGGCCTTCGGCCTGACGGCCTCGGCCGCCCCGACAACCCCGGCGGGGTGGTCGGGGCCACCCGCCGATGTTATACGCTTCGGCGGAAAGAACCGTTCATACCCGCCACGATTCGCCCTTGGGTAGGGGCACGTGGCCACGTGCCCCTATGGTCCGGATCGCCGCGTCGGGGTTTTCCCGGTCCATGACCCATTGCCGGGGATTGTTGACCATGTATTCCCGGATTTGGTTCAGGGATTTGTCGTCGCGGATGATGTGTTCGTAATAATTGCGCTGCCAGACGGGGACGCCTGGAGTGTTGCGCATTTTGTTAATGCGTTTTGTTGTCGTTGATTTCAACAATCGAATGATCGTTGGCACCGAATTAGATGTCGGTTTCCCGAATCGTTCGGCCGTAGGGGCACGTGGCAACGTGCCCCTACCAGGGATGACGATGATCCCGTGGATATGATTTGGCATCACCACGAACATATCGATTTCCACATTTTCGCGGATGTGCCCTGTCCGTTCCCATTCCTTTTGCACGACGGCGCCATATTTATTCAACCGCATTTCGTCGTCCACGATTTCTCCGAACAGGCAGGCCCGGTGGCGGGTGCAGATGGTCACGAAATACGCCCCGCTCCGGGTGTAATCATATCCGGGCAGACGGAGGGAGCGGCGGTGATATTGGTCCGTATTATAGGCCATCAGTCACCTTGGGCAAAGACGATAATAGGCGGTTCGGCGGTAAGAACCGGTCATACCAGCCACGGTTCGCCATTTGAGCAGGGGCGCACAGCCCGGTTCCTCCACAGCTCTGTTCTGGGAAAACCTAGCGGTTTGGGTAAATTTAGCAACAAACACGATTTAACCGTTTTTCACGGC
>Ga0209270_1003921_pt1 | contig 12039 bp, 8 predicted proteins | sample MTBAKSrepl1MetaG_FD_187456 | JGI IMG/M metagenome (GOLD analysis project Ga0209270, IMG submission 187456) | Enrichment culture microbial communities from Arthur Kill intertidal strait, New Jersey, USA, that are MTBE-degrading - MTBE-AKS1... | ecosystem: Environmental > Aquatic > Marine >...
GATATCGCCGCTCGATGTATCAATGGTGACCACATCCTTGTAATCCGTATTCATCAGCGGGTGGATATCGGGGTGATCCAGCAGGTTCTGGAACATCCTGGTGTAGCCGTGTTTCGGCACGGCCTGGTAGGTGTCCTGAAAATACCGGTCGTCCCGGGAAACAAACACCGGGACCCGCTCCGTGACCTCCGGGGCGATCTCCTCCGGCCGGCAGCCCCACTGCTTGACCGTATAATTGACGAAGATCTTTTCGTAGACAAAATCGGCGAGCATTTTCAGCTCGGGATCATCGGTCCGCCGCAACTGCAGAATGGGGACCTTGACCCCGAACCCGAACCGGTCGACAAGTTTCTTTTCCAGCGACTCGGCCATGCTTGGGGGAAAAAGCATGGCCAGTGAATTCAGGTTGAAAGGGACAGGAACCTGCCGCCCGTCGACCACCGCCAGGACCCGGTGCTCGTATTCATGCCACTCCGTGAAGCGGCCGAGATAGCTGAAGGCCTTTTCATTGGAGGTGTGAAAAAGATGGGGCCCGTACCGGTGCACAAGGACGCCGTGGCTGTCGAAAAAATCATAACAGTTGCCGCCTATGTGCGGCCGCTTTTCGATAAGCAGCACCCGCCGGCCTGATGCTGCCAGTTCCCTGGCCAGAATCGAACCGGCCAGTCCGGCGCCGACGACGACAATATCAAACATGCAGGATCACCTGACATCGAAAGTTCAACTGCGGACCGGTGGATTTTCCCACTGCAACAGCCGGTCCCGAGGAAAGGCACTGCGGTGCCAACCGGAGAAAAATGAAAAACATTGTATTCGATGTGCATTTTATTACAAGCGGATATTTCCAGACGGTACCATTCGCGGCCCGGCGAATATCCCGGCCGTGTGATCAGGACGAGGACGGAACGGCGCGCGCAATTTCCAGCCGGTGATGTACCGGCCGGGAACGGAAGGGTTGGTGGACAAAGAGCCTGCCGGGGAGAACCGGAAGGGCTATTGCTTCATCAGGATGTTGTAAATTGCCGGCAGGACTGTTCCGGTTCCGCCGCCCCCTGAAGCGGACAGTGCATTACCCAGGGCGAACATATTATATTCACGAAAATACAGCTTGGTATCGAGGGCGTTGCCAAGGGCGAGCAGGAACAGCCTGTTTCCCTGTATCTTCAGTTTTGCCTTCCCTTCGAGGGAAAACGGGTCCACCTGGGCCTTGTCGCTCCAGTCGCCGATTGAACCGCTCCTGGCCATGGCGGTATTGCCGCTGTTGGTAAATTCGTCATCGGGGATGATGTAATCCGGCGAATAGTTCCAGACCCCGAAATAGTCGCCCGGACCATTGACGGCCAATCCCATGCCCATTCCTTCCCGGGTATTGGGGTAATCGGTGCCGGTGATCGTTTTCTTCAGCCACGCGCCGCCGCTGAATCGGATAAGGATGGCGGATGTTCCGGTGGCATATTTGCCGCCGTACTCATTGTACTTGTACATGGAAACAAGCGGATTGCCCCCGTCCAGCGCCATGGCGGTCCAGTACTCCCTGTCGTACAGGGTCCCGGAACCGTCCAGAAGAACCGGAGCGGTCCAGTTGCTGCCGCTCTGGGACCGTGCATACCACAGATTATGAAAAATCCCGTCCACGTACGTCGTCGAGCCGTGCCCGTCGAGGACCGGCCTGACATAGGCGGAATCACCGTAGGTGATGTGATAGACGCCGTTTTCAACCAGGAAGTCCGCAATCCTGAACTTGGGAACATTGGGGAGAGGAAGGTAATCGGAATTCCATGTCGCACCGTCCTGGGTTGTCACGAGGGCAAGATTGCTCTTCCTGTCCGGCCAGGTCTCATTGTCCCGGATAAAGACCGGGTAGCCGTTCCCGTCAAGCTGCATGCGGGTGTGCCAGCCGCCCCGGTCGACGAAGGTTTCCTGCTTTTCGACGACGCCATTATGCAGGACCGTATAATACAGGCCTTCGCTTGAGCCCTCGTCCTTGATGTAGCAGATGTGAATCCGGTCACGGTCATCCACTTGCAGGAATGTCGATACGCTGCCCCGGAAGCCGCTTGCGGTCAGGAGAGTGCTTGCCCACGTCCCGGCCACCCGCCGGACATAAAAAATCCGGGCCGTTCGATTATCAAAGGGTTTGGAATAGACTATGTGCACGTCCCCGGAGGAATCTATCCCCATATCATAGGAGTAAATACGCCGGGTTAACGGCTCCTCTGATTCGGCAATCAACCGTGCATCCTCCCTTGGGAGAAGAGCGCCGGCTTCTTTCGGCAGGACCCCGGTCAGAACAAGGGGCATCAACAGCAGGATCAAAGAATATTTAATATATTTCAATATATTATGCATGACACACTCTTTTTAATGAAAATGATTACTACTTCTTTATGTACGATTGATGCCGCAGGTTGTCAAGTCAACGGGACGGCCGCACAGGAAATTGGCAACAGAAAATCCGGCGGAGGAAAATGCCGGCATTTCCACCGCAGGGAGAAATCTTCTGTCTTCGATGCCGGGAGATTTCTCCCTGCAATGGACAAAAGGGGCTCGAAATAATTACAACTTATGAATAACAAACGATAGATTAAGCAGATAGAATACAGTCCCGTAGGTTGGTGGTGAGCTTCGCGAACCCCAACAATTCCCACGGCTTTGTGTCGGGGTTCGCAAGCTCACCCCGACCTACAAATTCTTCCCTGCACAGTCGGGCGAGCAAACATGTTCTTCTCCTCATTCGTCCCCGCAGCGCGGGGTGAGGCGCTACCGATCCTTAGCAAGCCATGCAATTTCGCAATTAGGAGGGGCGGTAATCGGGTTTATTATTTCGATAAGGTCAACTTTCCATACAGCTTGAGCAGAAAACGGTAGATTTCCTTGCGCACGCTGCCTATCCGTTGATTCTCATTCCGCAGTCGGGCAATCTCCCTGGACATCCCGCCTATTGCCGGCATGGCATAGTTGAGAACCTCGTAGGGTTTCAATCCCGTCCAGGTTTCGGCGCAGTTGGGATACTCCCTGACCGGCTCCTCAAAGAGGATGCCGTCCTCCCTGTGCAAATACGTCCTGGCTATCTTTTCATTGCCCTCCCTGTAGTCCTCGAGGATCTTCCTCCGGTCGGCCAGGCTCAGATATTTCGTATCGGTCAGGGGGGCTTCACTTTCCAGGAGATATTCGGTCAGCACGTTCTCATGGAAATCCGCACCCTTGAGGTTCATGTACCTGTACAACTCGGTTATCTCCCGGGGCGGAGAAATATTGTGTTTTGTTGCCGCAACAGGCAGTGCATCAAGGGCTGCGGCAGGCAGACCGGTCAGATGGAAAAAATGGGTGACAGGGTCAGGAACCATGATATGCGGCTCAAACGGGGCGACAACTATGCTTTCGCCGCCGAATTCATCGGCCCACCAGTCGAGGACCATGGCATAATCCAGCCGTTTTCTCGTATCCGGCCTTTGCATGAATTTGTCGAAGGGCGCCCCGGCCCGTGAAACCTCCTGCCTGATGATCTGCGCGTAGAAGGATTCCAGGAACAGGTCCTGCCGCCTGAGATAGGCGACGATTTTTATCTCGTCAAAATGATCTCTGTAGCGAGCCATGCGTTGTGCGATTCCGGGATTCGGAGCGCTGAACCCTTCATCGCTGATAATCGCCCAGGGGCATCCGGAGGCCCGGATCTCTTTCAGCGACCGATGAAACAATTCATCAAACGGGCCGACATCATATTTTTTCCCCCCCGGACTCAGTTCGTTGACGATGGAGGCATAAAAATCACAATGCTTTATCCTGCCGTAAACAGAGCGGACTTCTATGACGGGATAACAGACACCGTACCTGACGAGTTGTTTTCGATGCCGGGCCAGATAGGACTGGATCACCGTCGTTGCGGTTTTATGCCAGCCGATATGGATGAGCAGGGTTTTCTTCATTGCCGATGCCTGATTCCGGTGCTGATCCGCCGCGGCTTCCCGGGATGAATGGTCAACAGGCTGCCTCATGTGGATTTCGGTTTTTTTGCCGTCCTCTGCCAGCGGTTCAATGCCCGGCGGCAGATTTTTTTCATTCTTCTGACCGCTACGCGTCCGGTGTTCTCATTTTGCAGCGCCCTTATTCTGGATCGCAACTGAACGATCTCCCTGGACATCACCCCGCATAAAGGCAATGCGTAGCGCAGCACTTCAGGAGGCTCAAGTCCCTGCCAGGTCTCGCGGCAATTCGGATACTCTTCAACCGGTTCGGCAAAAAGAATCCCATCCTCTCTCTGCAGATATTCCCTGGCCACTCTTTCATTTGAAGCTCCATAGTCTTCCAGAATCCGCTCACGATCCGCCCGGCAGAAATATCGGGTGTCGGTCATGGCGCCGCCGCTTTGCATGAGGTATTCGGACAGCACTTTCATCGCATAATCGGACCGGTTGAGATTCATATGCCTGAAAAACTCCGTTACTTCCCTGGGGGGAGTCACATTCGCCTCTTTCCGGGCAGGGGGCAGTTCCTCCAAAACTTTCTCCGGCAGGCCGGTGAGGCGGAAGAAAAATGTCAGGGGGTCGGGCACTATCGTTTGGCGTTCAAACGGGGCCACCAGTATCCTGTCCCTGCCGAACACCTCGGCCCACCAGTCGAGGATCTGGGCGTAATCGGCCCGTTTCCGCACCTCGGGCCTTTGTATGTAGCTGTCCAGATACGCCGTATTCCTGGTTAACTTCTGTTTGACGAACTGAGCGTAGAGCGCTTCAAAGAAATAGTCCTGCCGCCTGAGATAAGCAACAATCCTGATGTCATCAAAGTGATCCCTGTACCGGCCCATCAATCCGGCTATGCCGGGGTTGGTTTCGCTCAGTCCCTCCTCGCTGATAATCGCCCAACGGCAGTTGGAGCTCTGTATCTCCTCTATCGACCGGCCAAACAACTCGTCAAAGGAACGGACTTTCAGCAGCTTCCTGTCCGGGTTCAACGCATTGAAAACGGACCGCAGCAGGTCTGAATGTTTAATAAGGCCATGCTCCAGTTGATTGTCGATGACCGGATAGCAGATATCATAATCAACCAGTTTCGCGCGATATCTGTGCAGATATCGCTGAATCAGGGTCGACGCTGTTTTGTGCCAGCCGATATGGATGAATAACGTTCTCTTACTCTTCATGGCTCCCGTTTTCGGAGAGGAACATATCCTCTGCTTCGTGCAAGCACAATATCTCATTGTCCGCGGCAGCACAAGCAGGCGGTGCTGCACTACCGGCTGTTGCTGCCGGAACTGCCGGCGGCATGCCGCTCCGCCTGCCGCAGATGCCTTCCCACCAAGGGCATTGATCGCCGATCCCCATAGTTTTCTTGAATAATTCTGAAAAACGGGATTATATTGAGACAGTTTTCATTTTTTCCCCTTAACCTGACGGGCTTCCACCCAATGCCTTCACATTCCCCTAAACCGCCAACCGTCAACCGTGAGCTTCTCCTGGCCGCCGGACTCGATCCGCCGGTGCCCATGACGATCGCGGCGGTCGAACACTTTGAGCCCCTGGAAGCGGAGCGGATTGAGACGAATATCGACCAAAGCCGGCCCCCTGCGAAGCAGAACCTGGAAAAAATTGCCTTGCCCCCGGAAACCCACCGCATCGCAGGCCTGGATAATTTCCGGTTAACCATCGATTCTTCAATACTTGAACAACATTCCGCACTCCAGGTGGTCAACTGCAGCCATTTCCATATCAACGGTTCAGGCAATGAGATACTGTTCCGGCAGGAGAATAAATTCTTTGTCGAAGTCACGGACTGCAGGGACTTTACAATTGAAGGGCTGCGATTCTCCTCCGGAAGAAATCTCCTCTTTATCACCGGTTCCGCCTCCTTTTCAATCAAAAACTGCCAATGTCTGAACGCCGAAGGATGCGGTGTCATCATCCACAATGGACGGGATTTCAGCATATCCCGATGTAGTTTCGACAATATCCTGTCAGCCGGCATCCTCGTCATCGGCGATTCCCGCAACGGCGAAATACGGGACTGCACTGTTTCGCGCTCCCGCGGCATTTTCAATCATGATGCCGCCATCCATCTCTGCCACACATCACCGGCCGTTACCCCGGCACACGTTCCGGAACGCATTCACGAGGCCCTGCCCATAACAGCCAAAACCATGCGCCCCCGCCATATCCTGATCAGGAACTGCCTGCTCAGCCATTGCCGGGCCCAGGGGATCTATCTCGAGGGAGCCCTCAACTGCCTCATTGAAGACAATATCCTCCTCAACAACAACAAGGAAGGGATCTGCTTTGACTGGGGGAGCAGCTACAATATATTCCGCCGCAATATCGTCACCCTCAACGGCGAACGGCGGGACACCTCCCCCCTGGAGAAGAAGATAGACTTCATAACCGTCTACCCCCAGCTTCCGGACGGTTCGTCCAGCATGAAGCTGCCGGGCATTTCCCTGGACAACGGGTGCATGAATCTCATCCGGGAAAACAATATAACGGGCAATTACGGCGGCGGGATAAAAATGATCCGCACCGCGCTCTTCAACACCATTTCCCATAACCGGATGCGCTACAATACCATTGGCGCAAACGAATACGTTCCCTATTTTCACGGCATTACACTACTGGGCCTTGGGGCGAAAAACAGGGAGTTTGCCGCCCACAGCCAACCCCTTCTCGATTTCCAGCCCTCCATCCTCAACACCATAACGGACAATACCATCGCCGAGTCCCTGAGGGCACTGTTTCACGACCGGAGTTCGCGCAGCAATTTTGTCTCCGGCAACCACATTTCCCAGCAGGGAGGAAGACTTACGGTCCCGGCAACGATTCTTTTCCGGGCCCGGGCCGCGGTGAAACGACTCGCCGCCGGACTGGACGGCGGGAGCAGTCCCAGCCGCGGCTCCCTGGCGGTCTCGATCCTCATCGTCCTGCGCTCCCTTTTCCGCAGGGCGCTGGTCAGGACGGACTCCCTTGTTCGCAAAATACTGCGCCCCGCGGCCTATGCGCCTTTTCGCCTGCTGGCGGCCCGGAATTGGACTTTCCTGCGATACTATCCCCATGTCGTCCCCGACGATACGGCCCTCAAGCGCTGGCAGACCAGCGAGTGGCCGGCCTACCAGGACTGGCTGGACAGGCATTCCGTGCTCACCAGGGAACAATGGCTGCAGCAGCACAAGCAGGCCAAAAAAGCCTCGGCAAACATCAAGATCAGCATTGTAACCCCGGTCTTTAATACCGACCCGCGCATCCTGACCGAATGCATCCTTTCGGTCCGGGTCCAGACCTCCCCGTTCTGGGAGTTGATTCTGGTCGATGACCGGTCCGCCAATGCAGAAACCCTTTTGGTGCTCAGGTCGGCAATCTGCCGGGACCCCCGCATCACGGTTATATTTTCCGACCGGGAATCGCCCGGCGGCATCTCGGCCGCCTCCAATCGGGGAATCGCCGCGGCCCAGGGAGAATTCATCGTCTTTCTCGACCACGATGACCGCCTTGCCCCCGAAGCCGTTCAGTCCCTCATCGACGCCTTGGAAAAAGAGCCCGCCCTCGATATTCTCTATTCGGACCGGGACATGATCTCGCCGGCCGGAAAGCGGTTCATGCACCTGATGAAACCGGACTGGTCGCCGGAAAACCTGTACGGCGGCAACTACATCTTTCACCTCATGTGCTACCGGCGGGAACTGATCCTCAAGGCCGGAGGACTGCGCTCCCCCTATGACGGCTCGCAGGACTACGACCTCATTCTGCGCTGCATGGAGTTTTCCCCGCACGTCAAACACCTGCCCCAGGTTCTCTATCACTGGCGGCAGCACGCGGAATCCGTCGCCATGGCCGATGACGCGAAAAGCTATGCCTTTGAGGCGGGCATGGAGGCCCTGCGGGATGCCCTGCGAAGAAGGAACATCCAGGCGGAGGTCACGGAAAACCCCTCTCTGTGGCGGGGCAATTACCAGATATCCCTGCCGCTTCCCCCCCGGGAGGAGATCGGCTGCATCACCGTCCCCTCGGCGGCCCATCCCGATCAATACGCTGCTGTTGTCATGGAAAGCCCGGTTCTGGCCGACCCGCCGCCCTACATCTTCATTCAAGGGGAGGAATGCCGCCCCGCCGATGCGGAAAGCGTGCGCACCCTCGCCTCCTGGCTGACCCTGGAAAACGTCGGCATGGCCTCGGGCTGCCTGCTCGACAGCGAGGGGAAATTTCTTTATGCCGGCATGTTTTTCAAGGAGGAAGGGAAGATGATCACCCCTTACGCCGGTTTTGACCACACGGAGCCCGGCTACATGGCAATAACCAAAACCGCCAGAAATATCAGCGTCCCCAATCCGTTCTGCGTCATGATCAGAACGGAGCTGTGGCGGCAGCTCAACGGTTTCGACTCCCGCTTCCGCGGCCCCCATGCCCTGCTTGATTTCGCCCTCTCCGCCCTCCAGGCCCGATGGCGCATCGTTTACGTCCCCCGGGCCCTCTTTACCGCCCCTGCATCCAGGCTGCGGGCCATTAATGCTTTGCCGGAAAGGACCGTTTTCCGCCAAAAATGGGACCAGCGGCTGCGCCGGGGAGATCCCTGTTACAGCCCCAATCTCAAAAAGACGAGTGAAATGTATGAACTTGCTTGAAGCCGGGGCGGGAAGTGCTTATGATTAAGCAATCGCCAGATTGCAAAAAAATTCTACAAGGTACCGTTTATGAACCCTTCCTTCTTTCTCAAGTTTGTGTTTTTCGTCTCCCTCTCACTCTTTTTCCTCTTCCCGGATCCCTCCACCGCGGGCTGCGAATGGGGTGAACATCCGGTTTCCCTCGAAGCAATCAACAAACCGGTGCGCGATATCCTGCGGGACATTGAAAAACAGACGAATTACGCCATTGAGGTCCAGGACGATGCCGTCCTGGACAGCACCAAGACAATTGTCCTCAAACAGGCTCCCCTCAACCAGGCCCTCAGCCGCCTCCTCAAGGAGCTCAATTTTTCGGTAATCTGTGACAATGAGCAGAAAAAACTGAACCTCGTTTTCCTGGACAAAAAGACAGCCCCGTCGAGCATGACCGCCACAATGGAAATTGATGAGACCGGTGAAGGCGGCATGAACGACGTCTCCGTCGCCTTTGCCGAATACCGGAACAACCCCGCCGCCGAGTTGATACCGGAGGACCAGGACGAAACAATCATGGCCGGCGCCAGTTCCGCCTTCGAGGAGTTCACCAACTCCCCGACGCCCTCTTCCCAGGAGCCCCAGGAACAGGATGAAACGATCATGGCCGGGGCCAGCGCCGCGCTGGAGGAATTCATGAGTCCCGCGAAAACGTCCGCCAAGGAAGCGGAACCCCCGGAGCAGGATGAAACAATCATGGCCGGGGCCAGCAACGCCTTCGAGGAATTCACCAATTCCCCGTCACCCCCTTCCCAGGAGCAGGATGAAACGATCATGGCCGGGGCCAGCAACGCCTTTGCCGAATATCAGAGGCTCAACAGGTAGTCCTGGCCATCGAGCTTGGAAAATACACCTATCTTCATGAAAACGGAAGGAAGTCATGCAATAAGCGAAAAAAATCTTGTATTCCCTAAAAAAATCCTCTAAGATTTCCTCAGAAATAAATGAGAATGCTATTCATCATCAACTTTTGCTAACTATCAGGAAGGGAGAAGACTTATGACTCTGAAAAAAATCACCTTGGCGGCAGCGTGCCTGGTTATGTCCTGTGCGTTCTTTTCCAGCAACGCCTTTGCTGCGGATTGGGCTGCTTGCACCCCGAAGCAGATCGGGCCTTACGGCTCCTTTGTCCGCCTGCAGGTCATCAACTGCAACGTTAATCCCGCCGGCAGCAAGAGCGGCTGGATGACCCTCAGCAATACCGGCACCGACCAGATGATGGCCACCATTCTCACGGCCATGTCCCTGAAGAAGCCCATCGCCGTTGAGTTTACGAATGGCATCACCGATGCCCAGGGATACAACATCGCCAGCGCGGTTATTTTCAACAACCAGTAAGCCTGTTTCCCGCGTATAATTGCGAGGCGGTCATTTCCTGAAAATGACCGCCTTTTTTTTGCCGCCTCCTCTTCCCGACTGCTGATTCAGGAGCTGCCGGCAACCTTCCGCCGGTTCAGCCGCACACCATGTACCCCGCGCCCCTGTCACCCTATTCGTCGATCAATACGACCAGAGAGCCGATACCCGGGTATGATGCAACGGGATATGCCCTGCGCCGGCTGCTCCGGTCAAAATTGACCGGACAGGCCCGGGACCTGTTTCCCTTTATCCGCAAAATGCTGGATGAATTTGAACAGGTCCGCCGGGGGATGGAGTACGTCAACAGGGACGCCACCCATCATCACGGCGACGATACCCACACCGCCGGCTGGGCCGGAATCGGCATGATCCCCATGGCGATTTACCTGTACTACCTGAAAAGCTACGGCATACGGGGAAAGGTCCTGGAATGCGGCGTGTTCAAAGGCGGCTCCACCTGCTGCCTGAGCCACATCTGCGATTATCTCGGCCTGGAGCTGATTGCCGCGGATTCCTTCGAGGGTTTGCCGGCCGGCGACGGCTATTACGGCAAGGGCGATTTCAAGGGCAGCCTGGAGGAAGTTCAGGACAACCTGCAACGGCTGGGGAAGCCTGGGGTGGTGACGTTTGTCAAGGGCTGGTTCAATGAATCGTTGCAAAACTTCGATCAGGACCTTATGCTCATATGGCTTGATGTCGATCTCCGCCAGTCGGTGATCGACGTGCTCACCGCGACGTTTCCCCGCCTTGTTGACCATGGGGTGATTTTCTGCGACGGCCTGGGGCGGGACAGGGATTTTCAGGGTGACCATCTTATCCGGGGCAGCTCGGAGTCGGCGGGGCTGCTTGATTATTTCGAGCAGCATCATATATCCCACAAGGCAGTCTACTCCGGCTACGGCCACCTGGGGCTGGTCGTTCCCCATGCCCGGCAGGAGGATCAACTCATTTACAGCGCCCAACTGATCAACAGGATGATTTTTGCCTCGCTTCCTTTTTCCCGGCAGGTGGATATCGCCGGCAGGAAAATCAGAAACATCATTTCCCGTGCCGACCGTTGACCCGGGCCCCAACCTGCACGGCGCAACGGTCACCCCAGGCTGACATGTCGGCAAGAAAAACCAGATGGCAACACCACCGGGCCCACCTGCCCCCTCTTTCCCGTTTCGTCCTGTCGTTGACCACCAGCAGGCTGTACCGGATCCGCAATGATTTCGCCGCCCGCTACATACGAGGCACCGGGTATGAAATCGGCGCCCAGAAATCTCCCCTGCTTTGCAAAAATGCCGACAGGGTTGTCTACATTGATTACCTGAGCAGAGAAGATTCGGCGCAAAAATATAATATTCCCGAAAAAGACTGCGTCGAGGTGGACATCATCGCCGATGCCAACCATCTCGATGCCATCCCTTCAAACTCCGCCGCCTTCATCATCGCCAATCATGTCCTGGAACACAGCCCGAATCCCATCGGCACGCTGTCGGGCTGGCTGCGCATCCTGCGGACAGGAGGAGTCCTCTTTCTCACCCTCCCCAACTACAAGGCCAACGAGTTTGACTTTGAAAAAAAACCGGCATCCATTGCCCATCTTGTCAGCGACGCCGAGCGGGCGGAAAGGAACGAGGACATCGCCCGCGAACATATTGAGGAACATATCCGCATAATCGACGGGATCGATCCCGGCAACCAGAAACTCTTCCAGCAGCGGTACGCGGCAATCGTTGCCAGCAACCTGCACACGCACTATCATGTTTTCGACCGGGCAAACGTCCTGGCCCTGCTGCAGGTCATGCACCGCCAAACACCGATCAGGGTGATCAACAGTTTTTCGTTTGACGCCGGCTTTGAACTGCTGTTTATCATTGAGAAAGCCGGCCCGGATTGCCGGGGCCCGCTGCGCCTCGGTCAGGAGCGGCTGTTCAATTATACCGTCATGGCCAGGCATGGAGCCCGATTCCTGCTCTCCAGAATGGTTTCCAAAAAAGGGTGAAGCTGAACGAACATGAAGGTCTTCGAACAACTCATTGCCGACAACAGCAAACATATCC
>Ga0209270_1003923_pt1 | contig 12033 bp, 8 predicted proteins | sample MTBAKSrepl1MetaG_FD_187456 | JGI IMG/M metagenome (GOLD analysis project Ga0209270, IMG submission 187456) | Enrichment culture microbial communities from Arthur Kill intertidal strait, New Jersey, USA, that are MTBE-degrading - MTBE-AKS1... | ecosystem: Environmental > Aquatic > Marine >...
CGGCCGGCCAGGCCGCTGATCATATTCACAACCGCCGGCCTCGGCTCCACCCCGTAAAGGGCGCTTCGGATCTCCGCCGCAACCGGTCCCCCCGGGCCCCCGAACGAAATCGCCCGGTCGATGACAATGATCCGGCGAACACCCTTTAGGGCCTCCCGAAGGGCATCGAACGGAAACGGCCTCCACAGCCGCAGTTTGACGAGGCCCACCGCGCGGCCCTGCCCGCGGAGGCGGTCCACCGCGATAGAAACGGTTTCCCCGATGCTTCCCATCGTGATGAAGACCATTTCGGCGCCCTCGACCGCATACCTTTCCACCGGCCGGTAACTCCTGCCGGTCAGTTCCCCCATCTCCTCCCAGGCCTCGATCAGCTCCGGCATGGCGGCGGTCAGGGCGTCGTTCTGGACCTTCTTGGCCTCCGTGTAAATCCCCGGCATCGCAAAGGCGCCCATCGTCATCGGATGGTCCGGGTCCAGCCGGTTGACCGGCTCGAATGCGGGAAGGTAGCGCTCGACCGCCTCCTTGTCCCAGTAGGAGATGGGCTCGATGACATGGGTCAGGATGAAGCCGTCCATATTGATCATGACCGGCAGGGAGACGCTGCGCGCTTCCGCCACCCGGAAGGCCAACAGGACATGGTCAAAGACTTCCTGGCCGTTTTCCACGAAGAGCTGCACCCAACCGCAGTCGCGCACCGACATCACGTCCGTGTGGTCGTTCCAGATGCTGAGCGGGCCTGAAAGAGACCGGTTGGCCAGGATCATGACAACCGGCAGACGCATGGAGGGGACGATGAAAAGGATCTCGTTCATCAGGGCGAGTCCTTGGGAACTCGTGCAGGTGAACGTGCGCGCGCCCGCTGCGGAAGAGCCGCAGCAGACGCTCATCGCCGAGTGCTCCGACTCGACCGGGATGAACTCGGCCGTCAACTGACCATCGGCCACGAGCTCCGAGAGGTGCTCGACAATATGGGTCTGCGGCGTGATCGGATAAGCCGCCACGACATCCACATCGGCCATTGCAACGGCATCCGCCGCCGCAATGGATACCTCGATACCGACCCGCTTGCCCATCATTCCTCCTCCGGTACCATCTGGATACACCCGGTGAAACATTCCGCGGCGCAGATCCCGCACCCCTTGCAGTAATAGAGGTCGGCCTCGAACGTCCCGTCCTCCCGCCTGCGGATCGCCATGTCCGGACAGAACAGGTAACAAACGCCGCAACCGATGCACTTCGCCCGGTCCACCACCGGCCGGAAGGAGCGCCAGTCCCCCGTCCTGTAGAAGCGCGCGTTGCCCGGCTCGCGCACGACGCACCCCACTTCCAGATCCCCGCAGCGAAGATCCCTCTCCGATTCAACCATGGCGGGCCTCCTTCCGAGAAAAGGCCGACGGCAGCACCTGCGTTTCCTCGTAGGCGCGCATCAGGGCCTGGATGTTTTTCTCCGACACCCGGCCGAAGCGCGCCCTGAGGGCTTGGGTCAGCTCCGCCGGCGGAAAGATCTCATCGGCCTTCAACAAAGCCCCCAGCATGGTGGTGTTGGTGATGGGAACCCCCAGTTCTTCGAGGGCGATCCGCGTGGCATCGACCGTGGCGATCGCATGCAGGATGCCCAGCTCCACCCGGATCTCCATGCCCGTGTAGCGCGTATTGCTCACGATCACCCCGTCTTCTTTGAGCCCGGCGGTGACGTCCACCAGACGAAGGATCGACGGGTCCAGCACCAGGACCAGATCGGGGTGGTTCACATTGGTCCGTAAACGGATCGGCCTGTCGTCGATCCGGCAAAAGGCCACCACCGGTGCACCTCTTCGTTCGGGGCCGAAGCTCGGGAAGGCCTGGGCATACCGCCCGAGATGGATGGCCGTCCGAGCCAGCAACTCCGCCGAGGTGACCGCCCCCTGCCCGCCCCGGCCGTGAAAACGCATCTCGATCATCGAATCTCTCCTTTGTTCGATTCTCGCCTGAGAAGCATGCACCCCTTCGGGAAAAGACCGACGAAGCTGGAAATCCTGTCAGCCTGCCGCCGTTTCTGTGCAAGCAGACGGCGGTGTCCGCCGAAGGACACACCCTGTGTAACCGCAGGAACATAAGGCCGAGCCCACCCGGAAATACCGAAAAGCCGCCCGACCGGCTGCAGATGAACATGCATTTACTGTGCCTACCCCCTCAAAAACGAGGAATCCGCAGAAAATCCCGCTGGTCTGGCCAGCGGAGGTGATAAGAGCGTCGTGGTTTTCAGATGGAAAAGATATTCGTTTGAAAAGTAATTGCCGCTATGAACAGATGCCGAACAGATTATTCACCTAAAAGGATCAACCTATTTCGTTTCCATTACGACAGAGCGATTTCTTTTTTTTCAATGGCAAGCAATAGAATCTAAAAGAATATTGACAGCAAACATTTCTTAGACGATATAGAAGTACATGCTTGGCCTATACCCATTGATCCGTATAGTCAATAGAAAAAGGCAGGGTTTTTCATTTTGGCATTCGTCTTTGCTTTCACTTAATGGATTTTCGGGTGCGTTGCGCCGATGCGAATGAATCACACCCGCCAAATCAACATACCGTGAGCTGTTCGAGCTCCGACGGAGGCGTTCCGCCATGATAGCCGATGCAGTGCAGGGCCTTTTGAGGCAGGCCGGTATTACGGTCAACGGCCCCGAACCATGGGATATCCAGGTCGAAAACCAGCGCTGGTACAGCCGGGTCTGGCGGGAGCAAAGCCTCGGGCTGGGCGAGTCCTACATGGATGGCTGGTGGAACTGCCCCCGCCTGGATGAGATGTTCCACCGGCTCCTGCGCGCAGGCACGGAGGAAAAGATCAGGAGCAACCTGCGCTCCCTGATGCTGGCGGTCCCGGCCGCGCTCTTCAACCTGCAATCCAGAGCGCGTTCCCGCATCATCGCCGAACACCATTACGATCTCGGAAACGACCTCTTTTTTTCCTTTCTGGATCCTTACAAGCAGTACAGCTGCGCCTGCTTCGAAAACACCCGGGACCTGGCCGAGGCCCAGCGGAAAAAGCTGGACCTGATTTGCCGAAAGCTGAACCTGACCGCTGGGGACCATCTGCTCGACATCGGATGCGGATGGGGCGGACTCGCGCGGTTCGCAGCGGAGCGCACCGGGTGCACCGTCACCGCCGTCAATATCTCCCGGGAGCAGCTCCGGTACGCCAGGGATTTCTGCCAGGGTCTCCCGGTGCATTTTCTGGACAAGGATTATCGGCTCATCACGGGGCGTTTCGACAAGATCGTCTCGGTTGGCATGTTCGAGCACGTGGGCCGCAAGAACTACCGCACCTTCATGAAGACGGTTTACCGCTGCCTGAAGGATGACGGCATCTTCCTGCTGCACACGATCGGCGGAAACCTGTCGCGCATCGGCTGCGACCCCTGGATCACCCGCTACATCTTCCCGAACGGCATGCTGCCGAGCATCGCGCAGATCGCCCGGGCCGCGGAAGGTCTTTTCGTGGTAGAGGACTGGCATAATCTCGGCCCCCACTACGACGCCACCCTGATGGCATGGCACGAGCGTTTCCGGCGGGCCTGGCCGAAGCTGGAGGGCCGGTACGACGACCGCTTCAGGCGCATGTGGGAATACTACCTGCTCTCTTGCGCCGGCGCGTTCCGCTCGCGCAGCATTCAGCTCTGGCAGATCGTCATGACCAAGGCCGGGCCCGGCACACCTCAGCCGCAATGCAGATTCTGATTTGTCCGCCCTATGGCTGAAGATTCCGGTCCTTAAACTTGTCCCGGCCAGGTCCGGGGGAGGGCGCTTACCCTCTCCGAAGCCGCTACCGCTTCGGTGCGCGGAGAACCATCGCCTTAGCAGACGCAGGCGGTCCGGCACGGGATCGTCCATTGCGGTGACGTCTGAACGAACCCTTCATTCGAAAAGCCGCCGCTCGGGACCTGTCCAAACCCGAGAACGGAAGGCGGGAAACGGGGGGAGACTTGGACCAGGCGCGTAAGGAAAAACTCCGAAATATCACCTTCCTGGGTTTTTCAGTCGTCATCGGCATCCTGGCCGCCTCAGGCGCCATCCTTTTCCGGACCCTCATCGAGCTTTTCCAGAATCTCTTCTGGGCCTCCGGAACGACCTTTCTCGAAAAGCTCATCCATTCCCCCTGGTGGCTGAAGCTGCTGGTCCCCACCGCCGTCGGTATGTTCGCAGGCCCCCTCATCACCTTCCTCGCACCCGAGATCAAGGGAACGGGCATACCGGAAGTCATCTTTTCGGTCGCAGCACGGGAGAGCACCATCCGTCACAGGGTCACCCTGTTGAAGTCCGTTATCACGAGCCTGCTCATAGGCGGCGGCGCCTCGGTCGGCAGGGAGGGCCCCATCGCTCAGATCGGCGCTTCGGTCGGATCATCGATGGCGCAGCTTTTCAAACTCGGGCCGGAAATGAGGCGCGCCTACCTGGCTGCGGGCGCGGCCGCGGGCATCGCCGCGACCTTCAACGCACCGATGGCCGGCACCTTGTTCGCCGTCGAGATCATTCTGCTGGATATCGAGATCGTCTACCTGAGCCACATCGTCATATCGGCCGTGACGGGCTCCGTCCTTTCGCGCCTGTTCTGGGGGGAATTTCCGGCCTTCAACGTGCCGGTCTTCCATCCCTCCCACCCATGGGAACTGCCCATATACCTGCTCCTCGGCTGCCTGGCGGGATTTGCGGCAATCGGCTTCGTCCGTATGATCACCTTTGCCGACGCCGCCTTCCAACGGATTCCGATTCCGGACTGGGCCAAGCCGGCCCTCGGCGGATTGCTCCTGGGCTGCCTCGCTCTCAAACTCCCGGAGGTGATGGGCGTCGGTTACGACTCCATCAATGCAACCCTGGACGGGACACTGGGCTTGAAGATGGCCTTCATCCTCCTCGCTGCCAAAATGGCGGCCACTTCCCTCTGCATCGGCTCCGGTATGAGCGGTGGGATATTCGCCCCCTCCCTCGTCCTGGGAGCGACTCTGGGCACAACCGTGAGTCTCGCCCTCAGCGGTTTTTTCCCGGGACTGGGACTGAGTCCGAGCAACTATGCCCTCGCAGGCATGGGCGCGCTCGTCGCAGGGAGCACCCTGGCGCCCATCACCGCCATCATGACCATTTTCGAGATCACCTACAATTACCGGGTCATGCTCCCCCTGATGGCCGCCTGTATCAGCAGCACATTGATCGTGAAGTACTTCCTCGGATACTCGGCTTACGAGATGAAACTCCTCAAACAGGGCGTGAACATCGTACGCGGTCATGATGTGGGGATACTGCGAAGCCTGCGGACAAGGGAGTTCATGGACCGGAAATTCGAGAGTTTGAAGGATGCCACCCCGATCATGAAGGTCATCGAAAGGTTCATGCAATCCTCGTATCCCCATTTTGTCGTCTTGAACGAGCAGGACGCCCTCGTGGGGATGTTGAGCCCGCGGGACTTGAAATCGACGCTCGACAAACTGGAAGAGCTCAAAGACATCGTTGTAGCGGCCGACCTGATGACCACCCGGGTCATATCCTTGTCGGCGGAAGACAACCTGGAAAAGGCCCTTTACCTTTTCGAAGACCACAAGGTTTCCCTGCTCCCGGTAACCGACCCGGGAGCACCGCGCCATGTCCTGGGGGTTCTCAAAAAAGACAAGCTGCTGCAGGCCTACCGCGAGCGGGTGCTCAAAGACCGGATCCTGTCGATCCCCGCGCGCTGACCCCGCGCGCCGGTCATCACGCATCGCATGCCGCAAAGGCCGGATCCGATATCGGCTTTGCTTTTCTTCATTTTCCGCTGAAAGATTGCTATGATGAAGTCTACGCTGCGGGATGCAGTCGAACCGGAAGACATTTGCAACGGGAGGAAAACATGCACCGCTTGTATACCTTTGCCCTGGCGGCTGTCGTCGCGCTTACGGGCGCGCTCTTTCTGCCAACCTTTCTGGAGAGCCAAGGAGTCCAAGCCATGGAACTGAAAAGCATCGCTTTTGAAGAAGGCAAACCTATCCCCGTTCAATACACCTGCGACGGGCCTGACGTCTCACCCCCTCTGACATGGAGCGGGGTGCCGGCAGGGACGAAGAGCCTGGCGCTCATCTGCGACGACCCGGACGCCCCGATGGGAACCTGGGTGCATTGGGTCTACTACGACATCCCGGCCGAGGCCGGCGGCCTGCCGGAAGCCGTCCGCCCCGATGAGAAGCCCTCCCCGGGCGGCACCCACGGAAAGAACGATTTCAGAAAACTCGGATACGGCGGCCCCTGCCCTCCGGGCGGCACCCACCGCTATTTTTTCAAACTCTATGCCCTCGACACGATCCTCGGGCTCGGGGCGTCTGCAACCAAAAAGGAGCTTCTGGCCGCCATGGAAGGGCACATCCTGGAACAGGCCCAGCTCATGGGAACCTACAAGCGCCGCTGACCCGTTTCCACCCGGAAAAGGCCTTTTTGGCCAACCTCGGCGTCAATCTGCATGTTTGCTTGTGCAGCAGCCACCAGTCTGCCTCCGCGCAAACGCTTGCTTTCCTTGACATCGGCCGAACCGCGCCCCGCCCCGCGCGGCGGTCTTCACGAGGCGGCCTCCTCCTTCACCGCCGCGATCTCCGCCTCTGAATACCCCAGCTCTTTCAGGATCCCATCCGTATGTTCCCCGATGCCCGGACCCATGCTGCGGGTACCGGCGCTGCAGGCGCTGAAGTGGATCGGATACCCCGGAATCTTCACCTTCCCGATCCCCCCAACCTCCGCCTCGACCAGGTAACGATTCGCCAAGGCTTGGATATCACCGAGGACCTCGTAGATATTCTGAACAGGGGAAAACATCATTTCGCGCGCCTGAAATATTTCGATCCACTCGTCACGGGTCTTCGTCATGAAAACCTCGTCGAAAATCCCCACCAGTTCGGCGCAGCGTTCCTGCCGGCCGTCCGGGGTGCTGTACCGAGGATCATCGAGCAGCCTCGTAAGGCCGGTCGCTTCGCAGAAGATGGCCCACCAGTTTTTTTCGGGATGGTGCACACCCATGATCCAGTCCCCTCCCTTGCAGCGGAAGCAGTTCCGGAGCGGGGAGTTCTTGGTTCGATCCCACGGCAGACCGGGGTCGACGCCGAGCACGCCCGCCACCGTTAGATTGGAGTGAAGCAGCCAGAGGGCCGTGCTGAAAAGGGAGACATGGACCTCCTGCCCGATGCCCCGACGTTCCCTGACGAACAGGGCGGTCAGAATGGCGTGACTGGCTGCGATGGCGGTGGCCTGATCGAGGACGGCCAGGTGCATGAGGGTGGGTTCCTTGCTGCCCGAAGCGTACATCATGCCCGAACGCGCCTGTCCGGCCGGGTCATAGGCCCCGAGGTTCTTTAGAGGCCCCTCGGGTCCATACCCGGTGACGTTGGCGTGGATCAACCGTGGGTTGACCCGTGAGAGGGTGCGGTAGTCGAGACCCAGTTTCAGCTTGGTGTCATGGCGCAGGTTCGTCAGAAACACATCCGTCTTCTCGATCAGCTTCAGAAAAGCCGCCCGCCCGTTTTCCTTGCGAAGATCGAGGCAAATCCCCCGTTTATTGCGGTTGGAAACATGGAACATCAGGCTTTCGTCATTCGGGAGAATAAACTGAACGTTCCCGTCGATCCCTTTCCACCCCCGCTCCGGATCCCCCTCGCCTGTCTCGATCTTGATGACATCCGCCCCGAGATCCCCCAAGATGGCACCGCACCCGGGCCCGGCATGGTAAATGGCATACTCCAGAACCCGGATCCCCTCGAGGGGCATCGACTTTCTGCTCTTCTCTTCCATCATTGGCTCAACCCCACTTTTTTCATTCTTATTCCGTAACCCCATCTCTATCCAGAAGGAGGCCTTCCTGCCCGCCTCGCGCCGAAACGGCGGTTACAGAAACGGCCAGGCCCCCTGAAATCCGCAACAAATACACCTGTCCCAACTTCGACATACCCTCATGGGGATCAGGGACGATTACCCGAAAAACCATTTACATGAAAAGGGAAGGGAACGCTTGGGATCCGGGGATCTTTCTGAGTTCCTCCTCAGCGATCAACACAGCGGTTTTCGTTACGAGCCACTTGTTTTTCATTTCGAGAAGATATTCAAAGGCATCCTCGGCCAAAGCGCCGTGAATCGTCAGGATATCCGAGAAATTATAAGCGGTCAGACGAAAAAGTTTGTCGGCGTCACTGACAATGATGCGGTTGATATTCGACATATCGGAGGGGGGAAAAGCCGATACATCCTCATGATATCCTACAATATCTACAATTTCATCGATACAAGCGCTTATATAGCCGACCGACTCGAGGACTTTTCTGGCTAGAACCGCTCCTTCCTTCATATGCAGCATCTTGATGTTCTTGGAATACGTAGCCCCAGTATCCTGCCCTTTATGGATACCAAAATAGGTCGTCTTTTTATAGAGATCTTCTTCTTCGATAACAGAATAACCAATATCATGAAGCATGATTGACGGAACTACGATATCTTCATTTCCACCCTCGTGAAACAGAAGTCGCATAGCAAAATCATACGATACTCTTGTATGCAACAGGTCTACATCACGGCCATTCTTAAGATATGTCTTTCCTGTATCCCAAATGGCCCTGTATTTAAGAGCTATATCCATGATGTCTTTTCCTCATTGGAAGAATACTCCATTGTTTTCTCATTTCAGAATTCACAAGCTATCCTAAAAAATTGCAGCAATCCATACGTATTCTTCAAAAATTGAAATCTATCACTACAATAATACAGACAATGATGCGAAAAATTCAATATTCAAAAAACTATGTATTTTAACATAATATTTAAAGAAAACTCAACCAGAAACCATGAGAACTTTCAAGCAAACCATGAGCAATATGCTGTCATTTCATCGATAAAGGCATTCGGCGCGCCTGCAGAAACGGCTGGAAGGCCTGCAATAGGGGGGGAAACTCCTATCACAATATCCTGAGGCGCTCTTTCATAGAAGCCCACCCCGACCGCTCGCTCCATCCATTTCGTGAAATTGGCGATGATTTTTCCTTACTCTACAGGTTTTGTCGTGGTACGATTCAAATAAGATATACTTACCAGGGCCGAATCACAGCTTTTTGTATGCCACACAAGAGGTTGTCCCTGTCATGACAAACACTGTCCTATGCGGGCGTTTTCAGGCCAGCCGGCGCCCCATGGCGGCGGAGCCGGCGGATCGGGCTGGAGAAGAGGTTTATCGCCGCTTTTTATAACCCTACAGACGAAGGAGGATTGGACATGCTGAATCAAAGAAATGCGTTTCCAGCAGCAGCGGTATTCATCCTGGCTCTTCTCTTGATAATCCCCGGGGTACTCGATGCTGAGGAGCCGTTGAGGAGCAGCTATTCCCCAGTGGTGGTCAACGAGCCTTTCACGGATGTGGTCGAGAGGATGAAAAGCGCCAAACCCGAGGTGATGAAAAGACAAATGGATCTGCTCAATGAGCGATATGACCTGAGCGACCGTCCTGCCGCAGGGGCGATGATGTCAGGCGGGAAGAAGGCCGTTCAGGAAGGCGTCCGCGTGAAACTCCCCAAGGACGTAACCTGGGAAGCCCTCGCCGGGATGAAACCCGAGCAAATCAAGGAGAAAGGTCTTTGGCCGGCAGGATTCCTTCCCTTGCCCCATCCGAATCATCCTGAAGGCGGTATGGTCTTCCCCCAGTTCCACATCGATGAAATCAATAAGCAAGAAAAACGGGATCTCACCCGCTTCGATCTGGACTTCGATCTGCCGGACCACCTCCTCCCCGAGTATCCCCCGCCGATCTATCTGACGACACGATCCGATTTGGGCGATGTGTCACAGGGGAAAGTCGTCACGATCATGAATTACTATGAGCTTTTCAACGGCATCCTTAATCCCAAGCAGTTGGAAGGATTGCGCCTGCTCGTGACCCCCTTTCCACAACAGCAGTTCAACCAGACCGAGGACCGGCGCTCTGAACTGGCGAGCAGAGGGGTCACCTGCTTCGACTGCCACGTCAACGGCCACTCGAATGGCAGCACGCATCTCGTCGGTGACATCCGTCCGCAGGAGCTGCGCCACCGGCTTGACACGCCGCCCTTGCGCGGCGTGAACGTCCAGCGCCTGTTCGGCTCTCAGCGCGCCCTCAAGACGGTCGAGGATTTCACCGAATTCGAACAAAGGGCTGCCTATTTCGACGGGGACCCCGTAATCGGGACCAAGAAAGGACTCAATATCCTGGAGCGCGGCAGCCAGGTCCATTTCATGGCCGAATTCCAGGCGCTGCTGGATTTTCCTCCGGCTCCCAAGCTGAATCTCTATGGAAAACTCGACCCTGAAAAGGCCACGGAGTCCGAACTGAGGGGCGAGAAGGTCTTTTTCGAAAAGGGTCAATGCTCCGTCTGCCACCCGGCGCCCTACTACACGGACAACCTCATGCACAACCTCAAAGCCGAGCGTTTTTTCAAGCCTGTCATGGTCAATGGACGTCTGGCCTCAGCCGACGGCCCGATCAAGACATTTCCGCTGCGCGGAATCAAGGAGTCACCTCCCTATTTGCATGACGGACGGTTGTTGACCTTGGAGGACACGGTTGAATTCTTCAACCTGATCCAAGGCTTGAAACTGACAGAACAGGAGAAGAAAGACCTGGTGGCCTTCATGCGGGCACTTTAGCCATCTCTGCCTATCCGGTAGAGCCGGAGGTCGGCTGTGACAGCACGGGGAATTACGGTTGATCCTTTTCTGCCTCCTTGGGCTGAAGATCGGCCGGCAGCCTTATGTTGGGCCGCCGGCCTTCCTCTATCGATATCCATCTCCGAACGAGGCCATAGCCCGTGCGGTTCAATGAAGTTCTCCACCTCGAGCCAAGGACCTTGGGCCGATCCGGCCTCGCAGCCCGGTGCGAGCCAAGACCTTGGCCCTATCTTTAGGTCTATGTAAGCACCATAAGGATTTCAACATGGGAACCGAAAATATTCGCTATCGGCCGCTGCTGGATCGCGTCACGGACGCGCGCACGGCGGCCCGGCACATCCAGCACGGCACAAACCTTTTCATCTCCGGGTTCACGGCCGGATATCCCAAGCTAATCCCCCGTGAACTGGCCCGGCGCGCCCAGGAGGGCGAACGCTTCAAGATCAACCTGTTCGCCGGGGCCTCGACCGGAGAACAGGTCGACGGCATCCTGGCACGCACCGATCTGGTGCACTGGCGGCGCCCCTATATGAGCGATCGCGCCATGCGCGAAAAAATCAACCGGGGAGAGATCTTATACAAAGACGATCATCTTTCCAGCCTCTCGGCCCAGGTAAGGGCCGGAGCCTGGGGCAAGGCCGATGTGGCCGTCGTGGAGGCCGTAGCCGTTACGGAGAAGGGGCACCTCATTCCTTCGATGTCGGTCGGCAACACCCCGACCTATGTGCGGGAGGCCGAGAAGATCATCATCGAATTGTCGAATTCAGCTCCGCCGGAACTCGAAGGCATTCATGACATCTTCATCCCTGAAGACCCGCCCTACCGGATGCCCATCCCCATCTACCGCGCGGCGGACCGCATCGGCAAACCCTTCATCGAGATGGACCCGAGCCGGGTGGTGGCCATCCTCCTGAGCGACCAGGAAGACACCTGCGCCATCTTCCATGATCCCGACGAGGTGGCGCTGCTGATCGGAGAGCAGATTCTCGATTTCGTGCAGCACGAGATCGAACGCGGACGTCTGCGTCCCGGGCTGCCTTGGCAATCCGGTGTCGGCGACGTGGCGAATGCGGTGCTTGGCGGTTTTCTGGAGAATGATTTTTTCCACAACCTCGAACTATACTCCGAGGTTCTGCAGGACAGCGTCCTGGACCTGATCGACCTTGGCAAGGTGCGCGCTGGATCCGGTTCGGCCCTGACCCTCTCCCACAAGGCGCGCCGGCGTTTTTTCAACGAATTGTACCGCTACAAGGAGAAGATCGTCCTCCGGCCCGTCGAGATCTCCAACTCCCCTGAAGTGATCAACCGGCTGGGGGTTTTATCGATCAACACCGCCCTCGAGATCGACATATACGGG
>Ga0209270_1003924_pt1 | contig 12028 bp, 4 predicted proteins | sample MTBAKSrepl1MetaG_FD_187456 | JGI IMG/M metagenome (GOLD analysis project Ga0209270, IMG submission 187456) | Enrichment culture microbial communities from Arthur Kill intertidal strait, New Jersey, USA, that are MTBE-degrading - MTBE-AKS1... | ecosystem: Environmental > Aquatic > Marine >...
TTTTAAACCTGCAACGAAGAGACGGGCTCGGGGAAGAGGGTTCTAATGCCGCATTTGATTTCCCGGCGGTCTCGTCAACTATTCTTTAAAAAATTTCGCCGCCAGATCGATATCTTCAGGACAGAAGACAAAAAGGCATTTTTCTTCGGGGGATGAAACCGTTCCGTACACATAGTTGATGTTGATGCCTTCTTCCCCGAACTTGTTGGCGACGGCGGCAAGCGATCCCGGCCTGTTTTCGAGCTCAAGGGTCATCACCGGCATAATGTCAAAAATATAATCATTTTTTGACAATAGATCGATGGCTTTGTCGGTCTGATCGGCAATCATCCGAATCAGGGCGAACTGGGCCGAGTCTTTCCGCATGGAATTATAGCTGGCAACCGAAGCGATCCGTTTTAAAGATTTCCCTCTGGCCTCAAATAGATTCTGGACATAGCTGGATGCGTCTTGTATGGTGAGGGCGTCGATGTTGATGTTTTCATTGGCGAACAGCGACGCCAATTTCCCCAGTTCCCCGGGGACGTTTTTCAAAAACAGAGATATTTCAGTTCTGACCATCGCATGCTCCTAACGCCTCGAAAGTTTTACAATCGGTTGAAATTATAATTTATTTAATAGATCCCGGTTTATGCCGCTTCCATTTTTCCATCATTCGTATCTTTTTAGATCTTTGAAATACATCTGTTTTTAGGAAGCTCCGGGTGTGCTTGAATTTTTTCCATCATTCCAATTGTGAGGGAAGCGAACTCACTTAAACCTTCAGACCACCCGATTATTTGACGGCTTCCCGAATGGTATTGAGCAATTCAGCGGATCCTAGATTGCTGACGGATTTTTGTGCGATAATATCGGACGGGGTGGCCGGCTTCCCATAATACGCCGCATTCCAATCGTAATTGGCTTTCACTATGGCGCCTTCAAGGGAGACTCCGGCAAAAGCGCCCTTGGATCGTACAAATGAAATGAAGTCGGTTATGACGTCGTATTTGCCGCCTCCGCCAACCGGTCCTGCTGCGATGGAAGCATCGCCGCCGAACTTAAAAGAGGACGAATACAGACTTTTCAGACCTTTTTCGGTAAACACCCCCATGATAATTTCCGACTTTTCACCCCCGAACTGAATGCCAAGGGAAACCGATCCAATGGTGTAAAAGGCGGGTTGGCTCCAATCACCTGTTGCTTCGTCCTTCACAACCAGCACGCCCCTTCCCCCTGAACCGCCGATAAACCAGCCGCCTTTGAGCAATTCCGGGATGATCAAAAATCCTTTGGCCTCATCCATGTGATTCCGGAACCATGCCATGTTATCGTCGATCATGAAACTTTGAAAGGTAATCCTCGCCTGATCTATGAGCATCTGTTGTTTAGCGGTTTCCGTCGCCATTGCCGGTACAATGAGGATTGAGACAAGGATGGTAACGGTCAGCACAGTCAATAATCGCCTTTTCATGGTAATGTCTCCTTTCATCGACAATAAATAATTTTAAAATTAATAATGAACCATAAAGGAGTTTATAAAGATTTTCAATCTTAATTTAAAATCATCTTGAACGCTTTCTCAACTTATCAAATTTGGTTCTTATCCCATTTGGTTGATCGGGATGTTGTTTTTTATTCAATCGCTCCATGGATCATGCTTTTTTTCAAACCGTGTAAACTCGTGGTTAAAGGATCGTAAGGAAAGAACAGAATTGGGTACCATTACAATGGGTTCGAATCAGGGCCGCCATTTTCCTTCTGTTGACATGTTTCGGCACGCCTCTGTTCTTCCCAACGATTCCTAACCCACTCAGACAGTACACGCTTTGAAAATAAGATGATCCATTCCGCTCGTTTCTGGCTGAGATATCATTTTTAAGACTTTCACTATGTTTAAGTCCCTGAACGTTCAGGGATCACCAACTATTTTGGAGATGATCCTCAAATTTTATCACGGGCTAATTGTTTTCCTTATCGGGAAGGTCCGGCTGAATTAATTTAAACGGAAGCTGGAGCGTTCGTTTGACAATCCCCAATAATCCGGATCCTACCGCCGACGGTGAAAGGGGCGTCACATTCGGATTTTCCAAATCACCGCTTATTCTAACAGGAATGGATATTAGGGAACCTCTCAGAATATCCGCCACCAGGGGAATTTTTTTAATGAAAAAGTCAATGGTTTTCAAGGGGGCAATCACCGCCGTCACATCCATTTTTTTGTTGGCGGTATCGATAAGGCCTTGACAGATGATATTCATGGAAGGACTGTCGATGATCATTTCATTCAATTTGATGTTGCCTTTTTCGATATGGGCCACGGCAGTTATAAAGTTATATTCAAATCCTTCTTTTTCAGGGTCCGGCAGTTCCCCTTCGAATACTTTGGTTACATTTAGAAATCTGAAAATATTTATGATAATTCCGTAGTACTTGCCGGCATAAAGCCTGCCCTGATCGGCATCAAACTTCAAATTGCCGTTAAAAGATTGTATCGACGGTGTATCGGCTTCACGGGCGGTAAGGTTTCCCTCGAGATTGAAGTTCCCCTTGACTTTGGAGGATCTGTCAAAAAGACAGTGGACGGTGGAGTTTAATGCCTGATTTTGAGCCACGGGCTTTAAGTCAACGTTTAAAAACTGAGGTGTTTTTTCCACGACACCCGATGTGGTTATGCCGCATGCTCTGGCATTTGTGATGGAAACGGTCACCACCTTGTCGTTAAAGCGGATATCGGCCTGGAAGGGATTCCAGGTGAGTTCTTCAAAGATTAAATTGTCGGCATTTAGTTTTAAAACGCCTCGCACTGGATAGGTATGCACTTTCGGGTCTTTTTCAAGGTTTTTATCCAGGTTCTCCTTGAGAAGATCCAGGTTCAAAACATCCGAATAAAGTTCCAAATCCCATTCGGGTGGATCGGATGAATAATCGACGTTTCCTTTAAAATCAAAACCGGTATCCGCCCAGAACAATCTTGCCGATTCAATCTTCAAACGTTCTTTTTTTGCGTTAAGCCAAATCTTGTTGATCACCAGAGGCGGTGTTATTTTTTCCGAAAATATGAGATTCTCCGCCCGAAGTTCTCCCTGAATTCTCGAAAAAAAAGGTCGGTCCAATGGGATGTGTGCCTGAAAATCTCCGCTGATTTGTCCTCTTAGAATTCGATTTTCCTCAATAAGGTGGTCCAAGGTTGTTTGATGCAAATCTCCCGTAAAGAAAAGGTCAATGTCTTGGTTTTTTCGTTTCAGTTGAATGGATGCGTGAGAATCTCCATCCTGGACAACAAGTTTTTTGATGTCCCACTGGTCGGGATGTATCCATAAATCTGATGAAATCTGGATGCTTTCCTGAAAGGCCAGATTCCCGGTAAAGGTGTATTGCTGTCGATGGTTCCAGGTCAGGTGTGCTGCTGAAACCGATATGGGCGGTTTCAATTGGAGGTGCCGGGGCACGTGGAGCGCATCTGACGCCCATCGGGCGAAAGCCGGTCCTATGACGCCGTCAAATGTAAGATCGGCATGGCTTGGACCCTTGATATAATCCTTTAACGTTCCCGAGATTCTTAATGATGTTTTCTGAATACGGGCTAGAAAATCGGACATTGAAAAGCTTTCGGAAGTTATGTCGAATTTTCCTGTGGCTACGCCTAAAGGTCCCGGCAATTGCGGTAAGTTTACGGCCAGATTATGAACCTCACCTGTAATTTTAAACGAATAATTTTCAGGTTTTAAAAATGGGAGGTCCAATCTCATGGAAGATAACTTAAAGACACCCTGGACGCCTTTCAAATTCTGAAGTTTTCCGGTGACCATTTTAGAGGATACCAGCCAGGGATAAATTTCATTAATGTAAATATCCGACATACCGGAAATGATGTTCAGGTGAACGTTTTTCCAGTCCATGTTTCCTGAAATATCATTAAAAGTAGATTTCCCCATATTTCCGCTTAAATTTTCAATGGAAGTTGTGGACCCTTGCAGGAAATATTGACTGCCGCTGATTTTAAGGGGGTACGGTAATTTCCGGTAATTCGCGGAAAGGTTAAATTGGGATATTTTCACTGCTGGCTTAATCGAATTGATGCGTTCCCCCAAAATAAGCCGTCCCGTTGCCTTTCCTTTTATATCCTCTAAAAGGGCCATATTCTCAATAAAGGCTTCATTATCAACCACACGGTTCAAGATGGGAGGAAGTTGTGACAGGTCAGCGTCCAAGGACAGATCAAGATGAAACAGCGCGTCTTTTCCTCGGAGACCCAGGCTCAAAGCCCCGTCAAGACACTTGGAGGCCCCCATGCGGGCTTTAAGGTTTTTGCCTTTCAGAATCCCTTTTGAGATCACAACGTCCCCTTGGACATCCGTCAAATCCAGGTTGACTTCGGGAATAAAAAGCTCCCCCCCGGTAATATTGCCATTGATGGTGATGTTATCCAATTCTCCCAGGTCAGCAATTGATTTTCCATGGGATTTCAATTGGATAAGGGGAATGTTGCCACCTTTTACAATCCTGAATATGTTATTGACCACGGGAAATTCTCCCGCCAAATCCAGGGTCGCTTTTCGGGTCGAGCTGACATCCACATCCTTGCCCGTCAGTTCCAGATCAACGTCCGGCGATTCTGAAGATAAGGCGCGATGGATATCCAATTTCCCGGATAAATTAAGTCGAGGGTAGTCCAATTTGAGGTTTCCAAGGGAAAAAGACATCTTGTCCTTAAATGAATATACAGCCCCTTCGATGAAAATATTTTTACAGAAACTGGCGTCGCAATATATGCCGAAATTGATATGGTCTTCGGATACATTAAAATCAGCTTGAATACCTTTTAACCAAAACACCGGTTTGTTTTCTTTTAAAAAGTTCAAGCGGGCTTTCTTCAACTGGACATGGAGTCCTGGTGCTTTTGAAAATATAACACCCAGAACAGCTCCCATTTGTGTTTCAATATTTCCCAAAGTGAAACGACTGCGATGCGGTTCTTCGGGTTCGGGTTTTCGGCCGAGATAAATTTCGATGTCCGGTGTGTTTAAAGCAATCCTGGAACCTTGAAACTTTCCCCGGATAAGGGGTAACAGTTTCGGTGAGATCGTCAGGGATTCAACGGTTCCTCCGGCAGTTTCGGGGATGGAAAAACGGCACTGTTGAACCGTCAGTTGAGGACGCGGGAAAAAAGAAACATGAAGCCGTTGAAAGGTGACGCTTCCGTTGATCGCTTCGGAGGCCCTGAATTGAATCTTTTTTACGATGGATTCGCGATTGATCAGTTTATCCGAAAACGCCATCAGGATGAAAAGAACCGTAACACAGAAGATAAAACAGAGGGTTGTCCAGAACAATATCTTTTTGAATCGGATCATGATAGATTTTTTTTGATAACTGCTGTAAGCCGTGTTTTTCCCAATATTCCAGTATTCCAACCAGATGCAATGGGATGTTAATCACACCCCTGTGGGGTGAAATCAAAGCCGGGTCCTCTGCGCCCGGATTCTTTAATTGTCTTTCTGCATGAACATAGCATGAAAAATTTTTTTTACCAATATGGAACATGAAGGAGATGTGCGCTGATAAGGATACCGCTGTTGACAATCTTTTCGCCTTTTGTGAAAACACATGGTGATACGCCTTCCCTGTTAAAATTAGTTAAAAGGTAAGAGTTTAGCCTTTTGAAAATGAATCGCTCCAGCTTCCTAAAAGCGGATTTGCTTCAAAAATCTAAAAAATTACGGTAAAACCGAAGACTTGGTACTTGGATCGGCTTGCGAAAAAATGTATATATCAAAAGCTGTTTTTCTAAATCGGGTTACAGGTAAATGGTGAATATGAAGTTTTTTAAATGGGCGTTGATCGGCATCGGTTTGATCATCACCGTATTTTTGATGCTCCTGATGGGGGTTCAGCTTTACCTGAATTCGGAGCGGGGGCAAAATTGGATTCAGGCGAGGGTAAATGAGACAATTCCCGGCACGCTAACATGGAGTCGAAACCGATGGTCTGTTTTGGGTGGAACGGTTGAATTAAACACGCTTAGCCTCAAGGGCCCTGAACACAATGCATTGATGGAAATGGATCGGCTCTTCATGGGTGTTTCCTGGGCCGGTTTTTTAAACGGAGAAATAGTCGCTGAAGACATATTTCTCGAAAATCCCAAGGTATCCATGTCAAGGGACGGTTCCGGAAACCTCGATCTGGTCCAGGCACTGTACCTTCCCGACGACACACCATCGACATCTCAAAAAAGTATCGGGTTTCCGTCGAACGTGATGGTTCGCCGGCTCAAGGTGGTGAATGGCTGGTTCGAGTACAAAACCACCGAACAGGCTGCCGGCAATTCAGAGGATCAAGTGGTGTTGCAAAAGGTGGATCTTTTGATCACAAACGTCGATGCTGTTCAACAAAGGGGTCGGGTTGTATGTCAAATTGCCGGCGGAGAAATTCGAGGCAAAGGTGCTCAAACCACCATCGATGGATTATCCTTTTCGGCAGATGTTGTAAAAAACCGAGTGGACGCACTGATTCTTGACATGAATACGGACGGTCTTGATGTCAATCTGGCAGGATCCGTAGAAAATCTTTTTTCTGACACGCCCGTATTGAACATCGGGTTAAAGGGCAGGGTTATTTTCCCCCAAATTAAGGAACTGATTCCGCTTTTGCCCGATGCTTCGGGAGAAATCCGATTGAATTCGAAACTAACAGGCCCGTTGAACAATCCGGATGTCAATTTAACCCTCAATGATAAAGACGGTGCATTTTCCGGGAACACGGTTGATCAAATTCATTTGAATTGCCGTCTGACAGACAGGTCCCTGAACATCACCAACCTGAATTTACATACCGTCGCCGGCATATTCGATATCACGGGGCGTATCGATTTCAGGAAGGCCTTTTCCGACGGATGGTTTACCGCCGATCCTGATTTAGATGCCATAGCATACACATTTTCCATCTTCCGGAAAACCGCTCAGCCTGGCGGTCTGCCCATGGGCATGGACGGTCTGAAAGGGGATGTAACCGCCAAAATGACGCTTCAAGGCAAGGGCGTCGACCCAAAGACGCTTTGGGCCCATACGTCTCTTGATGCTCATGTCCGCAAATTTTCCGTCGGTGAGGGGGATTCACCCATTGACATCCATATAAGTTCAACAGCCGTCATGCAAAGAGGGCTTATTGAAGTTTATGAGTTTAACGCGAACGCGGATGACGCAAAGGTTGAGATAAGCGGCAGTTATGATGTTCGTTCCCAAAAGGTGGCCGCTCATTTTAATCTGGACACCCCGGATCTGAATGAGATCATGAGGAGCGCAGGCGTTAAGGGCATCTCCGGAAAATTGAATGTAAACGGAGAGATTTTCGGAATGGTGACGGCGCCGTTGATGGATGTGCAAATTCAGGGGAAGGCACTGGGTTATAAAGATGTCCGCATCGGAAGTGCCGATGCAACCCTCCGATTTTTAAAAGGACGGTTGTTCCTTGAAAATGGCAAAATTGCTAACGGTAATTCCATACTCGATATTTCCGGCAGTGCCCGGATATTTGACCCCAAGGACTTCCATGTTGTCAAACCCGTGGATTTTGACGTTGCATTAACAGGGGAGTCCCTGTTCCTGGAAGATTTTGTCGAGGGAATGAAGGGGAAATTTGTCCTCAGCGGCCGAATTGCCGGGGATACGATGCGTCCCAAAGGTACACTGGATCTGAACGGAGAAAATATCGACCTCAATATTCAAAAATTCCGTGGTATTCAGCTGTCACTGGAACTTGATGAAGACACCATTAAATTCGACCCCTTATCGCTCTTCATTGCTCCCGGAGAAAAGATCCTGGTCCATGGCCGGGTTTCGTTGGATAAAAATTACGAGGTGCGAATTTCCTCCGGTGATATCTCCCTTAAGAACCTGGAACAGGTTTACTCACGAGCAGTTGACAGCGGGAAAATTGCCTTTAATCTCGAAGGAAAGGGGAATTTAGAAAATCCTCGGATCCAGGGAAAGGTGGTCCTCAGTGATTTGCGGTTCAACACGCAACCGTTTAAAGACGTAGGCCTCCAAATTGAGGTCAGCGACCAGGTCGTTCGGATAGCGGGTGATCCGGGTTTCGGCCTGAATGCCAATTACCACCTGCTTACCAAAACGTTTTTTGCATCCGCTGTTTTTGACGATACCCGTCTGGCCCCATATTTGACTATTTTCGGACAAAGCGACTTCGATGGCACCATCACCGGCAAAATCGAAGTAACAGGGAATATCGAGGCACCCGGCCGGATAAGGGGTTCGGCTGATGTTTCCCGGGTTGAGATTTTAAAGAACCAAACAGAATTGATCGACTCCCGAGATTTCAAAATTTTCCTTGAGGATGGAAAAATTTCGATTCCCGGTGCGCGCTTGAACCTGCTTGACCGCGAGGTTGTGGAAATATCAGGTACCGGCAACCTGAACGGCGATATTAATTTAGAGGCCGGAGGTACGCTTCCCCTGAAAATAATATCGCTTTTCAAAGATACCCTTCCCAATGCCACCGGTGAAGCACGCTTTGCTCTCAGCGCCCGCGGAAACCTGTCACAACCTTACTTTCGTGGTGATGTTCAACTGATCAATGCCGGAATGACTTTCCCGGGGCTCCTGCAGACCCTGCACGATCTGAACGGCAGTGTTCACATAACTCCCGAAAGCATTGTGCTGGACAATCTTCAGGGAATGCTGGATGCCGGCCGTTTTAACCTGTCTGGCGCCATTGATCTTAAAGCCTATCAACCGTCCAAGGTGGACCTCAAGTTAAAAGCCGATGATCTGCCGATAATGATTCCCGATGCCCTGGACACCCGATGGAACGCTGAACTGGATATCCGGGGCACACCGGAAAAATCCCTTACTTCGGGTTACATTCAACTCATTGAAGGGAGATATTTTAAGGATATACGGATAAACCTTATTGAAAGCCTGCAAAAAAAAACCCGGCAAGAGATCCCGGAACCATTCGAGATTCCTCATCCTTTTTTGAGAAATATGGCCCTTGACATTTCAATCCGCTACGGAGAACCGTTTGTTGTCGACAATAATCTGGCCCTGCTGGTCTTAAAACCCGATCTCCATATAAAGGGCACGGCGAGTCGTCCCCTCATCAGCGGAAGGGCCGAGGTGGAATCCGGAACGGTTTATTTTCAAAAAAGTGAATTTAATGTGAAAAAGGGCGTCTTTGATTTTATAAATCCATATAAAATTGAACCGACCGTTGATATTGAAAGCGAGGCAACGATTCGGGAATGGACCGTATTCTTGAATGTATCCGGCGTCCCAGACAATCTGGAGTTTAATCTTACTTCCAATCCGTCGGAGACGAGGGAGGATCTTGTTTCTTTGCTGGTCGTCGGAAAGACCACACGGGAACTCATTGCAAGGGAAGGCGGTTCATCGTTTTCACCCAGACAAATGCTGGCCGATGCGCTTGCCGGAACCGTTCAAGAGGACATTAAGGCGGCTACCGGGCTGGATGTTGTGGCGCTTGAATATAGTGAAGCCAAAGATGCCGAGACGTCGGATAGTTTAAAAGTTACCGTCGGCAAAGCGCTTTCCCAAAGAGTCACCGTTAAATACGACGTGGTGACGAAAAACGCCAAGAGCATCCAGAAGATCATTACGGAATATAAATTTCTTGAGAAAGTCCTGATGAACACCTTTCAGGATACCGAGGGACACTATGGTGGCGGTCTGCAATTCAGACTTGAATTTCGATAGAAAAAGACAGATTCGGATGACAACACCCGGGTGGAAGGACCGGATGAACATCGTCGCACTTTTGTGGATTCTGATTCCGGGAATTGTCAGCGGTGCCGAATATACGCAAAAAGTGAAAACAGACTCGCCCGGGACGCTCGTATCGCGGATTATGGTCGATGTTCAGGGCATTAAAGGGGATGGAAGCCGATGGGTGGATTTGGTTAAAAAGCTGATATTTATCGAGGAAGGAGAACGCTTTTCGACAAAACAGTTCCACGATTCCATTGAGGTGTTAAAATCGTCGAATATGTTTAAACGTATCCATGTTTCTGAACCAGACCCGGGAGACGAACGGTTTTTCCTCCGTTTTCAGGTCACGCCATATCCTCGAATCAAAGACATTAAAATCAGCGGTGGATTTCCCCTGCTGGAACGGGAAATTCTCAACGCCATTCGGCTTCGTCCGGGAGATGCATACAAACCGGAAACATTTTCCGAAAAAGCGGAAGCCATTACCCGGCTTTTCAAAACTGAAGGCTATATTGCGCCGGTTGTTTATCTGGATGCTAAAGAAGATTGCCCGGACGGAACTGTCGTGGTTTATGTCGATATCGACAAGGGCAGTTTTTTCCACATCCACCGCCTGCAAATCAAAGGGAACCGCAGTTTTTCACAGACGCGTCTTAAAATGAGGCTCAAGACATACAAAACATTCCTGATTCCGGATTTCCTGAGGCGTTTTAAGAAAAAGCAGCTGGATACGGATGTCAACAATCTAATTTTGTTTTACCGAAAAAAAGGGTTTCCGGAAGTGGTCGTAAACGCAGCGGTTAAGCAAGATGCCAAAACCAAAGCGGTTTCTATTGTTTTAGAAATTGATGAAGGACCAAGGTATCACATTGAATTTAAAGGGAACACAGAGTTTTGGGATGTTACGTTAAAAAAGGATCTCGTGCTCTTCAAGGAGGGTAACAGCAAGGATTTCGGTTTGAGAAAGAGTCTGCGAAAAATAGAGAGACGTTACCGGAACGCGGGGTATAAGGATTGCCGGATTGAGATGAATTCCGACCTAATACAAGAGGCCGCCCGGCCGGTGCGTAAAATTCGCCTGAACATCGAGGAGGGGCCGCAATACGTTGTCCGTGCTTTCAGTATTAAAGGAAACCGTGCGGTTGATTCGAAAAAGATCAAAATAGAGACCTTGACCCGAACACCGGGAATTATTGCAAAGGGCGGGTTCGTTCAGGAGACCTTGGAAGAGGACAAGCGCGCCGTTGCGTCTCTTTATCTCAAACAGGGATATATGAACACGGTCGTGAAAGAACAGGTAACATCGGATAAAGACCTGAAAGAAGGAAAGCACCATATCGATCTCACCCTGGACGTCGAAGAAGGCGTTCAGACCCATGTAACATCCAACACGATTCGGGGATTAAATGTGTTATCCCAAGCTCAAGCACTGGAAGTCATCACCTTGAAAGAAGGATCCGTATTCCGAAACTACATGATTGAAAGTGATGAAAACACGCTGTCATCCCTGATTTCTGAAAAGGGTTATCCCCATGTCAAGGTCAAGGGAACTGCGGTCATCAGCAGAGACGGCACTGAAGCCGAAGTGACCTATGAAGTGGACGAAGGCCCGTTTGTGAAAATGGGCCAAACAGGCCTGATCGGGAATTTTCTCACCAAAAGACGGGTCGTAGACAATGAACTCGAACTCGCCCCGGGCGAGCCGTTTTCTCTGAAAAAGTTTTTGAATACTCAGCGAAATATTCGTGACATTAACGCCTTTGATTCGGTGCGTTTCAACTCATACGGATTAAAGGAAGCGGAAGACACGGTAAACCTGCTGTTGGAATTGGAAGAGAAAAAGCCTTACTATGTTCAAGCCGGCGGAGGATATGATACGGAAAGAAAATTTTATGCCAACGCCCTGGCCGGTGACCATAACCTGTTTGGATTGAACAAGGATGTCTGGGTCGGCGGAGAAATCAGCCAGATCGGTTACCGGGGAGATTTGGGAATCTCTGAGCCCAGATTTTTAGGAACTCGAATAAAATCAACATTGAACATGTTCAGTGAAACCCGGGAAGAATTCAACACCGATTTCGGCACCAGGGGGAGTGGTGTTTCATTATCTTTCAACCGCACGTTTTTTCAGAAATTTACCGCAGACCTTTCTTTTGTTTACTCTTATAAGGATGACTACCTTCGAGGTTCCGAACCCATTTCCGTCATTGAAGAAAGTAAATTCGAGCCCAGATCGATCCTCACGGTAAGTCCCTCTCTGGTTTATAATTCCATCGATTCCTTTATCCGCCCCAAGACGGGATTTT
>Ga0209270_1003926_pt1 | contig 12025 bp, 11 predicted proteins | sample MTBAKSrepl1MetaG_FD_187456 | JGI IMG/M metagenome (GOLD analysis project Ga0209270, IMG submission 187456) | Enrichment culture microbial communities from Arthur Kill intertidal strait, New Jersey, USA, that are MTBE-degrading - MTBE-AKS1... | ecosystem: Environmental > Aquatic > Marine >...
GAACTTGATTCTTTGGGAATGGCTATTGATTTTGAGGAAGTAAAACAAGTGCTTAACAAAGTGATCGGCAAACTGGATCATCAAAATCTAAATGAAATACCACCATTTGATGAGCTTAACCCGACTTCAGAGAACATAGCAAAGTACATATTTGAAGAAGCATCCGGTTTAATCAACGCGGATCGAGTAAAGGTAGATTCCGTGATGGTTTGGGAAAAGCAAAGCTCATGCGCTATTTACGAAGCTGATTAAGATGCTAAAAGTTAATGAGATTTTCTTCAGCATACAAGGAGAATCATCATATGCGGGATTTCCCTGTGTTTTTGTTAGATTAACCGGGTGTAATTTGCAGTGTTCTTACTGCGATACAACTTACGCATATCACGAAGGCAGTAACCTTTCAATTGACACAATATTTGAGGAAGTTAATCGTTATCATTGCAGGCTTATGCAGATTACGGGGGGCGAACCACTTTTACAAAAAGATATGCCAATATTAGCAAAAACCGCTTTGGACCAGGATTATAACGTTCTGATAGAAACAAACGGCAGCCTGGATATTAGCGCAATTGATGATAGAGCGACAATTATTATGGATATGAAGTGCCCGGGAAGCGGCGAAGCTGATAAGAATCTGTTTGAAAACATATCAAAACTTAAATCATATGATGAGGTAAAATTTGTCATACTTGACTACGATGATTATCTTTGGGCTAAAGATATCCTGGATGAATACCCGGCAATCCACAAACACATAACGCATTTTTCTCCCGTATGCGGACAATTGGAGCCTGGTAAACTTGCTGAATGGATATTAAAAGATAATCTAAACGTAAGACTTCAACTTCAAATCCACAAATATTTGGGAGTCAAATAATGCAGGTTACTAAAAAGGCTATCGTACTTTTAAGCGGTGGTATTGATTCTTCAACAACACTGGCAATAACAAAGGACCTTGGTTTCTCTGTTTTTGCTCTAACATTCAATTACGGACAAATACATCATGCTGAACTGCAAAGCGCAAAAATGATGGCCCGGCAAATCGGCGTTGCCCAACACCTGATTTTTAAATTAGATTTAGCAAATCTTGTTTCATCGTCATTGACGGGTGATTCGGAAATCCCAAAAATGCGATCTATGGGAAATATCCTTTCGGAAATACCATCTACGTATGTCCCGGGCAGAAATCTTGTTTTTCTTTCAATCGCTCTAAGCTGGGCTGAATCTATCGGTTCTTATGATATATTTATAGGTGCAAATTCAATTGATTACAGCGGCTATCCTGACTGCAGGCCTGAATTTATTGATGCATTTCAGAAATGTGCAAATTTGGCCACAAAAGTTGGCATTGAAGGTAAAAATGTAGCAATTCACGCTCCTTTGATTTCTATGAGCAAAGGAGAGATCATCAAAAAGGGTGTTGAGCTTGGGATTGATTTCAGCTTAAGTCACAGTTGTTACGATCCGGATTCAAATGGCCGCGCATGCGGAGTTTGCGATAGCTGTACGCTTCGCAAGAAAGGCTTTAAAGAAGCCGGGGTAAAAGATCCTACGGATTATTTTGCATAGTTAATATCTGAAGCTTTTATTTCTACGTATATTCGAGAAGCAGTTCAAAAGGAGATGTGTTATGGCAAAAGATAATAAGGACCTCAAGGACTCCCCAAAAGAAAAATACGGCTATACGGCAATCAAACAAGTTAAACTTGAAGCATGGGATAATCCGAAAAAGGACCGAGATTACACTATTTCTTTTACCATTCCCGAATTTACCTGCCTTTGTCCGCGATCAGGATTCCCTGATTTTGCATCATTTCATGTAAAATATATACCGGATCAAAAAATCGTAGAACTTAAGTCGCTTAAACTATACATAAACAGTTACCGAGACGTTCCCATTTCGCACGAGGCTGCCGCAAATAAGGTTTTAGATGATCTTACCGCTCTAATCGATCCAAGATGGATGGAGGTCGCTGCGGATTTTAATGTCAGGGGTAACATTAAGACCTTGATAACCGCCACATATGTTCAAGAAGAGGAGCAAACCTAAAAGCATGATTACAGCAAAAGGGACCAAAATAGCATCAGCAAAAATAAGAATTTTTACTTTTACCTTGATTTTTGTGCTCTTAATTATAGGCGGTTGCGCAAAGAAATACTCGAATACCAATGAAAAACAAACTGGAAGCGAACAGGTAACAAGTGCTTATCGCAAATATTTTGGAAATCCTAGCCAAATAGACAGAGGGGTAACATATTATGTCATTTTTTACCCTTATTCAGGTAGCGAGCCTTTTTTGGAAGGAAAGGTAAAACCCATTGCCAAAGAAACCGACCAGAAAGATGATTTGCCCGAGCTTGCAGTTAGTAAACTTCTACAAGATCCGCCGCTTAATGAAAATCAGCTTAAAAAGGTTATTGATCCGGAAACTGAATTTCTGGGAATGCGTATACGGAAAAATACAGCGGAAGTTAACTTTAACAGACAATTACTAAATTCTTACACCAAGAACTGGGCCGATGCTTCAATTATTGCCAGTTTGACAAATACTTTAAGCCAGTTTCCTTTGATTAACGGAGTAAGTATAGAAATAGAAGGCCGCACTAAGGGAGAACTTGGCGGCCAAAAAATAGAAGACTTTCTAGGACATATATCTCTATCCGAACAACCCTTCAAGCCTGAGCCGGAACTTGTTGTGACTCAAACACAAGAAGATGCAATTATGACCGTTCGAAATTTCCTAAAAGACGTAAACAAGGATAAGACTTATCAATACCTAAGCAAAAACACTAAAAATGATGTAGGCACTGAAAAAGATTTCAAGAATGAGAAAAAGACTGACCTTCGCAAAATCATCTTAGCAGACCATGGTACATGGGTCGGAGCAAGAATAACCGATGCTAAGTTTCAAAAAAATGAAGCACGAATAACCGTCACAGGCAGCCGAACCATTAATGGTGAGGTTCGTCCCAATGACCAGGCGGAGTTGGTGCTTCTTAAAGAAGACTCAAAATGGAAAATTGACTTTACCGAAGAATCTGAGATTGTTCCCCCAGGCATTACCGAAGAAGAAATAGTCACAGGACCGGCCGAGATGAACCGCAACCAATTAGAACAGATCCAGGCGATAGTAGACCAGGGACAACAGTCATGGCGTTTAGACCCACAAGCAGTGGCTCAGGCAGAAGGCGGTGTATTCGGTTTTAATAAAGCCAGTGATTTGTTTACTCTGGTAACCAGACAGGATATTGGCCAATTATCCGGTACGGGTGAGGCATTAGTAGAGGCGGGACACAACGGTACTGTATATCAGATATTTCTGATACAACCAATCAAGCAAGGGCAAGGCGGTATTTGGACTATAGCTCTGGTAAGAAAAAAATAGGCATGTTTTTACCTCTAATATCTGCATGCCTAAAGTCAAATATTGCAGACCGGACTGATGCCCGCTAATATTACTAATAGATTATAAATTTTTATACTGAATAACAAGAACCACCTATTTGTGACACTTATCTTTTACGCACCTATAATGCAAATCAAAGATAGGAGAACACACAGTATGAGTAAGAACATTAAAAAGCTTGAACTCACGCCTGATCAATTAAAAAAACGTTGCGATCCCAATACTTTCACTTTTAAGACAACCGAGGAAATTGAGCCTCTGTATGGATCGGTAGGACAAAACAGAGCAGTTGAGGCTATTGATTTCGGAGTTGACATTGATACGACCGGCTTTAATATCTATGTTTCCGGGCCGGTGGGTACCGGAAAGAACACCCTGGTAAGAGCTCATGTTGATGAAGCTGCAAAAAAGAAATCAATCCCTTCTGATTGGTGTTACGTACATAACTTCGCTGACGCAAATTATCCAACGGCGATTGAGTTACCGGCAGGCGGTGGTAAAGTTTTTTCCAAGGAAATGGATGAACTGGTCAAATATTGCCGTATTGAGATTCCAAAGGTTTTCGGCAGTGATGACTATGATAGAAAAAGAGAGCGCTCTCTGAGAATGTATCAAAAAAAGCGCGAGGAGCTCATTTTGCAGGCCAGCAAAAAAGCGGAGGCAGTTAGTTTTCAGGTAAAGCTAAGTGCAAGTGGAATTGTAATCTCGCCGATTGTTGACGGCAAACCGATTAACCGGGAAGAATTTGAAAAATTACCCGACGAGCAACAAAAAGAAATACGGATAAAAAGTGAAAAGCTTGAAGAAGAACTAAACCAAATATGGAACTCTTTAAGGGTCCTTGAAGGCGAAGCTCACGATAAGATTAAAGAGGTGGAGCAGCAAATTTCCTTAACGGCAATCGGTCATATGCTGGAAGCACTGAAAGAAAAATATGTCGGTTATCATAAAATCTGCAACTACCTAGACGAGGTACAGCAGGATATTATAGAAAACCTCGAAGATTTTAAATCGGACAAAAAACAGGCATTTCCCGTACCGGGAGTAGAAATGTCTCTTGGGCCAACATATAACCGATATAAGGTAAACGTAATAGTCGAAAATTTGGAAATGCAGGGTGCACCAGTTGTTATAGAAAGTAATCCATCTTATTATAATTTGTTTGGCAGAATTGACTACCAGTTAAAATTTGGTAGCCCCGTAACCGACTTCACACTGGTAAAAGGTGGTTCTATCCATCAAGCCAACGGAGGTTATATTATAATTCAAGCATTGGATCTGCTAACATCATTTTTTTCCTGGGAGACACTCAAAAGAACCTTAAAAAGCGGTGAATTGTGTATAGAAAATTTCGGTGAACAATACCGGGCTATTCCGTCTTCCGTTATTAAGCCTGAGCCAATCCCGCTTAATGTTAAGGTAGTGCTCATAGGTAGCCCCCATATATATTACTTACTTTACCGTTTTGATGAAGATTTTCAGAAACTTTTCAAGATAAAAGCAGACTTTGACATCGAAATGAACCGATCCAACAGTAACATTATCAGTTATGCTGCATTTATTAGCGGAAGATGCAACGATAAAGGTTTTAGGCATTTTGACCAAGAAGCGGTAGCAAGGATTGTTGAATATGGTTCAAGGATCTCCGAAGACAAAGAAAAACTTTCTACGAGTTTCGCAAAGATATCCGACCTTGTCAGCGAAGCAAATTATTGGGCTGAAAAGGCTAATCACAAGTATGTAACAGGCAAAGATGTAGATGCCGCTATAAAAAAGAAGACTTATCGATCAAATATGATAGAAGAAAAAATCAGAGAGCTTGTAAAAGATGATATTATAATGATCGATGTAGGTGGACAAAAAGTCGAACAAATAAATGGTATTTCCATCATCCCGTTAGGCGATTATCATTTTGGTAGACCCTCTAGAATAACAGCCAGAACATATATGGGAAGACAAGGCGTTCTGGATATTGAACGCGAGGTCAAATTAAGCGGACCCATACATAGTAAAGGTATTCTTATTCTGGACGGCTATCTAAACGGTAAATACGGCTACGACAAAGTACTATCTATGTCAGCTAGCATATGCTTTGAACAGGCATATGAAGAAATTAACGGTGATAGCGCATCGAGTGCGGAGCTGTATGCAATTATATCTAGCCTTTCAGGGATCCCAATAGATCAGGGTATTGCCGTAACCGGCTCCGTAAATCAAATGGGAGAAATTCAACCGGTTGGTGCAATCAATCATAAGATAGAAGGCTATTATGATGTCTGCAAAACAAAGAAATTCACAGGCAAGCAAGGTGTTATCATTCCGCGAAGAAATCTTAAGCATCTTATGCTAAGGGATGACATAATTGAAGCGGTTGAAAAGAAGAAGTTCCATATATTTGCCGTTGATTGTATTGATGAAGGTATAGAAATATTAACAAATATGAAAGCCGGAAAGGAAAAACTCGACGGTACTTATCCAGAAGGAACGATAAATCAACTGGTCGACCAAAAGCTGTACAAGATGGCTGAGAAGCTTAAAGAGTTTACCTCAAAAGATGAAGATACCTTAAAAGAGAGTAGGGATGATTGATGAAAAGAAGTTTATCTTTGTTGCTGGTAGTTATCCTTTTAGGATTAGGCTTACTGGGAAATATTTCTTGTAAAAAGAAAGAAAGCGGGGACAAAAAAGACAATTCACAAAGCGGGAATGATAAATCTACTACGCAGATTCCGGAAAAGGTACTGCAAAAGCTGGGTGTATTGAAGACCCCTGTACCCCAAGCATCAAACGAGATACCTCAGGTTTATGGTCCTGGCATTTCACATCTTGCCTCATTAGCAGGAGTCGTGGAAATGTATGATGATGGATTGGTTGTCGCAGATGTGATCTTCTATTCCGGTCCAATCTACGAACAATGGAAAGAAAATAAAGATGGAAAAGAAGTTACTGTTAGAGGACCCATGCGACCATCGACGCTTATTACATCAACAAGTAATAATCTTGGTTTTAAAACATACATAGGATGCAATAAATCGGGATATGATGAATTGAATAAATATTATAAGCAAGTTCTGGAAAACGGAAGATATCAGCAGTTTAAAGATGAACAAGGGGCACTTTTATTCTTAAAAAGGCTTGTTTCATCCGGAATCCCAGTTATGGCTTATGTTGATATGGGAGTAATAGGCGAAGTAGCAGGTGGGCAGTATATCGACATAACAAGTTTTGATAGTGTAAATATCTATATTAATGAATCCTATAGAACAGCCGCAGAAGGAGGAATGAACCGAGCTTTAAAAACCGAAGATTTTCTCAAAGTATGGAGCTTTGGAGATGCCGCAATAACTCCAAATTTAATTTTCTTCTTCGAGCAATACCAAGTAAAGCGCCCTGATGTAGAGTTGTTGGCCAGTATCAAGAAGGAATCAAAGAACATTTCAAAATATCTCAAAGCAGATGCTGATAAAGTGGAAAAAGGCGATATAAGTATAGTCCAATATCAGTCTTTCGGATCTTTAGGAGGAGCAAAAAGGAGCTCTCTGGCCATATATTTTAAGAGCAATAGCTATGAAGATTTAGGAAATACATACAGTGGAATCGCGAAACAATATGCAGATCTAAGATCGATAACCGATCCAAAACAAGCAGCCGAGAAATATAGGGAGATAGCAAAACTAGAAGAAAAAGCTTCTGCCAGCTGGCAATAAGAATATTCAATATATTAATATATAGACGATTTTGAATTTCACGATAAGGCCTTTCCTGTCAGTTACTTAAAACAGGATATGCTTATAAATGTAATTTGGCTCTAAAGATTCACCATGTGTCTTAGCCTTTTGGTTTTTATCAACTTGCAACAAAGAAAATCTGACATCAATTGCCTTACAAGAAAGGAGTTTCCATATGTGTCCGGATACAAATACTCCTACTATAGAAAACTTTTTACAGTTGCTGGGAGAACAAATGAATGCCGAGGTTCTATATCCTGAAAGTGATTACCTGGATAATGAATACTCGGAAGATAATAAGAGTATGACTATTGCAGTTTTAGGAGCTGGTCATGGGGGACAGGCAATGGCCGGCCATCTTGCGTTAAAGGGATATACGGTTAATCTCTTTAATCGAACCTATGAACATATCATTCCCATTGCACGGCGCGGCACTATTGAAATCAAAGGGGCAGTAAGAGGAATGGGAAAATTGAATATGGTTACATCGGATATCGAGCAAGCCATCTCTAATGCAAACCTTATCATGGTTGTTGTACCGGCGGTAGGACATAAGTATATGGCTGAAAATTGTGCTCCATATTTAAAGAAAGGCCAGGTGGTATTACTTAATCCCGGCCGTACATTTGGAGCACTTGAGTTCTACAACATCCTAAAAAAACACGGAAAGCACAAGGATACGATCGTGGCCGAAGCTGAAACTTTTATTTATGCTTCACGGAGAACAGCACCTGCCCAAGCCAAGATCTTTAGTGTTAAGAGCGCCGTCTCAGTCGCCGCTCTACCGGCCCTCAAAACCTACGACGCGATGTCCGTTATAAATAAGGTATTTCCCCAATTTGTACCGGCCGAAAGCACATTAGAAACCAGTCTCAATAATATGGCGTGTATTTTTCATCCCCCGATAACACTCTTAAACGCAGCTAGAATTGAAAACACTCAGGGTGATTTTCAATATTATATAGAAGGTGTTAGCCCGGCCGTTGGTACTGTCTTGGAAGAAATTGACAAGGAAAGAATGAATCTACTCGAGATGCTTGGGGTTAAACCAATATCAGCTTTTGAGTGGTTAAAGATATCTTATAGTTCAATTGGAAGGAATTTAGTTGACGCGATTCAAAACAATCCTGCATATAGGGGAATATACAGCCCCAGAACGGTTTTTCACCGTTATATAACCGAGGATGTGCCAATGAGTATGGTACCAATAGCATCATTAGCTCAAATATATGGTATTTCTACAACTACTTTGAGCGCGGTTATCAGACTTTGCTCGGTGATAGCTAAAAGAGATTTTGCATCAGAGGGTAGAACCGTTGAAAAGCTTGGAATTAAAGATTTAACAGCTAAAGAACTTAAAAAGTTGGTAATGGAAGGAACCTATTAGTGAGCTATAAAAGAAAGATCTTGGGTGCGTGCCTTGGAAATTGCGTACACGTTGCAGGCGTGATGAACTTCCTCGCTATTGCAGAGGAGGAAGGATATGTAACTAACTTTCTTGGAGCAGCTGTTCCTATAGATTCACTGGTTGAGCAAATAGATAAGCAAAAACCGGACATTGTGGCATTAAGCTATAGACTTACCCCTGAAGTGGCACAATCTCTTCTTTTAGAATTAAAAAGTCAGATCAAGCAAAAAAATATCGGCAATATCAGCTTTATCTTTGGCGGAACCGAACCGGTCGCTAAAATTGCCCGAGATTCAAAATTATTTGAACATGTCTTTACCCCCAAATCACATATCTCCGATATTGTTTCTTGTCTGCGACAACAGATGCCTATTGTTCATGATGAAGAAATGCCGCAGGATATTGTAGGTAGAATATTGCATAAAAAGCCTTACCCTGTCCTTAGACACCATTATGGCCGACCGTCTCTTGAGGAAACTATAGAAGGTATTAAAGAAATAGCTGAATCTCGTGTTCTTGATGTTGTTTCCATTGGTCCTGATCAAAATACCCAACAATTTTTTTTCTGCCAGGATAAAATGGATCCTTCTCAGTCAGGTGCGGGTGGAGTGCCTATAAGATCTCAACAAGATTTTAAGGAGCTTTTTCAATCAACCCGCTATGGCAACTTTCCGATTATGCGCTGCTATAGCGGCACAAACAACCTTATTAAAATGGCGGATTTGTTAAAAACAACGATTAACAATGCCTGGGCGGCAATTCCTCTTTGCTGGTACAATTTATTGGATCGAAGAAGCGAAAGAGGAGTGGAAGAATCAATTTCTGAAAACCTAGACGCAGTTGAGTGGCACGCAGAGAGAAATATCCCTGTTGAAATTAACGAACCACATCACTGGAGTCTAAGGGAAGCACACGATGCTATCGTAGTTGCTGCGGCTTACCTGGCTGCATATAACGCCAAAAATAGGGGAGTAGTAAATTATATTTCCCAGTACATGCTTAATACACCGGTGCGAACATCTCATTTAATGGATACGGCAAAAGCTTTAGCGCAAATTGAGTTAGTTGAATCTCTTCATGATGAACACTTCCTTTCATTCAGGCAGTTTCGAGCCGGGCTTTTCAGCTTTCCGGAGAATCCGGATAGGGCCATGGGTCAGCTTGCGGCAAGCACCTATCTCGCCATGGCTTTGAAGCCGGATATTTACCATGTTGTGGGCTACTCCGAAGGACATCATGCCGCCATGGCGCCAGAGGTTATAAGCAGTTGTTCTATAGCACAGCAGGTAATAGATGCATCAGTAAAAGGCATACCAGACTTAACAATAGATCCTCGAATTCAAGAACGAAAGAACGAATTAATAAGAGATGCGAAACAAATATTGGGAGCGTTTTCAAAAATCGCCGGACCGGATATAGAAGATCCGCTAACAGATGCAAAGACAATTGCCAAAGCAATACGGATGGGTATTCTCGATGCTCCACATTTAGCAGGGAATGAATTTGCCAGGGGAAATATTGTTACAAAAGAAATAGATGGAGCGTACTATGCTTATGATCCTATAGACCGGCATATTATTAAGGAAGAGGAACGAATTCAATCAATCCTATCGGATAAATAGATTTTCTTTGTGGATATGCACTAAAAATAGCTTAAATAGCTGTATATGAAAAACCAATAAGATATGTCTGATGCCGGAGGGGCGCTGGTCTTATAGATGACAATCGATAAGAAAGAGGCGAAATGTCTGCAACTGAGTTTTGGTCCCATTGGGTGTGGCCTTTAGCAACTGCTTTTTTAGGATATTACTTTAGTTATCTCGTATTCAAGCAGTATCTTGAGCGAAAAAAATACCATCAGTTAGCTTGGTTTTTCGGCTTATTTTTATATGCCACAGCTGCCGCAATGGAAGCTTACTCGGAATTCACTTTTAATTGGAACCCTACTGTATATAGAATATACATTGTACTTGCTGCCATACTAGTCGGTTTTTTGGGATTAGGCAGCCTATATCTGGTCTTCAAACGTAAGATTTGGGGACATATATTTCTTATATATTTGTTAGTCTGTATCACCATATTCTTTTATGGCACATTCACAGTTAACCTTGACACATCCAAACTTATTGCCGGTATAACTGTCGGCGGAAATGCTCTAGGTGAACGTTTTTCTTTTCCGCGTGTTTGTTCATTCTTATTTAACATACCCGGAACTATCCTGCTCCTAGGAGCAGCCATATACTCCATTATTCTGTTTGCAGCAAAGAAGGAATATGCCTTCAGGGTCTGGGCAAACATATTAATCGCGCTTGGCACCATAGTAATCGCTGGTGCCGGTGCATTGGCACATACAGGTCGAACGGTTGGTTTGTATCCGGCTGAAATGTTGGGATCAGCGCTACTTTTATGGGGATTCTTAAAAGCAGGTACCCTTAAAAAAGATCGAATTCCTCCAGATGTGTCACCCCAAAAAAGTTGAGTGTTTCCAATACATTTCATAACAATAGATTTCTTATATACAAACATCTTAAAGCTGTATTTTTCTTAAAAACTTCTTGAAGGTAAAAGGAGGCAGGTATGGCATTAATGCGAATAACCATTATCCCTATTGGGACAAAAGAAACAAGCATCAGCAATTATATTGCCGACGCAATCCGGCTGCTTAAAACAGAAAAAGCAAAATACACCGTCACGGATATGGGAACAATAGTTGAAGGAGACTCCAAATTTCTCTTTTCAATTGCTGATAAAATGCATGAAACCCTGTTCAAGAAGAGTATTAATAGAATCATAACCACTTTTGAGATCGATGATAGAAGAGATAAAGATATACATCTAGGAGACAAAACCGAATCCATAAAAAAGAAACTTGATTAACAAATGAGTGCCTTAGCTTTAAATGTTATTTATCAATAGTTCAAAATTTCACATTGTTGGTAGGATTTTGCATTTATTTGGCGAAAAGTTACATGTTTGTTCATAATCGGCAGATAGCCATTCAATATACGATAGGAAGATAGGGAAGCAGAAACATGCAGTTTAAACAATAAGTTACTATGCCGGTGAAGAGCGCTTTGTAAGATATGCAGGTTGTGATAGAAAAGGAGAAGAAATGCAAGAAACAACAATTAGTGTTTCTAAGAGGGGTTTTATAATAGTAATCATTTGTTTTTGTATCTTTTTTACGCTTTCGTCCAGCACCTTTTATCATAGCAATATTTCAGGAAAACCAAGCTATAGGCTCTCACAAAATACAGCTTTTGCTTCATCCGGAGCGGCTACAGAAGAAACAAAGCCGGTAAAGTATTCTATTTGGCAAGACTTTTGTGCGGTCATCTTTGCAGCAATTATTATTGCCGGTGCATATACGGTTATTAGAAGACTTGCGGCAAAACCTCAAAAAGAAGAAGACAAGCACCCTGATCATTAATTTTTGCATCAGTAAATTTAAATCCATACCAATAGATCTAAAGGGGGTCTTG
>Ga0209270_1003930_pt1 | contig 12017 bp, 9 predicted proteins | sample MTBAKSrepl1MetaG_FD_187456 | JGI IMG/M metagenome (GOLD analysis project Ga0209270, IMG submission 187456) | Enrichment culture microbial communities from Arthur Kill intertidal strait, New Jersey, USA, that are MTBE-degrading - MTBE-AKS1... | ecosystem: Environmental > Aquatic > Marine >...
TTTCCAGATAACCGAAATAGAATTTTTCCGCGTTAATCCCGAAATGCTGCGCTACCGCCCACACCCGTTCCGGTGTGCTCAGTTCAGACAGCAGGTAATAAAAAACGTATATAAAAAAACTCTTAACAATAAGCAGGCTCGCCCTGCCGACAAACAGGGAATTGATTGCCTTGCGGGTGATATTGCCTACGTAATACCTGCTGATATAACTACATAACAGGGTATTTATGACTACTGGGAGATATGGAACGGAATTCATGATTATTTTGATCAGCAAATCCGGAGAATTGAGGACAAAGGGCAACAGGTAAAAGGAGAAGACCGGAAAAAGCAGGACGAGGAATAAACCTTCTTTAAATCCGCTTGTTGCGCCAATTCTGAAAAAATCCAGCGTCCCTTCCAGGGTAAGGAACTCTGCGGGGATTTCCTGCCCCTGACTCTCGATTACATAAAATTGCTGGATCTCTGAAATAGCGCTGATAATATTCCTGGGACGTGGAACACCACCGCCACCACCATCTGTGGTAATGATCGTAGCGTTGGGGCTGTAATCGCTGCTTTTTTGTCCGTCGGCCAATTTTTACTCCTTACCATCCAAACACGGTTCCACAGACTTGAAATTCTTGAGCAGGCCTGTTTTACCATTCTCCATCTCAGCTATGGGGCCGAAAGCTTCCGCATGGAAGGGTGTGTAATACCCTTGCATTGTTTTGCCCCCCTTCGTGGTGATTGTAAAATATCCCCCGAAATACTGATCTTTTATCAATTCTCTGGCAATTACTTCATGCTCTACCCGTAGATGATACACCACCGAGAACAAGACCTGGCGCATTGTCAGATCGTCAGAAGCCATGGTTGCTATATCTATGGCTCCAGCCTGTTCAGCCTGTTTTCTTGCAACTTCCTCGATGGCTTTGGCCTGAAAATAGACGTATCCTTCAGGCATGGAAAAAGCCATGAACCGCCTGCCTGAAACTCGATTAATATATGACCTCAGGCTGTTCAAAAACGTCTGAGCATCAAACCAGGCGGAAATATCAATCAGGTTGGGGGCGTCTTTTTTTTTCTTTTCTAAAGCTTCATCTTCTCCATAAATATCAGCTTGTGCCTGCCAGGCCGCACTTGACTCACTGACAGGTGAGGATTTCTTTGGCACAGGTGCTGAAGAAAGAGGGACTGAAGGCGGCTCCTTTGCTTTCCGATCGACAAGCTGTTCAACAGCATGTTCAAGTTCCTTTTGCCGGGCAAGCTGATCAGCCTTTTTCAGGGTTTTGCCGAGTAATCCCTCTGCCCGTTTATGGTGCAGCTTGATTGCCATGGAGATTTCATCTTTCCTGGCAAGTTGCTTGAAAGATGCGATCTCAGCCAACACACGACCAGCAGCCAGTGGATGTTCCCCCAAACTGTATAGATGTCCCTTGATTGAGGGCAGTTTACCAAGGTCATGCCCCAGGGCGGCGATCAGGGTATCCGGAATAACATGCCTGGCATCATCTTCGGCCAATAGCTTGATGATTGCTCGGGCCACGTTCAGGGTGTGATCCAGCAGGGAAGTTTTTCCAAGCAGTGTGTAGGTGTTGGAATCCCAAGAGGCCTCCACATCATCAGCTGCATTGACGACGGAAGGACAATCACCTTCCTTTTCAAGCATCAACAATATCTGACAACAGACATCTTTCTGGAGGCCAGCATTGCGGAACCAGGGTGCCTGGTCAATATGCTTTTTGAAAAATTCGGCAATCTGTTCATTCCGGAACACATAACTTTTTGTTTCAGGCTTGCCCTGTTCTTTTTCGTCCCGCCATATTGGCGCTATCTCGGAAATATGGAGTTCGCCGGTTTTTCTTCCCTTTACCCAAAGCTTGGACAAATCCCCTAAAGTGACCTCCTGCCTGGTGACTTCCTTGTTTTTCCCCGAGCGCAGGACGGACAGTATCAGGACAACCAGGACCCCGGTTAAGCCGAATAAACCTGTATTCACCACATTCATGCGGACACATCCGGAAATACAACCTTGATCGTCGCATCGGATACCTCCCGCGTGACCCCTCGATACACTCCGGAATAGGTTGTCAGGAAAAATTGCCTGGCAGCCATGTTGAGGACATCGGTGTGCCCGATCCTGACATCTTCCGTCTCCCGGATGGACAGGCCGCCCCCAAGGGAGATAATGGGGCTGTAGGTTCGTTTTTCACCAAGATGCCCGGATACATAGTTTGCGGTCTTGGCGTCCGGCACCCGCATGAACAGCTTGGTATTGCAGTTGTCGAGAATGGTATTAGCCCGGTCCATGCCGATTTCCGCATAGAGCTGACTGACGGATTGGCAGTATCCGTGGATATACACCCCAGCCCCACCGGCCTTGGCAAACAAATCCTCAATGCCGTGATACAAGATAGACTGCGCCTCGTCTATATGGAGAGCCAAGGCAGGATTGACAACCTTGTCGCTGGAATATCGCCGGCCAACAAAGGCCTGGATCATGGACACGATAACCTTGCCGGCGGTGTAGGCCGCCCGTTTAGTCAGGAGTGATCCCAGCTGCACCACCAGGATGACTCCTTTCCCGGCTTCAAGCCGGTCAATGAAGCGGTTTTCATCTGCGTTGCCGATTATTCTGCCCACATTCCCGGAGGTCAGCTCGGTGAGTGCAACACGCAGGGAACTTGCCACCTTGGAATAATAATCCGCCGGCGTGGACAGGATTTTCTGCATATCCATAGCCAACTGCTGGGACTCAGGGGTATCTATGAAATCGAGCTTTTCCTTGAGCTTCTCCATATCCTGGTGACTGATATGATTTTTGATATCATTGAGGTTAAAGGAGGGCTTACGCCCTGCCTTTTCCGCCAACATGATCAAGGCCTGAACCACTACCAGGGAGACTTCGTAGGCAACCCCAAAGAAATACGGTTCCCTCCCCACTGCTACCCCGGCCGTAATATGAGCGACCAACTCCTCAATCATGTAATACGAGGACAATGGATCAAGAATGGCGCTGTATTGGGGAAAGACAGGAGTGATCAGCATAAGGTCATTATGCCTGCCCGTTTCAAAGGCCACCTGGACGATTTTTGAGAACAGTTCAATGTCTCCCTTGGGGTCAATAGCCACAATGGAATAGCCTTTACGTATGTCCTGCTCAATGATGTTTTCCATGGCCCTGGTCTTGCCGACCCTGGTGGTGCCGAAACACCAGGAATGTGCCTTGCGAAAGCTGTCCGGATACCCCAGAGGTATTATCTTGTCCGGACGATCCAGATGAATACCGCTGCCAAGATGTGTCCACGGCTCTTGAGTTTTCCTTTTCAGGATTGACATCAATTCCTGCAACCCCGGGCTGTCCTGACAACCTTGACCTGGATATGTTCGTTCAACTCATGAGATGCTGCCAGGATGGCTTTTTTGGGCAGAAATGCACTGGACTCCACAAAACTCTTGAGACCTACATACCGGGCCAGACAATGGATCATTACATCCCTTTTTTCCACCTGACTTCGCAGTAAATTTTCCACCAGGATCTTGGATACCCGGTCCACAGCAACCTTGATACAAGGGGTGTTCTTTAAAAAAATCGGCTCAACCCGCCGCAGGTTAAAAGCCCGCCGTTGACCAACCATCAGTTCATCCCGTTCGTGGACCCCGACATGATTAGCCGGGCAGACAGCGATGACCGGGCTTTCGTTTTCAATCTCGATCTCGACATAAAAACCACCGTCCTTCTTTTGTTTAATGATCTTGCCCCATCGCATTTCTTGCTCTATTCGCTTATAGTGCGCAACTTTCTGCAGGCAGGCTGCCTTGCTCAGGTTATTCTCAAGGATTCGTTTGATGGTATTCCAACCCCTCATGGTGGATAATTCTATTAAAGTCTGCTCCGCCACCCCGATATTTTCATGATAGCCAAGGGCCACCAGTTGATCATCACTGAACATGGCAACCGCATTTTTCCGGTGCCATTGTGAGAGCATGGATGAAAATGTCTTTTCGATTTCCGCTATCACTTGTCCGCGACTCAGGCCGTATTTATCGACAAATGACCGGATGATGTCCTGGTAAGAAGTGTTCATAAAAAAATCCCTCCTACCTATTCTTTTTCGGGGGCGGAAATTTTTTCGTTATTTTTTTACTGAAAGCGTTGAAAAAAGGATGACCGAGGAAGTGATTCATGTTGTATTGCAGAATCTGACCCTCCTGTTTTAATGAATTAAGTGCCGTGTCCACGGAAATTATTGAATAATTCGAGTCAGATAATCATCAAAAACCAAAGGCAGGTTTTCCCTCCCCTTCACTTTTTAATCAAAGAGGCAAAGATATACACATGTCGCTTTTTTACTGTAAATTGGGCAGATCCGGCTTAAGTATAGGCCTGAGAAAATAAGTATGGTGTCCCCGGAACCCCGAGATATTTTTTGGTCTGTTTTGTTTTTTGTAGGTTAATTAATCAAGTATTGTTAATATAACGGACGTTATCGTGGAATGAATAATTCTCTATCATATTAAGGTGTTGTGCTGTTCAACCTGATGGATGATTTTAATAAAAACAATGTTCTTGAAAGAAAGAAGATCGGGGCTTTCTATACGCCTTCCAAAATTAGTCGTCTATTATCCAATTGGGCTGTAAGGCACAAAAGCGATTATGTTCTTGAACCAAGTTTTGGTGGTTGTGGTTTTCTAGAGTCATTGCGTGACAGGTTTGATGAACTTGGTGCGTCAAGGCCATCTGAAAGATTATTTGGTTGTGATACAGATGAAGCTGCCTTTCAACACCTAAAAGAGAAAATATCACCACGTAATGGCACTCAACGGTTCATTCTTGGTGATTTTCTTTCGTTAACACCTGATAACTTTCCCAAACACGCATTTGATGTAGTCGTAGGAAATCCACCCTACATATCCCTTCACAATATGACTATCTCACAGAAGAAAGAAGCTGTTAGGGCAATGAAGTCAGGAGGGTTTGATCTCGGTGGAAAGGCTAGCTTATGGGCCTATTTTATTTTGCATGCTCTTCAGTTCATCCGAATTGGAGGGAGAATTGCTTGGTTGCTGCCTGGTAGTTTCTTGCACACAGATTATGCAAAGTACATTCATCAAATATTTGAAAGTAATTTTGAAAGAGTCATCGCATTATCGTTACGGGAAAGGCTTTTTTTACCTGAAGGGGCAGAAGAAAGTACTGTCATTGTTTTAGCAGAGGGCTGGGGGAAAGGGCCTGCCAAATTCGGTATAGAGTTCCAATATATTCACTCAATGGGTGATCTAACAAATATCATTAACTCATGGCCTGTTCAAACTCACGTGGGACGATTAGAAAACAGATCTCTTTCATCTTTGCTCCCAAAAGCAACATATTTTGCTTTAAAAAAAATGAAAGAGGAACAAAACTCTAAGCTATTAGGAGATATTGCTCACATAGGTATTGGCATAGTTACTGGTTCAAATAATTTCTTTCTTCTAAACAATAAATTAGCACGGGAAAACAATTTGCCTTTCGAGGTTCTTCGACCAATTTTCACTAAATTTCACCAGGTTAATAGCTTGCAACTCAGGAAAAGTGTTTTTAAGCAACTAATTATTAACAATGAACGATGTCTTCTGCTCGATACCAGAGGGAACAATGAAAACGATGAAGCTATACAAAAATATCTGGAGACATTTTCTAATATTGAAAATGTAGCAACATTTAGGAAAAGATCCGTTTGGCATCAACCTGATGATGGAAGAATCCCTGATGCATTCTTTTCTTATATGAGCACTTTCGGGCCTCGAATTGTAATTAACTCTGCCAAAACAACTTGTACAAATTCAATACATCGCGTTTATTTCGTTAACAAGATTAGCTATGACCAAAAAATGTTGATTGCTATTTCGCTACTTTCATCATTTAGCCAATTGTCTGCTGAGATTGAAGGGAGAGTATATGGCTCTGGTGTACTAAAGCATGAACCTAATGATGCAAAAAGAATAGCTTTACTGCTCCCTTCTAATATTCCATCGAAGGATATCAGGAAGACCTCCTCAGAAATAAATAATTTGTTAAAGAAAGGAAATAAGAAAAAGGTGGGCATTATTGCTGACCGATTTCTTCTTAACGCAATAGGTAACGATAAATCAGGGATTTTTTCTGATTTTAGAAAACACATTGATATACTTCAGGAACTTAGACATAAAGCACGACAAAGAAATGCCTGATCAAAATGATAAAAAAATAAAAGAAGAAATCCAATCCGAGCTTGAGAAAGACTCTGTTGATTACCGCAAGCTTTCCGAACTTACGGAGACTCTTCTTTCAAAAGACAAGCATTCCGTCAGATTTTCGGTTGATGCCAGACATATACATAGGCTTGGATTTGAGCTTGTCGGAAAACAGGAAACAGCTCTGTCAGAATTGATTAAAAATGCCTATGATGCTGATGCTACCCGTGTAGATATTAAATTTCTAGATTATCACCAATCAGGTGGCATGTGCATAATAAGTGACGATGGTCATGGAATGTCAGAAAAGGTTATCCGTGACACTTGGATGCGTCTATCTACTAGCGACAAAGAAGATAACCCAATCTCTCCACTTTTTGGTCGATCTCGTGCTGGTCGGAAAGGTATTGGCCGTTTCGCTGTTGAGCGTTTGGGTGAAAAGTTAACATTAAAAACCAGAGTAGCGGGTAGTGATTACGGTATCCGCATTGTTTTTGACTGGGACGAACAATACCAGCATGGAAAATTATTAACCCAAGTTACTAATCAAATAGAAAGATTTGAAAAACCCACAGAAGATCATGGGACAGAGCTGACTGTAAGAAAATTAAGGGATCGGTGGACTGAGAAAGCTTTAGAGAGAGTATGGAAGTCGGTTCTACTGTTACAGCCTCCATTTAATGCCCCTTCTAAATCTCGCGTGGTTCGAGCAGAGACAGAAACCTATCAAGTTGACCCAGGATTTAAGGTTACTATAAATGGCAAACTTGGTAACGAGGTTGCACAAGAATTATCTATTGAAAAGACATTCCTTGAAAACCGAGTTGCCCTAATTAAGGGGCGAATCGATGAAGAAGGTAATGCTTACTATTGCATTATATCTGAAAAGCTAGGCTTTGAAGAGGAAGTAGGGCTTGATAAGAAGTTCCTACTTGTTGGACCACTGGAGTTTGAAGTTAGTTATTTTATATATGCTTCAGAACTGATATCAGGAATTACTTATAAAAAAGCCGTGGAGATGGGATCTAAATGGGGTGGCATAAGAATTTACAGGGATGGTTTCAGAGTATTGCCATATGGCGAATCCCATGATGATTGGTTGAAACTTGCCTATGATACTGGGCGAAGGAACTTGTTGATTCCGGCAAATAACAATAATTTTTTCGGGCATATCGAACTGTCAAGTTTGGACAACCCTTTATTCGAAGAAACCAGTAGTCGAGAGGGTTTGATCGAGAATGAAGCTTACGACGAAATGCGTTTTTTTGTTCGTTCTTGTCTTGAAGGCGCAGCATTAAGAATTGCGGCTATACGTGAACGGAAACAAACTGCAGGCCAAAAAGATTTTGAGTCAATTATACCTCGGAAAAAACCATCTGACTTTATACAGGAAATTTTAGATGAAACTGAAGAGGATGAATATTCGGGGGTATCGTCTGAAGAACAAAAAGAAAAAACTAGGGAACGCCTAAATCAGGCCAGAGAAAAAGCAAAAAGTTTCGAAGAAGAAACTGACAAAAAAGAACAAAAACGTATCCAATATGAAGAAATGCTACGCATACTAGCTTCCCTTGGCCTTTCAATTTCAGTTTTTGGCCATGAAGTTAAAGGAGGCCTCACGAGACTTGCCAGTACGTTCGCTTCCCTGAATGATTATTTGAAAAAAACACACCCTGGATACGAAACCGAGACTAAAGACCTTTACTTAGATGAGATGTACGACGGTCTTAAGCGGTTACACGATTTAGGTGCATATATCTCTGCACAGATTGATAGCACTGGTGCAAGAGAGAAGCAGGAAATCCCACTTTCAGGGCGGATAAAAAAATTCTCGGAACAGTTTAGCGACTATCTCAAAACTCGTAGCATCAAACTGACTTATTCTGTCGATCCTCCATACCTAAGAACAATACCTATGCATAGAAGTGAAATTGATTCAGTACTTTTTAATTTTCTAACAAATTCAATAAAGGCGATTGATAGATCAAAGAACAATAAACGACTAATTCATGTTAGTGCAACAATTCGTGAAGGTTCAGCGGTTATAAGTTTCCAAGACACAGGTTCTGGAGTATCAGAAAAAATTTCTGACCACATATTTGATGCCTTTTACACAACCACTGATTATCACGAAGACGACATTGCGGGGCCCGGCTCTGGCTTAGGGCTAAAAATTGTTTCAGATATCGCGAGTGCGAATGGTGGTTATGTTCAACTCGTTGCCCCTGATCCCGGGTTCAATTGCCGTTTTGATTTTGGTGTACCGATTTCAAAAAAGCAAAAAAGGTAAATTCTTATGCGTAAAGGATTTTTTATTGATGATGCAGAAAAGGATAGAGACATTGGATTGAAACTCAATTCCGATGAACTTGAGGTAACATATTTAAAACCTGACAAGTCAGTTGTTGATTTTGCTGAGAAGGATATTCTTGCTGGCAACCCAGATTTCATTGCTGTTGATTACCGTTTAGATCAAGAGCGAGACCATGTAGATTCCCCAAACAGGTATAAAGCTGGACCACTCGCACAACACCTTCGTGAAGTTGCACTTGAAGACATCAATAAAGATTTCCCTATTATCCTAGTATCACACGAAGTTAAGATTAGAAATGACTTTGCCCCTGATTTAACTGCACACGATCTATTCGATAGGTTTTATTCAAAAGAAGAAATTTCAACTAACGCGGGCAGATGTCAGGCTGAGATATTCGGCTTGGTTCTAGGGTATGAAGCTTTAAAGGAAAAATGGGATTTTCCAAATAAATTAGCAGTGTTGCTGAATGCAACAGATGACGAATTAATTGAAATCGATCAACAACCCTTAAAAAACATTGATCGCTTGAAAGCACCTCATCAAATAATCCGTGGGTTCCTGCGCTATTTTATTGATCGCTCTGGTATCCTACTTGACGACAATAATCTTTTAGCACAATGGGGAATTAAAAGTAACTCCGAAGGTCTTGAAAATTTATATCGAATATTAATTGATCGTAATATTAACTACTCTGGTCCATTGGCAATTGGATGGAAGCGTTGGTGGAGTCAACGATTGAATGTTTTCGCACAAGAATTGTGTGGAGAAAATATTGGCAACTTAAATGCAGAACAAAGAATAGCTTGTATAAATGATCGCTTAGGCCTAAATCTAACACCAGCAGTTTCAAGATGGACAAATAGGACCGATGTCCTGTTTGCTTTTTCTTGTGCTTCATGCTCAAATCCAACAGAGCGGGAACACTCAGTCGCTGCATATGATCCACTCCCACATTACGGCCTGACGATGCAAAAGCGCATTTGTTGGAAATGTGTTCAGACTGGTGAATACCTAGACGCCTCCTCACCCTTAACAATCCATGAAGACGATCAATCTATAACGGATAAAATCGCATCTGGCGAAATCGAATAATTGGTGCAGAGTATATGGCAATTCCCCAAGCGAAAGAAATGGCTAAGATTATCAAACCCCTTGGTAATTTGCTTTTGTCTGAAAGGTTAATTGATGCGAGTGGTGTTTACGCTTTTTCTGAAGCTGTACGTTGGCTGAATTCACAAAATAGAAGTCAAGATTGGAAATACGACGTTTCAATTTCATCTCCAATTGTCTTTAGACCTACAGAAACACGCGAACTAGGCCAAATTGTTCCAAGAGTTTATGCAAAAATTGGGGTTCGTAGCACTAACTCATATTTATTCGAATCACTTAATTCTGTTCTTGAGATTGTTGATATTGCGGGGAGGCACATTTCTAGATGGCATATAGATTTAGCAAATACTGACGGGGATGCTATTCAAGCTGGCCCTCTTTTTCATCTCCAATTTGGCGGCGCCTGGTCAAGTAGTTTTGAAGAAGAACAGAATTTTTCACTAAGAAGACCACGGTGGAACATTATGCCATTAGATATAGTTCTTATGTGTGAACATGTTGTTTCAAATTTCTATCCCGAACAGTGGGAAAATCTTAAGAAAAATCCAACCTGGACTGATTCGATTCGTAAAAGTCAAAAGCTATGTTTTTCTCCGTTTCGCGAAAAGATGGATAATAATTTTAATGTAGGTAGAGAGACCTTGCTCCAGACAATGTGGGCAAACGAATGGGGGAAAGCTTAATATCAAAAGCCTTACATATGTGCACAATAAATTCAATTAAATGTCGCTGTTTTATCAACCCTTCTCACTGCAAGAAAACCCCCAATGGTTATATCTGAAGTATATTTTGATAAATGAAACGATACTCCTACCCTCGGCTAAGGTCTCGATCATTTTGTTTAAAAGTATGCTGACAATGGCAGAAGCTTCCCTGGACGGAACATCCAATTTGTGGGCCATCTGTGCGATTAAATCTGATTTAGTCATTGGCACTCCTTCTGTCTATTCCCTTGATGATACAACGTTTTTGTATATCAGTTAATCGCGCTGGCAGTCAATTGTTATCTTGCGCCTATCCCCCATCTTTCCAACAGTGTTTTCAAGGAGGAATCAATTTTTTCCTTGATTTTTTGAGCCTCGGGTAACAAAATAGAGGTAATATTCCACTTGTTTCATACAAGTAATCCCTCTTTGTAGGGAAATAGCTGGGTTGCCCGGTACAGGACTTTACTCTTAGAAGCGATGGTTTTTGTATCTTTTGGGGCTGCCCTTGGAACCACGTTACAGTCACATTTTAGACCTGTAGAAGAATAGTTTCATCGCAGAGGCGAACTTCTTTTTTCGCAGGGAGATGTGACAATCATGATGGCAGGATTCTGTCTTGAATCTCTGCTCCTTGTATTTTTTCCCTTACCTAATGTCCGGCGGTGTGACTTCACGTTAAACTTTATGCGTGCTGTCTCTTGCTATGCCCGGCATTTAAAATAATTTTCATCAACCACAATTCTTGCAAGCCCATTAACCGGGAGCGAAACATCCATGCTTCCGTAAGGGGCCGTGTTGTTTCTCTCCCTCAACAACCAGGAGGAAACAACCATGGCGGAAACACTCAAGGCAAAGATCGATCAGATCAACGAAAGACTGCGTTCATTCGGCAAGGAAGCGGTTCAGGAAATCAAAATGACCGACAAGAACGGCAAGGTCATCGGCCAGATCAAATACGGCTACCGGCCCCAGTTCGTCTTTGACAGCGTCAACGAGATCCTTGGACCGGAAAACTGGCGGTATGAACTGGCCAGAGAGGAACTTTTCGAGACCCAGGCGGTCGCCGAGGTACGACTCTTCCTCAAGGCCGATGGCGAATGGTTCTGCAAAGGCTCCCACAAGGGGCAGATGCAGATCGTCAAAGGTAATGTCGGCGACGCCCAGAAAGGTGCGATCACCGATGCCATCCAGAAATGCATGTCGCTTCTCTCCATCGGCAGCGATTCCTACAAGGGCCTGCTGAAACAAGTCTATCAGAATACTCTCAGGAAAACCGAACCCCTCAAAAGCCAGCCGGCTGAAAAGCCTGCTGATAAAACCGACAGTTCCGCGACAGCCATGCCCAAAATCGCCGGCGTTACCTTCGAGACCCGTCAGGGTGTTATCGTGGCCATCGGCGACAGGCTGTTCGACAAAAAGGAACTGCTCAAGGCGGCCGGCTTCAAATGGGACAAATCCGAGAAGACCTGGATGAAGAAGGCAGCATAAACTACCCACCACCCGTAACCCAGGGGGGATACCTTTCCCCTCGTGGGAGCAGTGTATCCTCCCCAACCGCAAAACGAAAGGAGGATACCATGTCAGACCAGTTATTGCTCACCCTGCAGACCGCTCTTCAACAGCTGGCCGTGCAGCACACCGTGGAAACGCTTGGCGACCGTGCCGCCTATCTCGGAGCATCCGAAATC